>Ga0209236_1001036_pt1 | contig 16580 bp, 21 predicted proteins | sample GraSoi013_1_40cm_FD_185819 | JGI IMG/M metagenome (GOLD analysis project Ga0209236, IMG submission 185819) | Grasslands soil microbial communities from the Angelo Coastal Reserve, California, USA - Sample 09_27_2013_1_40cm (SPAdes) (version 2) | ecosystem: Environmental > Terrestrial > Soil >... | reverse complement strand
CACCTCGACGCGCAAAGAAACCTTAATAGCGGACCTCCAATACAGCGCGTCGCGGGCCGGTAGATCAGCTGGAAGATCGCTATCTTGGCATGGTAGAGGCCGTGGGTTCAAATCCCACCCGGTCCACCTTTCTATGGAGAGCCGAGCTTCCCGGACCTGAGGCTCAGTTAAAAGGCACCATGAGCAAGCCGCCGTCTTCTATTACTTAACATCAGTGAAGCTCGTCACCGATCGGCGATTCTTACCTTGAAGATTGGACGAAAGACCGATTTTTGACCTTGGCATTGGGGTCTGACGTCCCGTCACACGTTTATCAAGCGACCAACGCATTCGCCGTTCGCTTTGAAACTCTTCGGTAAACGAACCTCCAGCAAGCCCGTGAATCGTCTAGAGGAGCTCCTTCTGGCAGCGGCGAACGATATATCGATGAGGCCACAGTTCTACAGGGAATTGCTCAACTTCGACCTGTACGTCTTGGGAGAGGCAGTCGGTCCGTCTAGGGATCTTGGCGGAGGACGACGCGAGTCGCTCGGACAGGAACTACAAGCCCGGGGCTACAATGTCGGAGGTAGAATGCTCATTGCTCTATTCTCTTCCGAACAGCGAATTCGGGAAGCACTCGACTCGAAGGCATTCGACCAAGCAAAGTACATCCGAATGAACGCGCGCACGCTCTTCGAATCGCTCCCGCAAGGGACGCCCTTCGCACTGAATCCGAGATCCTCCTTCGGGAAAGAGTTCGAACCTGAGGAGGTGAAAGCACTACTAGACGGTTCGATATTCCAAGAGCCGAAGACAGGCTCGATCCCACCCGGAGAGCAGTACTACCTCCGGAAACCTCCGGTTCCACCTGAGAAACTGATTGCCGCTCTATCGGCGTACTTCCGGAGGTCGGATGCCGTCAAAGAGGCGTATCTCGCAGAAATCTACGTTCCTTCATCTGGAGATCAACCGCATTTGATTCTGGGCATAGGTCTACGGACAGGTACATCAAGACGATTGGAGGAAATCTTGCCAGAGATCGGCGTGATCCTGGAGAACGTCATCGGGCGCAACGAGCCTGTTGACATTATTGAGATGGGGACCGGACAACTCCAAGTTTTCGTGCGGGAACAGACGGAGCCTTTCTTCGTCAGATAGGCTCGTCCACGTTGGGAAGCTATCAATCCGCGAGTGGACTTCGATCAGGATTCGGCTGTTTCGACTGTCGTATCGGGTCGCTTCTCCTCCCTACCAAACATCGCTCTCAAGCCGTCGAGGAAGGCCATCCAGGCCTGTTCTCTGCCCGGTGGTGCCAGGGGCCGTAGTTGATCCAAGAGGGCCTCCGGCTCACCGACCGAAGGAGAGCCTTTTCGTGTCTTCTCAACACCGACGATGCTCCTTGTCGCCCTCTCGAACTGCTCGACCTTTTCGGTCTTGCTGAAGTTGATGTACCGTTGGACGACAGAGAACTTCGTGATGCCCATATACTCCATGAGCGTCTTGGCGGGCAGTTGCGGCGCGTACATGGTGCCGAAGACGTGGCGGCCCATCTTGTGGGTCGTCATCTTCCGAACCTCCTCTTGCGAAAAGAGAACATCCAGCATGTCTTCCGATTGGGCCCATTTGTTGAAACGAGGCAAGCATAGGATCCGGATTGTCTTGTTGAATCCCCACGAGGATTCGCTCCACGGCAGTCCCCACGTCGTCACGAAAAGATCCTCCGACACGATTCCGTGGTCCTGCCTCCACTGAAGGTACCCCTTTAGCTTCTCAGCGACCTCGACCCGCAACGGCAACGATCGCTGCTTCGACAGCCCACCCTTGCCCTTCCCCCAAATCGTGATCCAGTTCTTGGCCCAATCCACCTTGAGAGTGGGACCGTCCAAGGACGCTTTCGCGATCGCGACCTCGAGGTACCGCATCCCGAGCCATTGCATCAGGTAGAGCATGATCCCGTGGACGTAGTACCTTGGCTGGGCCTCCAGCCATATCTGGAAGGCGTGAGCCTTCGCGGAATCGACGATCTCGAGCTCCGGGTAGTCGATGTCGAAGAGGGGGACGCGGCGGCGGATCTTCTCAAGCTTTTCCTCCGACCAGACCCCTTTCTCGTAGTGCATGAACTCTGCGAACTTCCGGACGGCCCCGGCGTAGTCGTTCCAACGTGCTTTCTCCTGTGGCGTCCTGTCGCCGACGGAAAAGCGGGCCTCAAACCAGGAATCGACTTCCTCGACCGAAAGAAAGCGGACATCTTTGTCTGGATTCACGAGCCATTGATTCGGACGCCGGGGGATTGGGTTCTTAGTGTAGATAAGGTAGCCAAGATCCCGCAACACCGTCCTGGTTTTCTTCAGATGACGGCTGGAGGTCCGAGGGGAAAGAGGTTCTGCCGGGACACGCTCCCCACCCACCTTGCGCTTGTTTCCCGACCGGGCCATCCAATGGGCGAAATCGTCCACGGTGCTTCTCATCGAATTATGATGTATTTCCTATCGGGAAATGATATCTATTACACGTAGCGTACCCGGAATGGACTGACCATGAAGATCGAGATTCGCAAGAGAGGTGCTGCGCTCTCCGCTCTCGACGAGAAGGGCAACCCGTTGATGGTGACGACGGGACCGGTCAAGAACTATGGTCGAGGGAATCAAGTCTACCTGCCTATCGAGTGGAAAGGCAAGCAGGTCGTCGTAGTCGATGTCACGGACGTTGAGTAGACCGCCCGGAATGCGATGGCGACATGCTTAAATAGGTATTGCACTATTGTATTATCGCGTTATCGCGACGAAGGTGAACAATGCCAAAAGCCACCATAACAACGCCAGCGGGTACAAAAGTCACGATCGAGGGTTCGACAGAAGAGGTTCACGAACTCGTGCTTCGACTCGAACCCAAGTCCGTGCGCCACCCCTCCAAGTCCACCATAGTAGAAACAGGACGACCGACGACTCAGAAGGCGATAAAGGACTACATCCTCGAACTTCGAGAGGCAGGCTTGTTTGGGAAACCTCAAGGCTTGGCCGACATCAAGAGTGCGCTGCAGGCGGAGGGACACATCGTCCCTATCACCACACTTTCTGGTGTAATGCTTGGTCTCGTCAAGTCGCGGGCATTGCGTCGCTTCCAGGAGGAGCGCGCTTGGAAGTATGTCGAGCGATAATCGAAGCGAAATCGCGGAGGCTTGCTGATGAAGGTGAAGGTTGAGCTAACGGACGACAACGGACGAACGTATGCTGGGGAACTTGAGTTGGAGGAGATCGGTCAAAGGGCACGACGCAAGAATGCTAAAGAGACAAACACCAAGAACTCCTCGTCTCTCCCCCAGCGAATCATCCATCTGCGAGAGAAGGGTTACTTCGCCAGTCCGAGGGTCTACAATGAGGTTCACACTGAGATTCAGAAGGAATATCCCTGCGACCCTAATCGGGTGAGGGTCGCGCTCATCCGACTCCAGCGTAACAAACAGCTGCGCAAGACCTCAAAGAAGTACGGCGGCAAGGACCTGACGGCGTACGCGTGGTGATCTGATGACGAAGAAACAGAGAGGTCTACTAGAGAAAGCCCAATGGGCGCAGAAGATCGTCGAAGGGTCTGGATTGGACGAGAAGTACAAGCCGGCGTTGTTCCAAGTTCTTCTGACTTCGGAAACTGAGCCCTTGCCGGCCGCGAAATCGGGTCCTCATCGCTCCGTGCAACCTGCGAAAACCAAGCCGGCTTCGAGAATCACGGCACCAAGTGCCCTCGGCCAGTTGTATCAAGCTAAGTTCTTTGCCCAAGGAAGGAGTGTTTAGGAAGTTGCATCAGAGCTCGCACGAGCAGGGTATCACTTTGGTTATGAAACGACTGTGAAGGCGTTGCAGAGAGCGGTTTACCTGCGTGGGGAGGGAGAAGTCCGATCCAGAAGGTATTACCAGAAATTCCCGCCAGGCTGATTCGTGTGTCGTCCACTTCGCAGTTGCAGCAACTGAAGCGGGATCTGTCACAAAGCATTCCGCGCGAGCTCGTCGAAAAGCTACTCGGTTCATATCGGGAAATCAAGGAGAACTTCTACCTGGGAAAACACGAACCTTCGGAGCTTAACGGGGCAAAGTTCTGCGAAGTAATCGCTCGCATTCTCGAGCACGAAGCGAGGGGGACGTTTACCCCACTTGGAACCTCGATCAAGAACATGGGCGACAAACTTCGGGCCTTCGAAAACGACGCGAACGCCAATGACTCCGTGAGGTTTCACATTCCTCGCGTCGCGAACGCTGTTTACAACATCCGGAACAAGCGCGGTGTTGGGCACATCGGCGGTGATGTCGACCCTAACCTTGCAGATTCTACGTTCGTAACAGTGGGGGCGGATTGGATTTTGGCAGAGCTAGTTCGTCTTCATTATCACTGCCCCCTCGAAGAAGCCCAGACGATAGTAGAGAGCTTGGTACAGCGCCGGCTCTTCCTGGTATACGAAATAGGGGGGAAAAAGAGAGTATTGAATCCAGACTTGACTTTTCCCGAGATAACCCTCATCTTGCTGGCTGGAGAATACCCTAACGGCCTGGATGACCGAACGCTATTCGACTGGGGCGAACACTCAAACTTTGCCGTCTACAAACGAGACGTACTTCGAAAACTCCATAGAAAGAGACTCATTGAGTACGCTGAACCTTTGTGCACGATCCTCCCGAGTGGGCTTAAAGTGGTCGAGGACAACTATTCCGTTTGGGCAACCTTCGTGCCGGGCTTGGGTACAAAGTCCAAACGTAAGAAGAAGCAGAGGTGAGCGATGGAAAACGGGAGTCCGAAGAAACTGGTTGGGGCCGTGAGAAAGGCAGAAGAAGCGACAGCAGAAATAAAAGATCCAGAGCTGCGCAAAATAGCCTTTTCGAAAATCCTGGACCATTTGCTCGGCGGTGCGAAAGAAGTTCGCGAAGCTCCCAAAATCCGCCGAGGCTCCGGAAAAAGAGAGAAGTCGATTCGGAGTGCTTCGAGCTCTCAAGAGGGCCCGATGACTTGGCTCGAGGATCTGATACGCGAAGGTTTCTTCGATGTCCCGAAACCATCCGGAGACATCCTGGGCAAACTCGCTGAGCAGGGACACCATCTGCGGTTGTCCGATATTACATGGCAGTTGCAGCAACTGGTCCGACAGCGGAAGCTTCGGCGGCAGAAGAAGCAAGAAAGTGCCGGTAAGAAGGCTACTTGGGTATACTCGAAGTGGTGATTCATGGATGGTCGGCCTCACTGTTTCGGACATGCGAGGATCCATCCTCGGATGGATTTCGCTCTAAACGAACTCTGGCCTAAGCCCGGTTGGTGTTCTGGGTTCAAATCCCACCCGGTCCACTTCATTCGGCTTGTGGCCTCTGAGAGCCGGGTCGTCTGTGAACACCAAGGTCCGCGAGTTGTACGCTACGAACTAGAGCACCGCTCAAAGAGCGAAGAATATGAGAAACGCCCAGAAAACCCCAAACGCCAATTGAAAGACCCCTATCGGATCTCCGCCTAGCCAAAACCTTGCCCACATGGTTGCTGAGGGCTCCAAGTCCCTTCGATCGAAAACCTCCCGGTATGCCCCCAGAAGGCGAAGCTTCCTATCCCAATAGTAGAGGACCCTGGCTCTCGATCTTGTGACCAATATCCAGCCAACAAGAATTACGATCCCTAGAAACGCGAGAGCTAGCGCTATGGTCGGGTTACTGAAGACAGTTGTCGCGGCGACCGCTGCAGTGAAGGTCTCTGCCACGAGGAACTGCTGTCGGTAGGCTTGAAGGAGCGAGTCCTGATGAGAGAATTCGGCGATGATGTCGCGATCGGACAAGGTACTCAGTCCATCCGGTGCGGTCTCGTCCACCGTTCTTGCGCCTTCAGCAAGGGTATTCTTCTCCACTGTTCGTCCCCCTTCACCTGGCCGGGAAAACGGACATCCGGACTAAAGAGGTAGCGGGTCTTACGCGCATCCCATCTCGGTCGGCAAGCGGGCCGACAACCTTACATCATTTTCGACTCAGGAGAGAAATCGGCACAGGGCCCCAAAAAACGACCGCCTCCACGGACACGGTCAGGACCTGAGGTTCGAATCCCACCCGGTCGACTTCCAAGCTTGTATCGGATGCTATGGCACACTATAGGAATCTATATCAACCGCTTCCGCCATGTCTGTTCCCGTGACCACCACAACAATTCAACTCAGCAAGGAAATCAAGAACACTCTCGAAGCGATGAAGCTCCATCCCCGTGAAACATACGAGGAAGTACTGGAGCGGATTCTGGAAGACCTTCGCGAGTTGAGCGAACAGACGAAAAAGGAAATCGAGCAGGCGATCCGCGAGATCAAGGCAGGTAAGTATCGGACCCATGAACAGCTCAGGTCCGAGATGGGCTACTGATGCCCTTCGAAATCATCTGGTCCGATTCGGCGGCACGTCAGTTGAAGAAGCTCGATCGAACCGTCGCGCGTCGAATCTTCGACAAAGTCGGCGAACTGCGCGAGACGCCACATCGGTTTGTCCGGAAGCTTGCCAACTCCCCCTATTACCGGCTTCGGGTCGGAGACTATCGCGTCATCCTGGACATCCAGGAAACCGTTCTCCGGATCCTAGTGCTGAAAGTGGGGCATCGAAAATCGATCTATTGACGGAAGGGTCATAGGCGGGGAATGCCGTTCAAATCCCATCCGGACCACTTTTCGGTGAAAGGTACGGTCGCCGTTCGGACCGGGCGACTGAAAGTGGCGTTCCTGACGACCGCTGGAAGGCGGAGCGAGGACTGCCACGAAGGTAGTCATAAATAGAGCGAACATGGTCGCAGTCCCCATGCCGGGATGGAAAGCGGTTCCCCCGAAGGATGACCACGGGTACCTCGAGCTGATGTCCAGGGCGATCTTCAGCGCGGGCTTGAATTGGCGGATGATTGAGAAGAAGTGGCCCCACTTTCGAAAGGCGTTTCGTGATTTCTCACCCGAGAAAGTCGCGCGGCTATCGGAGCGCGACATCCGGGCGTTGATGCAGGATCCAGCAATCGTCCGGAACGAAAAGAAAATCCGTGCGACGGTCGAGAACGCCAAGACGATTTTGGACTTGGCGAAGGAACACGGTTCGGTGAAGGGGTACATCCAGGGCTTCGGGAAGCGCGAAGGGAAGCTGCTGGAGGATCTCCAATACAAGTTCAAGCACATGGGCCCCGCGACCGCCAGGGTGTTCCTCTGGTCGGTCGGATTTCCGCTCACTCCCAACGAGGAGGAGAAGCGGTGGATGAAGGGCCATCCGGAGCACGACTAACGACAAACACGAGGTGCAATCGCATCGTCTCAACTCGACGAGGGGCCATCGCGCAACTCAAAGGGGCGCATCGCCCGTCGACCAACGGACCTCCTTCCTCGCCGATTCAATGGGAATGCCGGAGACCTCCTCCTCGACCGCTTCTTTGACGTCGGCTCCCAACGGTCGCCAGGCCCGCACCGTGACTCGGCCCAGTTGCCGACGCCAGGCTCCCACGAGCTCACCGTTGACCAGGAGCGCACCCGGCCACACGGACTTGGGCCACAACTCGGACCGAAATCGAATCTGCGGGACGAGGAACGCCCGGTCTGGGGACGCCAGAAACGGGTCTCCAGCCGGCAACATGCGCACCGTTTGGACAGGCTCCGCGCGCTCCAATCTGGAGCGGTCCGTCCGGAGGACCCACCCTTTGCGACCTTCAAATTCAACCTCAGCAAGTTCCTTCTTGAGCGAAAGAAACGTGCCCTGGGCGTCGGAAAGCTCTCCGCGGGTGGATTCGCCAAAGGATCCGGCCCACCCACCCGACCACCAAGCGAATTCCCCGGGCGTCGACGGGCCGACCGACCGCAGGAAGCGACGCGCGAGCTCGAGACGGGCGGGTTCCGGTGCCTCTGGTGGAGGCTCGACGATCCGCCATGAGGTCGTGGCTCCATCCCATTCGATCCTGACCGCGCCGGTCATCGATGCGATTCTCAAGTCGCGGAAATTCACCCCGACTTTTCGATCGGAAACGATGTGGTGGGGATCAGCCTGGCGAGCGCGGAATGCGCGCTTCGCTCTTTCGGCGGCGGCTTTCACAGCGGCTCCCAAAACGGGATTGCGCGGAAACCGACCGAGCGTGAAGACGGACACGTCTTGCGCTGGAACAACATACACGGCCCCCCTTGGACCCCACACTTGGACCAACCCGGGATCCTTCCAAGCGGACGGCGATACATCCATGACGCGCGCGTAGAGCGCCAAGACGGCGGATCGAGGAGCGCTGTCCTGGAGTCCTGCGAACGCTGCCTCGACGAGTCGCCCCGGTGGAAGGCGCCTGTGCAGGTACGTCGCACGTTGCCGGAACGCAAGCACATTCTCCCGAGTGATTGAAGGGATGGCCATCGTGAAGTGCAAGCAAGCGAAGGAAATGCGCCATCTTAAGCAACTCGGACTGTCCGCACGAGGTTCAACCAACTGTCGGGAAAGGGCAGTCAGGAACTGCAGTACCCGCGACAAGACGGCGCGGTGGTGGCGGTCGCTATTCAAGTCCCACTCGATCCAATCCCGGCGTTGCGACGGACGTCGAGTAGCCGTTTTCGTGACGCTTAACTTCAAGAGTCGATTCGGAAATGCCGCTTGCCAGGAAGGGGGTAACAAATGGCAATGGTTGACCTCAAAAGCCCCGAAGGGACGGTCTCGGGATACTTGGCACTCCCGAAGAAGGGCCACGGGCCGGGGGTCCTGGTCCTCCACGCTTGGTGGGGTCTAAACGACTTCTTCAAAAGCCTCTGTGATCACCTCGCAAAGGCCGGTTTCGTCGCGTTCGCTCCCGACCTCTACCACGGAGCGACCGCATCGACCAGAGACGGGGCCGGGCACCTGATGTCGAAACTCGATCAAAAAGAAGCGGGCGGAAACCTTGTTAGCGGTGTGAGAGGCCTACAAAGCCATCCGGGGGTGAGGGGAAAACACCTCGGTGTCATCGGCTTTTCCATGGGAGCCTTCTGGAGTCTTTGGCTGGCGCAGGAGCTCCCCGCGGACGTTACTGCGGTCGTCCTCTTCTACGGGACGGGGGATGGAAACTATTCCCACATAACAGCGGCCTTCCTCGGTCATTTCGCTGAGACGGACGAATTTGAATCCCCTGCCGCCGTGCGAGATCTCGAGAAGGACCTCCGCACACGGGGAGAGGACCTCACGTTCTACACATACCCTGGGACGACGCACTGGTTTTTCGAGAAAGACCGACCTGACGCATATAATGCCCCGGCAGCCAAGCTTGCGTGGCAACGGACGATTCGATTCCTGACGACGCAACTGTCTGGGGAGAGCGCCCGCGATTGAGGGTCCAGTTCACGAGCTCCGCTCTTTCGGGTGGATGACACGAGTACGATCTGCCCGATCGAGTTCGAGGGAGGGCTCACCAGTGCCCACGATTCCGTGGAGCCCCGAATTGTACGTCTCCAAGATGCTTCGAATTTCATCACGGAGCTTCCTTTGAGATAGGGCTTTCTAATCTTACGTCGTGAGGGTGACCCGGAGTTCAGGGGGCGGTTTGCGGTGCCGCGGGTCGTAATTGTCGGAGATCGGAATTCCGGCAAGACGACGTTCCTGGGCCTCCTCTACGCGGCCCAAGTAAAGTTCGGCTCGGAAAAAGCGGATGACTTCCGATTCCATGCATCGTTTGAGTCCCTGGACGAAGTCAGTGGCGTTTTCCAGAGGCTGATGTCAGGCGCATTTCCGGATTCCGCGACGAAAGAGGGCATCCGGGAGGTCACCTTCCGGCTCAGCCCTCCGAGGTCCAGGCTCGGGATCCTGGGGCGGCGGAAAAGGAACTCGGTGTCCGACGACTCCGACCTGTTCCGGTTGATTCTGCTGAAATCCTTCGAGGACGACATGGCGCGATCGCTCGAGACCGGGAGCTCTGTTGGTCACATGACGTTGAACGAGGCGCTCGTCAGCGATGCAATCGTCATCATGGTCGATGCGACGGAACTCGCGGCCTCCGATGAACAAGCGCCGCATGCTCCGATGGCCAAGGTCGACGCCGCCGTCGAGGCGCTCCTGACGGCGATCCAACGCTCGCGTGCGCACGGCGAGGCCACCGCGCTCCACCCAATCTTCGTGTTCTCCAAGTTTGATCGCGTCGATTCGAACTCGTTGCGCCTCCTGAATCTCGAGTCGGCGCCGCCGGACGTCCGCAAGAGAGGGCCGCACCTAGCCTACGGCAGGGCGCTCGCAGATCGCAACATGCCCAAAACGATCGCGGCGATCAAGGCCCGCAAGGATCGAGGGCTGCGTTTCGAGGCACCCGCGTACTTTTTCAGCTGGGTGCGGACGGACAAGGCGGCGTCTCGGGGTTCCGAGAAAATTCGACTCCGTCACAGCGGCGCAGTCGGCTGGGAGCCCGACTTTTCGAGCGACGAGTACCTCGCCTTCCTCACGTGCCTCGGAGACATTGCAGCGGACGCGCGGCGCTAGATTGCACGGTTCGTCGGGCGTAGGTCGTCGCAGTCATGATAACGTCGAGCTTAGGATTAAGTATGGATGGCGGGGCTGCACTGGGATATGCCCTGTGCACTCCTCGGAGACCGAGCCTCCGGGAAGACGACGTTCTTGGGGCTCCTCTACAGCGCCCAAGTCAAATACGGGACGGGGGTCCAAGATGACTTCCGTTTCCACGCGCCGATCCAATCGCTGAACATCATGTCGGCGGTCTACGAAGGAATGAAAGACGGCCGATTCCCGAGCGCCACGCTGAAGGAAGAGATCACGGAACTCGGATTCGTCTTCGGTTACCTCCGCAAGGTCGTCGGCAAGCTGCCGTACTACATCCGTCAACAGAACTGGGTCCACCCGTTCTCGACCCTTCGGTTCTCCGCATACGACGTGTCGGGCGAAGATATCGAGGAGTTCATCGAGACCGGGATCGCCTCGCGGCCGCTCATCCAACAGCTCCTGAAGAGCGTCGTCGTCTGCGTCTTGGTCGACTGCAGCAAGATGACGACCGAAATCGACACGCCCGCCTACAAGAAAATGCTGCGCTACGACAGCACGGTCGCGAAGCTGCTCGTCTCCTTCCAGACGTACAAGAAGCAGGAGTACGACCGGCTCAAGGACTCGGGCGTCCGGGCCGACGCCCCGAAAATCTACCCGGTCTTCGTCCTGTCCAAGTTCGACACCCTCCGGGATGACGTCCTCGCGCGGCTCGGCTTGCACCGCGGGTTCCCGGATAACAACCGCGCCCGGAAGGAATACGCCGAAGCGTTGCTCCGCGTCTTCGTGCCGCAGACGCTCTCCCAGATCCGCGGCGGCAAAGTCGCCGGGGTCAGCATGGACAAGTCGGCGTATTTCCTGAGCTGGGTCCGAACGGAAACCCATGAAGGGATGGATCCGGTCGGCCAGTCCAAGATCGTGCGGACCGGCTTCGCTCCGGAAGGCGGAGGCGAACCCGACTTCTCGTACGATGAGTACGTCAACTTCATCGAGCACTTCCGAGAGATCGCACACAAGATCCCCGACGAGATCCTCGAAGCGGAGCGGTTCCAGGCTCAGGTCATGGCTCGGTCGGCCTAGTAGGCTGCACCATGGCGCCCGCAGAATCCGGTCGTGGGGCATCGGACGGAGACGTCGTCGAGTTCGACCATTGGATCTACGGGGTCGTGCCCGGAGTCGGGTACACGACGAAAGCCGTCTCCCATGGGCTCGACGCAGGCCTGTACGATCCCTACCTCCGCGGGCATTACACGCCGATCCGCGCCGCGGCTGCGGCGACCGCGGAGGACGAAGTCGATCTCCACATGATTCACCCGCTAAAAACCGGCCGGGAACTCCTCCTGTCTCGAATCAGCCGAGGGATTCCCGACGAAGCGGGGCGACCGACCTTCACGAATCATACGGTCGTCGCGCGGACGGATGTCCTCCGATCCGGCCGGATCACGCTCGATGGGATCTTTCGTTCGATGAAGGCGTTCGACGCGAAGGCGACCGCGGACCTCCCCGCCCAGATGCCGCTGCTCCGTGTCCCGGCGCGGCCTGAGACAGAAGGGCCGCACCGATTCGGGAACGGAATCCACAAGCACCTCACATTCCCCGCGATCGAGAGCCTGGCGACCCGCATCATGACGGATCCCGCGAGCCGCACGCTTCTCCTGTGCCGCAACACGACGGCCGAGGCCCGCAAGGCGACCTTGAACCTGGTGTACGAGCTCCTCGCCTGGGGTTGCGGGCTCCCGCTCATGACCGCGATCAGTGAAGCACCTCGGTCTTCCGCTCTCAACTTCTTCAATCTGGTCGTCGCGCCACGGGGCGTCCGGGCCGACTCGACCTGGGCAATTCTGGAGAGCGCACTCAGCGAGTCTGTGTTACCTCGCGTCCTCGATCGGGACGAGGTCTACCAGGTATTGACCGCGACGGTCCGTCAGTCCGCCGACTTGCCGCTGGCCCGATAGGTCCTCGCACTGCCGCCGGCATGTTCACGCACCACGGTCCATCCGTGGGCGAGTTTCCATTGACCATCCTTGGGCCGATGGTCTGCGCCTTGACCGAGGTGCTCGAGCTCCGCTTCAAGGTAGTCCGCATCCGTGTCGAATTCCGGGACCAGCGTGCCGGCCGAGAGCAGTTGACACAGAATCGCCAAGCCGCTCGGTCTTCCCTTCCAGTGGACGGCCAGGAAGGCCCGCCGCACGGCGGCGTCGGCCAAGAGCAAGTCTCGGAGTCCAATGTACGATTCCCGATCGCGAGAGTTTTCCCGCGGGGGCGCCCCGAGCCGCTCCTTGCGTTTCTCGAGCGCCTTGAACAGCGAGAGCCATTCTTTCCGGGTCATGTCCGATCGTTCCCAGGGGGACGCGAGACTCGCCTCGCTCGTCACTTCGTTCGCATCGCCGGATTCGCGTCCCGGCCTCACACCGCTATGGGCCAGATCATAGGTCGCGGCGTCATCTTGCGTCTTCGGGGCCACCACGCGGATCGCCACCGGGTCCATCCCCGGATGGAACCGCGGGTCCAGGACCATGAGCGTGCCCGTACCCTCCTGAGAGAACAGCTCCACGAGCGTGATGTTCACCTCCGCCGATCCGTTCCGTCGCGCGACCTCGCTCAATCGTTCGAGCGGAAGCGGTTGCTTGCCGACGCAGCGATTCGACGCAAGATCATCGAGATACGCCTGCGCGACCTGCTGCACGTGACGTGGCCGCTTCGAACTGAGGCCGAACTGCACCATCTTCGCCATCATCGCCGAGCCGCGAAAGATGCCGGCGACTCCCGCGCGCAGAAACGCGACGGTGCCGCTCGCCTCGACGCAGAGCGCGATGAGGTTCGCCAGCCGTGTGGAGAGCTTCCGGCTCAGCCGGCCCCCCGGGACCCGGGACTCGTAGAAGATTCCGCCCCAGCGAAGCGGCATGGTTTCCGCCCAACTCGAATCCGACGGACTCCGACGAACCCAATCGAGCGTCTTGCTGCGGAGGATGGCGCTCACGAGAAGCGGGTCTTCCGTTTCAGCGCGGACGCGGGGCAACAGGGCTTCCGCCGTCCGCAGCACGTCTCGCAAAATCCGTTTGTCTCCCCGGGCTTCTTCGACGAGCGTCGGTGCGTCAATCGAATTCGTCGCCTCGAGATCGAACTTCTCCTCGGGGTTCAGCTGAAAGAATTTCTCGAGCTCGGTAGGCCCGGTGACGGGGCTTCCTTTCGCCCGGCTGGCCGCCTTCGACGGGACCGGGGACTTCTCCTTCTCCTCGGGCGCCGTCGACACGAGGGCTAGGAGCACCGCTGACGCTGCGAAAGGCACGCAACCCATAGATCTGACGAAACCGAGCCACACCGGGTTCGATAAACCCGTCGCCGGTAATTATCGGCCGTGATAGGCGGCCGTCCTCTCTTCGTCCGCAGCGTTTCCCTCTTGCGGACCGACAACGGGAGGATTCAGCGTTGCGTCCCCCTCACGCGTCTGCCTTTGGTTTTCTTGCTGTCACTGCACGGTGATGGCAATGGCCTGCGCGGCATTGTTCCCGTAACCGTATCGATTCCATCGGACCACGTCGGGCTGCCGATTGCCTTTCGCGTCCGTCGCATAGGATCGCAAGACGTGTCGGCCCGGGTTGGTCGCGTCCCATCCGAACTCCCACGCGCGCCACGCATGCGGCGATATAGGAGGCGAGAGCGTCGCGTCCTCGGACGGCTCGGCACCGTCCACCCCGATCTGGACTCTCACAACCACACCCTCGCCCGACCACGCCTTGCCGCGTACGACCACTTGGCCCTGGCGCACCGCGTCCCCGTCCTGGGGAGAGACGATAACAGAGCGGACGCGGATCGTGCGAATCGAGGTCGGCGGGTTGCCGTCCTCGTGATCGTACACATACCGGCCGAGCTGGTAGTAACCCCGAAAGGGTTCGGCGAGAACCTCGATCCGCTCGAGCCATTTCACGCTGGCCATGCCGTACCAGCCTGGGACGATCAGCCGGATGGGCGCTCCGTGCTCCGGGAGGATCGGCCGGCCATTCATCTGGAGGGCGAGGAGGGTGTCCGGGTCCCTCGCCTTGGCGAGCGGGAGGGACCGCGCGAACGAAATCTCTTCCGCGACGTCCGGTGGCCGTCCTCGGTCCGCGCCGATGGCGAGGACTTCGACCACGCGCGGCCTCAGGCGGGCGGATTCCAGGACGGCCCTCAAGGGGACGCCCGTCCACCGGGCTGTGCTCACCCCGCCGAGCACCCAAGGCTCCCCCGCCGGGAGCGGTTGGAGTCCGGTGCGACCGTTCCCTGCGCATTCGACCGTCACCGCTAAGGTGCGAGTGCCCATCGCCTCGAGGTCGGCCATGTTCAACCGCAGCGGCTGCTCGACCGCACCGACGACCTCCAGAAAGTGCTTGCGAGGCGCCAGGTCGGGTCGAAGGAAGTGACTTCTCACAAAGAACTGGGACTCCGGTGTGAGGGACTCTTCGAGAGCTGCGAGTGGCGTTTCCGCATTCAGTGGCTCGGCCGAGAGAATTCGCACGCGTTCCTTCCCGGTCCGGGAGGGCCTCCCGAGTCATTTGACTTGCGTGGCTCCCGACCAGGTACCCGTCGATCACGATCCGGGAGGAGCGAGCCCGATCGACTTGGCGCCGAGCGACTCCGAATGGCACGACCCGAAGATGCCACGAGGTTTTCGAACCGAGTCCGGCGGCGCGCCAAGACTTCGTGGAAAGGCTGACCCTTCAACAGCCGGCGGCGCCCGCCGCCGGCACGGACAGGAAAGCTCATCTCACATCCAGCCTTCGCGCCGGGGACGATGACCGATGGTCCGAGTGTCACCGCGGCGGATGCCACGGTCCTCGGACAGCCTCTCCCGGCCTCGGTCCGGGAGCGATTCCTCGAAGCGGGCGGCGTGCGGTTCCGATATCTTCAGGGAGGCATCACGAGCGGACTTCCGATCCTCCTGCTCCATGGATGGCCCACCTGGGCGGAGGTCTGGATCCCCGTCGCGTGGGTCCTGGGGGCCCGCCATCCGTGGATCGCCCCGGACCTCCCGTGTCAGGGCCAGAGCTCTTTGCTCCCGGGCAAAGCTCGCACCCTGACGGCGTACCGCAGGGCCATCGCCGCGTTGATCGATGCCCTCGCTCTCCCCCGGTTCGCGGTCATCGGCAATTCGATGGGGGGAACGCTGGCCATCATGGCGGCGCTCGATCGCCCCGAGCGCGTCGCCAAAGTCGTCGTCCTCGACGCCGCCGGGCTCACACCGAAACTCCCGGGTCGAACCGCGAGGATGTATCTGCCCTTCCTCCTCCCGTGCTTCGTCCGAGCACCGGATCCGAAGAGCGTCCGGAAGCTCCTGACGAAGGCCGTCTTCCACGACCCGCGGTTCGCGGACGAGGCGTGGGTCAACGCAATCGTCGCCGCTTGGAAACCCCGGGAACGGCGGAAGGCGTATATGGCCACGGGCTTCGCCTTGAGGCGGAGAGACGCTTCGGTGGCGGCGGACCTGGGACGAATCCGCTTGCCCACGATGGTCCTCTCCGGGCGGCATGACGTCCAATTCCCTTGGAAATCCGCCGAGGGAGCCGCGACACGGATCCCGGGATCCGAATTCGGCGCGATCGAAGACGCCGGGCACTTTCCGATGGTGGAGAAGTCCCGCGAGACGGCGCAGCGCATCTCAAAGTTCCTCGATTCGAGCGGCGCAACCAGCCGCTGATCGTCGGAACCCCCACGAGGGGGAACCTCCCCGGATTCCGGAGGAGTTTCTATATGACGGATGGTATCGGCCGTGCTCGGTTTTCATGAGGGACCGCGGATGAAGAAAACTGAAAGGGCTGGCCAAGCCGGCCTCAAACGGTGCGCGTGGGCCCTCGGCGATCCGGTTCTCCTCGAGTACCACGATACCGAGTGGGGCGTTCCCGAGCACGACGACCGGAAGCTGTTCGAGTTCCTCGTCCTGGAAGGGGTGCAGGCCGGGCTTTCCTGGCTGACCGTCCTGAAGAAACGAGAGAATTACCGAAGGGCCTTCGACGGATTCGATCCGCAGAGGATTGCCCAGTACGATTCGAAAAAGGTCCGGTCCCTCCTGGCCGACGCCGGCATCATCCGCAACCGCGCAAAGATCGCGGCTGCGATCGGCAATGCCAACGCGTTCCTCGCGGTTCAGAGGGAGTTCGGGAGCTT
>Ga0209236_1001033_pt1 | contig 16608 bp, 18 predicted proteins | sample GraSoi013_1_40cm_FD_185819 | JGI IMG/M metagenome (GOLD analysis project Ga0209236, IMG submission 185819) | Grasslands soil microbial communities from the Angelo Coastal Reserve, California, USA - Sample 09_27_2013_1_40cm (SPAdes) (version 2) | ecosystem: Environmental > Terrestrial > Soil >... | reverse complement strand
AGGGCCGCGTCAAACGCCGCGAGCGCCTCCTTCGGGCGGTCGAGGCGCAGGAGGAGCCCCCCTTTGCGTCGGTAGACGACATCCCGACCGTCGGCCGAGATGCGGAGTGCCGCATCGCAGGCCGAGAGCGCGTCCTCCGCCCGGCCGAGGTCTTCGTGCAGATCCGCGCGAAGCAAGCTGGCTTCGGTGTCCGACGAGTCCATCCCGTCGAGGATTGTCAGAGCATCGGAGGCCCGGCCGAGGTGCCGCAACGTCCGCGCGAGCTCGAAGCGGCCCTCCGCGGCGCCGAGTTCGACGGCCTTCCGGAACGCGGCCTCCGCGTCAGCGTCGCGGCCGAGGGCCGACGACGCGCGACCCGCCGCGAGCCAACCGCGCGAATCGGATGGATGGCGGGAACAGGCGTCTTCCGCGGGCGCGAGAGCGTCCGTGGCCCGGCCGACCCGGAGCAGGAGGGCCGAGAGGCGGACGAGGGCGTCGGCTCCATGGGTTCTCGACGCCGCGCCGGCGTAGGCGTCGATCGCCTCCTCGACGCGCTCGAGATCCTCGAGGAGGACCCCTTGGTTGTAGCGAAGCTCCGCGTTCTCCGGCTCGAGTTCCAGGGAGGCGCGGAAGCACTGGAGCGCCTCCTCGTAGCACCGTTCGGCCTCGAAGGCGTTCCCCATTTCTTCGAGGATCTGACCACGGAACACCCACGCCTCGTCGAACGCCCCGTTCAAGATCAGGGCGTTGTTCAACGAATCCCGAGCCTCCTCGAGCCGGCCGAGGTGGTGGAGCGATTCCGCCTTCGCCATCCAGGCGTGGTCGTAGTTCGGGTTGAGCTCAAGGCTCTGGCTGATCAACTCAAGCCCTTCCTCGTGGCGGCCGAGCGAATCGAGGGCGTGGCCTTTCGCGTACAGCGCGTAGTCGAAGTCCGGCTTGATCTCAAGGCTCTTGTCGTGGTACTTCAGGGAGGCCGCGTGTCGGCCCATCTTGTTGAGCGCGTTGCCGATGTTGTTCCACGCGATCTCGTATTGCGGGTTCACCTCGAGCGCCCGCTCGAAGTACGGGATCGACTGCTCGTAGCGCCCCAGGTTGTACAGGGCGTTGCCGAGGTTGTTCCAGAGGACCTCGTCCTGCTGGTCCAGCTCGATCGCCTTCTCGTACGCGGTGACGGCGTCCTCGAGCCGATTGATCCCGTGGAACGTGTACCCCTTGTTGTACCACGCCTGTTTGTACGCTGGGTTGATGGCAAGCGCCCGCTCGTAGCAGGCGAGCGCCTCCTCGTGAATCCCGAGCATGAAGAACGTGAAGCCTTTATTGTTCCAGGCCTCTTCGTCCCTCGGGTCGATAGCGATTGCGCGGTCGTACGCCTCGACCGCCTCCTCGTACCGTTCGAGGGCGTACAGCGCGTCGCCGAGGCCCGTCCAGGCGTCCCCGTCGTTCGCGTCGGTCGACGTCGCCGCCTTGTACGCATCGACGGCCGCCTCGAACTTGTTCAACTCCTCGAGGAGCTGACCCTTCCGGGTCCATGCGACCGCGTTCGCGGAGTCGGCGCGCACGAGGGATTCGTACCCCTGCCAAGCCGCCTTTCCTCGCCCCATCCGCGCGAGGACGAGCGCCTTGTCGTATAGGGCGTCCGCGTAGACCGGCTTGATCGCAAGCGCGCGGTCGTACGCGACGACGGCCTCCTCGAACTGGCCGAGCTGCGCGAACGCGTTCCCGAGGTTGTACGCGGCGATCTCGTATGTCGGGCTGCGCTGCATCGCGCGGGTGTACGCGTCGATCGCGTCCTCATGCTGGCCCAGGCCGTCGAGCGCCACGCCGCGGTTGTTCCACATGACATGGTCTTCGTATCCGAACGCGGCGGCGCGGTCGTAGCATGCGAGCGCCTCCGCGAACTCCCGGGCGTCGCAGTGGGCGTTCCCGCGGAGGAACTCCGCCTCGCCGCGGGCCAGATCCTCCGACGCCGGGACCGCTGCGAGGTCGAGAACGAGGGGGAGGACCATCGCGGGCGCCTCAGGGTCGGAGCCATTTTAAAGGTTCGCCGGTGGGGCTCATGCATGAGAGCGTTCGCGAACCGGGTCGGCGCTTTTAAGTAGCGAATGGACCTTGGTCCGCGCCCAGGGAGACGCATTGTCGACGATGGACGTGGAGTCCTTCTCGAAGACGAAAGCGATGGAGCTCCCACGGAACGTCGTCGTCGGGCATGATGCGCTCCACGCCGTTGGCGAAGTCTGTCAATCCCTGAAGCTCGGGAAACGCGCGCTCCTCGTCGCGGACGAGACGACGATGAAAATCGCCGGGACGATCGTCGAGAAAGAGCTCCTGGCCCGGAAAATCAAGGCGTCGGTATTCCTGATCCCCGACGCGACATGGGACGAGGTCCGCGAGGGCGAGGAGCGGATCCGGAAAGGAAATCTCGACTTCGCGCTCGGGGTCGGTGGGGGCCGGTCCATCGACGTCGCGAAGTGCGCGTCCTTCAACGCGGGCGTGCCGTTCGTCAGCGTGCCGACGGCGGCGAGCCACGACGGCGTCGTGTCCTCGCGCGCGTCGATCGAGAAGGGCGGCGAGAAGGTGAGCCTCGCGGCCCAGACGCCGATCGCGGTCATCATGGACACCGGGGTCATCGCCGAGTCCCCGTTCCGCCTGCTCGCGTCCGGATGCGGGGACATCATCTCGAACCTCGCCGCGGTCAAGGATTGGGCGCTCGCGCGGAACCTCCGGAACGAGTATTATTCCTCATATGCCGCCGCGCTGAGCGAGCTGGCGGCACACCTCGTGATCGAGAACGCGTCGACGATCAAGCCGCGCCTCGAGGAGAGCGCGTGGTTTGTCTGCAAGGCGCTCGTCTCGAGCGGCGTCGCGATGTCCATCGCGGGATCGTCGCGACCCGCGTCCGGGAGCGAACACAAGTTCTCCCACGCACTCGATCGGATCGCGAAGAAGCCCGGGCTGCACGGCGAGCAGTGCGGGGTCGGGACGATCATGATGATGTACCTCCACGGCGGCAACTGGCAAGAGGTGCGGGACGCGCTCCTCGCAATCGGCGCGCCGACGACCGCGCGGGCCCTCGGCGTCACGGACCACGAGGTCGTACAGGCGCTCACCCACGCGCACGAGATCAACAAGGAGCGGTACACGATCCTGGGAGACGAAGGGCTCACGCTCGAAGCCGCGGAACGCCTCGCGAAGATCACGAAGGTCGTCTGAGGACCGAAGGCGAGACCGCGTGTGGTTGCGTCGTCGGACGCTAGTGCAACACGCCGAACCGGTCGACCGATTCGACGAGTTCGGCGGCGAATGTGGCGATCTCAATCTGCACGCGATAGCGGCGGAAGTAGACTTGAAGCGCCGACAATCCGCGTTCCAGCGCCGCGCGCGCCTCGGTCAGGCGGACCCACGGTGAAGCCCCGGCTCGGTCCACCCGGATCGCCTCCGAGAAGTCGATGAAGACCGGCTGCGCCGCATGGACGAGGATGTTGAACGCGCTCAGATCTCCATGGACCACCCCGGCGCCGATGAGCCGGCGGACACCGTCGAGCACCTGCTGCAGGAATTCGCCCGGGTCGTCGAGGCGGACATCCTGAAGTCGCGGGGCGGGACCTTCCTCGGTCCCGAGGTATTGCATCGAGAAGCGGTTCTCGACCCTGCGCGCGGGCGTCGGCACGCGGACGCCGCCCTTCCAGGCCTGACGCATCATCTCGTACTCGTGGGCGGCCCGCCACCCCATCGAGTCTTGTTTCACGGGCCCCCCGCCCCGATGGGAGGTCCGGTAGAGGCGGTACGACTTGATGGCGAGCGGCGCGCCGTTGTACCGCGCCAGGTAGACGTCAGCTTCCTTGCCTGCGCTGATCAGGCCCACGACTTCCGTCGCAAGACCTGCGGACAGGATCGCCTCGACGACGGACGCGTAGTCCGGTTCTTCGAGGGACAGGTTCCCGGAGTCGATGCGCCACCGGACGCTCGAGTCCAGGTAGGGGCGGTTGGGCATCCGTTCGATAGGCTTTGCACGATGGGCGTTCACAGGACGAGCGAACGAACGCCGGGAAGGGCTGCGAGCTCACGCGGCTCCCGGCGCGTTTCGGAAAACGGACGGAGACATCATCGCCGGGAACCTCCTGGTCGTGAGACCGCCCTCGCGATCGTCGACGCCGACTTGAACGTATCGATACGCGAATCGAGTTGCGACGGGAACCGCCGCGGACGGAGACCCTTAAGCCGGGCCCCGCCATAGGTTGGGCCGAGGCCTCCGTCGTGGTCCAGATCACGCTCGTCGGCGAGAGGCAAGCGCGGCCGGGCCACGAATTCATCTACCGCGGGCCCCAACCCGAGTGCGGCCCGTGCAAGGTCCGCGGGGCGTGTCTGAATCAGGATCTGGGCCGCCGGTATCGCATCACGCGGGTGCGGGACGTCGCCCATCCGTGCCTCCTGAACGAAGAGCGCGCGCGGGTGGTCGAGGTCGAGCCGGTGCCGCCCGACTGCAGCCTCTCCGCCCGAGCGGGCGTCGAGGGCGCCGTGTTGGCGTACGAGAAAATCGTGTGCGCGAACGCGGCGTGTCCGAACTACCGGCTGTGCCATCCCATCGGCATCGGGCCCGGCACGCGGATCCGGGTCGTCGAGGTCGGCCCGGAGCTCGACTGTCCGCTCGGTTACTCGCTCGTGTCCGCGAAGGTCGCGTACGGGGACTGAGGCGCAATCCGATGAAGGCGTCCCTACCGAGGCGGATGACATTGCATGCAATCGAGGCCGCGGGCCTCATCCTGGGATATCGCGTGAAGCGTGAGCCGTTCGACGTCGTCGCGTTCCGGCCCCTCTACAACGGCAAGCGTTTCCACATGCGCCTCGAGACGCACGGGCTCGAGCGCGTCCCGAAAGGTTCGGAGATCGACCTGCACGTCGACTTCATGCGGGACGTCACGGCGTTCCATGGGTCCGAGGCCGAGTCCGAGGAAATCGCCTTCGAGATGGCCCAGCTGCTCGGTGCGCTGAAGGCCCAGGATCCAGAGCGCACGCGCCCGCGGGTCCGGTGTCCGGAATGCGGGAAGGAGTTCGGACAGGAAGCGTACCGGGCCCACCGCAAAGTCGTCCATGGCAAGTAGTCGACTCAATTGGCGCCTGAAGCTGGACCCGGATTTCTCTCGAACGACGCTGTCTCCGGGAATTCGCGTTGCTCCGTTGGGTTTAGGTCCATTTGGATTCCCGGAGCTCCGTGGATTGGCGCTTCCGGCTACAAAATGTCTTTGCCGTAGACCGTGCGACCTCCGGTCCGGAAGCCCATGGACTTCCAGAACGCCGCGGCGGTCGCGTTGTTCGGCGTGATCTCGAGGTCGATCCGCTCAACCCGCATTGCTTTGGCCTCGTCGAGCAGGCGGGCCGCGAGCGCCTTACCGACCCCCTTGCGGCGCATCGTAGGGTCGACAAAGAAGTCATTGACCACGAGAAGACGGCCCATCTCCGCCGATGGCGAGTAGACCGCGAGCGCGACCCCCACGACGGCCCGCTTCTCCCGCGCGACAAGCAGGACTCCGCCGACGCGGTTGCGCAGGACCTGTTCGACGGCCCACGTGATCCGCTCGGGACGCGGCTTCACGCCCTCGGAGGTGTGATAGGCCGCGATCAGCCGTTCGACGTCCAGGCGGTCCGTCGGATTTGCGCGCTCGACGAGGACCATCCGGCGCCGGCACTGCCACGGGAGGCATAAGCGTTTGGTCGAGCGCCCTACGTCGCCTAGCGGGAGGCCTTCCGCCGCGGGCGGTCCCGGATGGAAGCGTCTCGAATCGCATCGCCAATCTGAAGACGTTCATCACGCGTTCGCGCGAAGGATGTGACGCGCGCATCGATGGGCCCTCCCACGAACGGATCGTCGACGAACCGCGGGTACACGTGGACGTGAAGGTGTGGGATTGTATTCCCGTGGATCTCGTAGTTCATCTTGATCGGCGACAGGAGCTCGGTGAGCGCCTTGCCGACGAGTATCACATCCTCCCAGAGCAGACGAGCCGTCAAGGCGGGCAGCTCGAACGGTTCTACGACGTGGCGTTTCGACACGACCGCGACGTATCCCGGGAGCGGGGCGCGCGCCGGGGCCGAGACCCACGAGGCGCGGAGAACGGCGACGACATCCCGCGGACGACCTCTTCGACAGATCGGGCAACCGCTCTTCTTTCGCCGAATCGCCCACGCCGCCTCGTTCCGCCAAAGCGATCCTCCGGTGCGTTCGCCCACCGGAATCCCCCTAGAACAGGACGACCCGGACGACTTCGCCCTTCTCCACCAGGTCGACGTTCGCGGGGATTTCGATGTATCCGTCCGCGTGGGCCATCGATGTGATTGCGCTACTTTCCTTGAACGCCGGCACGGCCTCGCCATCGACGATCCGGACCGTGTGGAACTTGACGCGGCCGATCGTCGAGACCACGCGCTCAGCGAGCGGCACTTCGACCACCTTCTCCTGCCGGGTTGGCAGCCGCGCCATGCGGCGGAGCATCGGCGCGAGGATGACGTAGCCGTTGCTCAGGCAAGACGTCGGATTGCCGGGCATCCCGAGGACCGCCTTTCCGTCCACACGTCCGAGGATCGTGGGCTTGCCGGGCTTTACGGCAATCCCGTGGAAGAGCACGTCGCCCATCGACCCGACGACGTCGATAAGTAGGTCCTTCTCACCCACGGAGGAACCCCCGGAGACGACGAGGAGGTCGTGGACGATCGCCTTCCTCACCGCGGCCCGGAGGGCCTCGAGGCGATCCGATACGCGACCGAACAGAATCGGCTCGCCGCCATTTTCGAGGACGACGCTCGCAATCGTGTTCGAATTGATGTCGTACACCTGGCCCGCGCGGATTGGTTTCCCGGGCGGGACAACCTCGTCGCCGGAGACCAGAATCGAAACACGCGGCTTTGCGTACACGTGCGCCCGCGCGAGACCGATGGCGGCAAGGGCGCCGACTTTCGCGGGGGTCAGCATTTCGCCCTCGCGGACCACCGTGGAACCGCGTTCGATGTCCTCGCCGCGGCGGGAGACGTTCTCTCCCGGGCGGACGGCCGCGCGCACGCTCACGAGATCGCGCTCGCGGTCCGTATCTTCGACCTTGACGACCGCATCCGCGCCGCGCGGGAGCGTCGAGCCGGTCGCGACCTCCGTGCACCGACCCGGCGTCACGCGCTTCCGCGGCACGCCATCCGCGTACAGGGTTTCGTTCCACCGAAGAGCGACAGGCTCGGATTTGCGCGCGTGGGACGTGTCGCGGGCGAGGACCGCATACCCATCCATCGCCGCCCGGTCCGCGAGCGGCACGTCAATCGTCGAGCGCACATCCTCCGCACAAACGCGGCCCAGCGCTCCCAGGATCGGGACGGTCTCCCCTCGCTCAATGGGACGAACCACGTCCATCGCCATGCGCATTGCCTCGTCCAGTGAGATCAACGCCTTCAGAGGCCGCATCCCTCGCGCGGCATGCGCGCGGTCCTTGGAATCGGCGCGTCTTTTCAATGCCCCATCACCCCGACCGCGTGTCCGAGCTCCGGCAAGATCAGCTTCTCGACCGCGAGTCGGCAGGCGTCCGGCGATCCGGGAAGGCAGAACACGAGACGCCGATGGTACACGCCCGCGACCGCACCGGAGAGCATCGCCGCGCTTCCGATCGCGTCGTACGACAAGGAACGGAAGATCTCTCCGAATCCGGGAACCGTCCGCTCGAACGCGGGCAGGAGGGTCGGGATCGTGACGTCGCGTTTCGCGAGGCCTGTGCCACCGTTCGTCACGATTGCCTCGCACGTCCACGAGGCCTGCTCGACGGCGTCGAGGATCGGTTTCGCCTCGTCCTTGACGACGACGTAGAAGAGGACGGAGTGCCCAGCGCGAAGGAGCAGGTCCCGCACCAATTTCCCGGACTCATCCGTCTCCGAGGTCCGGCTGTCGGAGATCGTAATGACGCCGCACTTCACCGAGGCCGGCGCATGTTCCTTGTGCTTCTGCGGGACCGACATGGGCGAACAAGTCGTAGGAAGACCCACCTGGGTCTAAAGGTTCGCTTCGTAAATCAACCTTAAACAAGGTTAACTTTTCATGCTTCGGAGAATCTCGTCCGATGGCCTCTGTTTGGCTCACGCGGCCAAGTGCAAGAACGCCGCCACCCGGTCCGCCACCGCGGGGTCGTCGAGTGACGCGGCGAATGCGGGTAACGAATCGAACGGTCGTGCGCGAATGATCCTTGCGGCCCGCTTCGCTCCGATGCCGGGGAGCGCTGAGATGGCGGCCATCGGCGCGCGGTTCACATCGAGAGGATACTCGATCGCCGTCAGAGAACGTTGGCCATGGCTGACCACGCGAACGTCGACGAATTGGTTGGCGGTCGCATCGTACGGGAGGCCGACGAGGATTGGGTAGGTGCCGATCTGTCGACCGAACGTCACATGACCTTCGTGGAGCTCGAGGAATACGTCGCGGAGGACCGTGCCCTCGGGAATCACGCGGCGCAACATCTCGTGGTCGATCAACGTGCGCACCGCTTCCTTGAACCTCCGGAACTCGTGATACAGCCCCGTTGGCTCGAACTCGCGGCGCACGGGTCGGACCTGGCGAATGTTGATTCGGCGAATCCAGAGGTCTTCGGCCAGGAGTTGTTTGAGGAACGCGAGGTCGAGGCCGAACGTGTGCTTCGTCTCGCCATCGAGGCCCGCGACGAAGTTCAGGCCCGGCAGGAGCCGCGGCATCCCGTTCTCGCCGCGCTCGCGGCCCACCGCGTTCACCATGCGGATCGCCTCGAGGCATCCGTCCGCATCGATGTTCAGGTTGTTCGCCTCGGTGACGCGGGGATCCGCGGACTCGAGGCCGAACGAAAGGATCGTGCCGGGGGTGGCAAAACGAACGAGGTCCCGCATCGCCCCCATCGCTTCGTCGGGATGCGCGATCATCATGGCCGGATCGCCGTTATCCGTGTGCAGGACTTTCAGGTTCGGAGCCGCCGCGCGAATCCCGGAAAGCAACTCGCGAATTGCCGAGAGGTTGATACCCGGCGTCGGCGAGGAGCCGAGGCCGATCGCCTGGTAGCTGAAAAAGTCCGCTTGGCCTCCGAGGCGGAAATTCACCGCCCCGAGGGCCGCGAGGCGCCGCACCTCCTCGAGGATCCCTGCCACCTCCCGGAATTTCGGCTTGCCGTACATCGGCTCGATACAGAACGAGCAGCCTTTGTTGATGTACCGCACGCACCCTTTCGACGTGTCGAGCTCGACCGTGAGCGGCTCCGGGAAATCGGGATGGGCACGGATCACATCGGCACCGAGCACGGCCCACCGGTCCCACTCCTCGATCGTGCGGTCCCGGTTCGTCCAGTCGCCCGCGACCAGGTGGTCGTACACGGCCGTGTCGATGTCCCGTAGCGCGACCCAGTCGAACGGCTCGACGAGGGATTCGTCGTAGTATCGGAAGCGAGCGAGCGGACCGCCGAAGACCCGCGGTCCTTCGAACCCGCTCGCGTGGTGGATGATCTCCTTTTCGCTGATTGGCAGACTGCGGAGATACTTGCCCGGGACGATGGGGCCCGAGAGGAGGACGAGCAGGTCGCCGTTCAGCGGATGGCCGGCGCGGGCCTGATCGACCGTGACGTACTCCCACTCGTGGCCCGCGTCGCGGACCGCGCCCGCGACGTACCGCGGGTACGGCGAGATGTATGGTGGCACGCCGAAGTTCGAGGGCTCATCCACGTAGCCGTCGAGGATCACGACCTTCATGGGCCGGAATCCATGCCGCGGCGGCGATAAAAGGGCTTCGCCCGCGGACGCCGTCGATTCGCAACTCACCCGGGCCTAGGCCTTGCTGCCCCAGCGGCCGACGACGATGATCAGGACGATCATGAAGATCGTGAGGACCAGCGCGACGACGATTCCGGTTACCAGCCCCAGGGGGTCTTTCGGAGCGGTCATGGGAGCTCCCGTCAGCGCTAGGCCGCCGAGGACCACGTTGCTCCACACGAGCGCAATCACAAACCCGAAGGCCGATCCGAGCGACGTCGAGATCGTCTTCCGCACTTCCGACATCGAGAGCTTTCGTTCGTCCGCCATATCCAACCCTGACGCCGGATGGGTGCGCGATTTCTAAGTCCTTCGCTCGCGAGAAAAACGCGTTACTCCAGGACTGCCTTCTTCTCTTTTGCAATGATGCGAACGACTTCGATCCGCGTGTCCGGGTACTGGCCCTTCGTATCCTTCTCCAGGGCCTTCACCATGTCCCACACGGTGAGCAGGGCCACGGTGGCTCCGTACAGGGCCTCCATCTCCACGCCCGTCTTGTACGTCGCCTCGACCGTCGTCGTTGCGACGATCCGGTCTGCGCGAATGTCGAACGTCACGCCCGCGAAGGTGATCGGAACCGGATGTGTGTGCGGTAAGACTTGCCAAACCGTCTTCATCGCGTGAAGCGCGGCCACCTCTGCCGCCGCGAGAGGATCGCCTTTCTCGACACGACCTGCGCGCACCGCACGGATCGTCGAAGCTTTGAGGCGGACGGTTGCGGAGGCGACCGCGCGGCGGTGAACATCCGGTTTCCTCCCGATGTCAACCATCTTCGCCATCGCCGGTGGACAACGCATCCTGCGTTATTTCATCATGCGCTCTTTGTCAAGGCAACCGCGGCAGTGCGGAGTCCAATCGACGGCGCGCCACGCGCGCGCGCAAGCGAGTTGTCAAGTCGTGGCGTCCGACACGAGAAGGGTTATCTACGATGCGCGAGCGTTTCGTGAGCTGCGTGCGGAAAGGGATGCGCGCACGAAGGGATGGGAAAGGGGACCGCATCGCGGGCCCCTGAAGTACGATCCTCTCGCCGCGACATCGCGACCTGCGCGACACGACACGCGAAGGAGACAAGGAGAGGCGAAACATGATACGGCGCAAGACAGCGGTGGCCGTGCTCGTGGCCGTGATCGTGGGGGCGGCGTTCGTCGCCTACACGTTGCGGCCGAAAGCGACGAGCGCGAGCATCTCCGTGAACGAGCCGAACACGGGCAACCCGGGGACGGGGACCGGCACGACGCCGAGCACCCCGCCGACGCCTCCCGCGAAAGCGAGCCATGGACCGAAGCACTCGATGTGCGTCCACGAGAACGACCACATCCCCGAACAGGCTCGGACCCATGGGGCGAACTGGTACCGGTTCTACGACCGGACCGCGTGCAGCCTCACGGCAATCGCGAACCTCGTGCCCCGTTTCTAGGCACGTCGCGGGACGAAACCCCTTACCCCCTCGCGGGGGATCGTGGCGCGGGGTCGGAGCGGCCCCCGCCGGTCTTTTCCAGGGCACCGAATGTGCGGGCATTTCCGGATCCGCACGACGGTTGATCTCGCACGTGAGATTCCACACGATCGGCCATGAACGTCCTTTGTCAACGTCATCCCTCGCATTCGCCGTCCGATTCGGCGATCGCCACGTGCCCGCGCCGGCGAGTTGTCAACGCGCGCCGTCCGACGCGAAAAGAATTATCTAGAAAGGCCGGTCCTCTCGACGACTGCGTGCGGATGGGATGCGCGCGCAGGAAAGGATGGGACGGGTGACCGCACCGCGGTCACGCGAGATGCCGATCCTTCTCCGCGCCATCAACCGCCATGCGACGCAACGGACAAACGGAGAGGCGAACACATGGCACGGCTGAAACGACTCGTGGGCATCACCCTGGCGGTCGTCATCGCCGCGGCGCTCGTCATCTACGTGCTCCGGCCAACCGCGAGCCCGGGACCGAGCAGCCTGGTGGGAAACGATCCGGGAACGACCACGGGCCACCCGAGGGGCGACCACAACAAACCGCCCGCGGGGGGCCATAGTCAGCCGCCGACGGACGAGGGGACATGTGCCGGCAGCGGCCATGGTCATGGACACGGCCATGGTCACGACGGAGGGGCGTGCGGGACCACGAAGGACCGCGGACATCACTCCGAAGGCAAGGGGCACACGAAGAGCCACGACAAACACGGCCACCACTCGGACGGAAGCAACGCGAGCCACAAGGACCACAGCCGCCACGGAGGCCACGACTCGAACGGGCACGACAGCGGCAAGGGCGATCCTGGCTCGCACGGCGACGACTGAATCCCCTTAGCCCCGACAGGGGCCGATGGCGCGGGGCGTCTGGGGCCCCGCCCGATCTTTCCTACGTTGGAGTCTACCGAGTCTTTCGACGCGCGCTGGACCGCCGGCGACCGGCTCGGGGCGTTCTCGGCCCGGTTTCCTGTTTCCAGATCGGCACGACCCGCTTGACTTCGTCCATCGCCCACGCGCAGGCGGAGAACGCCTCCGCGCGGTGGACGGCGGCGCAGGCGATCGCGACCGAATCGCTGCCGACGGACACCCGGCCGACCCGGTGCACAATCGACATCGCGATCACGCCGAATTTCGCCTTCGCCACGTCGACGAGATCCGCGAAGGTCCGAATCGCCATGGGCTTGTAGACCTCGTAGTCGAGGGCGTCGACGTCGGGGTCGGCGCGGACGGTCCCGAGGAACACCGCGATCGCGCCCGCGTCGTCGCGTCGGACGCTGTCGATGACGGCCTCCACGTCGATCGGGCTGCGCTGGATCCGAATCATTCGAGGCCTCCACTCACGGGCGGCAGGAGCGCGACTTCGTCCCCGTCCCGCAAGGCGACGTCGGGCTGCGCGTACGCTCGGTTCACCGCGAGAAACATCGTGTCCCGATGGCCTCGCAGTCGAGGGTACGCATCGACGACCGCGTCAACGAGCGCGCCGAGGGTCTCGCCGTCCTTCAGGGTCCAGGCGAGCTGACGCACCCCGACGATCTCGCGGTACGACGCGAAGAGTTTCACCTGAACGCGCATGGCCCGGGTTCGGATGGCCGCGCGAGCGATAAGGGCTTCGCGTCACGACGGGTTGACCTTCGCGAGAATCTCCGCCCGCTTCCTTCGGAGGTCTGCCGCGACCCGTTCCACGTACGCGTCGAGGACTTCGGTCAACTTCTGGCGGGCCGCCTCGGATCGGGCGGACCCGAGGTACCGGAACGCCTGGACCCGCCGACCGCCGCGTTCTTCGTAGTGCCAGAAGTACAGGTAGGGCTTGCCGCGGATCTCCTTCGTCGTTACGCCGCAACCGATCTGCACGGCCCTCCATCCAGTCAACCTTACTTAAGGTTAATTCGGCACGACCGGCCACGGGTCCGGCATGGCCCCCACCCCTTGATTTCCGGTGGAAACCTTCATGGCCCGGCCCCCGGTTTCGAGGACCGTGGACGTCCTCCTCGTCTCGCTCGCGCCGGATGTCCGCGAGATCTCCGCCCTCCTCGCTTCCGCGGGACACCGGATCGTTGAGACGATCGTACAGCGCCGCGACCGCCCGGACACGCGGACGTTCGTGGGGCGCGGGAAACTCGACGAGCTCCGGGCCCGTGTGGATGCCGGCGGAATCGCCGCGGTCGTCTTCAACGGCGAACTCCGGCCGACGATGCATTACCTGCTCGAGCGCGAACTCGGGGTCGAGTGCTACGACCGCTTGCGGGTCCTCCTCGAACTCTTCGCGCAGCGGGCCTCGAGCCGGGAGGGAAAGCTCCAGGTCGAGCTCGCCCTCCTCCAGTACGAGATACCCCTGCTCCGCGAGTGGATCCACGAGGCCGATGTCGGGGAGCGACCCGGCTTCATGGCCGGCGGCGAGCTCCGCGTCGACGCGTACTACGAGACCGTGAAGCGACGGATCAAGAAGATTCGGGACGAACTCGATGCGATTCGGCGGGAGCGGGCCGTGCGACGGTCCCTTCGGAAGGAACGCGGGTATCACCTCGTCGCCCTGGCCGGGTACGCGAACGCGGGCAAGTCGTCGCTGCTGAACGCCTTGACCGATGAACGCGTCCTCGTGGACGACCGCATGTTCTCCACCCTCGCGACGACGACCCGGAGCCTCGCTGGCACGCGGAAGCGAATCTTGCTCACGGACACGATCGGCTTCGTCGACGGGGTGCCGTTCTGGATGGTCGAGGCATTCAACGCAACGCTCGAGGAGATTCTCCAGGCCGACCTCGTCCTCCTCCTCGTTGACGTGGCCGATGCGCCCGATGAGATTGGTCGCAAGGTGCGTCTCGCCGCGCGCACCCTGTTCCCGAAGGTCCCTGCGGATTCGATCCTGCCGATTCTCACGAAGGCGGACCGGCTTTCGGATCGCGACATCGAGACGAGGGCCCGACTCCTCACGGAATCGGAGTTCCATCGCGCGCCGCTCGTGATCTCGGCGCAGACACGACGAGGCCTGGACGCACTCCGCGACGCGATCCATCGTACGTTCGCGTATCCGACGGAGGTCCACCTCGTCGTCGCCCAGGACGCCGAGGCGGGCGGGAGGCTCCATTGGCTGTACGAGCACACGGAGGTCGTCTCGGCCCTGCACGGCCCGGACCGGATCGAGCTCGTCGTCCGATGTCGGCCCCGGGACCGGGAGGCCCTCAATCGGTTCGGCCGTGTGTTGCTCGTGCGCGCTCTCGAATAATTCGTCACCGCTGGCTATGCCACTTTCGCAGCGAAGACATCGGTCGGGTTGTTGAGATCTCCCGAATTCGCTTGCACAAAGAACGCCAAGAAGCCCTTTCCGACCGCGGCTAGGCCTTCGTAGTCGCCCACAAAGAACCCTCCCGCGAAGGGAGCCGTGAGCATGTCAAAGGGCCCCGCGATGTGCGTCTCACTGGACCAGCTCGCAGCGTCGTCGCAGGAGGAGCGGCAGGTCACAATCCAGTAGTCCGTGAAGAGGGTGTTGGGATCGGGGGTGTTGCCGCGGAAGTCGTAGTACGTCACGGCGACGGTGCCGTCCGATGCAACGCTGACCGACGCGGTGAACGCGGGGACGCTGATGGGCGTTTGGTTAATTTTGATGGGGGCCGACCAGGTCAAGCCGCCATCGGAGGAGACCGAGAGGACGATATCGTCGTGGGCGAATTCGCTAAACCGGCCGTCCTGCCAGACGACGTACACCTTCCCGCTCTGGGGGTCTACGTTGATATCGGGGACGATGTCGCCGGTCCGGACTGGCGCACCCGTGTCCGGATCGAACACGCTGACGGTCTGTAGTTGACCCACGGTGACGGGCGCGGACCAGGTCACCCCTCGATCCGTTGAACGGATGACATCCACTTCGAGGGCGCCGGTCGGGAAGAAGCGGGCGAACATGTCCAAGAGGTCCCCGTTGGGTAGCACAGCCACCTGGTTGGAGATCGTGGATGCGACCCTGCCAGGGTCATAGATCGCCCTCGCCTTCTCCCAAGTCTGGCCGCCATCGGTAGTCCTGGAGAACATGATCGGTCCTCGGAAGGCCTTATCCCTAAAGCCCGCGGGGGGGAAGAAACTCCGGTCCCAGACGGCATAGACGGATTGAGCGTCGTGGGGGTCGCCCGTGATGGACTCCTTATCGTTGAACAAGGTAGCCCCGTTGTCGAGGATTAGCGTGGTCGGATTGCTCCACTGCTTGCCGCCATCCGTGGACTTGCTCACCAGGACGGAGTTGGTGGCACGGGTCGCATCGAATGAGATCGATATCTGGTACACGTCCCCGTTCGCGGCGAAGGTGACCCAGGGGTCGCTGGCCCGCTCGTAATCCCCGCCGTTGTCGGGCGTGCCGCCGGCGCAGCGATCGAAGGCTGCCATGGACCGCGTCCACGTCTTACCACCGTCCCAGGAGACGCCCGCGACCAGGCCGAGGGCTCCTCCGAAGGCCCAGCGGTCCTGCTGCCAGACCCCCACGATGTGCTTGGCGTTCAAGGGATCCACGGCCACCCTGGGCTCCACTTCCGCGTTGAAGTAATTCGTCTCGCCGGGGAACGCCGGGGCGCACGAGGGGCTGAAGGGACTCAGGCCCGAAACCAGCACCAACCGCTGCATCGAAAGGGCACTCGCCCTTGCCCCGGGCGAAAGCGTTACCCCGGTCAACAGCAGGACGATCACACCGCCCGCCAATGCCTGCCAACCCACCGTTCTCAAGCTAGCTCCCTCCATCGCGAGCTTCCCCCTGCGATACGCCAGATTTCCTTAGTGCGGGAAACCGGAAGATATCGTGTGTGCAGTATATTAGAACTGTTGCCGCGGGCGGTTATTCAGGTCTGGGCATCTCAGCCGCGGATCCGGAACTCCCGTTTCTTCTCGAGGAACCGATGCTCGTACGCGGATGGCAGGTGGTCGTACGTGAGTTCCTCGATCCGTTTCATGTTCTTCACGAACACTTCCTTCGACGGCGTCGAGATGAGTCGATCGAACTCCCGTTCCTTGCGGATCGTGTCGACGAAGTAGAACCCGCCCGCGAGGACCGCCAGGAATCCGAAGAACGCCTCCCAGATGACGTACTGCCCGACCGCCACATGGATGGACTGGAGCCACGTCGGGCTCTGGGTCGGGATCAGGTACTGGGTGAGGGAGAACACGGTCCCGAGGATCCCGAGCGCGAAGATCAGGGCGCTGAGCTCGTACCGGACTTCCCGGAACAGGCCCATGGTGGCCGCGGGTGAAGTGGGCGGCCGGGATAAGCTTTGCTCGGAGCGAAGCCCTTTCATCCGCCGTCCGCGTTGCGGTCCGTCGTGGCGTTGCGGACGGCGCTGTACGCGTCGCATCGCGCCGCCGGCGCGCGGTTTTTCGAATTTGCCGGATGGGAGATGCCGCTCCAG
>Ga0209236_1001029_pt1 | contig 16624 bp, 14 predicted proteins | sample GraSoi013_1_40cm_FD_185819 | JGI IMG/M metagenome (GOLD analysis project Ga0209236, IMG submission 185819) | Grasslands soil microbial communities from the Angelo Coastal Reserve, California, USA - Sample 09_27_2013_1_40cm (SPAdes) (version 2) | ecosystem: Environmental > Terrestrial > Soil >... | reverse complement strand
CCACTACCACCCCTTCAAACGTGACGGAGCGGGGGACCACCAGCCCCAGCGTCAGGCCGGTGATGAGCAGATCGCTCCAGCGGCTCCGCACTTTGACGCGCAGGTTGCTCACGCGCGAGCCGGTGTTGACCTGCCCCGCCAGGACGTCCTCGAGATTGGGTTGCGATACCTGCACCAGGCCCAGCAGCATGTAGACCGCGCGCTTCGTCACGCGAAACGGCGTGCCGGAATCCGGCCGCTGCGCGCTGCCGGCGAGCGAGACCGGGACGCCGAGGTGGCTCGAGTCCAGCGTGAGCGCACAGCCGCTCAGCGTGAGGGCCAGCACGAGGACCGACCCCCGCGAAACGAGAAAGCGGATCACATAGCTCCTGGAAACGGACGGGGCACGCCGGGGAATGGCGCGCCCCAAAGGTAGCGGCTTCAGTCCGGGTTGTGAACCCAGCTTACGGCCCCGACGGCCGGAGCCCGATGCTGGCGCCCATCCCGAACACGCCGTGTGTCTTCCCGTCGCCGAACTTTTCTGAGTCGTAGGCGAGGTGAATTCCGACCGGGCCGAACCCGAGGTTGCCGCCGATCACCCACCCGAAGTTGGTGTCGTGGTTCGGCGCGCCCGGCGCCACGTTTGAGTAATGGTGATACCGCATCCCGGGCGAGACGTACGGCTCGACGCTCACGACCGGCGTGGGCAGGAGGACGCTAACCCCCACCGCGGCGACCCCCATGGTCTGCACCGGCACGGTGGTCGTGGTGGACGTGATCTCCATGCTGTGACCGCCACCCAGCTGTAGGTTCACGGCGACCGGGATGAGGCTGCCGCCGATCAACCGGAACGTGGCCGTCCCGCCGATGGTGGTTATGCGGTCGCTGAAGAGGTCGGACTTCCAGGACGACACCCCGCCCGTCAGGGTGAAGACGCCGGCCCCGAGCGCAACCCGGCCACCGAAGGCGTTCCCTCCCCCGACGTCACTGTTCGGCTTGGTGTAATCCGCGGAAATTGTGAAGCCTGAACCCGCGTTGGGGTGGTTCCACGTCGGCTCGCCCAGCCACTGGGCCGCAGCAGGCGTCGCCAGCAATACCAATCCGAGTGTCAACGCTTCGCGCTTCATAGGTACCCCCTGAACGTTGGGAAAAACCGTGGGGGACCAGGGCGCAAGGTCCGACGGAGATGCGGCAACGGTAAGAACCGCTCCCCGGCCAGTCAATACTGTGTCGCTATGCTACGAGCTTCATGCGTGATTTCCGCCTCACATGCCAAGCGGGAGATGGAAGTCCACGTGCGCTCCCACGCCGAACACGCGTCGGCTCCCTCCGCCCGAGCGTCGCTCGTTGTCGTAGGCGAGGTGCACGCCGACGAGGCCGAAGCTCAAGTTTGCCCCGAACACGTACCCGAACTGCGTGGTGTTCGCGCTACCGCTCTTGCGATACCGAAGCCCCGGAGAGAAGTACGGCTCGATGCTGATCCCGGGTGTCGGCAGTGGCACGCTGAACCCCATCGCGCCCGTCACCGCGGTCTGGGCGGGTGTGGAATTGGCGGAGTCGGTGCGAGCCGCGCCGACCTGCAGGTTCAGGGAGAACGGCAGCAAGCTGCCACCGATCAGCCGGAACGCCGCGTTCCCGCCGATGGAGGTGAAGCTCTCGGTGGCGAGGTCGGGCTTCCAGCTAGCCACGCCGGCCGTCAGGGTGAGCGTGCCGATGCCCAGCGACGCGCGACCGCCCCACGTGTTGCCCTTGCCGTAATCAGCGTTCGGGTGTGCGTAATCGCCGCTGATCGTGACGCCGGTGCCGCCCGAAGGGCTGTTCCACACCGGTTCGCCCAGCCACTGCGCCCCGGCGGGCGTGACCAGCAATGCCATCAATCCCAGCGTCAATGTTGCGCCCTTCATAGGTACCCTCTCTGCAACTTGGTTTTGGTGAACCAGGACTCTGCTCCTGCTCTCGGACGCCGCGAGTGATCCGCGGCTCAAGCCGCGACTCAGCAGTACCGCTGAAGCGGCAAATGCACGCCCGTTTACGGGCAGACGCCGAGCCGCGAGTTCACTCGCGCACCACAGGCGGCGTCACATGAGCCGAGCCAACGGTAGGAACCAGCCGCCGGCAAGTCAATCGTGTGTCGCTCTAATGCACCCACACGGCGCCAATCGACACGCCGGTGAGCGGCCGGTCGCCCAACCCACCGGAGATGCGCGCGTCCAGCACACGCGACAGCCGGAAGTCCGCGCCGACGCCGAACCCGAACACCAGATCGGACGGAAAATCGCCGACGATGAACGCGAACGTCGGCTGCACGTACGGCACGATGCTCACGGTGGATCCCTGCGGATCGATGCGACGGCCGAGCGACAGTCCGGCCGGGATAATGAGCGCCGAGCCGCCGCTCACCAGGTTGGCGCCCGCGCCGACCATGAGCGCACCGTCCAGCGGGAAGTCCACGGTATGCGTGATCACGCGCTGGCGCGCCTCGACGCCGGCCAGGACGACGGTGTTGGCGCCGCCGCCGGGGGAAAAGAACCCGCCCCGCAACCCGATATCGAACTTGCCGTGTGCGTAGCGGTACACGCCTTCGAAGGCGGTGCCGCCCCCCTCCGGGAAGCTGAAGACGGCGCCGAGCTCGGAGCGCTGGAACGCCCGATAGGGCGCATTGAACGACGGTACACCCGTCGCCTGCGCCTCGACCGCTTGGGGGAGGGCCCCTGCCAGCGCCGCGACCAGCACCATCACTTCACGTCGCATGCTCGTCTCCTTGCCTCGGTCCGGGGTCAACGTGAGACAGGTACCCACCCGGCCGGGCATCGTTCCCCGCCCCCCAAAGCGACGCGGCCCGCCCAAGAAGTGGACGGGCCGCGACAGACAGCCTAATTAGAAGCGAACGCCACCCGTGAGGATGAACGTCTTGCCACCACCCACTTCCCCGCGAGCCTCGGCGAACGGGACGAGCGAGCCGCTCTTCAACTTGAACGTAGTACCACCGAGCAAGTTCAGTCCCGCCTTTGTCTCGGAGACGCTCGTGCCACCGGACGGGCCGGCGGACGCGTGCGCGATGTTCAAGCCGCCGCCCGCGTACGGACGAAAGCTGCTCCGCGCGGGTACGGTGAACCGGTAGGCGACGTTGCCGTTGATCTCCCAGTAATGTGCGCTCACACCGGCGGGCACGCTGGGGAAGAAGTAGTCGAACGAAACGATGCCATCGAGCGGCGTCTTGGGAAACAGAGACCCCAGGGGGAACACGCCCCGGCCGCCGATCCCGAAATCGACATCGCTGCTCCAGTTGAGCTGCAACCCGAACGACGGGCGGTCCGCACGGGAGGCCGCGGGCCGGGCGGCCGGGCGCCGCTGAGCCGCGAGCTCTGCCGGGGCCAGCCCGACGGCGGCGAGGAGCAGGATACTGCCGATCAGCTGCCGCATACACAGCCTCCCAGGGAAGAGTGACGGGCGCGAGACCGTTTCAAGACCGCACATCGCTAAAAGCGACGGGCGGATCTGTCAAGCCGCCTCGACCCGATCGGCCACGATCCGGACCGCGTCGCCCCCCCCCACCACCTGGAGGAATCCTCCTGCCACGCGGAACCGGCTCGAGGCACTTCCCTGTCGCACCTGCAGCACACCCGTCCCGAGCAACGTGAGGAACGGGGCGTGACGCGGCAGGATGCCTACCTGGCCGTCGTACGCCGGCGCGACCACCGCGTCGGCGGCCCCATCGAATACCGCTTGCTCGGGCGAAACGACCGTGACGTGCATCACTCAGCTCGTGGCCAGACGTTTCGCCTGCTCCAACGCCTCATCTATCCCGGCTACCATGTAGAAGGCCTGCTCGGGAAGATGGTCGAACTCCCCGGCCACCACCCGCTCGAACGAGCTGATCGTGTCCTCGAGCTTCACATACTTCCCCTCGAGGCCCGTGAACTGCGTGGCCACGAAGAACGGCTGGGAGAGGAAGCGCTGCACCCGGCGCGCGCGCGCCACCAGCTGCTTGTCTTCCTCCGAAAGCTCGTCCATCCCCAGAATCGCGATGATGTCCTGAAGGTCTTTGTAGCGCTGCAGGATCCGCTGCACTTCGACGGCCACCGTGTAGTGACGCTCCCCGAGGTACTGCGCGTCCTGGATGCGCGACGACGACGCGAGTGGATCCACGGCGGGATAAATGCCGAGCTCGAAGATCTGACGGGACAGCACCACGGTCGCGTCCAGGTGCGAGAACGCGGTGGCGGGTGCCGGGTCGGTGAGGTCGTCGGCCGGGACGTAAATCGCCTGCACCGACGTGATCGAGCCTTTCTTGGTGGACGTGATCCGCTCCTGCAGCTCGCCCATCTCAGTGGCGAGCGTCGGCTGATAGCCCACCGCCGACGGCATCCGCCCCAGCAGCGCCGACACTTCGGAACCCGCCTGCGTAAACCGGAAGATGTTGTCGATGAACACCAGGACGTCCTGGCCCTCGACGTCGCGGAAGTACTCGGCCACCGTCAGGCCGGTCAGGCCGACCCGCAGCCGCGCGCCGGGGGGCTCGTTCATCTGGCCGTAGATGAGCGAGCAGGACTTGAGCACGCCGCTCTCCTTCATTTCCAGGTAGAGATCGTTGCCCTCCCGGGTGCGCTCGCCCACGCCGCAAAACACCGAGCGGCCGCCGTGGCCCATCGCCACGTTGTGAATCAGCTCCTGGATGATGACCGTCTTTCCCACCCCGGCGCCGCCGAACAGGCCGATCTTGCCGCCCTTCACGAACGGGGCGATCAGGTCGATGACCTTGATCCCCGTCTCGAAGACTTCCGTCTTGGGCTCCAGGTCGACGAACTTCGGCGTCTCGCGGTGGATCGGCCAGCGCTCGGCGTCGGGGGGAATGGCATCGCCTTCGTCCACCGGCTCACCCAGCACGTTGAGGATGCGGCCCAGCGCCGCCTGGCCCACCGGCACCGTGATCGGCTTGCCGGTATCCACCACCTCCATACCGCGGACGACGCCGTCGGTCGACGTCATCGCGACGGCGCGCACCTGGTTGCGCCCGATGTGCTGCTGCACCTCGGCCGTCAGCCGGATCGACGGAGCGCCGTTGCCGCCGTGGTCGATCACCACGGCATTGTAGATCTCGGGCAGGTGCTCCGGCTCGAACTCCACGTCGAGCACAGGGCCGATGACCTGGACGACTTTGCCGATGTTGTGCTTGGCGTCGCCCTCGGCCTTTTTCGGAGCTTCCTTGGTTCGTGTCGCCATGCGCTATCCTTTCAGAGCCTCCGCCCCGCCGACGATCTCCGCCAGCTCCTGCGTGATCTGCGCCTGCCGCGCCCGGTTGTACGTGCGCTGCAGCAGCTCGATGATGTCGCCCGCGTTGTCGGTGGCGTTCTTCATCGCCGTCCGCTGCGCGCCGAGGAACGCCGCCGCGGTTTCCACGAGCGCGCGATACAGCTGATTGCGGACGTAGAGCGGCAGCAGTTGCTCGAGGATCGCTTCGGCGGACGGCTTCAAGATGTAGTTTGCGGCGCTGCCGCCGGATGGGGGCGGACTGATCGGAAGGACGCGGAGCGTCGTGGGCGGGGTGCTCACCGCACTCTTGAACTGCGCGAACACCACCTCGACCGCGTCCAGGGCGCCCGACGCGAACTGCGCCATCAGCGGGCCGACGATCTCCGCCGCGTGCTCCGCCTTCGGCTTGTCACCGATGTCGGTCCGCTGCGATGCCGCCGGCCGCTTCGCGAACCTGAAGTAGCTGACCCCCTTCTTCCCGATCAGATGAAGGTCGATCCCCACGCCTTCGGCCTCGAGCTGCTCGATGCGGTGCCGCGCCTCGCGGATCAGGTTGGCGTTGAACGCTCCACACAGCCCGCGGTTCGCGGTGATCACCACGAGCGCCACCCGGCGATGCACGCCGCTCTTCCCGGAGGGCTGGCGCAGCAGCGGAAACCGCTCGGCCAGCTCCGGCGCGTACAAATCCCCGATCACTTCGGCGAGGGCGGCCGCATACGGCCGCGCCGCCACGACACGATCCTGGGCGCGCTTCAGCTTGGACGTGGCCACCAGCTCCATCGTCTTGGTGATCTTGCGCGTGCTCTGGACGGACTTGATCCGCCGGCGCAGCTCGCGGGTCTGGGCCATCAGCGAGCGGCGATCTGTTTGTACTCCGCCACCGCCGCGCGCAGCCGAGCGGTGAGGTCGTCGCCCAGCACCTTGCGGGTCCGGATCTCCTCGCCGATGTCGGGATGTTGCGCCGCCATGAAGTCCCGGAATCCCTGCTCCCACGCCCGGATCTGGTCCACCCGGACGTCGTCGAGATAGCCGTTGGTCACGGCGAAGATCACCATGACCTGCTGCTCGACGGGCATCGGCTGGTATTGCGGCTGCTTCAACACTTCCACCACGCGCCCACCGCGGGCGAGCTGCTTCTGCGTCGCCTGGTCGAGCTCCGAGCCGAACTGGGCGAACGCTTCGAGTTCGCGGTACTGCGCGAGATCGAGCCGCAGGCGGCCCGCCACCTGCTTCATCGCCTTGATTTGCGCGTTGCCGCCGACGCGCGACACCGAAATGCCCGGGTTGATCGCCGGCCGCACGTTCGAGTAGAACATGTCGGTCTCGAGGAAGATCTGCCCGTCGGTGATCGAGATGACGTTCGTGGGGATGTAGGCGGAGATGTCGCCCGCCTGGGTCTCGATGATGGGGAGAGCGGTGAGCGACCCCGCGCCCATCGGATCGGACAGTTTGGCCGCCCGCTCCAGCAGGCGGCTGTGCAGATAGAACACGTCGCCCGGGTATGCCTCGCGTCCGGGCGGCCGCCGCAGCACGAGCGACAGCTGGCGGTACGCCGCGGCCTGCTTCGAGAGGTCGTCGTACACGCACAGCGTGGCTTTCTTCTCGTCGTACATGAAGTATTCCGCCATCGCGCAGCCCGAGAACGGCGCGATGTACTGCATCGGGGCGGGCTCCGAGGCGGACGCGAGCACCACGATCGTGTACTCCATCGCGCCGAATTCCTTGAGCTTCTCGACCACGGCCGCGACGGTCGAGCCCTTCTGCCCGATCGCCACGTACACACAGATCACCCCCGCGCCCTTCTGATTGATGATCGTATCGATGGCGATCGCGGTCTTGCCGATGGCACGGTCGCCGATGATCAGCTCGCGCTGCCCGCGACCGATCGGGATCATCGAATCGATGGCCTTGATCCCCGTCTGGAGCGGCTCCTTCACCGGCTGCCGCTTGATGATGCCGGGCGCGACGATGTCCACCTTGCGGGCCTTCGTGCCGTGGAGCGGGCCCAATCCGTCCACCGGTCGGCCCAGGGCGTCCACCACCCGCCCCACCAAGGCGGGCCCGACGGGCACCTCGAGCACGCGGCCGGTGCGGCGCACCTCGTCGCCCTCGCGCAGCACGAGATAGTCGCCGAAGATCACGGCGCCGATGTTGTCTTCTTCCAGGTTCAGCGCCTGCCCGGTCACCTTCTCCCCCGTCTCCGAGGACGTGAACTCGAGCATCTCGCCGGCCATGGCAGAGGTGAGCCCATAGATCCGGGCGATGCCGTCCTTCACCTCGAGCGCCGTGCCGACCTCCCGCACGTCGATCTCGGCCAGATCGGCTGCCTGGATTTCCTTGAGGAGGATCTCTTTGAGCTCGCCGGGCCGGAGAATGGAATCGGTTGCCATGGGGGTGCCGGTTGGGAGATTGTGAATTTTATCACAAGAAGTCGGAACGCGGAAGGCGGAACGCGGAACAGGCGGGCCGACCGCCGTGCAGCTGTTCCGCGTTCCCACTTCCGCGTTCCGCGTTTGTCATACCCTCGACCGCGTCCTTCCTCTTATGAATCTCGCGAGCACGCCGCGCGGTCCCACGCTGCGTAATTCCTGCGGCGTCGTTCCCGCCACCCGCCGCGCGGCCCCCGCAAGGTGGCTGGTCGACGCGTAGCCGAGGATGTGCGCCACCGCCCGCACCGTATACCCGGGATTACCCAGCAGATCGGCGGCGCAGGCCGTGCGCGCGAGGTCGATGACCCGCTTCAGGTTGGGTGCGCCCCCCGCGGCGAACTCGCGTGACAAGTGCTCCCGCGTCACGCGCAGCGCCGCAGCCACATGGCCCGTCTGCGTGGGGAAACCGACCCGGCGGAGCACCTCGTCCCAGGCGGCCAGCTGCAGCCGGTCGGTGAGGCGAAGCAGCTTGGGCGCATCGGCGAGGGCCGCGCGCCGGGCTACCTGCGCCGTACGGGCCGCGATCCACTCCCCCGCCACCGCGTTGTCCACTCCTTCGACCAGCACGCCGGCGAACCCCGCCGCCCCGCAGGCGGCGAGCAGCGGGCCGTCCTCGGACCGCACGGCCGACAACACGAACATGGGGATGCGGGGAAATCGCGCTGGCAGCGCGAGCGCGGCCGCGGGCGCCGTCTTCACATCCAGCACCACCGCGTCGACGAGGCGCTGGTACAGGAGCCGCTCGACGGCCGCGAGGTTGCGGCACAGCCGCACGCTCCCCGCGTCGCGCGGATAGCCGCGCTTCACCGCGCGCCGCGGCTCGGCCCGAGGGCTGAAGACCGGCACGACGGCGGTCATGCGGACTGCTCCGGGGCGGCGCCGTCCACCACGTGGGCGAGCGCCTGCACCATCGCGCTCGCCTGCTCCAGCACCTCGCGCGCGTTGTCGTAGGAGATCGTGCGGCGGGCCTCTTCGGAGCTGTACCACGCGCAGTCGGTGATGCCTTCTTCCATCTGTGGCACACACTCGCCGCGCCTCGACTCGAACAGGAAAAAATGACAGAACTTGTGGATCGTCTTGCCGCGGAATCGGAAGTACCAGTCGATCACGCGAATCGGGCCGTGCAGCACCAGATCCTTGAGCCCCGTCTCCTCGGCCACCTCGCGGCGCGCGGCGGCCGCGGGGGGCTCGCCGGGCTCGAGGTGGCCCTTGGGAAACCCCCAGTTACGATAGGAGTCGCGGATCAGGAGGAAACGCGGCTCGCCATCCGGGCCGCGCCGAAACACGACCCCGCCGGCCGAGGTCTCGCGCTGGGCGCGGCGTTGCTTGCGCTTCGGGTTCCGCATCGTCGCTAAAAGACGCTGAACGAGAAGTACTTCCGCGGGTTCGCCTGGATGTCCGACAGGAGCTGACGCAGCTGGATCATCGTGAGGGTGGTCTCGCGGTACAAGGTCGAGTCCGACACCAGCAGGCCGAGCGTCCCGCTGCGGTTGGCAATGCGCGACATCACGCTGTCGGCGGACACGAGGACGCGCACCAGGCTCTCCTGGTTCTTGTGAGCGGCGTTGAGCAGCTCGCGAAAGTCCTGGGACGCCGCCTGCAGATTGGCGCTGGTCGTGGCCGAGTTGTTGAGGATCGTCGCGAGCTGGCCCTGGTTGGTGGCGGAGTCTACCCGGCCCAGGGCGGTCTGCACGTTGGTCGCCGCCTTGGCCAGCACGTCCGAGCCCTGACGCAGGTTCGAGCCGACCGAGCCGATCACATCGGCCTGCTCGTTCACGACCCTCGAGAGCCGGTCCGCGATCTCGCCGAAGTCCTTGATCGATCGCCGCAGCTCGGTCACGGCCGTGGAGTCGAATGCGGTCTGGATGCGGCTCGACACGGTCGCAATGTCGGTCGCGATACGGCTCGCCTGCGCCGTGAGCTGGCCGATGTCGGGGAGCGTGGCGCCCGGCCACTTGCCGCCGCCCCCTCCGGCGGCCTGCGCCTCCGCAATCGCCTGGCGGATGTTGGGATCGTTGGGGAGCTGGTCGACGGGCACGAGCGAGGCGGCCCATTCGCCGAACAGGGACGCCGACGCGGCGATCACGGCCGGCCGGGGCGGGGGCTGGACGCCGGCGTAGATCTTCAGGTCCGCTTCCACCCAGTTACCGGAGGCGAGGCGGATCGCCTCCACCCGGCCGACCCGCACGCCCCGCAGCACCACGGGGTCGCCCACGCCGAGCCCGCCCACCGTGCGGAACCGGGCCGCGTATACCGCTTCCGTGCGGCCGAGATGCGCGCCCGAGAGCCACAGGGCGCCACCCACTACGACCGCGAACGCGGCGATCACCACCACACCGACGGCGAACTCGTTCTCGCGCTTCACGCGGGGCGTCCCTCGATGAACTGCCGGACCACGGGGTCCTCCGTCTGCTGGATCTGCGCTACGGTGCCCACCTGCCGGATCTTGCCCTCGTACAACATGGCGATGCGGTCGCCCACGGTATAGGCGCTCCGCATGTCGTGCGTTACGACGATGCCCGTCACACCGAGGTGCTCGCGGGTCCGCACCATGAGCTGATCGATCACCGCCGACGTCACCGGGTCGAGGCCGGTGGTCGGCTCGTCGTACAGCAGGTAGCGGGGGCGCAGGGCGATGGCGCGCGCGATGCCCACCCGCTTGCGCATCCCGCCCGACAGCTCCGCCGGATACTTCTGCTCCGCACCCGTCAGGTCGACGACCGCCAGCGCCTCGCGCACGCGTTCCGCAATGTCGTCGTCGGAGAGGTCGCGCCGCCGCAGCCCCAGCGCGACGTTGTCGAACACGCTCATCGAATCGAACAGCGCGGCGAACTGGAATACGAAGCCGATGTCGCGTCGCAGCGCCGTCAGGGCGTCGCGCTCGAGCATCGACACGGCGCGACCGTCAACGATGACGTCCCCGGCATCGGGCTGCAACAACCCTACCACGTGCTTCAGCGCCACGCTCTTGCCGGTGCCCGAGTAGCCGATGATGACCACGGTCTCCTGGTCCGGCACGGTGAGGGTGAAGCCGGCGAGCACCGGCTTCGCGCCGAAGCTCTTGTGGAGGTCCTGGAACTGGATCATCGCAGCAGCACCAGCGCCCAGAACGCGTCCAGCACGAGCAGCAGTACGGCCGAATAGACGACCGCGCGGGTGGTGCTCAGGCCCACACCCTCCGCGCCGCCGCGCGTCGCCAGCCCCACGACGCACCCCACCAGCGTGATCGTGAACCCGAAGGTGGCGCTCTTGAACAGGCCGAACCAGGTGTCCTTGAAGCGATAGAACAGCTTCAGGCCCTTGATGAACTCCGGCGTCGTGAGGTCGAGCAGCGCGAGGCTCGCGAGCCAGCCGGTGACGATACCGGTCAGGATCGCGAGCGCCACGATGATGGGAAACATGGCGGTGCCGGCGAGCACCCGGGGCAGGACGAGGAAGCTCTGCGGGTCGTACGCGAGGGTCTCGAGCGCGTCCACCTGCTCGGTGACGCGCATGGTCCCCAGCTCGGCCGCCATGCTCGCCCCGACGCGGCCGGCGAGCGCGAGCCCGGCCAGGACGGGACCGAGCTCGAGCATCATCGTCTTCCCGACCAGCGTGCCGACGAAGTAGAGCGGGACCGTATTCCTGAACGTGTAAGACGCCTGCAGGGCGAGCACGACGCCGGTGAATGCGGCGATGAACAGGGCGACGGGGAGGGAGTCCACGCCGACCCGTCGCAGCTGGACGAGCGTCAGCCGCCCCCAGACGTCGACGTCGGGGACGGCGCGCGCCAGGTCCCCCATGAAATGGCCGAAGCGACCGACGGCCTTGACGGCCTCGACGGTCCTTCGGCCGATTCGCTCGATCACGGGCTTGAAGCTACGACGCTACGTTGTGCGACGCTATGTTGTACGACAGAAACAAGAATGGCCGACGGGATGTCCGCCGGCCACTCGTACAACGTAGCGTCGTAGCGTCGGATAGAGGCGTTACGCGGCGAAACTCGCCAGGGCCTTCCCCACGTCTCCATCCCGCAGCCGCTTGAGTGCGCGGTCCCGCAGCTGGCGCACCCGCTCGCGGGTCACGCCCAGCATGCCGCCGATTTCCTCGAGCGTATGCTCGCGGCCGCCGTCCAACCCGAAGTAGAGGCGCAGCACCTTGGCGTCGCGCCGCTGCAACGTGTTCAGCGCCTGTTCGATCTCGTCCGACAGGAACCGGTCCATCGCCTGATCTTCCGTGTCGGGGAGATCTTCGGCGATGAAGCGCTCGATGAGCGAGCGGTCGCCGTCGGGATCGAGCGGCGCGTCGAGCCGGACGTCGCCCGTGTTGAGCGCGGCGAGCGACTGCACCACCTCGAGCGACAGCTTGGTGGCGTCGGCAATTTCCTCCGGCGTCGGCTCGCGCCGCAGCGTCTGTCGCAGGAACTCGGCCGTGCGGACGATGCGCGACAGATCGGCGGTGCGGTTCAACGGCACGCGCACCGTGCGTCCCTGGCGCGCGAGCGCCGCGAGGATCGCCTGGCGGATCCACCACACGGCGTAGGAGATGAACTTCACCCCCTGGTCCGGATCGAACTTCCGGGCCGCGGTGAGCAGCCCGACGTTGCCCTCGCCGATCAGGTCGGTGAGCGGCAGACCGCGGTTCTGGTACTTCTTGGCGACCGAGATCACGAAGCGCAGGTTGCGCTTCACCAGCTCCTGCATCGCCTCCTGGTCGCCGGCGCGTACTTTCCGGGCGAGCGCGATCTCCTCCTTTTGCGTGAGGAGGGGCGTCTTCGACACCTCGTGGAGATACTGGTCGAGGATGTCGCGCTCGTGCTCATGCGTTCCGAGGCCGGAGAGCAGACCCCGACGACGGCCACGCTTCTTGGCGGGCTTCGCCTTCGCCTGGGGGGCGGGCGCCACCGCAGCGGCCGCGACAGCGCGCGCCGCCGCGCGGGGCTTCGCCCGGGCGGGGGAGATGGTCTTCTTCCGTCGGATGTGCTTGGGCATATCTTTATTCCCGGATCAACCTGTGATACCAGATACAGGCCGAAAAGTTCGCGTGAGGGCAGGAAAACGCTTGACACCGCTATAACGTCCCGATAAGATGCCGTGTTCCCGCCGGAACGCGTTTTGCGGGGCCCAATATAGCGGGGGCGTAGCTCAGTTGGGAGAGCGCGTGAATGGCATTCACGAGGTCAGGGGTTCGATCCCCCTCGCCTCCACTGAACGGGCGGCAAGGGCGGAAGAGGGCGGCAGGGCTGGTGGCGGGGGCGGTACACAGAACCCCACTGAGCGGTTAAATTGGCCGACGCACGCGGGAATAGCTCAGTTGGTAGAGCACAACCTTGCCAAGGTTGGGGTCGCGGGTTCGAGTCCCGTTTCCCGCTCTCCATGGCGACGCGGGGTGGAGCAGTCTGGTAGCTCGCCGGGCTCATAACCCGGAGGTCGTGGGTTCAAATCCCACCCCCGCTACTCGAATGCGGAATGCGGAGTGCGGAATGCGGAATGGCCCGATGATCATTCCGCATTCCGACTTCCACATTCCGCATTTCGCTCCGGGCGGTTAGCTCAGTTGGTTAGAGCGCCACGTTGACATCGTGGAGGTCACTAGTTCGAGTCTAGTACCGCCCACTCGCGCCCATAGCTCAACTGGATAGAGCGCTTGACTACGGATCAAGAGGCTGGGGGTTCGAGTCCTCCTGGGCGCACTCCGACCGACACGCGGCTCACGGGGTGACTTTTATCTTGGGCGGAGCCGAGGGTGCCGCGATCACCGCGCTATCCCCTCCCCCTGCCAAGCTCGAGTCCGCGGCGCGGGTGTACGCCAGCGGCGTGGCACGCTGCCCGGCGGCCACTTTCTGGACGCCATCCACCACCACGCGATCGCCTGCCCTGAGGCCCCGCTCGATCAGCCATGCCCCGTGCTCCCAGGACGTCGCCACCACGTCCTGCACCGCCACCCGGTTGCTGTCCACCAGCACGTAGACGAACGCTCCCGCGAGGCCTCGCTGGACGGCCCGTTGCGGCACGAGGATCGCGTCCGGCCGCTTCAGGCCGACGAAGTGCAGGCGCACGAACTGGCCCGGCAACAACACGTGCCGCGGATTCCGGAACTCGGCGCGGAGCGAGAGCGTCCCGGTCGTGGGCTGGAGGGCGAGGTCGACGAAATTGAGCTGGCCGGTACCGGGAAAGAGGCTGCCGTCGGAGAGTGTCACTTGCACGGCGAACACGCGGGCCGGCACGAGCAACCGGCGCGTCGCGATGTCCTGCCGCCAGCGCAGCACCTCCTGGTCGGACGGGCTGAAGTTCACGTAGACGGGATCGATTTGCTCGACGGTCGTGAGCAGGTCGCTCGGGCCCGTGACCCGCGCGCCTAGGTCCAAGAGCGCCCGGCCGGCGCGCCCGGCGATCTCCGCGCGGATGAAGGTGTCGTTGTAGTCTTTCTTGGCGCGATCGACCGCGGCCTGCGCGGCCTGTACGGCGGCGCGCGCCTGATCGAGCGCCGTCTCGGCGTCGTCCACGTCCTTCTGGGCAACCGCACGCGAGCCGAGCAGCGCCTTGAGACGACCCCGGTTGCGCTCGGCGTTCGCGGATCGAGCGGTGGCGTCCGCGAGCTGTGCCTGGGCGCTCCGGTAGGCCGCGTCGTACGTCGTGGAGTCGATCTGGAACAGCAGGGCGCCCTTCGGGACGTCCGTGCCTTCGGCGTAGGGCCGCGCGACGATGACCCCGGCGACCTGGGCTCGCACTTCAACGCGACGCGACGCCGCGGCCTGCCCGACAAACTCGAAGCGCGCCGAGACGGTCTCGGGGGCGATCGTCAGTACCGAGACCTGGGGAGGCGGGGGCGCGGCGGGGGCGGCCTGCCGACACGCCCAGCCACCCTGGATCAAGGCGACGGCACCGATCGCGCAGACCGCTATTGGGCGGTAGCGTCTACTGGGCACCACGGCATCAGGAGTCATGGAGCTTGTGCTGTGGAAATACGGGCCCGCCGTGCGGGCCGCAAGACCCTGCCGGGCTTTCTTTCGGGTTGGTCGGCTTCTAGGTTTCGGGGCCTTGCCTCGGGGCGTAGCGCAGCCCGGTTAGCGCGCCTGGTTCGGGACCAGGAGGTCGGTGGTTCAAATCCACTCGCCCCGACTCATTGAAGACCAAGAAGACCAAGCCTCGCAATGGATTCCGTTGCGGGGCTTTTTCTCCCCCAGTCCCGGTGGTGTGAGCGCGCCGAAGAGAACGATCGTGACGCATGCCCCGCGCCGCCTCACGGCGGCAACCCCACTTCGTGGACCAAGGCCTGGAACCGTGGGTCCGCGCGCAGCGGAGCCCAACGGAGATCGCGGTTGAGCCACACCAGCCAGTGCGTGCGTTCCCGGACGGCCCGCGCCAACCACGCAAAGGCGCTGTCCCTCTGCCCCAGCGCCGTATGCACCAGCGCCACCGCGTACGCGGTTACGTACTGCCGCCGCGACAGGGAGTCCATGCGCACAAGTGCCGCCTGAGCTTCCCGGCGCCGACCGAGGACCCCGTACACGTACCCTTCGGCCGCCACCGTGGGCACCCAGTTCCGCAGCGGGCCGGTCGTCGCGTACTGCGACAGCGCGCTGTCCATCTGGCCCTTGGCCTGGTAAACGCGGCCCAGATAGAGGTGCCCGAGGGTGAAAGTCGAGTCCATCCGCAGCGCGACCTGCAGCTCCCGCTCGGCGTCATCCTGGCGACCGCTGTAATGCAGCACCCACCCCGTCGTACAGTCGATCGACGGGGAGAGCGGGTCCAGGTCCTGGGCGCGGCGCTCGTGCGCCATGGCTTCGTCATACCGGCCCATCGCCGTGAGGAACAGGCCGTACCACTCGTGACCGGTCGCGTAGCTCGGGTTCAAAGCAAGCGCGTGTTGGAATTCCCGATCCGCGCCGGCCCAGTCCCAGTAGTAATACATTCTGACGAACCCGAGGGTGGCATGCGGCTCGGCGAGCGTGGAGTCCAACTGCAGGGCATGGAGCGCGGCGGCCTCCGCCTTGCGGAACGCGTCGTTGGGGGAAAGCAGGCTGCCGTAGCCGAGCTGGACGTAGGCGTCCGCCATCCCGGAATAGGCCAGGGCAAACGTCGCATCGAGATCGAGCGCCTGCGTGAACAGCTGGATCGACTTGAGGAGTCCCGGTCCCCGCTTGTTCCACCAGTAGCGCCCCTGGATGTAGAGGTCGAGCGCCTCCGGATCGAGTGGCCGGGCGCTCGCCAGCCCGGCCTGCTGGGTCGGCGTGAGCGCGCCCCGCAACCGTCGGGTCACCGCCCGGGCTACTTCGCGCTGCATCCGCAACAGGTCGCCACGAGTCCCTTCGTAGCTCTGAGCCCAGATGGTGCGGTCCTGGTTCGCGAGCACGAGGTGCGCCGTCATGTAGACGGTGTCGCCGAGACGCTGCACTGTGCCTGAGACGATGGCGTCGGCGTGGAGCGTACGAGCGATATCCTGAACCGTCTTTGCCGGGTCGCTGTAGGCCATCATCGTGCGACGGTTGATCACCCGCAGTGCCCCACCCTGCGCGAGATCGGTGATGAGCTGCTCTGTCACGCCGCTGGCCAAATACGACCGCGTGCTGTCCCCGCTCAGGTCCTCGAGCGGGAGCACCACCACTGTAGCGCGCTCGGGATCGAACGGCGCCCGGCGGTTGGCGAAGGCCGCCAGGTATCCGATCAGCGCCACAACGCCGCCGATCGCGAGATAGACGAGCGTCCGGCGCGCGCGCGGCGCGAGGCCCGCCACCTTCTCGGCAGGCGCGACGGACGGGCCCGCGGCACGGGTTGGAAATCCGACCGCTGTCCGTTCGCGGACGCTTCGGATCAGCGCCTGCGTCTCAGGCGCCGGCAGTGCGCTGTATTCCTGCTTCAGCCGCCGGGCGAATTCGTCATAGGCGCCGAGGGCGCCGGCCCGGTCCCCCAGATCATCGAGGAAGGCGATGAGACGGGCCAGCTCCCCTTCGTCCTCGGGCGCGAACCCGGCCGCCCGCCGCG
>Ga0209236_1001024_pt1 | contig 16657 bp, 19 predicted proteins | sample GraSoi013_1_40cm_FD_185819 | JGI IMG/M metagenome (GOLD analysis project Ga0209236, IMG submission 185819) | Grasslands soil microbial communities from the Angelo Coastal Reserve, California, USA - Sample 09_27_2013_1_40cm (SPAdes) (version 2) | ecosystem: Environmental > Terrestrial > Soil >... | reverse complement strand
TCAAGTATGAGAACTATGTGGACGAAGAACTCGGCTACGTCATCCTAGTCACAGATGTCGATGTCGAGACGACCGGAAAAATCCTTCCCGGCGACGGCTCGACTCATCACAAAGCCCTCTTCAAACTACTAACCTTCTTCCCAGAACTCCACGAGGTCGTGGAGGGAGAGATCGTTGAGGTCACAGACTTTGGAGCATTCGTAAGAATAGGTCCTGAAGACGCTCTTCTCCATGTATCCCAGATCATGGACGATTTCATAACCTATGACGAGAAACACGGTGTACTCGCTGGACGAGAGAGTCACCGAAACCTAGGAAAGGGGAATATGGTACGGGGGAGAATAATCGCTGTTAGCTTTCCCCGAGGCGGCTCAGGAGGAAAAATCGGAATCACGTTGCGCCAACCTTTTCTCGGAAGGATAGAATGGATTCAAGAGGACCTCAAAGGGAAACCTCCGAAGCTGGAGCATAAAGCTTGACAGACAAAGCGTGCAAGAACTGTCGTATGATCAGTGCTGGTCCCGTATGCCCTAACTGCAAGTCCACAAACCTGAGTGATGACTGGACCGGCTTCGTGGTTGTCCTCGAACCAGCAAACTCCGAAGTAGCCCATCTCATGCAGATCAAGGTTCCCGGAAAGTTTGCTATCAGAGTTCGATAGAATCCGATAGAACTAGTTGTCTTAGCTACAGAGCCTGTTGTGAAGAGTAGCCTATCTCATTTGGGCCCGTAATCGGTGAAGCTGCAAGCTCCGCAAACCCATCTCTGGGTGGGCTGCTTGTGAGACGCCATAACGGAGCCGCACCGTGGACACTTCCTATTCCTCAGCTTTGTCGTTGAGCCGGAAATCTCGTAGAGTTCGCTCCTCATTCGCAGCTTCTTCTTCGGCTTTGTCTGTGCCGGTGACTGTGCCTGTGGCTTTGCCGGTGCTTGTGGCTTTGGCGGTGCTTGTGACATGTCTTCGAGGCGATCGGCTCCCGCCATATTTAGTGTTGTTTCCTCCACTAGTCGAAACGTTCATAAAAGCCGGGCGTTGCCCAGCCTGCTGGCCGATGAGAGTGAGTCTAGATGGCACAAAAATCCGTTTACGTACGATTCCAAGTTCCAAAAGAGGCCGTTGACAAGGCCTATCAGCTTCTCCAGGTCGCAAAAGACACCGGAAAACTTCGAAAAGGTACAAACGAATCGACCAAAGCGATCGAGCGAGGAATCGCAAAACTAGTTATCATCGCAGAAGATGTTGAGCCCCCGCAAGTAGTGGCCCATCTACCCATCCTGTGCGAAGAGAGAAAGATCTCCTACCTCTACGTCCCCAGCAAGCTTGAGCTGGGCAAATCCGCCGGATTAGACGTCGGCTCCGCCGCAATCTCGGTCGTCGAGCCCGGCGATGGCGCGCAGTCTCTCAAAGATCTCTTGAAGATAGTCGAGAATATCAAGAAGACCGGTGCAGGGAAGTGAGCAAGGGAAAAGACAGGTCCGACGAACCACTCATCCCGGCCGAAGTCACACAAGTCATCGGACGGACCGGGGTTACAGGAGAAGTTATTCAGGTTCGAGTCAGAGTTTTGGAGGGTCGGGACAAGGGACGCATTATTACCAGAAACGTCAAGGGACCCATTCGGCTTAACGACGTTCTCATGCTTCGAGAGACTGAGAGAGAAGCGAAAAAGATTAGGTAGGGCGCAAGCGACGCCAAAGACGTTCAAGTGTTCTTTCTGCGGGAAGAGCTTTCCGAACTCCACTGGCATTATGCACGTGAAGAACGATGGGACGATACTCTATTTCTGCTCGCGGCGATGCCGAGTCAGCACCCTGTCCTTCAAAAGAGACTCGCGTAAGCTGAAGTGGACGGCTTACTACGGGAAGAGAGAGAAAGGACACTGAGCAGTCACCCTAACAACAAAACATTCGCATTCCTCAAACCTGAAGCCCTACAATCGAGGGTCGCAGGGGAGGTTCTTTCGAGACTTGAACGGAAAGGATTTGCCATCAAACAATTACGTCTACACAACATATCCAGAAAGGAAGCCGAGACGCTATACAGCGTCCACAAGGGAAAACCATTCTTTCAAGAACTAGTGGACCACGTCACTTCCGGGCCTGTCTTGCTGATGATCCTTGAAGGCTCGAACGCTGTTGACGTTCTGCGCCGAGTCATAGGCGCCACCAACCCGCAGACGGCCGAGCCTGGCACTATCAGAGGAGACCTATCGCTATCCATAACCGCCAACATCATTCACGCATCTGATAGCCTCGAAAACGCAAAGAAAGAATCATCAATATTCTTCAACGACGGAATCTAGAAAATAGCCTTCTCTCGAAAAAAATCATGGTTTAATACCGACATCGGAAAACGAGAGGGCAAGATGGAGCCTTCGCCAGATGCCCATTCGTTCACCCATCGCGGTCGTTCTCGGACACGTGGACCATGGGAAGACCACTCTTCTAGACAAAATCAGAGGCACCTCTGTGGCCGCCCGAGAACCTGGGCAGATCACCCAGTGGATTGGCGCCAGCCTCATCCCCGCTCAAACTATAACCAGGATTTGTGGACCCCTCCTCACCAGGTTTAATCTCAAGATCGAAGTCCCCGGAATACTCTTCATAGACACTCCAGGTCACGAAACGTTCAGCAACCTTCGAAAACGAGGAGGATCAGCTGCCGACGTCGCCGTCCTCGTCATCGATCTCACCAAGGGCATCGAGCCTCAAACCGTAGAATCCCTGAATATCCTGAAAGCACGCAAAACACCCTTCCTTGTATGTTGCAACAAGATCGACGCGATACCTGGATGGAAATCCTCACCTGACGGCTCGTTTCTTGCGAATACAGAACAGCAAAGACCCGAAGTCCTGACTGATCTTGACAACAGAATTTACACAATGATGGGAACCTTGTCCCGGTACAGCTTCCGCGCCGATCGGTTCGACAGGATCAAAGACTTCTCCAAGACCATAGCCCTCGTGCCCGCGAGTGCCAAGACAGGAGAGGGGTTACCAGAACTGATGGCAATGCTCGTCGGACTCACCCAGATCTTCATGAAGGGCGAACTAACAACTGGCGCAGGTCCGGCCGAAGGAACCGTTCTGGAAGTGAAGGAGGAGCCTGGACTCGGAGTTACTATTGACGCTATGATCTATGATGGGACGATCAAAGTAGATGACGAAATAGTACTCGCAGGACGGAACGGAATCGTACGGACAAGGGTCCGGGCTCTACTCTTGCCAAAGGCCCTTGACGAGATCCGTGACCCTAGAGACAAGTTCGCCCGCGTCGAGCATGTTGACGCTGCCGCGGGAATCAAAATTGCAGCCCAAGGTCTCGATGACGCGATCGCGGGGTCGCCCATCTACGGCGTAGATGACCCATTGAAGAGAGCGGAACTAGAGCGGAAAGTGCTCAGCGAAGTGGAATCGGTAAAGGTCAGCACCGATCGAACCGGAGTCATCGTGAAAGCTGATGCACTAGGCTCACTAGAAGCGCTCACAACCTCCCTGTCAGTATCCAAGGTGCCGGTTCGTCTCGCAGACGTGGGTGAAATATCTAGGCGCGACGTGGTTGAGGCTGAGGTCGTTCGAGCAAAAGATCCTTACCTGGCGGCGATTCTCGGTTTCAACGTTAAACTGTTGCCTGACGCTGAGCAAGAGATCAAAGAGACAGGAATACCGGTATTCAGAGGAGACATAATTTATCGTGTCTTGGAAGACTACTCAAGGTGGGTCGAGGCTCAGAGAGCCGCTGGGGTTAAGGCCGAGATGGAGCTACTCATCCGCCCTGGCAAGATGAAGATTCTCAAAGGATTCGTCTTCCGCAGAAATGATCCGGCCATAGTTGGGGTCGAAGTACTAGAGGGAATTGTAAGACCAAAGTATCCAGTAATCAATGGTAGCGGGAAACGTGTCGGCATAGTCCTGAGAGTCCAAGACCAAGGAAAAGATGTAGCAGAAGTGGGGTCGGGGAAACAAGTGGCAGTTTCCATCGACAAGCCAATTGTAGGCAGACACATTTTCGAAGGAGACATCCTTTACGTCGATGTTCCTGCAAAACATGCAAAAACCCTTTCGTCAAAGTTCAGAGAATATCTATCTCCCGCAGAACTCGCACTGTTAGACGAGTTGGCAAATCTTGCGGCGAAAAATGCCTCGGGAGTGGTGTCATGACTCGAACGACGTTTATTAACGGCCTCAGGGGAACTCGCCTCTAACGGGAGCACATTACGAGAACATGGCGAAGTTCCAGCTCATAGTATCGGATCCTGTCAGCAAGACCTCGAAAGCCGCGAGTGTTGAAGGAGCTAAGGCTCAGGCACTTATTGGAAAATCGATTGGGGATGAGGTCGATGGGAAGCTTCTCGGGATAGGCAACATGAAGCTCAAAATTACTGGTGGTACTGACAAGGATGGGATTCCAATGCGTTTCGATATTCAAGGAGGGGCCAAGAAGAGGGCGATGCTTTCAGGCGGAGTAGGCTTCAAACCGAATGATCGTGGGGAAAGGAGGAGGAAGCTTGTTCGTGGGCGTGTAGTTGGCGAAGATACTCTCCAAGTCAACAGCGTAGTTATGGGGGACGCAGCTCCGAAGCCGGTGGGGGCTAAGAGTTGAGCGTCGAGATAATCGCCGAACACATTAACCCGCTTCTAGGCCGAAAGGACGCAAAGCTGATCGTCCACCACGAAGGTTCCGGGACTCCCGACCGTTTGGCCATTCGAAAGATCGCCTCCGATCACTTCAAAACTCAACAGGACAAGGTGTACGTTCGAAGCATCCGGACCAGGACCGGAGGATCATCGGCAATATGCCAGGTCGAAATATACGGGGATTCGAAACTTGCTGATAAGAATGTTCCAGCTTACATAAAGAATAGAAATCTTCCGAAGGAACAAAGAGTCTCCAGAAAGAAGGGAGCAGAGGAAGAGAAGCCTGCACCTGCAGCCCCCAAGCCAGCGGCTCCGGAAAAGAAAGCTGAGCCAACTAAACCGGCCCCGGCCAGGGAAGCAAAACCAGCGCCTGCTAAGGAGCCAAAGCCGGCCCCAGCCGAAACGAAAACACCCGCCAAACCGGAAGCAAAACCCGCCGCCAAGCCTCCTGCAAAGCAGGACACCAAACCGAAAGCCTAGACAACCGTCCCCTGCAGAGGACCATCTCCGGAAATCGCCCATTATCAACCCTGATCTCGAATCTAAGCCCACGATTTCTAGACCATGATCTCCCACGCTGATTTCTAGGGGAATCCACGGGGATCGAAAAAGGCCAGACAAGCCGATAACATGCCAGTCTCAAGGAAACAAGCGCAAATTTGGTTCCGACAAGGAAGGGGTCTTGAAAAAATTGACCCACTCTGTGATTTTTGGCCCGTGACGCAAGACTGGTCCTTGGGGACCCGATGTGGTTGAAAATCGCCCGTTTTCAGCCCTGATCTTGAAAAGGGGGGGGTCCCTAGATTTCCCTCTAACTGTTCGGGAATGCACCTGATGAAATCCCTTTATCCGCCCTGGCATCCAAGCCCGGTCTAAGCCCTGAATCGCGAGACTCGCCCAGAATCCATGCCAGACAGCAAATGACCTCTCCAGAAAAGTGGGTATTGTTCAACGACTTTACGACGCAAGAGTGGTTGACGCGGAACCTCTGGTTCACGAAATCGCCCAAAACCTGCCCTGAACTAGAACCTAGGACTACCCGTAGATTTCGCCCGAGAATCGTTCTGGAATCGCTAGGATAACTCCAGCTATCGCTTTCCCATCTAAGCCTGGATCGAGCCCTGAATATCGTTGGATGCGCCTGGAATCGGTGCCAGGCAGGAAGTCTTCCAAGGAAAAGGAGGGTACTATTCAAGCATCTCACGAGGCAGAGGTGGTCGAGGGCTAGTCAGACCATTTCGAAGCTGAGACTATCGGAATAAGGGTTTCAGTATCGGTGACATCGCCGATCGTCTTGATGCGTTCAACAATAAACCAGTAGATGCTCTGCGCGTCAGGCTCCAGAAGCTTTCTAGGAACCTCGACTACAGCCATGATGTCATGCCTGCCCGGAATGACGTGAACCTCCTTGACCTCTGCAAGCTTGAACAATACGTCAGCAACCTTCGACTCTTTGCCCAAGACCGCAGCCACGTAGATGAAGGCGCGAACATGCCTCTTCATCTCGCCCTTGGGATGATAGTGAGCTTCGACCAATTTCAGATGCCCTTGAGACCGCGCCTTTAGCAACTCCATATAACTCCTTGGACAGAGAGCGCACAACCCACCGCCGAGCTAGAGCGCCAATTCGAAGATCCCGCCTGGAAACGGGGTCAGCTCAGTTACGAGCCAAGCCGAGCGCCGGTATCGTAGAAATGATTAGGATTCGTCCCGCAGACCACTAACCTAGGCTAGCCTAGCGCGACCAAGTTTTGACCCTACCAGAACAGAAGTCCAAGTTCTACCTCCCAAGCTCGATCAGGTTACTCCTATCCCCAGGCGTACGAGGACACACACTAATCTTCACCCTCCTCATGGGGTTCCTATTCGCAACCGCCTACATCGGCGCCAACCTTGGACTTGCACAAGCATGGACACTCATCTTCATCGCCGGCGCCAGCACCACTGGAGTATACCTCGTCCTCACCCCGCTCGCGCTCCTCGAAAAATTCAGAAATTCAATCCTGTTCTCAAGAATGACAAGACGCGTCATCATACTCATCCTAGCCTACGCGCCTATGATCGCCGGCATCGCATACTGGATCCAACAAGCAGGAACGGTAGAAGCCCTCCCCATATTCCCCGCATTCATCATAATCTTCTACACATGGATCCTCCTACAAGCCTACTTCATCGCAGCTCCAGTGTCGCAACTCCTCGTCAAAGTCGAAAGAGGCCTGACCGGCGAAGGACACACAAAGAAACTGATGAGAACCCTGGGAATTTCAACACTCTTCCTCCCAATCGCGCCACTAACATACGGCGTATGGGCAATTTCAAACTGGCTAAGCTCGACATACCGGAACGTTCAGGGGGCGACCGACAAGATAATCATCTGGACAATGATTGTGACATTACTCCTCCTCGCAACCTACTTCTTCACAGCACTCTGGGGATGGAGAGTAATAGTACAGAAAAAACCCCAAGCGGCCGTCTTCGCAGGAGGAACCTTTCTGGTTCTCTGGGGCTACCTGCTCTACCGTGCAACAACCATCGCGATTGGGTACATCACGCAAAACCAGCCGTCCAATCCCCTCGTCGATAGCGGGTTGATGTTGGTCTCAGTCGTTGGCGCGATGCAGACGTTTGCGAGGAAGACGGTTACACGCGGGGACCGACGGTGGAGCCAAGTTCTACCCTTCCTATTGTTCGCATTCGGCTCAGTCTATGCAGTCGCCCAATTCTATTTTATACTCCAGGTCCCAATAACTCGAATCGACCTCTCAATCATCGTCAACGCTACCGTATTCGCCGCGGGAATCTTTACGATGATGTTCCTGATAAGAAGACACCTTGTGTCGGTGGAGTTGAGTGCTTTCAAAGCAAAAATGGTCCGCCAGACTCCGGAGGGTTCTTCGCCTGTGCCTGAGAAGCCCCATCATGCATTATTCCGACTGCCATGGAAGAAGGTGTCGAAGCCACCAGATCCGCCGCATGAGGAGAGAGTGGAGGAAGCGGCACCCAGCGAGCAGAGTGTGGAACCGAGTGAACCCCTTGCAGAACCCAATGAAACGGTCGCTGAACCTGCCGAAGAAGACACCGAGTCAGACGACCAAGGGTACTAGGCTCGCTCCCTAATCGAAGCCTCTTTCTACCTGACCTTGGCATGCTCTCTAGTAATGTCTACAGTCCAGCTAGCCCAGATCAAAGTTGACTCCAAGACTAGCGCAATCCAATCCGAACTCCGGATCGGACAACTGCGGATTCCTCTTCCCAACAGATTCCCCATCAGTCCCGAGAGAAACGCGCTCAAACCAGCAGGTGTAAAAGAGCCACTACCTGGAGAAGTAGCGGTTCTCGCCCGGCTTGCCCCTCCCGACACGATCAAGAGGATTCTCACTCAAGAAGAAGCTCTGAAGTCTACTGCGAGATTCCTATCCAGAGAAACAAGCCCTGACGCTGTTCGTCTCCTCTATCTCGCCTTCAAAGGTGGAGCCATGCTGAAAGAGACCCAGGACCTGAAGACTATCCTGGACCTGCAATACCTTGCGGGACTCGACATCATCACGGTCCAGCATACTGTAGACATGTCTCCTGAGGACTTTGATGGTCAGGTCCGCTTCGCAGAACGATGGATGGAAGAGCGCGGCGTCGAGAAGCCCTTGATGCCCATCATACAAGCCACCGATAACAAGGAAGTCGCTGGAGAACTCGTCAAGATAGTCGAAAGGCATGAGTCAGCTCAGATCGGGATTGATCTCCGAGGCGCGTTCCACTATCATGCTCTCCGAGTCATGGAGGAATTCAAGAAGAGGAAACCTGAGGTCTGGCTCCATGCCTTCCAAGTTCCGCCGAAGATACGACTCGGAAGAAGCCCGATGCCTTGCAGCCAAGGAATGATCCTGCCAATGTTCAGCATAGACAGCTTCTCCAGATGGATCGTCCCACCGCCACCAACACCTCTTACGAAAGAAGTGATCAATGTTTTCGATCGAAAAGGCTGGGGAGCCCTGAAAAAGAGAGACTACGAAGAGATCAGAGGAAACTCGACGAGCTGTAATTGCGCAGTTTGCCAAGGGAAGGACCTGGAACCCTTCTACGAAGGCAAAGTCTTGGACGTACTTGCGAAGGCGAAGGTCCACGATCATCTCGCTCAGAGAACTGAGCTCGAATCCGCGAGAGCTTCCATAAAGAAGGGAGAGTTCCTCTCACTGCTGAATTCGAAACAGTACCCTAAGGAATTTCTCAGACAGATCCCGAAGGAAGCATGAACAGTTCGGTCGGCGGTCTTATAGCCAAGGGGTTGCCACATGCGAATCCCCAAGGTCGAATAGGCTGATGAAAGCTCCGAACTGGGTTCAAGACGTTTTCGATCGGTACTTGATCTGCGAATTCACATCCATAGACGATGGGAAGCCTGTGACGTTTCCTCTACTATTCTTCTATGACAATGACCCGCCTAAGTTCGCTGTGACATCCAGCATATTGTTCTCGCGCAAGATTGAGCATATGAAGAAGAACCCGAAAGTATCGCTACTCTTCTCCAACCCCGAAGGCAGCGGAATAGAGAAGCACGTCGTCCTCGTCCAAGGCGTCGCAAAATGCGATGATTCCGACCTTGACCACGGATGGGAACGATACCTGCCTAGGTGGCGCAAGAAGGAGCCTTACATTGACGGATTCCTCTCGGCCCGGGAGCAATTCGCCTGGTTCTGGAAAAGAATCGTGGTCGAAATAGAACCAAAGAAGATACTTGCATGGAAGAACGGAGACACCTCCAATCCCGCGGAGGCAATCAACCTTTGACAACATTAGGTCTCATTGACCCAGACAGGCTGGCACTGTTCACATACAGTATAGTCACCTGGATCGACAAAGACGGTTTCCCGTTCAGTGTTGCAACAGACTTTATTCTGTCCGAGAACGGTGAGATTCTCCTGAAGAAACCCAGCGTCCCCGCAACAATGACAGGCCGTCGAGTCGGAGTTCTCTTCAACCATATAACCGGAATCCCAACGGGTGGCTACACTGACCGTCGCTACATGCTGGTGTGGGGCACAGTCAGCGAAGATAAGGGATTTCTAAAGCTCCGTCCCGAAGAGGTTTCCGAGTGGGACGAGAAGATTCTACCCTTTGACAAGTTGTGCGCCGCTGCAGTGCCTCAAGGAAAGAGGTACCTAGAGAGTATTCAGCCTTCTATCGACGCCTGATCCTCTTCAACAGGCTCGCTACTCTCTGCAGATGGTGCTTTTGATTCGGCGAGCAACGTCATCAGGCTTGGGAGATCGAGCTCTGCGCGGGTCCGCCAGCCAAGCTTGACCAGTCCTTCCTCGTCTTCTTCTAGGTATCCTGATCGGAGGAACGTGTCCATTAGGGTCAGTGCCCTCCAGCGCCCGGCTTTATTACCGATGACCGTTTCCAATTCCTTCCTTTCGCTCCTCCCTTGTTTGGATACTACAAGCGCCAAGGCGGCGGCTAAGGCTGCGAGATTATCAATTCTCCATCCGCACAGTCTCGCTTCCTTCGGAGCCAGTGTCCCCTTGAGGCGGACGAAATATCGGGATTCTTCTTCCCCGTCGTCTGGTCCTGGTTTGTAATCAGACAGAGTCTGCGGTTCGACCTTCTTGACTTCGAGGTCAAGGTCCTTTAGACTCTCGTCCAGCTGTTCCAGGACCTTTGTGTACCCTTTTCCGAGTCCTGTTTTCAACTCCCACGATCTTGCACCAGGTACTCTTCCCCGTTTGAAGAAGAGCATATGTGCTGCTCGCTTGACCTTTTCATTGTAGTAGGGTGGTTCGTTCTTTACTTCGCCCGTATCAAAACCTCCTTTGTGATGGGGATCGGAAAGCTGAGCGGTGACCCCTCGGGGTGAGGATCAGGTCTTGTTTTCGGGACCAGAAACATGCTGGTCCCCTCTCGGTGCAAGTTCGCGTAACCATAGCTGACGAGAAAGCTGACAAGTTGGGCTCGAGCAATAGTCTCAGCAAAGTCCAAGCCTCTGACAAAGTTCCAGTAGTCCACTCTCTGGTCCTTCTCGGCGCTCTCCTTGAGCTCCTTCCAAAGGTCCTGCATTTTTCTCGTGTACGCCTTCTCTTCGACCACACGCATTCGCGCCAGTTCGTCAAGGTCAGTCGCGTCAGGGCTGACGAAGGGTCCAAGGTGAAGCCTCTTTCTTCGCTCGAAGAACGAAAGCATCTCTTCCCAAAATTCTTTCGCCTCCTTGGTCGACGCTAGTGTGAGCTGTTCCAGTTCCACTATCGGATGCCATGAGAGAAGGAGAAACTCCGCCAATTGTTCTCTTGAGAGCGAATCAAGCTTCTGCTGTACCATGCTAGGATCGACAAAGAGGGCACTGGACTGGAATCTGAGATTCGCACTCTGCAACCCTACAACCCTAGCCACGCTAGTGATGGCTCGCATATCGAGCAGATGGTCATCTAGCGTTCGCAACTGGTTCGAGTGTCGTCGTATGATCCGGAGAGCTTCAGTGATGTCCAAGAGGAACGGGTTGAACCTGCGGTTCTCGATCGAGATACACGTCTGGATCAATTCCTCCAATTCTCGTCTTCCAGACGATCGGCGGACCTTCTCCGCCATGGCTATGCTAGCTCCTTGACAATCGAACTGCCCTCGACGTTCTGGACAACGATAACGTGGACATTGTCCTCCGGAAGTGTTACCTGTCCGGGGGTTATCGCAATGTACTGGCTCGAGTCAGTGGCTTTTGCAGCGGCATGGATGAGCTTGGATACTGTTTCCCGGTTTCGCGGATCCATGTGAACGTCGAACTCATCGATTGCCCGGAAAGGAGACGAGATGAATTGTTGTAGCGAGAGGAGAAACGCGATTAGCGCGACCGTGCGTTCGCCCCCACTTGGGGCTAGACCATCGAGCGATACTGGCTCGTTTCCCTTGAATCCTGCGAAGAGCTCGAGTCCCGCTTTCTCAATATCTTTGGAGGCTTTGATGACGATTCGTCCCTTTGATTCCACCTCCGAGAGCAAAGCGTTGTATCTCGCGGAGAGTTCTTCAAGCAACTTGTCCATGACAGTTTTCCATCGGTCGAAGCGTTCTCTCAGTTCGCCGAGGACTTCGGACCTGTTCTGCTCTACAACCTCGGCTTTCTTCTTTAGATCCTCGTAGAGGTCTCCATAGTTCTTGTACATCTTCTCGACTTCAGCGGAAAGATGTGATAGTGGACGTAACCGTTCTTGAACGGAGGCGATGTCTAGTGAGATCTGTTGGAGATCTCTGGGATTCTCGAATAATGGTCCGAGCTGAGAAGCCTGCGTTTTAAGGGGTTCAATTTCCTCTTGGCCAATGCGAAGCTGGACCTCGAGCTCTTGAACCTCCTGTTCCATCAGTGCGAGCTTGAAGTTGCTAACCTCTTTCTTGACTCTTGATTCTATGAGGAGGTCGGTATTCTTGCCGAGTTGTGAGGTTAGCTCGGTAATCCCTGTGCGTACTTTCTCCAAGTCTTGGTCGGCTGTCTGGGCAGTGTTCGAAATTTTCTCATGCTCTTCAACTAGGTCCGACAACACCTGTCTCAGCTGGTCGTTCTCTGTTGCGAAGCTCGCATCACGAGCTTTTTGCTGAAGTGTGGTCAAAACCTCCTGCTGTGTCCGAAGGAGATCCGTGACTTTTGAGATCCATTCCAGTGAACCTGCTCGAAGGCCACGACCGTGCTCAAGCTTCAGGTGTTCTTCCCTAAGTTCTTCCAGTTCTTCAGAGACCCTTGCAAGGTCGGTCAGGACCTGTTGGTGTTGTTTGTGAGATGTTTCGAACTCTTCCCTCGTTTCTACTATCTTGCCTTGCAGGGAGGAGATTCGGTCTTTCACCCGTTTTTGTGAGGATTCTCTTCTGATGATACGTCTCCAGATGAGTTCTCTCTGGAGATCCTTGAATTGGTCTTCAAGTTTCCTCTTCAACTCATACTTCTCGTACTCCCGCTGCCAGTGCAGATAGGTCTCTTTCGTGCCCTCCAGGACTGAAGACATTGTCTCTCGTTCAGTCGTGAGTTTCTGCAATCGAGAGGACGCATCGAGTACTTCTCGACGATAAGCTCCAAACCCCACGGCATCTTCCAAAAGGAGAAGCTTGTCTATCGGGCTAACTGAGCCGAATCGTCCGACCATGAGCTGGTGCATTATGACCAGCATGTTGTCAGGGTTGAGTCCTATCCTAGATAGTCCCTCGACTATGTTGATCTTGCTGATTGGTTTGTTGTTGAGCAAGTAGTGGTAGTCTCCAGATCTCTTGAGAACTCTGGTTAGGAGGACCTTGTCAGATCTGGCTTGTGGAAACGGTCTGGCGCCTTTCGGTGCTTCGTTGTCTAGGAGGAGCGAGATCCGGGCTTCTTGCTCGTTCCACCGTATGAGCTCACTTAGTTTTTTCGCTCGCTCGGTGTATGCTTGGCCCAGGACGACGGAGATTGCGAGCAGTATGGAAGATTTTCCCGCGCCGTTTGGTCCTATGATCAAGTTTAGGCCAGTCCGAAGTGGGATGCTTGTGTTCTTGTAGGACATGAAGTTGGAAAGTTGGACTTCGCGGATCAATTTCCTACTGGCCAGCCCTGTAGTTGGATAGTATTGGCCTGGCTGAATTAGAAGTCTTTCTCGTCCAATCAATGTTTATATACGCGATTTGGCATTTTTCGCCTTTCATTGGAGTGTGCCAGGTGCGGGATTAAGACGGCTTGGCAAAGTTCTGCACATGTCGAAAAGCGGTAATCTAATCCTCCGACTCGAACAGCCACCGGTACCCCCCGAACGCGCAAACGTGGTTGACTACAAGATCAAGAGAATCGGGACTGTCAACAATATTCTCGGTCCTGTGAAGAGTCCATATGTCTCCGTAAGGCCGGAGACTGCTGGAGAAGGGTTCGCTGGCAGAGTTCTATACCTTTTAGAGGATAATTAGGGGAACCGGAAAAAGTGGTTGAAGAAGTAGGCCAGACGCTAGAACGGGCACCTGAAAGCAGCTCGCGGAGGATACGATTGTGCCCCGAGTGCGGCGGCTCGCGGCTCATGAGGGACTACGACGCGGCCGAGGTTGTCTGTATGGCCTGCGGATATGTTGTCCAGGAGAAGATTGCTGATACGAGGCCTGAATGGCGTGCGTTTGACGACGAGCAGCGCGCGAAGAGGGCGCGAACTGGTGCGCCGATGACGTATACTATTCATGACAAGGGTCTCTCGACGATTATCGACTGGCGTGATCGTCCAACAGGGACGAAAGGGGTCTCGGCGGATCAACGGATTGAGCTGTATAAGCTGCGAAAGTGGCAGCGTCGTGTCCGAGTGTCGGACGCGACGGAGCGTAACCTGGCTGTGGCGTTGTCGGAGCTTAGTAAGTTGTCGTCGGCTCTTTCTTTGCCGAAGAATATTCTCGAGACTGCGTCTGTGATCTACCGCCGTGCGATCAAGAGGCGTTTGATCCGTGGGAGATCGATTCACAACGTTACCGCTGCGGCAATTTACATGTCGTGCCGGCAGTGCGGCATTCCGCGGACTCTGGATGAGATTGCTAGTGTGTCGACGCTGAACAAGAAGGATATTGGCCGGAGCTATCGGTTCATGCTGCGGGAGCTGGGGATGTTTGTGCCGCCTTCCGCGAACAGGAATTATGCGGCGCGGTTTTCGAACAAGCTGACGATATCGGGAAAGGCGGAAGGGATCGCGATCAGGATCTTGGAGATTGCGCGCCAGATGAAGCTGACAAGCGGGCGGGGTCCAGCGGGGATCGCGGCAGCGTCCACGTATATCGCGACGGTGTTGACGAATGAGCGGAAGACGCAGCGTGAGATTGCGGAGATCGCGAACGTGACCGAGGTTACTATTCGGAACAGGTACAAGGAGCTTCTTGAGAAGCTCATGATAGAAGTCCCGATCTAGCTCGCGAAAGGCGCGGCGCGCGACTTGAGTAGGCCCCCGGGCCCCCTCTAAAATTCACGTTCTTGGATTCAGAATATGTTTCAAAAACTAGTTTCTAAGACCGGTTTCAGAATTGTTTCACTAATTGATTTCAGAAAGAGGATGTTCTCGGAGAGTGGTTTTCAATTGCCTCATTTCCAGTTTGTGCGTCACCGAATTTGAGGAAGAGAGAACTGATTGTGCGGCGTTTGTCTGGGGTGAAAAAGGCCCTGTTGAGGAGGGTTACTTTCACCCGTGTCCAGGGAGGACCTCTTTCGCACGCGGGGTCCTTGCAAAAGTTATACGAATTTCTTTTCCAGATCCTCTTTCCCATCTGAACCCAGATTCGGGCTTGTTTCTTTGAGACGGGCTTGTTATCGGCTTTTTGCCCCTCTTCGATCCCTGTGTTTTCCCCTTGGGATCAGCGTGGAATATGGTGTAGCGGATATCGTGGGCTTAGATCGGAGATCGGGGCTTATTTTGGAGCTAGAAAAAAAATGGGGATGGAGGGTGCTCAGGGAACGGTTAGACCGGTATAGTCACCGATTACGTACGCACTGTACGGTCCATTCAAGAAGCTGGCGGTGCTGGGACTGAAGCCTGGATTGTTGATGACGCCGTAGCTTGCTACGATCGTGCCAGCGGTGGTTCCAGGGTTGGTGATCTCGATCACCCGATCATTGAATTGGTCACTTATCAGAATGTTACCGCTCGCGAGTTCCACAGCCCTTGTCGGCAGCGGAGATGGGTTGCTCTTCGCATCTGTATTGGTGAAGTATTGCCATACAACCTGGTCGTTCGTGTTCACCTCCACGATGCGTGCGTTGTTGGAGTCGGTCAGAAGGGTGTCTCCGTTGGCGAGCCTGCTGGCGAAAGCCATACCGCTCGCGGTTCCTTGTACAGTGAAGGTTGCAACTATGTTGCTTGGGGTATTATGGGTAACTTCGATAGCTCGGTTGTTGTTTTCGTCAGCAATCAGAATATTTCCGTTCAGTAGTAGCTCTGCCGAGTTCGGATTGTTGAGCTGGTTGGGACCGCTACCAACGACCCCATTTTGGCCATATTGCCATACGATCGTGTTGGTCGATCGGTCAACTTCGATGATCCGTTCGTTGCCCTGGTCGGTGATCAGCACATGACCGTTTGGTAGGTATGTGTTCTGGACTGGTGTGTTGAGCTGGTTCGGACCGAACCCTGTGACTCCGAACTGGCCGTACTGCCAGACGATATTGTCACCCCTATCGACAAGGAGAACCCGGTTGTCAACACAACCAGATTTCTTGCAATTGGTGGTGACACCCGGGGGTATGCCTGTTCCTGATATCAGGGTCAGTCCTCCGGGGACTCGTTCAGCATCGTTCGTACCTGCAATAGCGTTCGCCGAGGTGTCGCCGTGACCGTTCCCGAAGGTCCAGACTATGTTGCCAGAGGGGTCGATTTCGATGACGCGGCTGTTGAATTGATCAGTGATCAGAATGTTGCCTGGTGTGTTGAAGCCTGGGACGGCGTGAACAGAGGCTAGGGGACCGATTGGAACGAGCATTGCAATGGCTATTGACAGTGTTAGAATGGTGGTTATGGTCAATTTTGTTTTCATTTCGAATTTCCCGCTTATTTTTCCGGAAGCTACGACGGCAATCCTACTACTATAATAGCGTTTGCGAAGTAAGGCAGCTTGAGAAGGAAATATTCCTCGGGGAATCGAACAAGCAAGAGATTAATATGACATACGTTATAGCCCGCGAGCTAGATGACGCATGTCATACGCACACCCCGAAGTATTAGTGACCAGCGACTGGGTCCAACAGCACCTCAATGACCCGAAGGTAAGAATCGTGGAGGTCGACTATGACCCGGTTGCCAACTACCAGCTGGGACACGTTCCCGGCGCGGTCCTCTTCGACTGGAGGAAGGACCTCAACCACCCCCTCGAAAGAGACATCTTATCAAAACAACAATTGGAAGAACTATTCACCAAGTCCGGAATCACCCCCGATACTATGATCGTCCTCTACGGCGATTTCAACAACTGGTTCGCAGCCTACGCCTTCTGGGACCTACAATACTACGGCGTCAAAAACGTCGTACTGATGAACGGTGGACGGAAAAAGTGGATCGACGAAGACAAA
>Ga0209236_1001023_pt1 | contig 16663 bp, 18 predicted proteins | sample GraSoi013_1_40cm_FD_185819 | JGI IMG/M metagenome (GOLD analysis project Ga0209236, IMG submission 185819) | Grasslands soil microbial communities from the Angelo Coastal Reserve, California, USA - Sample 09_27_2013_1_40cm (SPAdes) (version 2) | ecosystem: Environmental > Terrestrial > Soil >... | reverse complement strand
GGGAATTACTGAACCAGCTAGAGGAAGATCAGTTCGAGAAAAGTTGTCTGGCTAATGCACGTATCTCTTGACGGGTTTGCCGCAGGACCGAACGGGGAGATTGACTGGATCTATCTCGAGGACGAGTTGTTCGAAGATATCCACAATATTGTACGGAACGCGGACACAGCTCTGTATGGACGAGTGACCTATCAGCTCATGAGAAACTACTGGCCCACTGCGGCCAAGAGCCCCAAGGCCACGAAGCACGATATTGACCATGCCAACTGGGTGAACCCTGTAGCAAAAATCGTCTTTTCAAAGTCGTTGAAGGAAGCCGATTGGCAAATACGCGAATAGTCAAGGACCATGCTGCAAAAGAACTTCAGGAGCTGAAAAAACGGCCAGGCAAGAATATGATCTTGTTTGCTAGTCCAAGTCTTGCCTCAACTTTCATGAGTCAGGACTTGATCGACGAATACTGGTTTAATATCAATCCGATAATTCTTGGCAGAGGAAAACCCGTGTTCAAGGATTTTAGCGGTGTGCACAAGATCAAGCTTCTAGGAAGCAAGACATACAAGAGTGGAGTCGTTAATCTTCACTACGGTAGGGACTAGAAAAGGGAAATATTCGCTACGAAATTGTCCCACTCGCTAGCAGCCCGTCAGAAAATGATCTAAGCGGATCTTCTTATTGCAGATGTTAGGTATGCTCTCCCACCATCGTTGTGGAATCGCGTTGCGAACAATGCATCCCTGATGCAGCCGATGTTGAAGAGCGGCGAGAACGCTGCCTCGATCTCCCCCTCGTAACTCTTCGTGGTCCGCCCCAGCCAGTAGGCTCTTTCTCGCTGAAACAGAGCATGAAGCATTTTCCATTACTAACTAGAACTCTAGAGATCTCGCGAGCGTAAACCGGCCTGTCGTTATCGGTGAACGTGTGGAAGAGTCCCGAATCGCTCACGTTGTCGAAGAGACTGTCTTTGAAGTCTAGCGAAAGAGCGTTTCCGGCTCGGAAGTCAACTTTCAGCCTTCTCTCAGCGGTCTTCGCCCTTGCCGCGGCAATCGCTCGGCTTGACAGATCGACCCCGGCAACAGAGAACCCGTTGTCGGCGAGATAGAGCGCGTTCTCACCCGTTCCACACCCGACGTCGAGAACTCTGCCCTTACTCAGTTCTCCAGCCCGCACGAGCTCTAGAAGGCTGGTTGCGGACGGCCCACGGTGGGATAGTATGGTCTTGTAAGCGTCCTCCGGTTCTGTCAAGTCTTCGGGTCAGTCGAGGACTAGACTTGCTCTCATCGACTCCGGGGATTACCGTCGTCATCGGGTTCCCCTTCACTGCTTCACCTGAGAGCCCTTGCGCCTCAGAGACGAGTAGCCTCTTCTCGGCAGGGAACGGTCGAACCTCAACCGCCCCCTCACGCCCGCAGCGTGGTAGCTTGGCCCATTGCCAGGCAAGGATTTTACGGTGGCCGGCCAACCATCTATCCCAGTTCAGACCCGTCACATGGTCGGAGTCACTCCCCTCATCCCATGGTGACAGGCTCATACGACGACCGCCTAACGTGTGAAGAGTCATACGACGAAAATAACGATTAGAGACGACCGAACCTATCGCCTAACAACAACCGAAGAGTTGGCAGTGTTCGTCCTCCCAAGAGCTCAAGGATAGACAAATTCGTTCACCGACGCCAGATTCAAGAACGTTATGAAATTGGACTCTTGGCGGATCGCCTCTGGTGGCTCCCGATTGCAAAAAGACTCTTTAGACGAGCATGTATAGCATTTGTGAATCGGATTTGGAACAGCTTCAGAGAGAAAGCCTCCTTTCACCGACCGTCTCGGGATGGTTGCTTGAAGAAAACGAACCCTCCAGTCAATACTTTACGCTTACTGAGCTGATGGGACGGGACAAACAGGACACTTCTGTTCGAAAGGCTAGAGAGAGGATTGGGCGAGAAGGGTGGGCCGCCAAGATTTTCGCGAAACAGAAAGATAACACGTACTGGGAGAATAAAGAGTCATGTTATGTTCCAAAGTTTAGCTCCACAGGATGGCAGCTAGCGGTCCTCGTGGACCTCGGAGTAACATCAGATGATCCAAGATTCGCGAACGCTGTCGAGCATTTTTTTGACCTTCACAATGTTGAGACAGGCGGATTCTCTATGCGTCCCAAGAGTCAGAAACCGTACGAGCCGCATGTTTGCAACACTGGCAACATGGTTCGGGCACTTGCAAAGGCGGGATACTCAAAGGATGATAGAGTCCACAAGGCGATGGATTGGCTGCTGACCAAGCAGTTGTCTGACTCCGCTTGGAACTGCTCACCCTCCGGGAAACACGGGTCCTTTCTGGCAACCGTTGAGCCCATGTGGGCTCTGTCAGAGATGATCTCGCACGAGCCCAGAGCTGCATGGAAAGAAGCCGCAGCCAGCTCTTCTGAGTTTGTTCTCAGACACAAGATCTACAAATCCGACAGGGATGATTCAGTTGTCCTCTTCGACTTTCTGAAGATACACTATCCCACGCACTACTGTTACGATTTCCTGCACGGGTTACGGGTCCTGGCAGAGCTAAGGGTCCCGAGAGATGAGAGAATGGATGATGCGCTGAGAATGTTGCGCGCCAAGCAACTTGTAGATGGACGATGGCCATTGGAGGCGGTGTACCGTGGCTGGCGACACTCTTACCCAATGCATGGAACTGAAACGGTGTCAAGACCGGAGGAGCGCGAACTCGTAACGGAGGGATGGGGTACCGACCGGACTTTGCAGCTGGAAGAGGCAGGTAAGCCCAGCAAGTGGGTGACGCTCCAGGCCTTGCTTGTCCTGAAGCGATTGGGATTGCTTGAGCAATCATCCTAGAACGCTAGAAAACGGATCGGATGAGTCCCCCGTCGATTGTGAGCATTGTCCCATTGATGTAACTCGCTTTCTCGCTCGCAAGAAAGGCGACGAGATACCCTACTTCCTCTGTGAGACCGTATCTTCCTGCTGGAACGTCCTGGAGCATCTGTTTCATGGCCTCATCCAGGCTTTTTCCCGTTCTCAATGAAACGTCCTGGGCAACCTGTCTCTGCCTATCGGTGAGTATGTGTCCCTGCATGATCCCGTTCGAGGTTATCCCCCTCGAACCGTATTCGAGTGCAAGAGACTTCGACAATCCAGCAAGACTCAGCCTGACCGTGTTGGACAAGACTAGATTCGGGACCGGCTGCCGCAGTGTGGAGGATGCGATGTAGATGAGCCTCCCCCATTTGCTCTGAACCATCCCTGGAACGACCTGTTTCGTGAGCCAGACGGCACTCATCAAGAGCAGTTTCACAGCTTGCTCCCAGTCAGCATCCTTGAGATCAGCAAACGTCCCGGGTTTCGGTGGACCGGTATTGTACGCAAGAATATCTATCGCGCCAAACTTGCTTGTGGCTTGATCTACGAGAAGATCGACGTCGGCCTTGATAGTCAGATCTGCAGTTACCGAGTGCACATTTTTGTTTCCAGTTTCCTTCGCAATCGTGTCCCGGGCCTTTGAGATCGAGTCCTGATTCCTTGAAGAGACTACTACCTTGCAGCCTTCCGCGGCGAGAACTTTGGCCACGCCGAGTCCTATTCCCTTGCTCGAAGCCGGGACCAGAGCTACCTTGTCCTTGAGTCCAAGTTCCAAGATGCTCCAGCCTTGTCGACCTAAGGAGATTAAAGTTGGTACGAGTTGAGAGGCGCTAATGGATACTAAGGCCTACTTGGAACGAATCGGGTACGGTGGGCGAACTCGACCCAGCCCTGACGTTCTGCGCAGACTACACCTGAAGCATTTGCTCTCGATCCCCTTTGAGAATCTCGACATTCACATAGGCCGGCCAATAATCCTCAGCGAGAAAGCGTTCTATGACAAGATCATCAAGCATCACCGCGGAGGATTCTGCTACGAGCTGAACGGTTTGTTTGCCACTCTACTAGATGAGTTGGGTTTCAAAGTATCCATGCTCTCAGCACGTGTCGCCCAGAATGGTGGAGGGTTGAGTCCAGACTTCGATCATATGACCTTGCTTGTGCAGCTCGAACATCCGTGGCTCGTCGACGTGGGATTCGGCGACTCTTTCACAGAACCAAAACGGCTCGACATGTCAGGTCCACAAGCTGACTGTGGGAAACAGTACCGCTTCACTCGGAGAGATGGCTGGACCCTGCTGTCTCGGAGGCCGAAAGGAAGTGGTGTGTGGGAGCCTCAATACATGTTTAGCTTGCAGCCGCGAAAGCTGGAGGAATTTATTCCGAGATGCCGCTGGCAACAAACCTCTCCAAGATCGCACTTCAAGAAGGGCCGCATATGCACTCGCCTCACTTCCAACGGGAGACTATCGCTTACTGATACGAAGTTCATTGTGACCCGAGGAGGTAGGAGGAGTGAGCGTCCGGTCAAGGACCCTGAAGAATTCGCCATGCTGCTGCGACGGCATTTTGGCATTGATCTAAACTGAGTCGGCTCAGTTCATTGCGAGGTACTTGTTCTCGAGATAGCCGACGAGTCCTGATGGATCGTATCCTTTGCCGAAGACCCTGTTAAGCAGCTCCTTCGGTGAATATGTTGACCCGGGTTTGTGAATGTTTTCCGCTAGCCAACTCTTTAGAGGAGCTATGCTCTTGTCTCCTTTGATCGGGAGCAATCCCTTCCTTGTCAGAGCGCTCCAGAGCATTCCTGCAATGATGTTTCCGAGAGAATAACCGGGGAAGGTGGCGAACTGTCCCCAGCTCCAGTGTATATCCTGGAGAACTCCATCCGCGTCCTTCTCAGGCCTCTTGCCGAGATAGTCCTCGATCATGTCATCCCATACAGATGGGAGCTCTGAGACTTTGATCTTTCCCTGTAGAAGTTTCTTCTCGAGCTCATACCTCATTGCGATATGGAAGTTGTAGGTGAGCTCGTCCGCTTCTACCCTGATCAGGCTTGGTTTGACAGTGTTGAAGTATGAGTAGAGTTGCTTCTGGTCATAACGGGTTACAAAGCTCAGGTTAGCTTTCAGGAGGGGGTAGAGCAGCGGGACGAACTCTTTGCTCCTTCCAACGATATTCTCCCAGAATCTGGACTGCGACTCATGAACTCCCGCAGATACGCCTGATGCGGTTGGTGTGAACTGTAGCTCGTGGTCTACTTGAAGCTCGTAGAGGGCGTGGCCGCACTCGTGCATTAGTCCGAACATTGATGCCTTGAAATCTTTAGGCTCATACCTCGTGGTTATTCTCACGTCATCGCTTCCTATCCTGACTGCGAAGGGGTGAGTGGAAACGTCCTGCCGGAATCTCTTCTCAGGCATGCCGAGCAGCCGAAGAATCCTCTCATTGACCTGCTTCAACGAATTAACATCATAATCTGCATCCTCCAAAGCATGTTTCTTTGGAAAGACGCCCTGGGAGAGAGTCTTAGTCAGGATCTTCTTGAGCTGGGGGATAAGTTCGGAAAAGATCTTGTCAAGGTCAGTTGTTGTCAGTCCTTCCTCGGACAGGTCCAGGAGTGCATTGTACGGGTTTCCTGACGGGTCGAGATGGTTTGCTTCTTCCCGTTTCAGCTCGGTTATTTTCTCGAGATGGGGCTTGAAGATATTGAAGTCGGATTTCTTTCTCGCTTCTCTCCACGGGATATTCGCATCAATTGTAGCCTTTTGTAATTCCTCAACTAGTTTCGGCGGGACTTTCTGGTAGTAGTTGAGTTCTCTCTTAACGATTCTGACAACGCCTTTCTCAGCATCGTTGAGTGTCCTCTGTTTCTCAGCTTTCACAACATAACCCGCCAGATCGAGAGTCATCTTCTGTCGGAGAAGGTCGATCTCTGATTGTGCTTGGCCTCGAGCGTTGGCGCCAGCCTCCGGCATATTGATCTCAAGATCCCATGTCAGAAGAGAGGCTGCGTGGGTCATGGCCGAGACTGATTTGTACTTAGTGAGTAGGGCCAGAACTATGGAGTTGGTGAATGGGCCCATAATATGGCGTTAAGCCTCTGAAGGTCTGACTGCATAAAAGCCTCTCTCGCACCCCGTGAGTGTAAGAGACGCTTCCCGCCTCTTAAGATCGTCCTCGCCTTACTCGGCATGTGTCTTCGCGTAGTCACGCGCTCGATGAACCCTTTATCTGAGACGACGCTAAGATTGGAGTTTGGAATCTCAGCTATCAGAAGTCTACTCACTATCTCCTGAAAGGAGAAGCTTTGCCCGAGAAAAAAGCCCCTAACTGTTTAGGGTCGGTAGTTCTCCAAATATCGAAACTGGCTCGCGACTACGTTCCGTGACTAGTTGACCACAACCAGCGTTTACATCTACCCCCTTGCTTGGGAAAACATGCGAGCCTATGCCTCTGTCTTTCAATAGTTTCGAAAATGTCTCGGCTTGTTCAATAGTCGCTCGGGGCAAGTTCATACCTTGAATCGGATTCCACAAGTACAGCTGTACATGAAAATGATCAGCATCCAACAGTTTCGCCAGCCTGTTCGCATCCTCGACGGTATCGTTTAGTCCAGGAAATACCAGATAATTAGTTATGACGGTGGACCCTTTTTGTTCTGAATAGTATCTAGCCGCCCTGATCACTTCCTCTAGCGGATGCGTTCGATTCATCGGAACCAGCAACGACCGCATCTCATGTTCAGATGAATGTATTGAAACGTGAAGCACAAAGTCGAGATCTTCATTGGCTAAACGATAAATGTTCGGCACAACGCCAGAAGTAGAGAGCGAAAGGGTCTCGATGCCAAGTCCCTCCATTTTCCTTGCGCTTGCTATGACATTTTCATAATTAAGAAGCGGCTCTCCCATCGCCGCAAAAATGACGAAATTGAAGTCTAAATCAGGCTGATCTTTTTTGATAAGAATAACTTGATCATAAATTTCCTCAGCCGTAAGATTTCTCTTCACAGGTTGAAGACCTGTCGCGCAGAATGCGCATCTCACGTTGCAACCGATCTGAGATGAGATGTCTATCCCCCAATGGAACCCTGGAATAATTTCAGCGAGGGCATTCCGGTTCGGGCTTGGAAAGATATTATTCTCTATTCTATTCCCGTCAGACAAGAGCCATAGATATTTTGTCGTACCGTCAGCGGATTGTTCCTTGCCGATTATCTTCAACCTACTCACCCCACTTCACTAGTAAGGCACCAACTCTAACGGTACTGCAAACAAGAGCAGAGGTCATCGCTTATCTGATCCCCTTTTCCAAGCACAACCGGCATCTTTCCGACCACGGTCTGCAATTCCTCGATCGGGCTTCTTGAAATGATAATCTTTTTCATGTTGATCAGTAAGTTACGCACTTCTTGCTCGACCTGTGCCGTATTCACATCATCAGAAGCCAAATTGATGTGAACATGCCCATTTTCAGGTTGGATGACTTGCCATGTGTATACATCGAGCGAATTCAGGTAATGCTCCAACCTGTCCCATTCCAAAGGCTTGTCATCCTGATCGAAAAACAACTCCCTTGTTCTTCCTTGCACCTTCACAGTCCGTAGCTTCATGCCACAATCGCACGATGACTTTGACTCGATGGCATAATCACCGGTCGCGTAACGAAGGAACGGCATTACCTTGTTAGTTAGCGTCGTCAAAACTACTTGTCTCTCTCCACGTTGACTTGGCTGATCGGGTTGGACCAGCTCAACGAGAACTCTCTCTTCATCCAAGTGATAAGAGAGATTCTCGCATTGCCAGGCCACCAGTCCCGCTTCCATTAGTCCGTACGCATCATGTACGGGAGCAGAGAAGACTCTGCCCAGAAACCGTCGGGCATTCTCGGTCAATTTTTCTCCAAATGGATAAACAACCTTCGGTCGCAAGGATATGTGATATTCTTCGACGAGGGTACCGAGACGGATCAAGTTCGACGTGTACCCCCAAAGAACTTCGGGGTCGAAATAATGCAAACTAGTAAGCGACTCTTCCATTTCGCTCGTTGATAGGTTGAGTCTGAATAATCGGCTCATCCCGGTCAGGAAATTGAACTTCTCATCCCATGATGGCAACACGGCGGCATCTGTCCTAGCAATCTCAGCTAAGCGGAATCCGAAGGACAGTCCAACCCGGTCCAATCGCCGCATAAGTGATGCTATGGAGCTAACGAAACGACTAGAATCGTTCAGAACCGTGATCACCTTTCCAGATGTCCCCGAGGTGGACGATTTTACACACCGTTTCGGATCAAAATGATCGGCGACAAAATGCTCCGTTGGCTCTCCTCGAAGGAGATCGCGAGTGACTAGGGGAAAATGTTCGAAACGAGAAAGATTTGCTAGTCGCTTTCTATAGAACGGAACGTCCTTCTTCGCCAGTGTGATTATTTGCTTTAGCCGTTCGCTTTGGATTTCTTCCAGAAATTCCCTGCTGTAAGCGGTCTTGCGCAATGTGTCAAGTTCAGAAAGTATGTTTGGGAGATAAGGGCCGAAAATGTCGACTACTGTACGTGGCGTTCCCGCTTTTTCATACGATACCGTACTGTACGTCGACACTTCGGCAAACCTTTGGGGAGTTTCTACATGCCAAGCTACATTGGGTCGGCCATTAGCAGATAGGGTACCTCGTCGATCAGTTTGGCCTTGTCAACTAGCGCTTCATAGTCTAGAAGTTCCGTTGAGGTTTTACTTTCTACGCTTAAGACTTCCATTTGCTTAACACCACGCACAGTTGTCCGTCCAGTTGCAACGCATGGTCAGTCGATCCAGTGATTCCTTGTTCATAATGCAGTTGTCAACGATCTCGGAGAATATTCGAGCCGCGTCTTCGTTTTCTATTTGCTTGGTTGGTTGCTCGATTAACAACGGCATAAATGCCATACGCGTTCCTGTAGCGTTAAAAGACTGACGTTTACAAGTGATTGCAGGCGATATCAATTGTATTCAGATTGTGTTGAAGAAATTAAACGTTTTATATTACTAGCTTGGCTTTATAACCGAATTGTGATAGACCAAGAGCTAAATTTTGTCGACAAAGACGGGCAAGTTCTACGTCTCACACAAAAATTTCCGCTCGCAGTCGATGACGTGCTGAGACTTAATGGGATTCCTGTTTCTTCGGTGCTTGTGTCAGAGAAGAAAGATGGCGGAGAAAAGCAGCTTACCGCTAAGTTCCTGTTTAATACGGTGTTCAGAATTGTTGGAAGCATCCCTATCCAGCGGAAGATACTGAAGACATCACCTTCAGAGCCTACTTTCTATGAGAAGGTCATAATCGGACCAGATAACTCTGGAAAGCTAGAACGACTAGTTGTAGAAATGGATAGGTCACATTTTTCAGACTATGTCGAGAACACTTTTACTAGCTTAGTTCGGAAAGAGAACATGTTCACCGCTGACGACGATGTTGTAATCGGATTCTCAGGTGGAACCGATAGTGCCATTCTTCTTCACCTTCTCCTGGATGAGAAACGAAAGGCCTCTAATGCCAGATTCACTGCTGTCACTGTGGGAACACTGGCTGGGACGCATAGGATGGATTTCATGAAGCATTACTGCAAGGAGTATGGGGTCGAGCACTTCTTCATCGATGATAATGCCATCGAGGAAGCTTTCAACCTGAACAGGAGTGTAGGGCGGATCATTGATCAGATACTCGCGTCGGAGTATAATCAAAAGGCAATTTTTGTGGTCCAGCACATAATACGACGAATGCTCGAGAAGTTTCGAGAATCAAGAAACTGCAACAAGATAGTCCTTGGATTGGAAAGGGAGGCTCTGCTGACTTCGATTCTTTCGTTTTATTTGTCAGGAGAGCCAATAGCGGGGCTGTACAAGAAGACGGATGGTACCAACAACTACGTGTTCCCTCTAATGTCTCTTTTCAAACGGGAGGAAAATCTGTACATGGGACTTAAGCTTCACAACTACTACGAGGTTGACCGTTCCGAACATAGCAAATCAAGAACTTATGACCTTCACAGTAGTGAATGGAGGGGGCTCGTAATGCTTTTGGTGGGTCATCTACTTGACGTGTTTCCTGGGATCGACGTTTATCTTGAAAGAGCTGCAGCGAAAATGATTGAATCGACTCATCTTCAAATGAAATTTGGCTCTTGCGAGAACTGCGGTGGGAGTTTCGTCCCTTCAAAGGGAGACCACCTTTTGACATGCGAAGCTTGCAGTGTTCTATCTGAGATGCAAGCTTTGAAAAGCTCATGAAACTCAAAACTTGTTAGAGTAGCTAACTCGGGATCGCAATTGATGTAATGTTCAAGGGACGACGTTCACGAGCGAGCGGGCGTCAAGTTGGCGGTACAAAGTAAATTCAATGTAGGCCCCTGGAAAGTTCAAGGTAAAGTAGACTATCAAAAGCTAATCTCTGAATTCAAAGTGCGCGCCGTAGACTCCAAAATTAAACTGAGACTTCAAAGAATTGTCGGGACGCCTCATCTCTTTTTTCGTAGAGACGTAGTTTTCGCGCACAGAGATCTGGATCTAATCCTAGATGACTACGAGTCCGGAAGGGGATTTTTCCTGTACACAGGAAGAGCCCCTTCAATGGGAATGCATGTTGGACACTTACTCCCATTCTTCATAACAAAATGGTTCCAGGACAAATTCAAGGTGAATGTGTATATTCAGATTGCAGATGACGAGAAATTCCTTTCTGGCAAGAATTACTCTCTGAATGACATAAGAAAGTTCTCGTATGAAAACATACTAGACATCATAGCGATTGGTTTTGACCCTGACAAGACTTTCATCTTTCAAGATTCAGAATTCGTTGCGCACTTGTACCCTCTGGCTCTAAGGATTGGGAAAAGCCTCAATCTTTCGCAACTAAGGTCGGTCTTTGGTTTCGTAGGATCAACAAACGCCGGACTACTTGCCTATCCACTCTTGCAAATCGCCGCCGCTATGCTCGAGAAAAGGAGATGCCTGATCCCAGCAGGAATTGATCAGGACCCCTATTGGAGACTACAACGGGACATAGCAGATGAATTAGGCTTCTATAAGGCAGCTCAACTTCATCTGAAGTTCCTTGCTCCCCTTACTGGCATCGAAGGGAAAATGAGTTCCTCGAAACCCGAGGGCGCGATCTATCTGACTGATGGACCGAAGGAGGTAAAAAGGAAGATTATGAAGTACGCATTTAGCGGTGGACAACCGACCCTAGATCTACAGAGGAAGTTGGGAGGCGACCCGGACGTTGATGTGTCTTTCTCCTGGTTATCGTTTCTCTTTGAACCTGATGACCAAACACTCGGGAGAATCAGACAAGAATACCGCAGTGGTAAGATCCTTAGTGGAGAATTGAAAGACATGCTGATTGCTAGACTGAACGATTTCCTCTCCGTTCACAGATCGAGACGTGACGATGCGAAGTCTCTCGTTAATACGTTCAAGGCTACTGGTGAATTGTCGGCAAAAGCCTTGACAACAATCCACGAGTAACTTGATAATTGACCTCGAGATGAACTTGCCTTGTCTCTGCTCCTTGCCCGCAGAATAGAAATCCGCGTTACAAGCGTTCATCGTCCCACCTCTAGGTCCGCGAAATATCATCAGCTTCCTGCTCTCCGTGACGTTCTCTTCGCTGTATCGACAAGGATCGAGGGTGCTTTGCAGCATCCGAGCCTCCTGCGGGTCAACGTTCCGAAGGTGACTCGTAACCTAGAATTTGTAGTATAGAATAGGACCAGTCAAGGTTGCTATGAACGACCAGTAATTAGAAACGTTTGATGTGCGAAAAAGGGATCGACAAAGGGAGCGACCTCGACTTTTGAGAATCCGGTTTTCTTCATTATGTACTCTACAATCCAGGGGCCCCAAAGGAAGGTCTTGTAATTATCTTGCCTTGTTTTCGTAAAAGACAGACGTTCAAAGTAACCATTTCTCGGGTTGAAGGCAATATGAAGGTTGATGACCGGCGGCTTGAGATTCGTGACGAAAACATCTCTGTATTGCAAGAGGATTCGAAAAATAATATCTGACTGTTCAACAAGAATTGTTCCCCTCGAAGAAAGTATGCCTTTGGACTTGGCGAGGACTCGATCGAATTCCATGATGCTTAGGTGAGGAAGCGAGCTACCGACCACCGTTATCAGATCGAAGGGGCCCGTGATGTGGCTTTCAAGATCTCTTGCGTCACCGACAACGGTAACCAAGTCTAGTTTTCGTTTTCTTGCTTCCTTCAGACCCCTTGCGAGTAATTTCTCTTGAGTGTCCAGGCACGTGACCTTTGCGTCGTATACCTCGCAGAATGCGATTCCTTCGATGCAGGAACCCGCCATAAGGCAACATACCCTAGGGTTACTTGGGAGCTTTAGATGGGCAGTGTCGAGCAACGCGGGCAGGCTCTGTGTCAGTGCCCTGAGTCGAGATTTGCCTTGTTCGGTATCTATTGAAAAGCAGCGAAGAGTATCTTGGGAGTAAATCCAGTCTAAGGACAACGCATAGTCAAGGCTCAGCCTTTGGGCGATTCCAATAGAATAGTGTTTGCTTATGTCAAAATGAGGTCTAGGTAATGACGAACAATCCACGGGGTTACCGAATACGAGACCTGTGAATGCGCCCCATTTCAATGGAAATGACAAACCCACTAGGGTCAGCTCTTGAAATACTGCTGCTCGATTGATGGAGCTTTTCAGATGACTGGAAAAAAGGGGCACTTTTTGCGGAACGAATCAGGTTAGACTATCAGTTCGGGAACAGATAGAAGATTCAATAGCCGGTGAGTGCTCCCTTTCTTCTAGATCTATCGAATAGTATTTTGAAAGAAAAATATCCTATTGGAATGTAAATTGAGGTCAAGACTAAGATTGAAACCTCTGGGAAAAGGAGCTGGGGGTCTAGGACATGGTTTCCTCGTAGAATAGCTCCTCTAGTAATAGAAAGTCCGTACGTTATTGGGAAGATTGATGAGATTGCTTGAGCCCAAGCGGGAAGAGCTTCCACAGGAAATGCGAGGCCGGTGAAAAAGACCAAACTTGTCCAAAGAACCTGGTTGATGTCTTCTGTTTTCTTAGTAAGAAACGTCAAGCCAGCTAGAGCAAATGCAAAGGCTGTCATACCTATCAGTGTGAGAAGGACACCGAATGCGGCAGCGAGGATATCGGGCGATGCTTTCAGAGTAAATGATAGGGCAAGGCTTCCTATTGTTAGCACGATAAATGTGCTGACGAGAGCCATCGTAATATTTCCCGCGATCTTACCGAGCATCCAAGCAATTTTGTTGGCGGGAGTAACAAATATCGCTTCTACGGTCCCTTGTTGCTGTTCATTTCTGATTCCGTTCGACCCGGACCATACGGCGTTCATAATGACAGCCTGAAACGCGAACCCGATAATAACAAAAGGTACGTAATCTGTAAAACCGCTCGTGTTAACAAATGTTGTCACTGCCGAGGGTCCGATGATCTGCAATATGGTCCAAGAGGTTAGGAGAAGGAATATGGGGCCGAGAACCTGAAGCCCGATGAAAAAACCCGCATTCATGTAACGAAAAGTTTGCAGAAGACTATACCTATAGCTTCCTTTGAAAACATCAAAGTCAAATTCGAATCCCATTAACTTCACATCTAGATCTTGTATAACGATCCTGTTCTCTTAGCCTGAGCCTCTACTCTTCTTAGCACGAAATGGCCAGTGACAATTAGCACAAAGGTAAAGATGTAGAGCGGACCAAGGACCCAGACAAGCCCGGCGAGAGTCCCTTGCTGAACAACTGTGCTTCTTAGAGCTTCAATCCCGTAAGTCACCGGCAATATGTACGCAAGCAATTGGAAAACAACGGGCAATGCAGCAACGGGAAAAGCTACTCCAGACGCGTATCGTATCGGCGCCTGGAGACTGGTCGCCAGTTGGTCGGCCGCCCTAGTAAGGACGAAAAAGCTCGCGAAGAAAACTCCAACGGCAACCAAGGCTATCATAGTGGATAACAAAGCAACGATCACAGCTCCCCAATCAGATACCGCAGGTTGAACTCCAAAGATAATCCAACTCAGAAGGAAAACGCCAACAATCCACCACGCTCCCTCGAGCAGCGAACTGAACCCCGACGCCAGAAGGATAGTCATCCGATTCGCTGGGGTAAGAAGCAGAGCTTCAATCGTTCCATTGAAACGCTCCTCTTGCAGAGAAGCTCCAGTTCCCCACAGCATTCTGTTGTAAAGCAGGTACACGACCGTTCCAAGTATTATCATGCCTGAAAAACTTGAAATTCCATATTTCGAACTGAGAATTTGACCGACCTGCTGTTCAGATGCAAGCCCCAGATATTGGTATACGTTAAGGGCGAGCAGCGGGAGCGGCCAGATGATAGTCGCCAAGACTGACGCACGATAAGACACAAACTCTTTGAAATGTCGGAGAATTACTCCCTTGAATGTGAGCCATTCATGCTCAAGTCTCAATCTCTCAGCCTCCGACCAGTAAGGTTGATGAAGACATCCTCAAGCGATGGCTTTGACTGTTCTATCAGCCGGATTCTTACTCCAGACTTGACCATGAGCTCAGTGAGTTGAGGAAGACTCTCTTCCGCGTCCCTTGTATGAACAAGAAGTTCGGTCAATCCGGTAACGGGATCGATTACCGACATCTTGACCTCTTCGACACCTTCGACCTGCTTTAGGTCAGAACTCAGACTGCTTGGCACCCCGGTGGCATTTATTCTAAGAACGTCAGTCTTTCTGAGTCCAGTCTTCAGTTCGCCCGGAGTGTCGTTGGCTATTACCTTCCCATGGTCAATAATCGCGATCTTGTCGCAAAGCTGGTCCGCTTCCTCCATGTAGTGAGTAGTGAGCAGGATTGTCTTACCTTGATTTCTCTGCAACTTTTCCTTGATGAATTCGCGCACGACAACCGCGGAGTTCGGGTCCAGTCCTAGGGTGGGTTCATCAAGCAAGAGAATTGGCGGATCGTGGACCAGTCCACGAATTAAGTGGAGTCTTTGCTTCATCCCACGGGAATATTTCTCGACATTATCGTCTGCACGGTCGTCCAATTCAAACAGCTTCAGAAGCTCATCGATTCTCGGTCTTGCCATGTCCTCCCGGACACCGTATAGTCTTGCGAAGAAGAGAAGATTCTCTCTTCCAGTCAGCCTCCAATAGAGGCCGCGCTCTCCTCCAGTAACTACACCGATACAAGATCGGACTTCGTTGGCTTGTCTCGAAACGTCGAATCCATTGACAGTAGCGGTTCCTTCGTCAGGGAGTAGAAGTGTTGACAGGAGCTTAATCGTAGTTGTTTTGCCAGCACCATTAGGCCCGAGTAGGCCTACCAAACTGTTAGTCTTGATCGAGAGGTCCACTTTGTCAACTGCAATGATTCGATCCGCTCTGGTTCCAAATCTCCTAGATAGGAAGCCCCGCCTTTCCCGTCTCCTGTCGAAGTACTTTGTTAGTCCTGTCGTCCTGATAGCTTCTGAAATCGACCTTCACACTCTCAATGATGAAACAACTTAATGTCTTCCGATGTCGGGATTGTCCTAATATTGGTTTACGCAACAAGGGGTCGGCTATTCGAATAGATGATCTAACCAACCTCTACAGGAGCCTCACCCATTGGATTATTAAGTCGGCGAAGCAAATAGCCATGTTAAGAAATTGTCTTGAAGCACGAGATTATGTCTGATTTCGTTCGAGTCGGTTCCGAAAACGACGTTCCTGAAGGCAAGATGAAGAAGGTGATGGTTGGTGGTCAACAGGTACTAGTTGCCAACGTTAAGGGCAAGTACTACGCCATCGGAAATGTCTGCACTCATCTGGGTGGACCCTTGGACAGGGGTATCCTCGAAGGTCATGAGGTAGAATGTCCTTTGCACAGATCCCATTTCGATGTCACTAATGGCCAGGTGAAGAGAGGTCCCGCTATGAGGCCAGAGCCTGTCTATGAGGTTAAGGTTGAAAGTGGTAGTATTCTAGTGCGACCGAAACAGTAGTTCATTACGATCTCCTCAATTCGGTTAGGCTACGCCTGTTTTGCACCGCAACTGGTGCAGAAAACCGCGACACTTGGAAGCTTGGCTCCACATTTGAAACAGAACTTTGACTCGACCTGAGTTTGCTGCTGGGACATTGCTGGTTGCTGTGGTACTGGAACCGACGAAAAGGTCTGTGGGGCAGGCTGTCCCCAGCCTGGCGACGGTGGCCGATCTTGAATGGAGAAGTACGCGACAACTTGGAAGATCAAGGCAACTAGGAGAATCAGGAAGCCTACGAATACGATCGTGAGGGCCGCTCCAATAAGGTAAAGTAAACCGGTGGTTGCGAACGCGCTCACGTTCAGTCGCTGTGATATCTTCTCGTATGAACGTTTGAGAAAGATGGCAGATATGACTGTAAAAACCCAGAACGCTCCAAGTATGCCAAAGAATAGTAGAAATCTGGGAAAGCCAAGACCAAATGTAAAGAGTCCTGCGATGGACCCTGTAACGATAAACGCGACAAAAACAACCGCTCCAATTATTGCTGTTATGGCGGCGAGGAGAGCGTCGTCAAAGATACTCTTGTCCTGAACAGTCTCGGATATTTCCTTGGTCGCCAGTAGAATTAGTATCCAGCCAACAAGACTGACGAAGGGTAAGAAGACGAGAATCCCGCCCACTCCACCGAGGGTCTTGGCTGATGACAAGGAGCCCATGGCGGAAGCCTCTACTGCTCCGAACTTAAGGCTGGAATTATCTGGATCGTCATTGGTACGACTACTCTTCTTTCCAGTTCATCAACATACTGCCAAGTAC
>Ga0209236_1001021_pt1 | contig 16666 bp, 17 predicted proteins | sample GraSoi013_1_40cm_FD_185819 | JGI IMG/M metagenome (GOLD analysis project Ga0209236, IMG submission 185819) | Grasslands soil microbial communities from the Angelo Coastal Reserve, California, USA - Sample 09_27_2013_1_40cm (SPAdes) (version 2) | ecosystem: Environmental > Terrestrial > Soil >... | reverse complement strand
ACTTGGACCCGTCTCGAGTAACTAGCCGGACTGTTTCAGCGTTCTGAACTATCGTCGTTATCTTTCGGTTTCCGATGTTCGCTTCGACGAGAATCATCGGCCTGCGTTCGATCTTTACTCTCGCGATGTCAACGCTCCGTGTTCTTCCCGTCCTATCGATCAGGAGTATGGTTTCTCCTGCTGATAGCTCGGAGAGGTACCGTGTTTTTCCTTTCGCCATTAGAACGTATGACGAGACGGGGCCCGCGTTTACCCTGAAGGGTCGCGAGTTCACATGAGGGTTGGGATGTACTTCGCCCTCCACCAGGAAGAGTGCTTGCGACGAAGAGCCAGTCAATAGTCCTTCGCCGGGTTCAAGAATCTCAGTCGTGTCCACGCAGACTCTGGCTCCGGTTTCAATGGGCTTGACCCTTGTCACCTGAGCCGTAGAGAGCGAGATCTGCTCCGGGTCTCCAAGCATCAGGTCTCGGGTCTTGAGAATCTCACTCATGTCATGGGAGGCGAGGGTTATCCCATCGGCTCCCAGCTCCAGAGTTGAGAGCGCTATCCTGCTCTCGTCATAACTCGTGGTTCTAGCAAGAAGTTTCGAACGACCCTTCACCTCTGCGATCAGATTTTCGAGCGGGATGATCTTCCAGTTGGGACAGTTGACCAGGACATAATCAGGACCCAGTCCTAGCGCCTGAGATATTTTGTCAAGGTCCTTCTGTTTGGTAATCGTAACCTCCAGCGCTACTGCCATCTTGTTCTTCTTGGCGCCGAACACGTCGTCAAAGTTTGACGTGACGAGAATGTCCGTTCCTTCTCGTCGCGAGGCGATTTTCGCTGAGACTCCGTTAAGGTCGGTGTCTGTGACGACCGTGTGCGGCCTAGCCTCGTTAACCATCTTGCGGATGGCTTCTGCAGAGAGATCAGGGTTAGGCTCTAGCCAGAATTCTTTCACTTCTTTCACCAAGAATAGAGAGTGCGCGTGTGGGGCTGCTGCCGTTGTGGACTATCTCGACGAGTGCTCGGGTCATCAACGTAGGTCTGTTGTTCTGGAACACGTTTCGCCCAATCGACACTCCGGCAGCTCCCGCCTTGATCGAGTCTGAGACGAGCTGGAGCGTCTCGGATTCGCTGCCTGCTTTGGGCCCCCCGGCTACGACCAACGGCGCTTTGACGCTCTTGACGACGTTTCGGAAGCTTTCAACATCTCCAGTATAGTTTGTCTTGACGATGTCTGCTCCTAGTTCGTAGCCGAGCCGAGCTGCGTGGCTAACGACCTCGTAAGCGTGCTCGTTCTGGATTCTAGGCCCCCTCGGATACATCATAGCAAGGACTGGTAAGCCGACGTCGTCGCTTTCGTCTAGTATTCGCGAGAACTGGTCTAGCATGTGTTGCTCGTGCTCGGATCCGACGTTAATGTGAACAGATACTGCATCAGCGCCTAGACGTAGGGCCAGTTTGACAGTGGATAGTTGCGTTTTCCAGTTGGGCTCGCGGGTCAATCGTGTGGCGCCTGAAAGGTGGAGTACGAGGCCCGTTCCCCGAGTGTCAATCGTTTTCGCGATACCTGCATGGACGAGAACGGCGTCGGCTCCTCCCTTAGCCACATTGTCGATCGTCTCGCTCATGTCGGCCAGTCCTTCGATCGGTCCAACTGATACTCCATGGTCCATCGGTATCATCACCGTCTTCCCGTCATGTCGGAATATCCTCCTCAATCTGCGAGTTTTTCCAGTCTCCATTTCTCTTGGATCACTTGATGAGCTTCTTTGCCACGAAGAGTTCGGCGTTGAGGATGGAGCACCCCGCTCCACCGCGGACAAGGTTGTGGCCGAGGGCCATGTACTTGACACCATTCAACGCTGGGTCTCGCCGGATCCGTCCGACGGTGACCGTCATTCCGTTTCCCTCATCGACATCGAGCCTGGTCTGCGGACGATCTTCCTCTTCTCGGACAACAATCGGGTGGTCAGGCGCTGATGGGAGCTTGAGCTGTTGAGGAGTTCCCATGAACTCTCTCATCGCCTTGACGATTTCGCTAGGGGTCGCAGCTGATCGTGTTTTGGCGAAGACTGCTTCTATGTGTCCGTGGAGTGTTGGGACCCTGTTGCAGCTCGCGGAGACAGTAATCCCCGCGGGTTTCGACATCGTTCCGAGTATCTTGTTGGTTTCATGTTCGACTTTTTCCTCTTCGTTTCTGATGAACGGGATGACGTTGTGCATGATGTCGAGGGAAGCGACTCCAGGGTAGCCTGCACCGGATACGGCTTGCATTGAGGATACAACGACGGTTTCCAGCCCGTACTTGTCGTGAAGGGGTTTGAGAGATAGCGTGAGGATGGCGGTGGTGCAGTTGGGGTTGGCGACAATGAAACCGTCAGTCTTCATCTTACGTTTCTGTTCTTCTACCATAACGACATGTTCGGGGTTTACTTCTGGATTCAGGAGTGGGACGTACTGGTCCATTCTGTGCGATGATGCGTTGGAGAACACTGGCACCCCGGCTTTAGCAAACTCTGCCTCCACCGGCCAGGCGACTTCAGCAGGGAGCGCTGAGAAGGCGAGGTCCGGGTCGTTCAGGGCCCGCGGGTTGGGTTCTGAAAGAACGAGTCCTCCTAGCCCGTCCGGGAGGCTTGCCTCTATTCTTGATCCAATCGATGATGCGTATGTTTTGCCAACGCTCTTGTCCGATGCTGCAACACCGCTTACCTCGAACCATGAGTGGTGGGATAGTAGCTGGACGAATTTCTGACCCATCATTCCGGTAGCGCCGAGAACGGCTACCTTTCTCTTGTTCACCATTCTAGTTGTTCTCCAGAGAAATTCTGATCAATCTACCAGCTTGTTTCCTGACCTTCCAGTCGACGAGTACGAGGACGGAGGATGTTATGGTGAGGACGCCGAATATGTTGATGTTACTTGACCGCAAAGCATCGCTTATTCTCGCAACCACTCCAGGCGTCTCTTCCAAGCCGACTCCCTTAGCGGTGATTAGCGCCATGCCCATCCGGGCCGCAAGAGCAAGACCGTGAGGATCCTTTGCAATAACGTCGTGGAGTCTGGAAATCTGTCGTCTTAGGCTTGGTGCCTGACTAAGGTAGAGTATCGCGCTGTCGTTGTCTTGGGAGACAGCGACCAGATTCGTTTTGATGATCCTCGTGACTTTCCTGATGAGTTCTGGATTCTGGGGCAGGTTTCTTCCTACCAGTGTGATAGAGGCTACAGGGTCTGGATTATGGATCTTCACTTCCAAATCGGGGAATGGTCCGCCTGTGATCTGCGTGCCCTGCGCGTCGAGTCTGCCTGCCGCGCTGGGTATTACTCGGATGTTGATCGCTGGGTCTTTGTATCGCAGCGCCTTTCGATGGATGAATTTCGTTCCGCTGTCGGCTATTCCAATCAACGCTTTCATGTCGATTGATCTGAGAACACGCGTATCACTGATCAGGTTGGGGTCCCCCGTGAGTATTCCTGGCGCGCTGGTCACCAAGATGACCTCGTCTGCTCCGAGTGCCGTTGCGAGGAGGAGGGCGGTGGTATCGCTTCCTCCACGTCCTAGGGTACTGATTCGTCCATCTCTGGTTCGGCCTATGAAACCGCCGATGACCGGAATAATTCCGTCCTCGACAACCGGTTTTACATATTTTTGTATTCGTTGAATGCTCGGTGTTCTCAGTGGGTTTGCGTTTGAAAAGTCATGGTCGGTGATGATTGGCCAGTCTCGGTCTGATGGGTCGAAGTAACGGGCTTGTATCCCGCGTGATTTCAGTGATGCTGCGAAGATCCTGGCGCTGGTTCTCTCGCCCATCGCAAGAATATCATCTCTGTCGGTTTCTACTATTCCTGCGCCATGGTTTGTGAGTTCGAGAAGTTCATCAGTAGTTCTCCCGACCGCACTGACCACTACGACCAGTCTGTTTCCTTTGGAGTAATCTCGGGCGACCGATTCTGCTGCCTGGCTAATCTTTTTCCCGTTGGATAGGCTGGACCCGCCGAATTTCGCGATAATCAGTCGGCGGCGTTGACGCGTTCGCAGCGCCCCGTTTGGTCGATATCCTAGCTTAGTTGTTGTGTAAGCTGGAGTCTGATTCTGGTGCTTAGACCTGGATGAGGGTCTCGGGAGCGGGCTTATGCCAGTAAAGATGACCACCCATCCCCGTTCACACCAGAGATGAGTTCCAACTAGGCTGCCCGCTTATTTAGCGTTATGGAAACCCTTCCCTTGCTTCCCTTCTCGAGTAAGGAAGAAGGTGGGCGTTTTTCCTGGTTCTGCGAGCGTGTCTAGATACTGGCGCCGACGACCATTAGGATTAGCGCAATCCCTAGCAAGGCCACTCCCAATCGCCCAGCTAGCCCCATTCTCTTCTGGAGACTCGCAAGTTGCGCTGCCATCGGATCTTGAGCTGGTGGTTGTGCTGAAGGTTTCGGGGCTTGCTTTGTCAGTGATATGAATTTTCGGCCTGCTGGGACCAGGACTCCGAGGGCGATTATGAGGACAACTAAGCCTAGTACAGCGCCTGCATTGATGTACATGAGTCCTGGCTCGGCAAGGGCAAAGGAGCTTGTTGTCTGGGTCGTCGCATACCCGTAGAGGACGAGTCCGGCTACGATTGCTAGGATCGAGCTTCCGGTAATGAACCTAAGGTATCTCGGTAGAGCGGACAGGATGAATTCGGCTCTGGAAGTTGGAGACATTTTCGAGAGCGAGGGAATGATGACGGAGACGAATAACGCAGCGCCTCCCATCCAAGCTACTATCGCGCCAACATGGAGGACCAACAGGACAAGGAATGCGGCATCGGCGGCCATGTGCTAGAGCCGGTAAGGCATTGAAGCGTCCTGGTTATTATGATATGCCACCCGAGGGTTCTGTCAAGTCTTCGGTTCGCTCGAGGACCTGACTTGCTCTCATCGACTCTGGGGATTACCGTCGTGGGCGGGTTTCACTTCATTGCTTCACCTGAGAGCCCTTGCGCCTCAGAGACGAGTAGTCCCATTTTGGCAGGGAACGATCGAACCTCAACCGCCCCCTCACGCCCATAGCGTGGTAGCTTGGCCCATTGCCAGGGAAGGATTTTACAGTGGCCAACCAACCAGATATCCCGGTTCACGCCTCTTACGTGGTCGGAGTCACTCCCCTCATCCCAGTGTGACAGGCTCATACGACGACCGCCTAGTTTGATAATCAGTCATTCCTTGAACATTACAGTTAGAGGTGCCTGAAAGCTATCAGCAAACAGCAACCGAAGAGTCGACAGTGCCCACCCGAGTATACATTGTACCTTTTTCTGTAGAAAACGTCTGCTAGCAGAGCACTGTCAGCTATGATTGCGAACATCACGAAGAGTTTCCCCTTGACCTGCTTTGAGTTGGTCGAAGATAGACGCCGTGGTAATTTGAAGCCAATTGGGCCGATGGTTCCCAAAGATGCTTCTATTTCTTGCAACTCGCTTTCCGCGGACATTTCTCCTTTGCTAACTTTTCTTTTCTTGTAACTATTTTTTTCTGCTAACTATTATGCGACCCCCAGGGGTTAGCTGTTTTTCTCGTGCCGCGCCCTTCGTGATTCGTTCAAGAACTCTTAATGCCAACCTGCCTCCCTAGGAGCAACGTCCTTGTGTGGAATATTCGGCTGCGTCCTCCACGACGGTAAAGAAGCCGCCCCGCTCATACACGCAGCCCTCAAACGCCTAGAATATCGGGGCTACGACTCTGTCGGCGAAGTCACCGTATCCGATGGGACCATGACGGTAAAGAAGGATAGCGGACGACTTGACGAGGTCCACGCCAAGTACAATCTCGACCTTCTACCCGGACCAGTAGGCGTTGGACATACTCGCTGGGCGACACACGGCCGGCCAGTCAAGGAAAACTCGCATCCCCTAGTCGATTGTAAATCCCGTATCGCTGTTGTCCACAATGGTATCATCGAAAACTATCTCGATCTCAAACGCGAACTCGAAACGAAAGGTCACCGGTTCGCCTCAAGAACGGACACCGAAGTCGTGCCGCACATGATTGAGGAATATCTTAGCCACGGGCTCGGTCTCGAGGAGGCCTTCCGGAAAACCATCAACCGACTTGAGGGGGCCTACTCCATTGTCCTGACAAGTGTGGAGAAGCCGAAGACGATTCTCTGCGCCCGCCAAGAAAGCCCACTTGTCCTCGGACTTGGAGATGGAGAATATTATTGCGCCAGCGATATAGCCGCCTTCCTGCCCCTGACCCGAAAAGCGTTGATCCTGGAAGAGGGGGAAATGGCGATTCTCGACCCAAACGGAATCAAAATCCTCAAGGCGAGGAACGGGGTGACCGTCAAGAGAGATCCGATCTCGATATCATGGGACCCGGAGTCCGCGAAGAAACAGGGTTTCCGACATTTCATGCTCAAGGAAATCCATGAGCAAGTCCATACGATAAGAGACGCGATGAGGACCCATGAGATTTACTATGATCTTCTCGCTAGCAAGCTGATGCAGGCTGAGAAAGTGTTCATTGTCGCCTGCGGAACCTCATACCACGCGGGTCTCGTGGGAGCACAAGCCCTGATGAAACTGGCAGGAATGAACGCCAGAGTCGTCGTAGCGTCCGAGTTCTCGGACGAAGCCCTGGACCTCGTCGACCCGAAGACTGCAATCCTCGCCGTAAGCCAGTCCGGCGAAACAATGGACACTCTTAACGCAGTCAGAGACGCGAAAGCCAAGGGAGCCTCAATTGTAAGCGTAACAAACGTCTTGGGTTCCACATTGATGCGCTTGTCCGATGTCTACATCGGCCAGAACTCCGGGCCGGAGATTGGTGTTGCAGCAACAAAGACCTTCACCTCACAAGTCACCGTTCTCCTGAGACTCGCAATCGCGATTGGCAGAAAGAAGGGTGAAGTCTCATCGAAAGAGATCAGCGAGCTAGAAGAAGCGCTTCACCGGACCCCCGCCCTGATCCAGAACCTGCTCAATACAAGGGTCGAGGATGTGAAGAAGATTGCTGAGAGCTGCAGTGGCGCATGGAGCATCTGCTTCCTCGGGAGAGGAATCAACGTTCCAACATCCCTCGAAGGACGATTGAAACTTCTAGAGCTGAGCTACATTCCCGCGATGGCATATCCTGCCGGCGAGAGCAAACACGGCTTCATCGCACTCATCGAGGAAGGATTCCCAGTAGTGTTCGTGGCACCGAAGGACGATACTCACAAGAAGATAATCGGTAACATTATGGAGATGAAAGCTCGCGGAGCAAGAATCATCTCGATCATAGAAGAAGGAGACGAAGAAATCAGAAACCTATCAGACGACGTGATCGAGATACCGGAAGCCCTCCCCTCACTCGCCACCCCAATCGTCTACGTCGTTCCGCTACAACTCCTAGCATACTACATGTCAATAATCTTAGGCCACGACCCAGACTATCCAAGAAACCTCGCAAAAAGCGTCACCGTAGAATAGTCAGGCCGCGATCTCCTTGATGGATCCTGCTGAGGAACAGCGAGTGCTAGAAGAGAAAGTGGGCAAGGCCTTGGACGAGGCGAGAGCCAAGCTCGACACGGCGCTGGACAGTCTCTCCAAGGGTGGAGCGGAATCGGAGAAGAAAGTCTGGTGGGCCGAGGAAGCAGCCGAATACAGCAGTCTGCTCTACTCCCTCACCTACGGTCTCGAGGACGAGGACCCTCCTGTTCCAGTGAGGAAAAGGAACGCCGAGCCTATCCCGCTGGTTAAGGAATCTTCGGAATCGCTACGTCACGCGACAGAGCTTCGCGGCAAGTCTTCCTTGGAAGGGTACCATAATCTCCGGACTGCAGTCTACAAGCTGAGACAAGCACACCACATTCTCGAAAAAGCTGGTTCGAAGAAGCGCTAGTCTTTAACTAGAGGCTGGGCTGGCGCAAGCCCTCTCGCAGGCGCTTCAGCATGTTCCGATCAGTAGTCTGCCTATCAGGCGGGGTAGGCGCGGCACGTTTCTTGGATGGCCTTGCGCAAGTCTATCCACCGGAAAAGGTGACGGCGATCGTCAACACTGGAGACGACCTTGACTATCTCGGCGTCCACATCAGCCCTGACATCGACATTGTCGCTTATACGCTCGCGGGAATCGTTGACAGAGAAAAGGGATACGGGATCGCCGGGGACACTTACAACTGCATGGCGCAACTCGAACGATACTCCGCGGAAACATGGTTCCGGATAGGCGACAGGGATTTCGCAACCCACCTTCTCAGAACAGCCTTTCTCCAACAAGGATTCAGCCAATCGGAATTGACCGAGAAAATTCGAGCGTTCCTAGGCGTGAAAGTTAGGATCCTGCCTATGACTGACCAGATGGTGGCTACCAAGATCAAGACCTCTGCTGGACTCCTGGATTTCCAGGAGTATTTTGTCAAGAGAAAATTCGAGGATAACGTGGAAGACGTAAGCTACGAGGGAGCAAGCATAGCGACTCCAGCTCCAGGCGTAGTGGAATCGATAGAGAAATCAGAAGTAATCATACTCTGCCCGAGCAACCCCATTCTTAGCATCGGACCGATCCTCGCGATCCCCGGAATTCGCAATGCTCTGGCGAAGACCAAGGGCCGGATTCTTGGCATCAGTCCAATCGTTGGGGGAAGGTCGATAAAAGGTCCGCTGGATCGTATCATGCGCCACTTGGGGCTCGAAGTCTCCCCCTTTGGCGTAGCCCAGCTCTACCAAGGCCTCCTGAGAGGCTTTGTTATCGATGATGTTGACAAGGCTGTCGCCCCGAAGATTAACGGGCTTGGAATGAAGGTCGCTTCTACGCAGACCATCATGGACTCATCGGCGGCGAGGGTTCGGTTGGCGGAGGATACCTTGAAGCTGGCGGAGACCCTTTGACGAAAGACTTCGCAGTCATTCCAGTCAAAGGACTGGTCGAAAGCAAGAGCAGGCTCGTTCGCTCCCTAAGCCCACAAGACAAGAAAAAACTAGTCATCGCTTTGTTGGAAGACGTGCTGACTGCAGTCAAAGAATCTCAGCTTTTCAGCCGAGTCTTAGTCGTTTCCCCTGATCCGAATGTCGAGAAAGAGGCAAACTTACCTCAGGGAACATTTCTCCATCAGGAGGGACAGGGGCTTAACGCAGGCATCCGACAGTCAACGCTCTTTGCGATGCGCGAGAAGGCATCGTCCGTCGCTGTCCTCCTGGCCGACATCCCGATGCTGGAAGCACGGGATTTGAAAGAGCTATACTCGGTGGGGGGCACGGCCGAGAAGGTTGTCCTGGCCCCTTCCCTAAAGGGCGGAACCAATGTGATGGTTCGAGAGCCTCCTAACATTATCGCACCCGCGTATGGAAGATGGAGCTTTAGCACCCATCTCAGAGCAGCACAGAAGACAGGATTTGCTGTTTATTCCATCTCAAACCCACGATTGTCGTTCGACGTCGACACTCTCGAAGATCTGATCGCCATTGCTAGAAAGGATCCTCATGGAAAAACTCACACTGCAAAATGTCTTCAGGAAATGACACTACTTCACGTTCTTGCCCAAAGCTCCAAGAAGTTCGACTAATCTTGCGACTCATTTCTGAGTAGAAACTCTTTTATGAGTAGATTCTTGCTCGCCGGCTGAAATGCGCTCAATGGAAGCCAGCCTCAAACCAACGGTTGTAATAGCCGGGGCCGCAACATTCGGTGCGCTCGCAGCGCTAATCTCCTTGCTCGCTCCGCCTGTGATTCAGCCGTCGTTTCCGATCTTGTTCTACTTGAAATTCGATATTGCCGAGATAGTTGATGTCACCGCGTTTCTCATATTTGGTCCTGTAGCTGGACTGATCACCGCGGCGGTTCACGGGACGATCCTTACAGCGGCACCCGGTGGGGCAGGACCATTCGGTGCGAGCCTAAAGTTCCTATCAGTTCTCTCAACATACGGCGGGTTAATGCTGGCTTCGAGACTGGGAAAACACAAGCTCCTGACAACTGGTTCCATAATGACCGTTGCAGGTGTTGCGACAAGAGTCGTTATCATGACTCTTGTGAACTATCTTTACCTGATAGTCCTCGCGCAGGTCGTTTTTGGCATTGACTATACTGGTTTTGCGCAATTTGTTCTCAACCAAGTGGGAATTAATCTTACAGGTACCGGATTCGTTGTTTACATTCTTGGGCTTACGGCGATCTTCAACGCTGTTCACGCCGTATTCTCTATTATCGTCTCACTTGTCTTGGTAAATGCAATTTTGAGAAGGGCTCCTCAGCTAGTAGCGGGTCGAGAGTGGATTCGTAGGACCCTGACTATCGCAGGGGCCTCGAAGAATCCCTCAATTTTGCCGGACGATCGGGGCGGTTCTGAGTCTGGGACTACTCACAATAGCCCTTAGGTCTATCAAGTCCTCCTCGTTGGGACCAGTACCTATCAGCGTCACTTTGACCCCGGTTTCGTTCTCAATCTTGGAGATAAACGCCCTCGCGGGTTTTTCGAGATCCTCCAGATGGCGTGCTCCTTTTGCGCTTGGGAACAGCACATCGAGCTTGGTTAGCGCGATCTGGGTTGCCCCGTTGAGCTGGACTGCCCTCTTTGCGAGTTTGAAATCGAAAGGTGCGGCTCTTCTCTCTCGACCGGTAACAGTTCCGAACTCGGTCCACCCTCGGCGTGCAACCTCATCCCGATCTAGTTGTCCCTCTAGGGGTCCTTCGCCGACTCGTGTCACATATGCTTTGAAAATGACTATTACCTCGTCAACTTGAGTGGGACCCACCCCGACATCGGCACAAGCTGCCGAAGCAGTTGTATCCTTGGACGTGACGTAGGGATAGGTTCCATGATAGAGACTGAGAAAGGTGCCCTGGGTCCCCTCGATCATGATCTTCTTGTTCTCCGAAAGCGCCTGCTGAATTTCCCTAACGGTATCGCCTACGTACGGTTTGAGGCTGGGAATGGTCTGAGCCATCTTGGCCATTCTCAAGGCTCGTTCTGCGTTGCATGCTCCTACTCCGCTCTTTGTGGACCCTACTTTCTTTGAGAGGTGATCTGATCGTGATTCCTGCTCTTTGTGGCGTGGTTCAACGATGGCGCACTGATTGTCAACCTCGATTCTTCGCTCCGAGTCGGTTTTCCGGAGCTCTTCAAGCAATACCGCCGGATCAACAGGTACTCCGGGTCCAATTAGGAGTCGAGTCGAGCGGTTCACAAAGCCGCTCGGGATGAGTCTGAGAGAGTACTGGACCCCACCGTGGATAACAGTATGGCCAGCATTGGGTCCGTTACCGCCCCTGACACAGATGTCTGGCTTGTCCTTCATCGCTAGATATGCGGCTATCTTTCCCTTCCCCTCGTCTCCGAAGAATCCGCCGACAATGACCGTGCAGGGCAACTGGTATCCAAGCAATGTAGGGCTATGGTAGAATAAGACTTTTGAAATGATTCTCTGAAAACTAATTCTGATCTAGCAGAGATCCCGGATCTGCCGAATCACAGCGTGTGAGATGAAGAACTTCTGCGCAATTAGCATAGAGTCGGCACTGCAGGTTCTCGAATGACCGGAGAAACAATCGAGAGTGCGGCCGTAAAGGCCACGCTTTGGGCCAGTTTATGGGTCGTGGGAGTGTTCGTAGCCGGGCACTGGGTGCGGGAGGTAGGGAAATACCGACAAGAAAGGCGCAGTATTTGGTGGCTGGACAGGGTTACCTGCCGGGATGCCCTGAGTCACTAGACCAACTGCACCGTCGGTCGTGAAGTTCTTGTCTACTAGTGGTAAGGTCGCGCCGGCTATCGCCTTGATCTCGATGTCCACGACGTCGTCTAGTACTCTTCGTCCGTTGGGGAATCCTGCCGGGTCTCCACCTACGAGTCCCAGTCGGTTGGGGTTCGTGGTGTTCGGAGGAACTGCAAGGTTGAGACGGAGGTAGTCAGCCTGGAGAGGCCCTGTGAAATTCTGGAACCCTGGAATTATGCCCGCTGGTATTCCAGTCAACAATATCGCGATGAGGTCTGCGCGTGCCTGGGTTACCGCTGCCAGGTTCGGAAAGACTCCGGGGTAGAGCACGGGGAGTAGTTTCTGAAGTTCTGGTGTCTGGTAATATTTGAGGAACTGAGAGTCAAACCTAGGAAGCGATGTGTTCCAGAAATCTTTCTTTCCCAACGGGATGATTACCTCATTGATCAGAGGCATTCCAAGCCGGGACACTTGTGTAAAAGGCCCAGTGACCACTTCGCCGGACCGGTTGTCGCCTGATTGGTTGTCGTCTCCGTCGGTCGGAAGGATGGCTGCTCTTCGTCTACTCGCGGATGCCCATATTCCGATCGTCTGGTTCTTTCCCACCGGATCAGTGGGGTTTGCTCCATCGGATGTCAGTTTATTCTTAGCTACTTGTAATGCGATGCTATGAACGCTGAACCCTTTTGTGGCGTCAACGCCTGGAGCCGCCGGTGTGGGTATGAGGTGGAAATTCTGGACTGGTCTGAGAGCTCCGAGATCGAATATTGATCCTAGATCTACGTAGAACGCTTCGCCTCTCTGGCCGGCGAAGACCGTCGAGCCATCGCTCAATGAGTTGATGGCGGCGTTTGCGAGGTTGGCATAGTTCGGCGTTGACCGAGGTCCGATGTTGACGGGCGGAGTTGGGAGGTTCCTGCCTAGAATCGTCGAGACACCCGTCCTTCTTGGTCCAACTACCTTCGTGACTGAGTAAGATTGTTTTACGTTCCATGAGGGGTCGGTGAGGGATCCGATTGGGCCGGTGTTGTAGAGGAAGGTGTCCGGGTTTCCGATCTTGGTCTTGAATCTGAACTGGTAGGTTATGTCTTCTATTCCGTCGCCGTTGTTGTCTATGACTATCTCATAGAGCACGTCGTCCCCGAAGGTGTTGAAGTTGGGGCCTCCCGCTGGTTCCTCCAATGGAATGTAGTTAGCCAGTATGGTTGCTGTGTCAGGCTTGTCCGGGCTAACAAAAGCGTAGAGGTCGGTGTTGTCAGCGACCGGGTCCTTAGAGATCTTGGGGGCTTCTCTATGGGATGTCATCGTCTAGTTCCCTGCTCGTAGCTTGTCTGCAATCTGGGCGGCCAATTCTGCATCTTTCACCTTCACGGATACCTGGCCATTCATGACGGTTAGTTGATCACCGCTTACAGAGGCAACAATTGGCTCCGTGCTATCGTTCGTCGCCGGGGTTTTCGGCTGCTCTGCTGGAATGGGAATCTTGCCCATGAGGGCTGTGGCGCCAGCTGCTACCGCAGCGGCTCCTACGCCGAATTTCAAGAAGTCTCTTCGGGATATCTTGTTGCTTGAGTCCTGTTCGGACTCGGCTTTCTCGTCAGTCTTCTTATTCCCTTTCAAGGGTTTCTGGCTGACATGGCTTGGATTGATTCTTAACGGTTTTTCCAAATCTCCCCGGAATCTGGCCCATATTCTACCTGGAGATAGCCGGAAAGGGCTACTCGCAATAGGAAATATCACCGCAGATGTCTATCGCGAATCGAATCTCTAAGAACTCTAGCGAACGGTCTGAGCTAGTGAGGAGCGAATTTCCAAGTGATTTGAGCTTGCATTTGGAGAATGGGCGCGAGGAGTAGTTCTGCCCTATTTCCAGGTCACTCGGAGGAGGTTCGCTAGAGCAAGGGCCTCTCCGATATTTACAAGAAGCATGTAGGTGGACGCCTGATCCACGAAGGTGGCCGCGGAACTCACGTTTTGGAATAGAAACAGCCAGAATACCAGAATGGCTAGATTGAGTACGACGAAAAAACTGCCAAAGAGAACGAGACCCAAAGTGAAGGAAGACTTGACCTTCCCGTACGTCCCGAGGTAAATTGCCAATAATGCTAGGGTCATGGCTATGTTCGCGAAGGCAACTATTGCGCTAGCCCAAAGTGCAAGACCCAAGCTTGGTCACTCTACTCCGGATTCGTTTTGTTTATCTTTCTTCTTCCAATTCTAGTCCAAATCTCGTCGAGGATCGGAAGCGCTTCTTCCATCTTAGAAGTAAGAAAGAGAACGGCACCATACGTTCCCTTCTCGGACGGAACGATTAGGCCATTCTCTTCTAGAACCCTTACGTGGTGTTGGATGGTTTTGTAGTCTACATGGAGAACTTGCGCAAGTTGATTGGCGTTGCAAGGACGATTCTGGAGAGCCTTGATGATCTCAGCCCTGCTAGGACCTCCGCGTGTTCCGGCGAACAGGTACCACAGGAGTCGTTTGAGGTACTTCTCGCCATAGAGCGACGCCTTGGAGTCTTCCTTTGCCGTGGTGAGTAGAAATGGAATCCTGCGAATGATTTGGCCAAGTTCAGGAAGCAGTTGTGACTTTACTGTTATCAGGTTGGATCATCTACAGGATTGGTCGTCCGTTCGAATTCTCCGGTTGGTCCCGTTATAATATTTCTTCGACTCTGTCAAGACTTCGAGACTGGTCACGATAATTTCCTTTTTGGCTATCGGGAAGGTCAGGGTTGGTGTGAAATCTTAGGCATTGGGATTCGGGCGGACAATGTTATTATCAGCCCGCCCGATGTCGCTCGTCATTGCGTCGGCTGAGAACGCTCCGTCCGCATGTATTGCGGAAATTCATCATCTAATTCCGACTCTAGATCTGGGTCTTTTAACTCATCTGGAGCGCTCCGTTGTGTGGATCAACGATCATGTCAGATTCTCGCCTTTCCACAACGGCCGCAGAACACGCCACCCGGGTCCATGTCTCCCCCACAAAAGTTACAGGTTGCCTCTAAAGGCACAGTTGTCACTTCGTTTTCTGCGCGTCCCTTTTCGTATCTCTTTGCATACCAGATTGCTCCTTCAAGGAGTATGATGATTGGAACAAACAATGCAACGTCTGCCAAGGGTCCCCCGTCGGGGGAAGCTATGGCAGTTAGAACTAAGAGTGATGCCCAGACGTACTTCCGATTCTTGGTAAGCATCTTCGTCCCGAGAACGTGCAATTTGACCAGTAGGACGAAGAAGACGGGAATTGTGAAGGCAAAGCCTGAGAGTACGATGACGAAGAAAACGAGGTTGTAGAACTGGTCCGCGAAAATGAAGGTGGATATTCCTACCGCTTGGAAGAAGGGGATAGAGAAGTAGAATATGAACGGTAAGAGAACGAAAAAAGCAAACGAAGCGCCTACCATGAACAGGATCGAAAATGCTGCGACGAACGGGTATACCGACTGTTTCTCGCTGGCCTTGATTGCTGGGTCCACAAATTTGTATATCTCATACGCGAGCACGGGGATACTTGTAGCGAATCCGAACACTGCGGATCCTACAACGATGAGTTCCAGGGGTGTGGTGACCGTTCCTCCGATCAATATGTACTGTGACGGCAGCAGTCGCGTCCTTATCGTGCCGAGAATCGCTGTTATTAGTGGATGGTAGACTTGGAAGGGATTTTGCAAGAACGAAAGGTCAGACGGAACAACAAGATAGAACAGGGTCGCAATGGCGAAGGAATAGATCCAGATTTTTATTCGTCTTGAAAGCTCTGAAATGTGGTCCCAAAGAGGTAGAACTTTTTCCGGCGATTGTTCTCCTGACAGTGGATTCCACTATCCTTTGCGGACCGGGCAGATAGTCAATAAAATCATTGAGCGGGTTCAACTGGCCTAACGACAACTAGGTACAGAGCTGGTCTTGGAGGCTAGGGCTTGTCTGACTACTTTGTCTGAGCTGCTTTTACGATGTCGTCAGATATTTCTTGGCGCGTCTTGCCTTGGGTGTTGATCCCCAATTTGTGCGCTGTATCAGTTAGCGGATCAGACGTGGACAGAGCTGGCTGAGAGGGTGAGAGTGGGTTTGTTAGTCCCTTTGAGGCGTCGTCGAATTCTTTGCGTGCTCTTCCTATTGATCTCGCTAGTTCTGGTATTTTTTGTGGTCCCCAGATCAGTATGACGGCTAGTACGCCCAGTATCAGTAGGATCTGGAACGGGTCTCCTAAAGCCATATTATTCTCATTCCAGAGCTCAGCGGTTCCGAGCTTTAACTGTTTACCATAATTAGTACAGGAACCCACTGTGCTCAGGGAAACCTTATTCTTCGGCCCAATTTGGGTCCGGCTAGGCGGCTAAGAACTGAAAGTAGTCGTGTGCGTGCGGCGCGTTCCGGACACAGCAACGCGCATCAAGATTGCACCTGATGGGAAATCAATTGTCACAAGCGATGCAGAGTTTGTAGTCAATCCTTACGAAGAATATGCCCTAGAACAGGGTGTTCAGCTAAAGGAGAAACACGGCGGAGAGGTCACTGTTCTCACCCTCGGACCCGAGAAGTCAACTAGCGTAATTCTCAAAGCGCTGGCCCTTGGCGCGGACAAGGCGATTCATCTCAAGAGCGAAAATTTTCCAGATGACCCAAGCGCCGTTGCCCGGGCCATTGCTGCGGAATTGAAATCAGTCGAATTCGACGTTCTCTTGTTTGGCAAGAAGGGTGTTGACGACGACAACCAGCAAGTCGGGCAAATGGTAGCCGAACTTCTCGGGATTCCCTGCGCGACTCAAATCGTCAAACTCGACGTCTCCGATGGCAAGGCGATCGCTCATCGAGAAGTTGAAGGAGGAGTAATCGTTGTCGAGACTACTCTTCCGTCCGCATTCACCGCTGAAAAAGATTTGACCGTTCCTCGGTACGCGTCGCTTAGAGAATTAGTCTCGGCTAGGAAGAAACCTATTCTTGTAAAGGAGCCTCAACCGTTTCCGGGCATTCTGGAAATTGTCTCAATTCAATATCCTCCACCTAGAC
>Ga0209236_1001018_pt1 | contig 16677 bp, 18 predicted proteins | sample GraSoi013_1_40cm_FD_185819 | JGI IMG/M metagenome (GOLD analysis project Ga0209236, IMG submission 185819) | Grasslands soil microbial communities from the Angelo Coastal Reserve, California, USA - Sample 09_27_2013_1_40cm (SPAdes) (version 2) | ecosystem: Environmental > Terrestrial > Soil >... | reverse complement strand
GCCACACCACAGTGTACTCGGGTGTCGCCGTGCCCGGGTCTGTCTTGAATCCCAGTATCCTCCGGTAGAACGCCGCCGTTGTAGGCACATCCGGCACTAGTAGTAGCGGAGCGCCTTGGTAGAACTGCTCCGGAGTACTCGTAGGGACATTGGGCATTGGGCCTGTGCTCGTCGTGACTGCTCAGTCACAGTGGAAATAGAAACGGTTTCCGTCGAGGTCCTCAACGGTGAACTGCCTCAAACCCCAGGGCTTTTTCTCCAGCGGCTCGACGATCTTCGACCCTGACGATCGCAACTCCTCGTACGTGGCGTCGATGTCTTCAGCGAATACCCAATGAACCGCAGGTTCAAAAGGTGCTTGTCGTCTTCGGAAGAAGATGGCCACATTGCCCCGTGAGACCGAGCCGATCTCCTTCCCTGGATACAGCCATCCGATTTCAAAGCCGAGCACATTACGGTAGTACTGCTGTGCCTGTTCGACGTCTGCGACCGGCAGTTCCGGGACCGGCTGGCCAATCGTCGTCAACGACTCCTTGTGATTCATGACAAACTCCGATCGGGCGTGGTGTTAGACCGCACGCTTCGGAAGCAGACCCAGCACGCACAAGATCACCGCCAGCGCGACAGCTGCTCCAGCCTGCGCGACGTACCACATGCCCGCTGCCTGCATGATGGTTGGACCCACCTGCGGGTCTAACAATTCACCGAGTTTCGTCCAAGCAGCCAGTCCAACCAGGGCGAGGGCCGGAAGTACGAGCCAGCGACGGAACCGCGTGGCGACATACCCCACGACTCCGAGCAGGACTGCCGCTCCCCAGATCGCTCGGAGGCTCGGCTCCTTGTCCATGACTTCGAGCATGTGGAGACTGAGGATATCCAAAACCCCCATACTACCGCTCGACAAAGTGGTAGCTGGCGTGCGAGTCGTAATCGATCCCGTACTTCTGCTTGAGTTCTTGGATGTATCTGAGGTCGGTCTTGGTGTGCGGACTGGCGACGCCGTCGCCGAGCGGCTCAAAGGTATGCAGCAGCGTTTCCTCCAGACAACTACTCAGGCTCATGTGTTTGAAGGCAGCCAGATCCCGAAGCACCGCGGCGAGCCGTTTCTCGATCCGCACCGGGACATCAACCCGTTCGATCTCCAGAGGTGGCCCTGCGTTGAATGTGTGATGTCCGAAGGTGAGCCTGTACCCGTAGAGGTCTTTGATCGTGTAGTCGCGTAGACCCCAAGGTCGGTCGCCAGGTGGTTCGACGATCTCGACGCCGTTGGTGCGCTGGAATTCGTAGAGTTGGTCGGCATTCCCGATGACAAAGTAGACTGAGCACCCCAGCGGGCTGGGCGCGCCCTGCTCCAAAAACAGCTGCACCCGCCCGAGATTCATTCCGGCCATGGTTGGAGGGTCACCCCAGGTAAAACCCGGTTTGAAGCCGAGCTTGCTTGTGTAGAAATCCGCTGCGCCGACGACGTCGGCGACCGCGAAGCTCGGGTGCTGTTGCTCGCAATCAACTTCGGGGACAGCGGGGGCGCTCATGGTGCGTTTCCTTCGCTGACGGCGGCGTGCGGCCTAACGGGATGCGCCTAAGGTGCGGCGCGAGCTTGAAGTCTTCACAGATAGAAGATTACCACTTGCAAGACGGCGCCGTCAGCTTCAAGCGATTGTTAGGCGGCCCAGGACTCGGAGCGCGTTCGAGTCGAGTGGCAGAAGGCGAGCGCTCTTCGTAAACGCAAGGATTTTGTCGGCGCCCGGTTCCCCGATCATGGGGAATTGAGCCAACGCGCGACGAGCCTGGGCCAAGGGGAGGCGAAGGGCGGCTCGGAGATCACCATCCCATCGGTCGAGCACGCGCTCAGCAGACTCGCGGAGGCCGGACGCGGACGGCGATGGGCCCTCCCAGCCGGGCGATCCTCTCTAGCTTGCTGCTTGTGGCGGCGAGAATGGCTAGTGGCGCGAAGCCGATCTCAGCTCGAAGGGCTGAGAAAGCGCGTCGGCGCTGGACGTCTGTCGCGAGATACGCTACCTGCTCCCAGAGGATCAGGTGGAAAGGATCCCGACTGACAGGAGGCAACGGCTTGCCGTAGTGACGCCGGAGAGTAGTGACTACGGAGCGGAGGGTGAGCACCTAGGGGCCAGAGTGCGGATGCGGACGTGGCGCCTTTACCTTCGCGCTCGTGGGTCGTCCTTCGGATTCACGTATGTCAGGTCGAAAGGGCCCAAAGCGTCGATCTGGTATTCGACTGGGCCCTGTGTCCAATCACTGTGCACCACGTTTGCCGGCATCAATCGAAAGGTGCCCGGACCAATGCAGAGTGTGTCCGGCGCGAGCTTCCCAGGGCCCGCCGCAGCGAAGCAGAGCGTCCCCGACAATACGGTGAGGCGCTCATCAACTGGATGGGTGTGTGACGCGATGCGGTACCATGCTGGAAGGCGGACTCGCAGAGTGAAGGGGCCTGGCTGACTCGGGTTGCCAGCGAGGACCGCTCCCTGCGCACCTGGCTCCAGGGTCGGAGGAGCCGGTTGCCAGACAATATCAGCGGGGCGAATGACGGTCGGAGGGCCCGCACCACCCTGCCCTGGAACGATCGCGACCGGTAGGAGAGCCAACACCAAGGTGAAGAGTAAGTACCGAGTTCCCAAGTTAGCTCCTTCAGAACAAGAACCACGGGCGTCGACAGCTTCAAGCGCGTGTTTAGGCGCCGCCCTACTCCGTCGGAATCCACACGTAGGAATGCCCGTCCCATGCGAGCCACCCGCTGCGCCCTGCAGCGTCAGTAACGACAACAAAGTCTTGACCGAACGCCGCATGTCGGTTCCGGTGCCCTGCTGATGCGACCCCCCATCTGCGACACACCACGTGGCTCGCGCCGTTCCCGACCGGCGTGCCGGCACCGATGATGTGCACCGAGCGATCGATCCGGTGCGCGATCGCAATCCCACAACCGCCAGCGGCCTGCACCTCCACCGCGATATCGACAAGGCCGTCATGGTCAAAATCACCGAACGCGAAGGCGGGGTTCAACGTGGAGCTCAGCGCAAAACGCCGATTGAGGCCCGCCGCACGTAGAGCGCTGTCCGCCCACAGGGGGACACCCCCGAACGTAGTCGACGACAGCTGAGCATTGGCAGGCGCACCGTAACAAACGAGGCAGGCAACGAGAAGCGTCTTGGTCGTCATACCCATTTCTACGCCCACCCACCGCGAGCCGTTACGCTCAAGGTTCGCTTCCGTGACAGACCCTTCAGTGATCTGGTGACGAACTCGTCGTATGTCGCCGTATGCAAGTCAAGGTTCATCGTCGCGGTGCTGCCTAACCATCCGCGGACGCAATCCGTCGCACACGCCTGGCAACGTACTTGAAACTCTCCTGGTCGGCGCGGTAGTAGACGACTTCCACGCGCTCACCGGCTTTCAAGAAGGTCGGTCCTGAGGTCTGGATGTAGCCGAAGACCTGCTGGCCCGTTGGGGAGAACGCGCGGCCATCCTCGTCAAACGTCACTGCGACTTGCTCGCCAGAGAGCAGAGTGCCAACCCCACCCGTCTTCTCGATGGCTGCGAAATGACACCAGATGTCCCACGGCGCCGTCGCATCTGAAGAGATGACGCCGTGTCCCTTGTCGTCTCGCCAGTACTTGACGGTTCCGATTGTTGTGAGGCGTGTGCCCAGCGGCTCCGTAGGTTCTGGCGCGAGCTCCCGAGCGATCTCGTCTGGTCGTTTCTCTCTAGTCATCTGTCTCGTGTAAGGCTGCATGACGCGTCACTGAAGCGCCGCGACCGCCTCTCTCCGATGCATAAGAGGAATCTACGCGTGGGTCGGAACAGGCCGCCAGCTTCAAGCGCTTGTTAGGCGCCGGCACAACGCGCTCGTCGATTGCGCGCCAAGACTACCCTTGGAATACGCGCGCCACTTCGTGTCCGTGCTGTCCAGCTGTACGGTGCTCGACGTCGTGCTGTCGCCCGGAAGGACCAGCGGTTTCCTCGAGTCGAAAGCATTCAGCACACGTTGACGTAGACCTCGACAGTCGACTTCAACTTGTTCCACGCGGTACTCGGCTCGAAACTCGGGCCGGTGCCGATCAAAATCCCAACGCAACCAGACTACAAAGGAGCCATCCCTGCGTCCGACCGCGGCGGTGTCCAAATCGACCGTCTCGCCTTCAGTGGTGAGAAGCCGCACCCAGTGGCGAGATGTGGCGACCTGGCAGGGAGCCATCGATGGAGCAAGGATAGACGTGAGCAGAACAACCAGGCTTACCGGAGTTTTCATGTGCCACCCGAACGCAAAAAGGACCGTGCCGAGCGCCTAACGGATGGCGCTTAAGCTAGGGCGCGCTGAAGAAAGACTCACTCCTTAATCTACGCGCGCCGTCAGCTTCAAGTGCGTGTTAGGCGCCGCGCGCCCCTTAGAACCTGATGGAGAGCATTAAGCCGGCACCCCGCGGGGTCAGCGTTGCATGGACGCCCGCGACAGGAAGAGAAGACCAGCGCTCGTGAACAGAGGATCCAGCGAGCGCCCCCAACAACGCGCCGAGTCCACCGCCGACGATTCCGAGCATCCCGGCCTTTTCGCCGGCTGTGAAGCGAATAAATCCGGACTGATCGTCCCCGGAAGCAACGCCAGCGATCGCCCCCAGCGCCGTCCCGATCACGAATCCCTGTAGCGCCTTTCGGCCCGCGCTCGATTTCACACTATCGCTGACTTCCAGCCGGGTGATTGAGCCTCGCTTGATCGAGACTTCGTGCGTTGTGTCTGCCAGTAGCAAGCGCAGGGAGTCGACATCCAGCGCGAGGATCGTACCAATAACCCAGGACGAGCTCGACTCCGTCTGGACCCGGATGCGCTTGCCGGGACTGAGGGAGCCGGGCGCTTGCGCGGCAAGATAGAGCGGGAGTCCTAGGGCCAAACCGAGAGTGACGAGTGCGGCACGACGCATAGACGACTCCTGTGAGAGAGGCGTCATCGTAAGCCGGCTGGGTCAAGCGGGCGTCAAGCGAAGGTGTGGGGTCCGACTACGCCTTGTGTACTGGGTAGCGCAGGTGTGTAACGCCGACGCCCCGGATCACCGTCGGGTTGCCAAGGACGACTGGCGTGCCGGCGAGGCGGTCGAAGAGTCGAACTCCGGAGCCAAGAAGAATCGCCGCGATGTCGACGTGGATTTCGTCGAGGAGCCCAGCATTCAGCAATTGCTGGATGGTGTTGGCGCCGTGGACGCCAACGGACTTCCCGGCGGCGGCGGTTTTGGCTTGGTTCACGGCGCTTTCGATGCCGTCGATCACGAAGTGTACAGTCGAGTTGGGTCGCGGCCATCCGGCGGGGACGTGGTGGGTGAGTACGAATGCTGGTCCCCAAGCGTGGTTTCCGCCCCAGCCGTGGGCGACGTCGAAGGTGCGTCGGCCGGTGAGCACGGCACCAAGTCCGGACGTGAGATCGCGAAAGTGCTCGGCGCTCGGCCCGGACATCTTGAACGTCATGGGGTCCGACCCTCCGGTGTGGATTTCGACGTCGCCCGAGTTCAAGTACCAGTCGAACACTTCGGCCACGCCATCGTTGAGGTCGGCGACGTAGCCGTCGAGCGACATGGACATGATTGCGACAACCTTCGACATTGCGCGCTCCTTTCGAGGGATGGAGACTGCGTTCAGGGGAAGAGCTTCAGTGGTCGGCGACCTCAGCGGAGCGTAGGAAATTCGAGCGAGATTTCTAAGCAGAACGGATGGCAGGTTTGGTACGCGGATTTCCGAACATCGCTGTCCTCCCGGATCGTCCGCCTAACGGATCGCGCTTAAGCTGCGGCGCCGAGCTGGAATGATCACAGAACGTCCACAGGATTTTTGGGAACGGCCGCCGGCAGCTTCAAGCGTGTTAGGCGGCTGGCAAACATGCTCTAACATGCGAGCGGGTAGAACGTCCGCAGCTGTTGAGCGCGGGCGGCGGAAAGACTGTCCGGTCCAGACAGGGTGCGGTCGCTGCAAGCGTAAGTAGTGGTGCCATCCGATCGACGGAATTGGAATACAAGCCAATGTTCTTCAGGCTTGGCGCCTGATGGCAGCGTCACCGTAAACACGATTGAGTCCATGAGTTCTCGGCGCTGCCCCGCGTCGAAGGCGCCGAGTGATCGAGGCTCGCTTTCGGCGACTCTCTTCCATCCAGTCCGCGTCGCCGTAGCGATCACTGCACGAAACTGCAATCCCGGATCCGAGTCGACCGACAGGACCGATCCGCTCCTCACTACGACTATCACGCTTTGAGGCTGAACTCGTAAGGTGCCGGCCAACCGGCCCCGTACTGCGTAAAGGCTCGACTCGGAGGATACTGCAAATGCCTGAGGCGGCTCCTGAACCAAAGTCAGCGAACAAATCAGAGGCAGGAACACGAACCGGTACACGATGTTGTACCTCGCGCGAGGGTTCTTACAGCCGCCTAACGGATCGCGCTTAAGCTGCGGCGCGCTGGTGAAAGAGTAGTCACTCAATATCCTGCGCGCACCGCTTCATTGTTGGTGATTCACGTTTGGTGAACACCGACGTCAGATCGGCCGCAACCCTCGCGCCTCGATAACCGCCCACATGTCTGGGCCTGGCAAGGCGCGGGTATAGATGTACGTGGGAAAGTGCCAGCCGGGGTCGAAACTGACCTGGACTGCGGCATCGTGGTCAGCCGATCGTTCCAACATGTCGAACAGCCCGTCGATACTGAACGTGTCCCAATCGCTCAACGTGGCAGATCTGCCGGCCCGGTCCCACGCCCGCAGAGGCTGGCCCCTGCGAACCTCTATCAACAGCCAGCCCCGCACTCCCGGGCAGAAGCAACCCGTGCGCAGCAGAAACCGATAGTCCGGCGGACTGCTGGCTCGCCACAGCGCGCGTTCCCCTCGGAGCGCCGTGCGCAGGGAGTCACGTTGCCCCGGCGTTTGCAGACTGAAGGTTCGTGTTTCGGGGAAGTTGACGCCGGGGCCGGTGTCCTTGAAGAAGGCGATGACGCCGCCTGTGTCTTGGACGATAGGGCCAGGGCCGATATTCTTGGCGGGCAGGGACGTCACGGGGACAGCGCGGCGACAGGCGACGATGAGGCAGCTGAGCACCAACAGTGTCGCCCAGGCGATCAGGACGCGCGCGCGATTACGCGACAACTTTACTGAACCGCAACCGTGATCGTGATCTTCATATTGCGCAAGCGCCGCTGCACGTTGGGACAAGAACATCCTCCACGGCCGTTTGATGCCGCCTAACGGATCGCGCTTAAGGTGCAGCGCCGGGCGGGAATATTCACAAACGGAATTCTACCATACCGCATGCTGAACGTTCTCCGACCTCATTGAGGAAGGGCGCCGGCAGCTTCGAGCGCGTGTTAGGCAGCCGCTCGTTGGACACCGTTGAGTCGACGCACCCAGCGCCAGTGGGTGACAAAGAGCACTACGGCGAGAGCCAGGAAAATGAGGCCGATCGTGATCGATTTGCCGGTGCGATAACGCGTCGCCGCGATACGGTCACGCACGAGCGCATCGTATCGCGCTCGTAGGGACGCCTCGGAGAGCGTGTCCGGCTTCGCGCCTTCCCCGCGATCAAAGACCGCCTGCTCGCGTCGGTACGTCGCTTTGTAGCCCTCAAAGGAAGAGTAGGACGTGCCAAACGGGTTGTCGGATTGGAGCGGATTCGCCCGATCGAAGACGGCGTTCAGAATCGAGGAGAGGGTGATGAGTGCGACAACGAGACTTATCAGGCAGACTGTGTAGCCATAGAGGTGAGCCATGCGGTTTGGTCGATCCACATCTTCCCCCTTGTGTACGATGACCGCGACAGCAAGCCACACAGCGCCAATGAGCAGTAGGACCGTGCCTATTGCGGCTGCCTAACGGATCGCGCGTAAGCTGCGGCGCGCTGAAGAAAGATTCATTCCCTAATCTACGCGCGCCGCCAGCTTCAAGCGCTTGTTAGGCGGCATTCGCCCTACGCGCAGAGCGGCCACCACAGCGTGATCCGCCGAGCAATCGTTTCACGCGCGCCGTCGGTGTGCGTGACGTCAAGTATCCACATGACGTTTACGTACTGCACTTCGCCAGTCGCGCTGGGCTCGAAGAGGATATCACGCCCGACGTCCAGGTGCATCGCGGCACGGTCGGTGGTGATGGTGCGTGTTGTATCACGCAATATCCTGAGTTCAGTGCCAACGTAGTCTTCTGCGTAACAGCCCGCGTGCCGCATGAGAACGCGCGCGACGATGAGTTTCTCACGAATTGCTCGCAGCGGCCTGCGTGTCCGAAGGTCGTACAGGGCGCGCACCGTTCCCTTGCTGTAAAGCTGCTCTCGGACGGAGCGCTCCGATTCTGGATGCCCAGCCGGCCCGATGAAGTAGCTGCCTGGGCGGTACGTCTCCGCGCAGATGCTGAATAGTGATGAGCAGGTGGGCGTGCTTGTACGCGCCGTGTAGACTGGGCTCACATAGTAGGAGCCAGCCAGATTACCGTTACGCGCCACGTACTCTTGGGCGGTGGCGCGTCTAGAAAAGGATCCGGGCGGAACCTCCAGCAGACTGAGATCAACTGATACGTCGCCGGCGAAGGGGCGAGGCTCACTTACGTCCGTCCGTGTGACCCAGTAGTGATCGCCGTGACGTAGTTGATAGCCCTTGTCCTCGCCGATCCCCACTCGATACCACGTAGAGTCGGCGGACACACCGATCACCGCGAGCTGCAATGTGGCGTGGGCGTACCTGGCGATTGGTGCCGTGGATGCCGGGAGCCGCCGCAGGGGAACGGAGTCGCGAGTCACGAGGACGAGCCGCGAATCTTGCGCGGCGGCGGGACTCACGGCGCTCATGATGAGCAAGCTGAGAAGCGACAACGGAGGTTTCACGAATGCACTCGTGTCTGGCGAATGCTGCCTAACGGATCGCGCTTAAGCAGCGGCGCGCTGAAGAAAGAGTCATTCCGTAATCTACGCGCGCCGCCAGCTTCAAGCGCTTGTTAGGCAGCACGCTCCGCGGACCCCTAGGCGTTGATCAGCTCGAGCAGGTTTCCGATGACGAATGTTGGCTCGGGATCACTCGCTCCTCGACCGCGGCCCGCGCGGTCAATCCAAATGCTGGCCAGCCCCGCCCCCGCCGCGCCACCGATGTCGCAGCGCAGGCTATCACCAACAAAGACCACTTCAGACCTGGGCGCGTTGATGGCGCCTAGCGCCTGTTCAAAGAGTTTCCGTGAGGGCTTGACACTGCGGCTGTCAGACGAAAAAACGGTGGTCGCGAAGAGATTCAGCACGCCGGCCCGCGCGAATTCGCCGAGCCACGGTTCCTTGCGAGAAATAATGTTGGCGATTACGCCGAGACGATGGGTGGCAGCTAGGCGTTTGAGTGCCAGGGCATAGGTTTCGGAAACGGTGCCGAGTTCATGTTCGCCGATGACACGCTCGAGAAGCTTCAGTTCGGTCTCCGGCAGGTTGCGGGTCGTGGGGAGCTTGCGGAGCGTCTCCAACACGGCTGGAAAGGAGTCGGAACGAGCTGAATCGTCGTAGATGACGCCGAGGGTCTCGAAACAAGCGAGCACGCCATCCTGCACGACCTGAGCAGCCAGGCGGCGGCCGCCCAGCGCGCGGTAGGTGACCGCGAAGTCTTGCTCCGGCCCAAAGCGATCTCCGCCGAACATGAACGTCCCGTTCATATCGAGCAGGACAACCGTGAAGCGAGCGAGCATGCTGGGGGAATCGCGCAGAGCGTGATAAAGGAAACGGTATCAGCGCCCTAGTGCTCTCCCATTGTTGCCGCCGCGTGGCTCACGCGACGCAAACCTGTCCTTTGTACTGGAGCGACCCAGCCAGCGTTGCGAGGTTCAGTTGACCGTGCGTGTGCAGAAGGCCTGTCGCTCCGGCATATCTGCCCGTTCCACCGATCACCTCCAACTGCGAATTGGGTCGAGCCAGAGTTGGATCCTGATCTGGGAGAAGAAGGATGTCGTCCGATGTCCTGATCGTCCCAGTGCTCCTCGTAATCGTGTGATGGGCCCGCATCTGGATTACGCCGCTGCCGCGCTGTTCGATATCGAAGTACTCGGCACGGAATCCCCCAGAGAGGTCCCCCTGCAGCGTCCCTTCGCCGACGGCCGTCGTCTGACTCGTGAACTGGAACCTCGTGAACACGAACGCACCGCTGACGTGCTCGCAGTCCGTTTGTGCCGCCAGCTGTTCAGCCGAGGCAGTGAAGTTGGCGGTATTCAAAGGTGCCGTCACCTGACGGTCCGAACACGCGACGAGCAACCAAGCGACCGGAACGAGCCCGAGCGAAAAGCCCCTGTAGCCCATACCACCTCCCGCGTTGGTAGAGAATGACCTGTGCCCGAATGTACGCGGGTATGGGCATCCTGCCAGGGATATGAAAGGAACGGACAAGAAATAGCGGGTCCTTCACTACTGGAGGCCGTACCGAATGATGTGAGCACCTGGGGACGCAAACCGGCCATCGAGGATCGAACTGACGACGGGTACGAGATCCGCGCCCCGCACAAACGCCCAACTAGAAGGCTCCCCAAGCCTGTTTACCGGGAATGTAATAGCTGGGACAGATGAATTTGAAAATCCTGGCGACTCGCCGCGCGCTCTCCAACTTGGCTTTGTCCTGCCGCAGCATCCCAGCGAGTTGCTGATCAAACATCTCCGAATAGTACGCCTCGGCCGCCTTGTGACGCTCGGCATCGGACTTGTAGTCCGCACGGATCGCGGCCAGTTCCCCTGGATCGAGGAAGATCCCTTCACATTTCGGGCACTCGTCCACGACCACGTCGCGTTTCACGCTCCAAAAATGGCGCATCATGACGACTGAGTCGCGCGGGCACTTGCGCCGCTGGCTCTGGTCCACTTTCAGTGACGCGTTCTGCGGAATGTTGAGGAGAGACTGCCCGGCCGATTGGTCTGGCTGATCCACTTTGCCGAGCGTCCACTCGTCGAACCACAAGCCGCCGCAGCCGCCCTTGCATGCTTGCACCTTGACGTCGCCCGCTGCGATTTCGGTCATCACGGTACCGCAGGCTGGACAGTTCATTGTCGCGACTCCTGTGGTTGGGATAAGGGACGGTTTGTTCAGTAACTTAGTATTGGACGTCGCACAGAGCTACAGAAGTTGGGGGGAACCGAGAACGACGACGGGGCCTAATGGATGGCGCTTAAGCTGCGGCGCCGAGTTCGAATGATCACAAGTGGAATTCTACCATAGAAGACACGCGCCGTCAGCTTCAGGCGCATGTTAGGCGGGTGCTCACGGAGACTCGGCTCGACTTCTCTAAAGCCGCCGAATGTCGATGATTTCAACGATCGGACCAGCCTGGTGAAAGCTCATGAGATCGTTCCGGATTCGAGCGACCAACCGCACGCGCAGGCCATCGTGTCTGAAGGCGGCAGGCAAAGCGCCCAGAGGATCATACGTTGTGTCGTTATCACCACGAACCGCCCAGAACCCGCCTTCAAAACCATAGTAGCGGGACGAGCCGGTCACGCAGATCTCTGTAGACCCTGTTGTGAAGTCGCGACAGTCAGGGGCCACCGAAACGGTCGTAGCGCGGCAAGCGACGGCCGCCAACATCACCAGGGCTCCGAGGAACGAGATGCCATATTTCATCCGAGTCTCCTTCCTCTCCTAAATACCCCACGTGGTATCTAGAACGTCACAGAACTCAGACACCCGATACAAAAACAAAAGCGCCGCGAGCGCCTGATTCTGAGTCGAGGCACTCGCGGCAAGACTGCTGAGAAACGCTGCAACGCCTGCCGCAATCGGGCCAAAAGCTTCACGCTGCATGATGACCGGTCGGATCAACAATTCTTCAAATCAGCGCGTTCGCATCCGCCAATGGCAGACCAAATGCTTCCGCAACCCCCGGATAGACGACCTTTCCCTCGACCACATTCAGCCCCAATAACAGACCCGCATCCCTCTTACAGGCTTCCTTCCAACCCAGCCGCGCCAGCTTCTTGGCATACGGAAACGTCGCGTTCGTCAAGGCCAGCGTCGACGTGCGCGGCACCCCGCCCGGCATGTTCGCCACCGCGTAATGGATTACGCCGTCCACCACATACGTCGGCTGATCGTGCGTCGTCGGCTTGGTCGTCTCGATACACCCACCCTGGTCCACCGCGACATCCACGATCACCGAGCCCTGCTTCATCGACTTGAGATCGCCGCGCTTGACGAGCTTCGGCGCCTTGGCGCCCGTCAACAACACGGCGCCAATCACGACATCGGCTTTCGCGAGCTGCTCGAGCATGTTGTGGCGATTGGAGTAGAGAAGATCAACGTTCGGAGGCAGGACATCGGAGAGATAGCGCAGTCGGTCGAGCGAGATATCGAGTAGCGTGACGTGGGCGCCGAGCCCGGCGGCCATCTTGGCCGCGTTCGTACCGACCACCCCGCCGCCGAGGATCACGACCTCCGCGGGCAACACCCCGGGAACGCCGCCGAGCAGAATGCCGAACCCGCCGAACACCTTCTCGAGATACTTCGCCCCCTCCTGCACCGCCATCCGGCCCGCGACTTCACTCATCGGCGTGAGCAGCGGCAGCTCCTTGCTCGGCAGCTCCACCGTCTCATACGCGATCGCGATGCAGCCGGACTTGATGATGGCCTTGGTGAGCGCCTCGGACGCGGCAAAATGAAAATAGGTGAACACGACCTGGCCTCGGCGAATCCGCGCCCACTCCGGCTCGATCGGCTCCTTCACCTTCAGGATCAGCTCGGCCTTCGACCACACTGCATCCGCCGAGGGCGCGATCTCCGCCCCCACCGACCGGTACGCCTCATCGCTGAACCCCGAGCCGAGTCCAGCGCCCTGCTCGATCAGCACGGCGTGGCCGTCGCTGACCAGCGACTCGGCTCCCGCCGGCACGAGCGCCACCCGGTGCTCCGCGGTCTTGATCTCCTTCGGGACGCCGACGATCACGGTTTGCCTCCATTGGGACCCAACGAGACGACGCTCTGACGCTCCGGGGCAAAGAACTCCCCCGCCAACGCCGCCACCTCGTCCTCGGTCAGCGCCTCCACCGTCTTCAGCACTTCATCGAGGCTGCGATACGATTCGCCATACACCGCCGTGCTCGCCAAACGATACATCCTGGCGCTGGGGCTCTCCAGCGACAGCATCAACTGCCCCAGCGTCTGCTGCTTCGCGTCGTCCAGCGCTTTCCCGCGCAACCCCTCACCGGCCATCCGCGCAAACTCGGCCTTGATCGCTTCGACCGCCTTCTCTGCGCGCGCCGGCTGGGTCCCGATGTATACGCCCGCCATCCCCACCGCCCGATAGAACGACGTAAAGCTGTAAATCGAATACGCGAGGCCGAGCTCCTCACGAATCCGCTGGAACAGCCGGCTCGACATCCCGCCGCCGAAAATGTTCGAGATGACGAGCATCCCGTACTTGCGGCGGTCGGCGTACGGAATCGAGTCGGTGGCGAGGACGATATGCGTCTGCGCCGTATCCTTCTCGAACGAGCGCGTCACACCGCGCACGGCCGGCGGCACCGGGGGCACGGGCGGGGGCGTCTGCGCCGCCACGCCATCGAACCACCCCTGCGCCTCCACTTCCTTCAGCAACTCCTCGTGCGTGATGTTTCCCGCCGCGGCGATGACGCAGTTCCCCGGGAAATAGGCGCGCGAATGCAGCTGTTTGAGATCGTCGGCCGACAGCGCGCTGACCGTCTCCTTGGTCCCCAGAATCTGGAAGCCATAGGGATGGTTCGGCCACATCGTTTCGTAGGTGCGATCGAAGACTTCGTCATCGGGGGTGTCTGCGACGGTGCTGATCTCTTCGAGCACCACCTGGCGCTCCAGCGAGAGATCGCTGTCGCGCAGCGCCGGCCGGCGCACGATGTCGGTGATGACGTCGAGCGCGCGGGGCAGATCGGCATCGAGCACGCGCGCGTGATAGGCGGTGGAGTCCCGGGACGTGTAGGCGTCGAGCGAGCCGCCGCGCGATTCCAGCGACAGCGCGATCTCCTGCGCCGTGCGCCGCTCGGTGCCCTTGAACACCATGTGCTCGAGCAGGTGCGAGACGCCCATCTTCGGGCGCATCTCGTTGGCGCTCGCGGTCCGAACCCAGACCCCGAGCGCCACGGACCGTACGTTCGGCTCCCGCTCGCTCAACACGGTGATCCCGTTGGGCGCCGCCGTCCGGTAAATCTCCCGGTCGAGCTTGACCGAGTCCACCTCAGTTCTTCTCGAGCAGAGCCTTCCGGGACAGGCGCATCCGGCCCCGTTCGTCTACTTCGAGCAGCTTCACCTTCAGATGGTCGCCCTTCTTGACGACGTCTTCCGTCTTTTCGGTGCGACCATGCTGCAGCTCGGAGATGTGCAGCAGCCCCTCAACGCCCGGGATGATTTCGACAAACGCGCCGAACGCCGTTGTGCTCTTCACGACGCCCTCGTAGACCCTGCCGACTTCCGGCTCCTGCATGAGCCCGGATACCATGTCTCGGGCCCGCTCCGCCGCCTCGCCCACGCCCGAAATCGTGACTACACCCGTGTCCTCCACGTTGATCTGGGCGCCTGTCTGTTCCTGAATACCGCGGATCGTCTTTCCCTTGGGGCCGATGAGGTCGCCGATCTTGTCGGGACGGATCTGAACCGTGATGATGCGCGGCGCGTACTTGGAGAGCTGCGAGCGCGGCTCGGGCATCGCCTGATGCATGATGTCCAAGATGTGCAGGCGCGCCGTCTTGGCCTTGTCGAGCGCTTCGCTGATGACCTTCCAGTCGAGCTTCTCAACCTTGATGTCCATCTGGATCGACGTCACGCCGTCCTTCGTCCCCGCGACCTTGAAATCCATGTCGCCGAGGTGGTCTTCGCTGCCTAGAATGTCAGTGAGGATCGCAGTGCGTCCACCTTCCGTAATGAGTCCCATCGCTACACCAGCGCAGGCCGATTTCACCGGCACGCCGGCATCCATGAGCGCGAGCGAGCCGCTGCACACCGTCGCCATCGAGGACGAGCCGTTGGACTCGAGGATCTCCGAGACGATGCGGATCGTGTACGGGAACTGCTCGTACGGCGGCAGCACCGCCTGCAGCGCCCGCTCGGCGAGCGCGCCGTGGCCGATCTCACGACGCGAGACGCCGCGCACCGGCTTCACTTCGCCGGTCGAGAACGGCGGGAAGTTGTAGTGCAGCATGAACGACTTCGTCGTCTCCTGCGCCACGTCGATCGAGTCGATGCGCTGCTCGTCGTCCGTCGTGCCCAGGGTGACTGAGGCCAGCGCCTGCGTCTGCCCTCGCGTGAACAGCGCCGAGCCGTGCGTGCGCGGCAACCACCCCACCTCGCAGGTGATGGGCCGCACGGTGTCGAGATCGCGGCCGTCGACCCGCTCGCCCGCGGTCAGCACGCGCTCGCGCATCGTCTGGTATTCGATCCCCTCGATCACGTCCGCGATCTCGCGCAGCTTGTCGGGAAACTCCTCGGATAGCTGCTCGATGATCGTGGACTTGATGGCGCTCAGTGCCTGCGTGCGCTCGGCCTTGACCGCCAGCGTGAGAGCCTCACTCACCTTATCCTCAGCGAGCTCTTTCACACGCGCGACGAGGTCAGCGGGAGGCTCAGCCTTGGTCCATTCCATCTTGGGCTGGTGGACCGCTTCGACGACCTGATCGGCGACGCCGAGCAGCTCCCTGATGCCCTTGTGGGCGACTTCGAGCCCCTTGATGATCTCCGCCTCGGTCAGCTCGAGCGCACCACCCTCCACCATGACAATGCTCTCTTTGGATCCAGACACCGTCAGATCAACATCTGAAAACTCCAATTGCTGGAACGTCGGATTGAGAATCCAAGCCCCTTCGACGCGCCCAACGCGCACCGCGGCGATCGGACCGTTCCAGGGCACCTTGGAAATCGACAATGCAGTGGATGCCGCTACGACCCCAAGGACATCCGCATCGTTCTCTTGATCGGCCGAGAGCACGTAGACGAAGACCTGCACTTCGTTCTTGAAGCCTTCCGGGAAGAGCGGCCGCACCGACCGGTCGATGACGCGCGCCGACGTGACTTCTTCGTCGGAGGGCCGGCCTTCACGCTTTAAAAAGCCGCCGGGGATCTTGCCGGCGGCGTAGGCCTTCTCGCGGTATTCGACGGTAAGGGGAAAGTACGGCAGGTTCGAAAGGTTCTCGGACACAGTCACGGCGGCCAGGACGACCGTTTCCCCGAACTGCACGAGACATGAGCCTGCGGCCTGCTTGGCGAGCCGTCCCGATTCGATTTTCAGGGTGCGGCCGGCGAAATTCGTATCTACACGCTTCACTGCGGTACCTGTCTAGAGCACTTGAAATGTGCTGAGCGCCAAGCCCCGGGTGCTCTTCCCGGGGCGGCCCAGCACGACGCCTTACGCACTTAGTGTCGGAGACCGAGTTCGTCGATGAGCTGCCGGTACTTCGCGAGATCGGTGCGCTTCAGGTACTCCAGCAGGCGGCGGCGGCGGCTGACCATGCGCAGCAGGCCGCGTTGCCCGTGGAAGTCCTTTGCGTGGACCCGGAAGTGCTCGGTGAGGCTGTTGATGCGCTCGGTGAGCAGCGCAACCTGAACCCGGCTGGAGCCGGTGTCCCGGTCGTGCAGCCCGTGTTTCCTGACCGGCGTCGTCTTGTCGTACATCGTCCCTGTTCCCTAATCGTTGGAAGCGCCGTAGGTTAACCGGCTCGCACCCCTTTGTAAAGTGACTGCGA
>Ga0209236_1001015_pt1 | contig 16681 bp, 13 predicted proteins | sample GraSoi013_1_40cm_FD_185819 | JGI IMG/M metagenome (GOLD analysis project Ga0209236, IMG submission 185819) | Grasslands soil microbial communities from the Angelo Coastal Reserve, California, USA - Sample 09_27_2013_1_40cm (SPAdes) (version 2) | ecosystem: Environmental > Terrestrial > Soil >... | reverse complement strand
GACCACCGAGACCATCACCACCATGAAGCGGATCATCAGCCAGGTGAAGCTCTCGATGCCGCGGTCGAAGCTGGTGAGCACCCGCTGGCCAGCGAGGCGGGCGGAGATGGCGCCGAAATAGGTGCGGGCGCCGGTGTTCACCACCACGGCCCGGGCGGTCCCCGAGAGCACGTTGGAGCCCTGGAAACACGTATTCGCGAGGTCGATCGCGTTCTTCCCGGCGGTTTCGACCGGCGCGGCCGACTTCTCGATGGGCATCGATTCGCCGGTGAGCGCGGCCTGGCTGACGTAGAAGTCCTTCGCCGCGATGAGACGGATGTCGGCAGGGATGATGTCGCCCACGGCGAGCACCGCGATGTCGCCGGGGACCAGATCCCGCAGCGGAAGCTCGATCTCCCTGCCGCCGCGGACCACGGTGCAGGTGGCCTTGATCATCGAGAGCAATTTCTCGACGGCGTCGTTCGACCGGCGCTCCTGCACGTAGCCCAGCGCAACGCTGAGCACGACCATGGCCGCCACGACCGAGGCGGCGCGCACGTCGCCCATCCCGAGCGACACCAGCGCGATCACCAGCAGCTGGATGACCAACGGGTTCTTCGAGCGCTGCAGGATCTCGCCGAAGAATCCGACCCGGCGGGCATGCTCGACCTCGTTGGGACCGAACCGGGCAAGGCGCTCCTCGACCTGCGCGGAGGAGAAACCCTTGTCGGTGGTGCCGAGCCGGGCGATGACCGCCTCGGGTGGGAGCGCACCCATCTCGAGGAGCTCACGCTCGGCCTGCAGCGCCGTGGCCGTATCCGGTGGGCGCGGGCGCCTGGTGGTCGCGGCCGGTATCGATCTCCGCTGCGCTGTGTTGAGGTTTTCGGCCACGGTGCCTTCCTTCAAAACTACAATTCTCAGATGCCGGCCACCTGCATCCGCTGCCGGAAATCGCGAGTGATCCGCCAATGCGTCGAGGTCCGCAATGGACCTTGGCCGTGCGCTGCGCGTCGAGCATCTCGAGCGACGCCTTCGAAGCGCGAGGGGCCCGGGGCGACTTTCACCGCTGCCGCTTCCACTCTGCCGCGATCGGAGCGGGCAGCGAATCCAGGCCACGGCTCGCTCATGGGACGCAATGTACGCGGGCCCGCCCGGATCCGGGATGGCTGTTCCCGCAAGCGCTCACTTCCGGCGTTGCGACGATTCGCAAGCCCGCGAGAACATGCGAGCCGCGGGCAATGCGCGGTGGCACGGCACTTGATTCACGCATCCTCGGAGGAAGGCCGATGCACAGCCTCTGGCAGGACGTGCGCTACGGGCTGAGGACCTTCCGCGCCCGGCCAGGGTTCACAGCGGTGGTGGTGATCACTCTCGCGCTCGGCATCGGCGCGAACACGGCGATCTTCAGCGCATTCAACGCCCTGCTCCTGCGCCCGCTGCCAGTCGCGGACGTCGACCGCCTCGTCTTCGGGATGGCGCTGCGCGAAGGTTTCGATCCGTTCGGCACTTCCTTCCTCGACTACGCTCTCTACCGCGACGAGGCCCGGTCGCTCGCCTCGTCCGGGCTGGCGACGCAGCGGCAGTTCCATCTGGTGCGTGAGGGTGAACCGGAGCGCGTGGTGGCCGCAGCGGTGACGGCATCCTACCTGACGACGCTCGGCGTGAAGCCCGTCGCGGGCCGGCTGTTCACGGCCGATGAAGACCGGCCGGGCGGTCCGGCAGTGGCTCTCGTCGGCCATGCGCTCTGGCAGCGACTCTTCGCGAGCGACCCGGCACCGATCGGCCGCGTGATCGATCTCGACGGGAACCCGTACACCATCGTCGGCGTGCTCCCACCCGCATTCGACGCGCCGTTCTCGTCAGAGCTGTGGGTCCCGATGCAGGTCTCGCGATACTCCCCGGGGCACCCTTTTCGGGCTCGCTCCGGCGCTGAAGGCGGCGGGTTCGAATGGACTGATGTCCACCATCAAGCGGGCGGAGCATCACGCCGGAGCGGGAAAGGAGCGAAGGCGCTCGCTGTCGGCGCTGGTCGTGGGCGAGATGGCGCTGGCCGCGACGCTTCTCCTCGGGGGCGGCCTGGTGGCGCAGTCGTTCCATCGGCTGCAGAGCATCGACCTGGGCTTTCGTCCCGACGGCCTGCTGACGATGGAGCTGCCGCTCTCGCCTGCGCGATATCCCGCGCTGCACCACCAGGTGGATTTCATCGATCAGGTCTTGCAGCGCGTGAGGGCCTTGCCGGGTGTGCTGGCCGCGGGCATCACGACCAACGTCCCGATGCAGCGCGGAACGACGATGGATTCGATCTTCGAGGTCGAGGGGCATGCACCGTCCCGTCCATCCGAGGTGCCGATCACCGCGCACCGCGTGGTCAGTCCCGGATACGCTGAAGCCTTGGGAGTAACGCTCCTCGAAGGTCGGTTGCTCGACGCCAACGACCACGGCCGCGCGCTCCCGGTCGTGGTGGTCAGCGAGGAGCTGGTCCGGCAGTCCTGGCCTGGCGAAGTTCCGATCGGCAAACGGTTGCGCCGCGTCCGGGCGGGCCAGCGCGGTCCGTGGATGACCGTGGTCGGCGTGGTCAAGGACGTGAAGGAGGATCGCTTCAACTTCCGCGTCGCGCGGCCGGTCTGGTACGTGCCCTATGCGCAGCAGCCGTTTCCTCCCCCGCCCCTGCCGCTGAATCTGGTGGTCCGCACGAATGGGAACTGGGGGGACGTGGCCGCTTCCGTCCGCGCGGCGGTGCGGGCGGTGGATGGTTCACAACCGATCGCGAACGTGATGCCGTTGCGGCAGCAATTGACGGATGTGCTGATCGGCGAACGTTTCAGCGCGGTCCTGATGGGCGCGCTGGCGGCGATGGGCCTCTTGCTGGCGGCCCTCGGCCTCTACGGCGTGATCGCGTATTCGGTCGGCCAGCGCACCGGGGAGATCGGGCTGCGCATGGCGCTCGGCGCGCGCCCGCGCGATATCTTGGGCCTCGTCATCGGAGAGGGGGCCTGGATGGTCGGGACCGGCCTCGCTCTCGGTGCCGCGGGCGGGTGGGCGCTGACACGGCTCCTTGAGGCCAACCTGTACGGCGTCAGCTCCGCCGATCCGGCGACGTTCGTCTCCGTCGCCGTCGTGCTCTGCTCGGTCGCGCTTCTCGCCTGCTTCGTTCCGGCCCGCCGCGCCTCGCGCATCGAACCGATGGCAGCGCTGCGCTGCGAGTGAGCGTTCACCCGGCGATGCATCAAGCGGCTTTCTAGGCGGTCGCGAGCGCCCCCGCCACCAGCTTGCCCTTCCTGAATATTGCGCTGCCGCGCCGATGGCATGGTCTTGCAGCAGCGAGCCGCCCTTGTTCGCGAGCGGGTCGAAGGCATCGTAGACCGACTTGCCGAACCGCGTTTCGAGGCGCTCGGTGGTGCCTCCCACGGCGCCCATCGCCGCGGCTCCAGCGGGGCCGACGTGGCAGGTGGCGCACGAGTTCTCGTTGAAGATCGGCCCCAGTCCTTCGGTTGCGTCCTCCACAGCGACGAAGGCAGTCTTGCCGTCCTGGAACGCGGTCTGCTGCTCAGGCGTCAGGCCCGGGAGCGGGTCCCCGAAGCCAGCCGCGTAGGAAAGGGTGGGGAGGATTGCTGCCGCCAATGCAAGGCGCCACGTCCTTCTTGTGCACATAACGCATCCCTTCTCCGCCTATCGATTGTGCCGGGAGCTTATCGATTCATTATCAACGGCCCGTTATGCGGTGCAGGTGAAAGATAAACGAAGGCAATAACCGAGACCGACGTCCCACTCGAGTGCGACGTTCAAGCTGCTTCCGAAATGCTCGAGCCGCCTACTGCATGCGGGACGCTTTTTATGCACGGGCCGGCAGCGATTCAAGCGGCCATAAAGAGAGGCCGGCAGGCTCCCAAATGAGCTTGTCGATACGGTAATCTAGTCTACACGAGCGTTTGGCTGGCCCTGCGGACTATTGAAGCGTCGGTAGCTGTTTCGTACTCTGGGCGGATTCCAGACGAGGGAGCCGCTTCGAAATTTTGCGAATCGGGTCGTGCAAAATTGAGGCACCCATGATGAGGAGCCAACGAGTGATGCGTGGTTGTAGGAAAGGCGGAACATTCCCTGATGACGCGCTCGTCATGGACTCCATCCGCCCGACTATGGTTGACCGCGTTTCCCCGCGCCCAGCAGATCACGATAGAAATCGAGCGTCACCTCGGCGATGTACTTCCAGCTGAAGTTGGCGAGAACGCGCGCCCGGGACGCTTTCCCCATCGCCGTCCGCCGCTCGGGCGCGCCCATCAACTCGTTGATCGCGGAGGCCAGGGCGCGCGAGTACCCGTCGGGATCACGCGGCTCCGCCGAGCCCCCGCCCTCGGCCTCGAACCGGACGAGGATTCCGGTCTCCCCCGGCACGACGATCTCGGGGATGCCGCCGACCTCGGCGGCGACGACGGGCGTCTCACAGGCCATCGCCTCGAGGTTGATGATGCCGAAGGGCTCGTACACCGAAGGGCAGACGAAGACGGCGGCGTGCGAGTAGAGGGCGATGACGACCTCTTTCGACAGCATCTGCGGAATCCAGATCACGTCGGCGGCCGCCTCGCGCTTCGCCTGGGCGACGAGCGTCGTCATCTCCTGGGCGATCGCATCGGTGTCCGGCGCCCCAGCGCAGAGCACGACCTGGACCCCGGACTGCAGGTGCCGGATGGCGCGGACCAGGTGGAGGATCCCCTTCTGCCGGGTGATGCGCCCGACGAAGAGGACGATGGGAATCTCCGGATCGACGCCGACGTCGCGGAGCGTCGTCGGAGCTTGACGGGGGCGATACTCGTCTGGGTCAATTCCGTTGTGGATGACGCGTACACGCTCTGGCGGTACTCCGTAGAGGTCCTGCACATCCTGTTTCATCGCCTTCGAGACGGCGATCACGCCATCCGCATTCTCGTACGCGGTGCGCTCGATCCAGGTGGTCGCATGGTAGGCAGAGCCCAGCTGCTCGACCTTCCACGGGCGGTGCGGCTCGAGCGAGTGTGTCGTCAGCACCAGCTTCGCGCCCGTGAGCGGGCGGGCAAGGCAGCCGGCAAGATGTGCGTACCACGTGTGGCAGTGGACGATATCGGGGGACTGGACCGCGCTCACCATGGCCAGGTCGCGCACGAGCGCATCGAGGAGCTTCGCATGACGCGGGTCTTGCGCGGAAAAGCGCAGCGCCGGGGCCACACCGTGGACGCGAAGGTTGCCGCGCGTCTCGCGCTGCTCTCCGAAAGGAAACACGTCAATGGAGTGGGTGCCGCCCTCGGCCGCAGCCAGCTCGCGAGCCAGATACTCGATGTGGACCCCGGCCCCGCCGTACACGTTTGGGGGGTACTCGTTCGTGAACATCGCGATGCGCATTGCCGCACCTCGTCTTCCACACCGCCGCTTCGATCGTCAGATAACGCTGCCACCCTGTCAATGTCTCGATGACCCGACTGGCTTGCTGCGCAAGCGACTCGCCACGGCCGGGTCTGCGCGACGGCACAGCTGGGGTGGCAGCCCGCGCAGGACCAATTCGGCGTCGGCCACGGTCATGCGGCCGATGAGATGCATGGCCTCGGGCATGCCGCCAGTACGATGCGCCGAGAGCAACAAGTTGTCGCCTGCAACGTCGCGGATTGGGTCGCCAACAGGAACGGGCTCTTCTGGAAAAACGTCGATGGCAGCCTTGATGCGGCCCGATTTCGTCTGCCGCACGAGCTCCGGAAAGTCCACGACCGCGGCGCGACTCATCAGGAGAAAAACCGAGCCTGGTTGCAGCAGGGCCAGCTCGCGCTTGCCCAGGAATCCCTGGTTCGTCGTCGTCACGGAAGCGAGCACGAACACCGCCCTGGAGGTCGACAGAACCTCGTCGAGCGGCGCTGGCCGGCAATCATGAGAGCGGATCAGCTCGTCGGGGAGCCACGGATCATGGACGGTTACCGGGTTTCTGAACGGCACCAATAGAGTGCGCAACGCGCGGCCGAGATCGCCGAACCCGATCAGACCCACCGGCGCTCCCGTGAACTGGAAGCAGCCTTCGTTGCCCACCCGGCCGTACTTCTCGGCGCCTGCGCGGAAGGCGCGATCGGCCGCCGTAATGCCGCGCGCCAGGTCGATCGCCATCGCCAGGGCCGCCTCGGCGACCACGGTCGCGAACGCAGCGGTCGGGCTGAGCACCCAGATCCCGCGCTCCTGACAGGCCTGGTAATCGATGTTGGGGAGGAAGTTGGTCTCGACGTTGAAGATCGCCTTGAGGTGCCTCGCGCGGTCCAGGCGGGCACGCGACATGGCAGTCTGGCCGATCACGATGGAAGCCTCAGGGAGCAGCCGGTCGACCTCCGCATCGGGCATCGGTCGATCTTCTGAGATCTCCAGCCTGCCCAACGCTTCAAGGCGTCGGCGCGTCTCGGCGTCACAGATGAGATCGAGCGTCCGCGGAAGGGGATCGACGAGAATCAAAGGCTGGGTAGCCACCAGGGAGCGCCTCCCTCCGCGCCGGGCCCGTAGCATTGACACGATTTGATCGCAACTGGACGTCGAGGGTCACGGCAGTAGCCCGACCGGGATGGCACGACTACGATTTTTCTCAGTAGCGCTCCGCTTCGGCGAGTCCTGGATCAGTGCAGGTACCCGCTCCACCACCGCCACGTGCAGGCGCAGTCGCGCTGGCACCCGCTCGTCGACGAGGCCAGGAGCTGCACCAGCGTGCCGTCGTATCCGACTTCGAGGTTCCCGGACTCGCAGGAACCGGAAGGATCTTGCCATGGCGGAAGTCGGTGGCGAAGAGGCGGTCGAACGCGGGGGTGATCGCCAGTCCCTTGTAGACGGTGCTGTCGCCGGAGTTGTCGACCGCGACGCGCGCGCTCTGAACGTTGTGCGGTAGCGGCGAGCTGAGCTGCGGCGACCAGCCGGAGATGATCCCATCCTCGCCCGCGAAGAGAAATCGGGCAGGCGCCCTGGTCTGGTTGCCCTGCGAATACGCCGGAGTGCGCCTCCGGTTATGCGCCCAGCGACGGAAGACCTTGGTCCGGGTCCACCAAGGGAGCGCCGGTCGTCGGTTGAAATCAGTAGCGGCGCACAACGTACTGATTCTCGAGAGGAACGAGAAAGAGAGAGGGCCCGCGATGCACATCATCCTGAAAAGAAGCTTCCCGTGGTTCCCGATGGTGCTGGCGGCAGGATGGATCGTGATGGTGGGCCTTGCGATCTCCGACCTGGCGTGGTTCGCAGCTGCAAGCGCGTCATTTGGTGGTCGCCCCACGGCGGCCTCGGCACCCAAGGCGGTTCCAGCTGCCGGTACAGCGGTCAAAGTCCCAGTGGGGGTCGCGCCCTGCACTGCTGCCGCCACCGCTCCTGCCGCCCGCATGATTCGATGACGTGGCGGAAGCCAACACGTTGGACATCACCTTCTTCGCTCCGCAAAGATGGCGGTTCACATCTCGGCTGTCAGTTGCCGCTCCACGAAGGCTCCGAACCGGAGGTACTGCGCGTAGAGGGCGTCGTAACGCTTCACCTGCTCCGGTTCCGGCTGGTAAACGGTCTCGATGCCGGACGACATCGCGCGCTGCGCATCGGCCAGGCTGGAGTGGACGCCGGCCGCTGCCGCGGCGAACATGGCCGCGCCGAGGGCCACCGCCTGGTCGCTCGCGGGGACCTCGATCTCGATGCCCATTACGTTCGCGACGGTCTGCATCACGAAGGGGCTCTTGCGGGCGACGCCGGCGATCGCGATTGCACCGTCTATCCGGATCCCTTCGGCGCGGAAGCGCTCGACGATGGCCCGCGATCCGTAGGCCGTCGCTTCGACGAGCGCGCGGTAGATCCGTGGGGCGTCGGTGCCGAGGCTGATCCCCGCGATCGCCCCCTTGAGCCGCTGGTTCGCGTCCGGGGTCCGGCGCCCGTTCATCCAGTCGAGCGCCAGGACCGCGCTCTCCTCCGGCGGAACCTCCTCTGCCGCCCTCTCGAGGGAGGGGATCATCCGCTCCAGGATTCCCTCGGCAACCGCCTTCTTCGCGGCCGGGTCCACGGCGAGCGAGGGAAGAATCGCTTCGACAGGCCACGCGAGCAGCCTCTTGAACCAGGCGTAGACGTCGCCGAAAGCCGATTGGCCCGCCTCGTATCCGATGGCCCCCGGGACTACCGAGCCGTCCACCTGCCCGCAGATCCCGCGCACCAGCTTTTCCGGCTCCTTCGCCTTCGGGATCACGAGCATGTCGCAGGTGCTCGTTCCCATCACCTTCACGAGCCGGTGCGGACGGATGCCGGCCCCCACCGCGCCGACGTGCGCGTCGAAGGCCCCCACAGCCACCACGGTCTCCCGAGGCAAACCCAGCCTCGCCGCCCATTCCCGGGAAAGCCTCCCGAACGGGGTGTCGCCGGTGAACGTCTCGCGCCCGAAGGTCGCCTTCAGCGCCGGCAGGCGAGGATGCAGTCTCGCCAGGAACTCGTCGGCGGGATAACCGCCGAAGTCCGCGTGCCACATCGCCTTGTGCCCGGCGGCGCACCGGCTCCGCCGAATCATCGAGAGGTCCTCGCAGCCGGTCAACACCGCGGGCATCCAGTCGCAATGCTCGAGGATCGTACCGGCTGCCTCCGCCACCGCCGGATCCACCCGCAGCAGATGGAGCGCCTTCGCCCAGAACCATTCCGACGAGTAGATGCCGCCCACGTATCTGGTGAAGTCGGGTCCGGCCCAGCTGCGGGCGGCCTGGTTGATCTCCTCCGCCTCGGCGACCGCGGTGTGATCCTTCCAGAGGACGAACATCGCGTTCGGGTTTTCCTCGAACCCGGGCTGCAGCGCGAGCGGCCTTCCTCGCGCGTCCGCGAGGACGGGGGTCGACCCCGTGGTATCGACCGCGATGCCCCGGACCCGCGCGGCGGCGCCCTTGCCCGTACCCTCGAGCGCCTCGAGCATCGAGAGCTCCATCGTCTCGAGATAGTCGAGCGGGTGCTGCCGGAACCGGTTCTCGAGCGGATTGCAGAAGAGGCCCTTTTGCCAGCGCGGGTAATGCTTCACGCCGGATCCCAGGACGCTCCCGTCCGCAGCGCGTACCACCATGCTGCGCACGGAATCCGTCCCGAAGTCCATCCCGACGACCAGGCTGTCCGCGTCTCTCACGACCTCACCACCGCGTGAATGGCTCGCGGATCCGGATGGGCTAGAATCGCTCGCGACTGTGAACGTTCCACATGCGCAAAGTCAAGCCGCTGACCAGGCGGTTCAGGCGGCAGCCGCGATGGCCGCGAGCAACTCGCCCTCCCGGCCGAGTTCATGGGCGAGATCGAACGCAGTGTAGCGGTTGCGCAGCAGGCGAACGTTCCTTACGGGGAGCAGGCGCTGGGGCTTCGTCACGCGCAGCTTCTCGAGCGAGAAGGGGAACCCGACGCCCTCCAGGATCGCGATCGCCGTGGCGAGCTCGGCGAGCAGCGGCTGCGCGAACGACAAGATGTTTTCCTTCTCCCTTACGAACGCCTGCAGCCGGCGGCGAAGGATGGCGCGATCGAGCGCCCTTCCCTGCTGCTCCTCTGCGATGATCGGCCGGTAGGGAGCCATCTGCTCCTCGAGCGTCGACTCCCATGGAGGTTCCTGGTCAAGGGCGAGGAGCCTCTCCTCGAGGTCTGGATCCGGAAGCCGGGTGAGCGCGCCGCCGGGTCCGAGCCACGCCTGGTACCCGTTGAGGAGCAACTTCGTGGCCGCTCCGACGAGGATGCCGTGCAGGTCGTGCTCCTTCGCGCCCGCCGCACCGGCGGCTTCCCAGAAATGTGCGACGGTGTGCTCGGCGGAGGCCGCCGGACGCGAGCTTCCGAATGCCTGCATCGCGAACCCGGAAACGAGGGCGGCCTCGGCGAGCGCGCTCACCGCTGCCGCCGGGTCGCCGCCCCACGCGCGCGCGGCGTCGATCGCCTGTCGCGCCGATCCCAGGGCGAAACCGCTCACGCTATCGCAATGTGTCTCACCGGCAACGCGCTGCGCGATGCGCCAGTCGAGGCTGGCGAGATACTTGGCGAGCAGATCGCCAAGCCCCGCAAGAAAGAGGCTGCGCGGCGCCGTCGCGAGGACGTCGAGGTCGCAGACGATGACCTCGGATGGCCGGGCCGGGACGGCGCGATGGTAACCGGCGATGCGAATCGCCGACGTCGCCGAGCCGTAAGCGTCCACCGAGGCGGCGGTCGCGATGCACCAGTTGGGAAGGGCTGCATCGAGAGCCACCTTCTTTACCAGGTCGCTCACGACCCCGCTGCCGACGCCGACCAGCAGATCCGGTGCGAGGGCCCGCACCTCCGCGGCCAGCGCCGCGGCGAGATGGAGCGTCGGAACGGGAGGTGGATCGCCGGGCAGGATCCGCGAGGAAATACGCGCCGCGTGGACCGCCCGCTTCCAGCGCTCCCCCGCGGCGGTCTCGGTGCGCTCATCGCTCAGCACCCAGAGCGAGACTGCGCTGCCGTACCGCCGCAGGAGGGCGCGGGCGGAGGACTCGAGCGCGCTCTCTGCGAAGATGACTTCCTCGACGGCGAGCCGGTGCAGGTTTCCGCAAGCGCAATCAAACCTCGCCGCGCTTCCCATGCGGGCCTTCATCTCGTCGAGAAACGGGTGAGAACTTGGACGGGGCAAGCCGGCTATAGCTTCGCGCCGCGCTGGATCTCCTCCGGCGAGCGGTGGTCGTAGCACTCGAAGGGAATCCCCACCTCGCCGGCGAGCGCCTTGAGCTCCGGGAGGTAGTCCCCGCAGACCGTCATCGGATGGTTGGTGTTGAGCTGCTCCTCGACGCGACCGCACAGTCTCAGGTACCAGTGCGGCCAGTCCGGGCTGCACTTCGCCGAGCGCTCCCGCCACTGCTGCTCGGTCGGGACGTCGGTCACCCCGCGCCCGGCGCACAGGTACATCTGGTTGTTGCGGTAGGAGAATCGCGCCCAGGTGACGACGCCGGGGACGCGGACGACCACCGAGGACGTGCCGCCGCCCTCGCGGAAGTACATGTAGGTCTGCCGCTCGGACCACGATCCGCGAAGCGAGTCGTGGCGGCCCTCGGCGAAGTATGGCGCCAGCGCGCCGGAGTTCACGAACCAGTAGAGTCCCTGCCGAGGGTCCCAGTACCTTAGGTCGTTGAAGCCGACCGGCTCGCCGCCGCTCAGAAGCTTCAGGACCTGCATCGTCAGGGCGGCGCCATCGTCGGCCTCGGTCGCCGACACCAAGGTGGTGCCGTCCGATTCGGGCCGGAGCTTGTTGTTCAGCAGGCCCAGCGTCAGATCGGTTGCCGGGTAGTGCTCGATCCAGTCGAGTTGGTCCTGCACGCCGACGAAGTCGAGTCCGAACTGCTTCTTCAGCTCGAGCAAGGCGAAGTAGACCTTCATCTGGAACAGCACCATCTCGCGAGTGAGGTGTTTGACCGGATCGGATCCGAGACGGACGTCCATCCCCTTCTCGACGAGGAAGGCGAGGGCGTCCTCGGCGCGCCCTGCCGGGACCTTCTCGGCCATCTTCAGGAGGCGGAGTCCGTCGAACCCCTCCCGGGCGATCCCGAAGACCCGGAGGAAGTCGGCCTCCGGGATCTTGTTCCACATCTGCATCGAGCGCGGGCCGACCGCGCCATAGATCGAGCCCTTGAGCTGCTCCCGGACCTTCCGGCCGGCTGCCGACGCCTTCGGTCCGACCGGGATCTCGATCGGCTTGGGCTGCGGCGGCGCATGGGTCCCGTTCTTCAGGAAGTCCTCGATCGCATCCGCGTAGTCCGCGTGATCCTCGAACCGCTCGACGAAGCAGCGGCTGGTCTCGACGCCCACCTGCGCGGTGCCGGCCGCGGCGGCGAGGAGCCCGACCGCGCCGGGGTAGTCGGACAGGCAACTTCCCAGCATGAGCTTCGGGACGCTCCGATCCAGCTGGTACATCGGGCTGACCGAGAAATCGGGATAAGCCCAGCCCGCGATGAAGTTCAGGAACCGATCTCCGCGGGCGTCCCGCACAGTGCGGATCCCCTGGGCGACGCTCGAGACGGGTCCCCCGGGGTTGAGGATGTTCGCCTTCCACCCGCACTTCTCGATCACGCGGACCAACTCGCCCAGTTGCTGCTTGGCGATCGGCCACACCACGCGGTTGGGCTCCGCGCGGGCATCCAGGGGCATGTAGACGTCGACGGTCTTCGCCATCGCTCACTCCTTCGGCCTGGCGCCACGCGGCTTCACTGCCTCGTGGCGCCATGCACCGCTTTTTACTTCAGCCACTCTCCCCCGCTATCCACGTTGTCTTTGGTGAAGACGTGCGAGTCGAGGGTGACCTCCTTCGGGACCTGTTTGCCCGCGAAGATGTCGAGCGCCATGTCGATCGCCTCACGGCCGCCGGTTGGATACTCGAAGCTCGCCGCCAGGATCCCCTGCTTCACGTAGGCCTGACCCTCGTGCGGAAGGGCGTCAATCCCGATGAACATCATCTCCTTCTCGCGCCCGGCGGCCTTGGCGGCCAGGTAGGCGCCGTGAGCGCCCGGATCGTTGTGGCCGTAGACCAGGTCGATCTTCGGATGGGTGGCGAGCGCGGACTCCATCTCCTTGCGCGCGTTCGGCTCGAGCCACTTCATGTCGGCGTCGAACACCACTTTGAGGTTGGAGCCCTTGATCCCGTCGCGGAAGCCCGAGTCGCGGTCCTGCCCAGGCGTCGACGTCATGAGGCCCTTGAGCTCGACCACGTCGCCCTTGCCGCCTAGCTTGCTCACGACCCACTTGCCCGCGGCGCGTCCGATCTTCTTGTTGTCCGCGCCGATGAAGCTCGTGTAGTCCGAGCCGAGAACGCGGCGATCCAGCACGATGACCGGAACGCCCTTCTTGTAGGCGTCGGCGACAGGCGGGGTCAGCGGCGCTGCCTCCTTCGGTGAGACGATGATCAGGTCAACCTTGGAGCTGACGAACTCCTCGATCTGCGCCCGCTGCTTCAGCGAATCGTTCTGCGCGTCCTTGAAGATCATCTTTATGTTCGGGTGCTTCTCGGCGGCGTTCTTGATGTCCGTGTTCATCTGGACGCGCCAGGGCTCGCCCAGATTGCACTGGCTCATCCCGACCACGTACTGCTTTTCCGCCGCGTGGACCGCGAGGCTGAAGCCGAGCAGCAGCGCGGCAACGAGGAGCTTTTTCATGGTGTTCCTCCGGGTTGTCATTTGCGGACCCTCTGGAAGAGGACCGCGGCGACGATGATACTTCCAGTCAACATGAGGCGACTAGCTTCACCGACAGCATTGATGCTCAGGATTTTCTCGAGATAGCCGATGGTCATCGCGCCGACAAGGGTGAACAGCATGCCGCCCCGGCCGCCGTTCAGGCTGGTGCCGCCCATCACCACGATGGCGATCGCGGACAGCTCGTAGGTGCTCCCCGCTTCCGGGTCCCCCTGTTGCTCCTGAACGGCCTGGCAGATGCCCGCCACGGCGCTGAGGAGGCCACTCATCCCGTAGGCCAGCAGCTTCACGCCCTGGATCGGGATGCCCGACAGCCGCGCCGCCTCCTCGTTGCCGCCGGTCGCGTAGAAGTACCGGCCCCAGCGGAGCTTGGCGAGTAGCACCCTGCAGAGACCGATGCAAGCCAGGAAGATCAGCGTCACGACCGCGATGTTCTCCCCGAGGATCTTGTGGTCGAGCGCCGAGAAGATGCGCGGCAGGTCCACGTACTTGTAGCTGCCGTCCGGGTTCAGGACCGCGCTCGAGATCTTCTGGCCGCCCGACACCCACTTCGCGAGCCCGCGGGCGAACACCATCACGGCGAGCGTGGCGATGAATGGCTGCATGCGGAAGCGCGCAACCATTCCGCCCGAGAGCAGCCCGCAGGTCGTGCCCGCCAGGACCACGAGCGGGATCGCGGCCCACGCCGACCAGCCGAGGTGGATGCTGAGGATGGAGAAGATGACCGCGCAGACGCCGAGGATGCTGCCAACGGCGAGGTCGATCCCGCCGGTGATGATCACCAGGGTCATCCCGCAGGCGAGAATCCCGTAAACCGAGACCTGCCTGAGCATGTCACGGTGCGTGCCCCATTTGAAGAACGACCCTTGCGCGTTGAAGACTGCGCCGATGATCAGGACGAAGCAAAGGGGTGCGAGCGCCCGCACCCAGGGCCGCTCGAAGGCGATCCTCAGGACGCTTTTTTGCCCGGAAACGGCCTCGGTGTCGGGGCGCGGCTCGCGAACGTTCAGGAGGATTTCGCGGTCCGCGGTTGGCGTTTCGTTCATACGGCCTCGTCCGCCATGGCCGCCTTCAGGACCTTCTCCTGGGTTGCTTCCGCGCGGCCGAACCGCGCCGTGACGCGACCGCGGTGCATCACGACGATGCGATCGGCGAGGCCGAGGAGTTCAGGCATCTCGGAGGTGATCATCAGGATGGCGAAACCATCCTTGGTCCACTGGGTCATCAGCTCGTAGATCTCATGCTTCGAGCCGACATCCACGCCTCGGGTCGGCTCGTCGAGCAGGAGCACCCCCGGACGGGTCTCGATCCACTTCGCCAGCGCGACCTTCTGCTGGTTTCCGCCCGAGAGCGTTGCGACCTCCTGCCAGAGGTCTGCCGCCCGGATCCCGAGCGCACGCACATGCCGATTGGCGACCTTCCACTCCATCGAGCGTATCATCCAGAGCGCCGGAGACACCGCCTTGAGCGACGCCAGCGTGATGTTCTCCGCCAGGCCCAGGCCGAGGATGAGGCCCGTGCCCTTGCGGTCGCTGGTCAGGTACGCGAGACCCTGCTGTACCGATCGGCGAGGCGAATGGATGTCGAATCGCTCTCCGTCGATCGCGACCTTCCCCTCTTGGAGCTTTCCGTACGCGCCGAAGATGCCCCGAAGCAGCTCGCTGTTTCCGGAGCCCTCCAGGCCGGCAAGCCCGACGATCTCGCCGGCGCGGACGGAAAGGGACACCTCGCGGACCAGCCAGGATCTCCTCCCGGTCGATGTCCCTCCGGGCTTGGGCACCGAGAGACCGTCGATCTCCAGCCGCACGGCGCCGATCTTGGTCCGCCGCACCGGGAACTGCCTGCTCAAGATCTACCGGATCGCCGATCGGATCAGCTCGGGCTCCGCGAGGTTCCCGGCCTCCGCGGTTCCGACGTGCCTCCCGTCCCGCAGCACGGTGATCCGATCGGCGATCCGGTAGATCTCCTCCATCCGGTGCGTGATGTAGACGATCCCGCAGCCCCGCGTCTTGAGCTGGCGGACGAGCCCGAACAGCTTGTCGACCTCCGGTCCGCTCAGTGCGCTGGTGGGCTCGTCCATGATGAAGATCCGCGCATTGAAGGCGAGCGCCTTGGCGATCTCGATGCGATTCTTGACCGAAAGCGAATAGTCCTCGACCAGTCGCGACAGGTCGATGTCGAGGTCGAGTTGGTCGCAGAACTCCCGCGCCTTCCGCAGCTGGGCGCTCCGATCCGTCCACTGCCGCGCCGTAGCGCTGCGCGTCAGCTCCCGCCCGAGGAATATGTTGTCGACGACCGACATCGAGTCGATGAGCGACATCTCCTGGTGGATGACGGAGATCCCCCGGGCGGCCGCGTCCTGAGGCGAGCTGAACCGCGAGGGGAAGCCGATCAAGGCGATCTTCCCCTCGTAGTCGGTGTGCACGCCCGCCGCGATCTTCATCAGCGTGCTCTTCCCCGCTCCGTTCTCGCCGGCGAGCGCGTGGACCTCTCCGGGTCGCAGATCGAACGAAACGTCGTGGAGGACCGGCACCCCCGAGAAGGACTTGGAGATGCCGGTCATCGCCAGAAGGGCTGGATCCGGCTCGATCCGGGCGGCAGCGTTGCTGTTCTTCGCTTCCCCGGTGCTCAAGGCTCCCATCCTCAGGATTCACTCCTAGTCGTAGAGCAGCGGCTTCATCGCAGGCGAGTCGACGTTGGACTTGTCGTACCACTTGAACCCGGTGTCGATGTTCTTCGGCACCTTCTCGCCCTTGATCGCCTTGGCGGCCGCCTCGACGCACTTGTAGCCGATGCCGACCGGATCCTGCGAGACCGCGCCCGCCTCGACGCCGCTGCGGATCGCGTCTTTCTGCTGCTTCCCGGCGTCGTAGCCGATGACCACGATCTTGCCTTCCTTGTGGAGCTCCTTCACCGCGTTGAGCACGCCGATGATCGAACCCTCGTTGGCGCCGAAGATGCCTTTTAGATTCGGGTGCGCCTGGATGATGGCCTTGGCGAGGTCGGTCGACTTGAGCTGGTCACCGCCGCCGTACTGGACGTCCACCACCTTGATGTTGGGGTGCTTCTCTTTCATTCGCTTGAGGAACCCGTCGCGCCGGTCGATGCCGGTGCGGCTGGTCTGGTCGTGGACGACGGCGGCCACCTCGCCAGAGTCGCCGATGAGCTCGGCCATGTGGTCCGCGGCCGCGCCGGCGGCGGCGATGTTGTCGGTTGCAGCGGTGGCGACCGGGATGTCCGAGTCCACCCCCGAGTCGAAGCCGACCACCGGGATCTTGGCGGCATGCGCCTTCTGGAGCAGCGGGATGGCGGCCTTGGAGTCGAGCGCGGCGAAGCAGATGGCGGCGGGCTTCTTGGCGAGCTCCGCCTGCAGCATCTCGATCTGCTTGTCGACCTGGGACTCGTTCTCCGGGCCCTCAAAATTGATCTTTACCTTGTAGTCCTTGGCGGCCTTCTCCGAGCCCATCTTCACGGCCTGCCAGAACTGGTGCTGGAAGCCCTTCGAGATGACCGGGATGTAGGGTTCGGCCGCCCGCGCCGCCGGC
>Ga0209236_1001013_pt1 | contig 16694 bp, 19 predicted proteins | sample GraSoi013_1_40cm_FD_185819 | JGI IMG/M metagenome (GOLD analysis project Ga0209236, IMG submission 185819) | Grasslands soil microbial communities from the Angelo Coastal Reserve, California, USA - Sample 09_27_2013_1_40cm (SPAdes) (version 2) | ecosystem: Environmental > Terrestrial > Soil >... | reverse complement strand
CCCCCGCGCGATGAGCGTCAGGATCTGGGTCATGCGGCCGCCGTCGTTGGGCATGTCGAAGTCGGGATTGTAGGGGTAGTACGAATTCTCCAGGCCGAAGAGATCGTACTCGAGCCAGATGCCGGTGGCCGCGAGGTCGAAGAGGTGCCGCTCGTCGGCGATCGTCCGCTCGATGTGGCACATGACGGTGCGGCGCAGGTCGCCGCCCTGTTTTCGAATCAGCTCGACGATCTGCATGGGCGCTGTCTGGTCGCGCCCCGGGTGAATCATCAGCGGCGCGCCCGTCTGGCGCTGCGCCTCGACCGCGGCCCGGACGACCTTCTTCTCGTTCTCCGTCCACGGCCACGTGGTGCCGATCTCGCCGATGAGCCCGGCCCGCACACCGGTGTCCCCGACGCCGACGGTGACCTCGCGCACGATCTCGCGCACGATCGAGTCCTCGCTCCGCCTGTCCATATCGGCGGGGGGATGTTGAGGCCGGTGGCCCGCGAGATTCGCGCCAGCGCCAGCGGATCGCGCGAGAGGCTCACGTTGGTCGGGTCGACCACCGTCTGGCCGCCCGCGCGCCGGAAGAGCATGATCTCGTCCAGCGCCGTCTGCTCGTCGAGGAGGCGGAGGTTGTCGAGGTTCGCGTTGAAGTTCTGCCGCACCCAGCCGACGTTCGACAGGCTCACCGGCTGGTAGGCGAGGCCCTTGTCGCTCGCGGCCGCCGGCTCCTTGAACATCACCGCGAAGTCGATGAGCAGGTGCTCGTGGGGCAGCGTGACGCCCATGGTGTCCGCGTCGACGGCGCCGAGCACGGTCAATGCCTTCCCCGAGAGTGCGCTCGGCATCGCGTCCTCCTAGTGCGGCGTCTGAGGGACGGGCGGCCTGTCCGGCTGGACGTGGCCGCACCGGCGGCAGGTTCGCAGCTCCTCGCTCCCGTCGAAGCGCTCGATCGCGGTCTTCAGATCCTTCTCGATGTCACCGACGTGCATGGTGACCTCGTGCAGCCGCGCGTCGCAGCGCTCGCAGAACCAGACGAGGGACTCTGTCTGCGTGAGCTGGCGCTTGACCTCGACGACGAGACCCCAGGTGTCGGCGGGGCGGTGCGGCGCGTGCGGCGTCAGGGCGGGCACCAGGAGCATGCCGCCCTCGCGGATGACCTGCGACTGACGCTGGCCGCCCTGCATGTACTCGAGGACCATGTCGCCCCTGAGCATGAAAAAGATCTCGTCGGAGGGGTCGACGTGGAAGTCGCGGCGCGCGTTGGGCCCGCGGATGATCATGGCCGTGAACTGCGAATCCTCCCAGATGACCTTGTTGCCCACGGGCGGCTCGAACGCGTGGCGGTTCTGCTCGATCCAGCTCCAGAGGTTGAACGCGGTCAGGGGTTTCATCGCACGACCTCCACCACGCCGCGCGCCGGGGACACGCGCACGCGATCGCCGCTGCAGAGCACCGTGAATGGGTCGGGCGTCACGCGGTGCATGGCGGAGATGCCAGCGAGCACGAGCCCCTGGATCATGACGGGGTTCGTCCGGCCGAAGATGACGGCGGCCGGTGCCACGCCACGGTGGACGAGCGCCAGGAACGCCCAGCCCGCGGCCACGCCGCCCTGCACGGCGGGAAAGTAGACGATCTTCCCGGCGAGCGAGCATCCCTCGAGCGCGTGGCCGCGGCGCGAGATCACGCCCGTCTCGCGGTCCATGTCGTAGCGGATGCTGAACGTGTCGCGCGACAGCAATATTTCCGCCTCGACGTCGGGGCCGAAGCCTCGCGGACCGGTGAGGACCGTCATATCATGCGAGACACGCGCGGGCGGGCAGGCGGCCGCTCACCGCGGCTTCCACGCAGACGTCGGTGGTCCGCAAGATCGGGTGCAGGCGATAGCCGCCGATGATGTTGGCGATCTTGGCGGAGTTCGTGAGCACGTTCTTCCAGCCGAACGCTGCCGCCATCTTCGCCGGCTCCATGATGTACCAGCACACGCCGGACAGGACGCGCCCGCCGGCGTCCTCGATGGCCTTCACGTAGCCCAGGCGCGCGGCCATCTCGCGGTTGGCGAAGTTGGTGGTGACGAGCAGCGCGGTGTTGGCGTGCACGCGCCGGCCGTCGAGGAGCGCGGCGATCCGCCGCAGCTCCAGCACGGACAGCTGCGGGCCGGAGAACACGACCACGTCGATCTCAGGCCGATCTTCCGGGTACGTGCGATAGAACGCGGCCAGCGCCGCGTCGTCCACGACGTGCGCGGCCTCGGGCGCGGCGCCGCGAAACGCCTCCGCCTCGTCGCGCGCCTCCGGAGTCACCCCGATCATGTGGTACATCGCGCAGGAGCCATACGAGGCCAGGGCGGCGCCGAAGTGCTTCAGCTCGTCGCCCGCCGGCGCGTGCCGCACGCCCGCCAGCACGGGGACCTTCCAGTAATCGAGCGTGCGGCGGCCGATGATGCCGCCGAGCGCTCCCCAGTCGGCGTAGTCGTTCAGCGCGCAGCGCACCTCGAACCGCAGCGTGCCGGCGCGTTGCGCGTCGAGATGATAGCCGTACGCCGGCGTCACCCCGGTGAGCCCGGCCGCCACCGCCGCCGGCCCCGCCTCGTAGTTCGTGCGCGCGCCGGTCACCGAGTTCGCCCAGATCACGGTGCCCGTGTCGCCCCACGCGAGATGCTCGCCGAAGCGCGGCTGGTAGACGGTCTGGTAGTTGATGCAGGTGTCGACCTGGAGCGCGCCGAGCTTCTTGAGATGCGCGACGAGCGCCGCCTCGCGGGCGACGAGCGCCGGGTCCTGGCGCACGGCCGCCGCGCGCTCGAAGTCCACGCAGCGCGCGTTCGTGGTGACGGGCACGGCGAAGGCGGCCCCGTGCTTGACGAGCGACTCGACGAAGGCGAACCCGGCGTCGCCCATCACCTCCATGTCGCCCATCATGTGGGCGTTGGTGATGGGCACGAAATGCTCGGCGTCGAAGAACTCACCGACGGCGATCTGCTGCTGGAGCGCCAGGCGCGGCGCCTCGCCGGCCTCGCCGGCGAGAATGCGGGCTTCGCGGTCGGTCAGCCGCATGGGGGCCAAGAATCCGGGCAAGGGCCCGGCGTGTCAAGCCGCGCGCGAGGGGCCGCGAGGGCGAGAGAGAGCCCGGCCCCGGAGGGCCGGGCTCGCCAACCGCGCGACCAGCGCGGTTATTCGGCGGAGGCGGCACGAGCAAGTGACGGTCGCGGTCGTCGTGCCGAGCGGGAAGGTCCCGCCCGTCCCGGGGCACGTCACCGCGGCTTCGGGCGCGCCTGCGCCAGGGCCTTTCATGAGAAGATGGCGCTCTGTCGTCCAGCCGCGGGTAGAGGAGAACATCGATGCGAGGTGTGTTCGCGACCGCCGTCGCGCTGACTGTCGTGCTGGGAGCTGTCCTCGCCGTCTCGCCGCGGGCGCGCGCCGACGAGCCGATGACGAAGACGCAGGGGGACGCCATCCTCGACGAGCTGCGCCAGATCAAGAAGCTGCTCGAGCGCATGCCGCCGGCGCCCTCCGCTGCCGCCGCGCCGCGCGCCGACGAGCGCGTCAAAGTCGGCCTGGGCACCGCGCCCTCCATTGGACGCAGCGACGCACCGGTGGTCATGGTCGAGTTCACGGACTACCAGTGCCCGTTCTGCCAGCGCTTCCACATGACGGCCTTCAACGACCTGAAGCGCGAGTACATCGACACCGGGAAGATCCGGTACGTGAGCCGCGACCTCCCGCTGCCCATGCATCCCCACGCCATGAGCGCGGCGAATGCGGCGCGCTGCGCGGGCGAGCAGAACAGGGAGAAGTTCTGGGAGATGCGCCATCGGCTGATCGTCAACGCCAACCAGCTCGGCACCGACAAATACACCGCGCTGGCCGACGAGCTGAAGCTCGACCGCCCGGCGTTCCAGGCCTGCCTCGCCGGGGACAAGTACAAGGCGCAGATCGAGAAGGACGTGACCGACGCCGGGCTGGCCGGCATCGGGGGGACGCCGAGCTTCGTCATCGGACGCGTCAGCGGCGACGGCGTGGACGGCGTGAAGGTTGTCGGCGCTCAGCCCTTCGGCGTGTTCGACGCCAGGCTCAAGGAGCTGCTCAAGTAGGCCGCGCTCGTCCAGGCCGATAATCGGGGCCATGGCTCCGCTCTGGACGCTTGTCGCCGTCTTCGTCGCGGGGACGGTGAAGGGCATCGCCGGCCTCGGCTTCCCGACCCTCGCCACTCCGCTCCTCAGCCTCGCCGTCGACGTGAAGACCGCGGTGGTCCTGCTGATCCTGCCGAACATCGTCATGGATGGCATCCAGTTCGCGCGGCGCGGCGCGCCGACGGAGACGATCCGCCGTCTGCTGCCACTCCTCGCCGGCGGCGCGATCGGCACGATCGTCGGCACACGTCTGCTCGTCGTGCTGCCCACGCGCACGGTGCTGCTGCTGCTCGGCGGTTTCGTCGTGGCCTTCGTGGCGCTGAACGCCACGCGCGTTTCTCCACGGCTGCCCGCGGCGTGGGAGCCCTGGGTAGGACCGGTGGCCGGGTTCGTCGCGGGCGTCGTGGGCGGCGTCACGAACGTGCCGGGCACGCCGCTGGCGATCTACTTTTACGCGCTCGGCATGTCGAAGACCGACTTCCTCGCTTCGACGGCCTTCACGTTTCTCGTCTACAAGCTCGTCCAGCTCGCCGCCGTCGCCTGGTACGGCCTGCTCTCGACCGCCCTCGCCGCGACGTCGGTAGCGCTCACGGGCATCGCGCTCGCCGGCTTCGTCGTCGGCCTCTGGGTCCAGAACCGCCTCGACCAGCGGGCGTTCAATACCGCCGTGCTCGCGCTTCTCGGCGCGCTCGGTCTCTGGCTCATCGTCCGGAGCCTGCTCGGGTGAGCAAGACGGCGCGCGTGCGTCTCGTGCGCGGCGACATCACCGCGCTCGACGTCGACGCCCTCGTCAACGCCGCGAACTCGAGCCTGCTCGGCGGCGGCGGCGTGGACGGCGCCATCCATCGCGCAGCCGGCCCGGGCCTGCTCGAGGAGTGCCGCCGGCTCGGCGGCTGTCCGACCGGCGAGGTGCGGCTGACGCGCGGTCACGCCCTGCCGGCGCGCTGGGTCATCCACGCGGTCGGCCCGATCTGGCGCGGCGGCGGCGAGAACGAAGACACGCTGCTGGCGTCGTGCTATCGCAACGCGCTGGCGCTCGCGGCCGAGCGCGGATTCGCGAGCCTCGCGTTCCCGGCGATCTCGTGCGGCGTGTACGGCTTTCCGATTCCGCGCGCCTGCCGGATCGCGCTGCGCGAGATCCACGGGTTTCTCGCGCAACACGACGTGCCGCGGGCGGTCGCCCTCGCCTGCTTCGACCCGGCCGTCCATCTCGAGTACGCGACCCAGTTGAGTCTCAGCTAAAGCTCGCCGCCCCGCCGCCCCACGGCTCCGTACGCCGAGCCGCTCCAACGTTCGTGCGGTCGGGCGGGGCGCGGCCTCGCGAGACCCGTGTCTTCTGGGTACCGCGTCGGCCCCGGCTGACCATCGTGGCTCGCTGACAGGCGCACCGTAGCGTCGATTTGCGTGGTCTCGCGAGGCTGCGCCCCGCCCGACCGCACGAAGATCGAGCGCGCTACGCGGTGAGCGAGCTGAAGATGCGGCGGGCGAGAGCCTCGTGGTCCTCGAGGTTGTGCGCGAACAAACCGAACTCCTTCACCTCGATGAGATCCACCATGCGGAACGGCTCGCCCTGACGCACGGTCTCGAAGGCGAGCGCCTGGAAGCACGAGCGGCCGGCCTCGGGACGCTCGGTGACGAGGATGAAGTAGAGCGTGGGCCAGTGCCGGCGCATCATGTGGAAGAGCGAGCGATCGCCGCGCTGGTTCTCGACGGAGATGAACTGCTCGGCCGACGGCCGGTACTTCACCTCGACGAGGTACTCGTGCTCCTCGCCGCTGTCCCCGCGCTGCGAGATGCGAAAGTCCGGCGAGAAGTCCTCGCGGCCGAAGCGCAGCGGAGAAGACTGCGGCCGCCGGAACGGCGCCACGTCGTACCGCGCGCGCCGAAAGATCGATTCGACCAGGGCTTCGGCGATGCGACTTTTGGCCTCCAGGAGATCCATCCCACCTCCGTGGCCTCGGAACCCGCGCCAAACGCGCGCTGTCGTCATAGTATCATTCGACCTGCGCGTGTCTCGGCCACAAATCCACGGGTCTTTGCCCGCAAATCCAGGGGGTTGCATGACGGGAGCGGGGGATCGGATGAGCCGCCGCCAGTGCCTGGCGGCAGGCGCCGCCCTCGCCGGCTACGCGCTGGCCGCCGCTCCCAGCCTCGCCAAGGCGGTGCGCACGGATGAGGCAGGCCTGGCGACCGCGCAGGCCGAGATCACGGGCAGCGGCGTCGCGATGCCCGTCGACGAGGCGCGGCCGGCGGACGCCGCCAAGGCGCCGATCGTCGTCCTCGAAGCGATTCGTCGACGTGGTGCGGGTGGGCAACCCGAACGTGGAGATGGTCGTTTATCCCAACGCGGGCCACGCGTTCCACGCCGACTACCGCGCGTCGTACCAGCCGGCGGCGGCCGCGGCCGCCTGGGAGAAGTGCCTGCAGTTCTTCGCGCGCCACCTGCGCGCCTGAGGAGGAAGCCAGCATGCTGACACGTCGCGAAGTCCTCGCCACGGGAACGGCGTTCACCGGCTACGCGCTGAGCGTCGAGACCGTCCTGGCGCAGGCGATCAAGACCGATACCGACGGCCTCGTGGCCGGCGACTACAAGATTCCCGTCGCCGGCTTCGACGTGCCCGTGTACGAGGCGCGCCCTGCCGGCGGCAGCAATCACCCGATCGTGCTCGTGGTCTCCGAGATCTGGGGCGTGCACGAGTACATCCGCGACTCGACGCGCCGCTTCGCCAAGGCCGGCTACTACGCGATCGCCCCCGAGCTGTTCGCGCGCGAGGGCGGCGTGGCCCAGATCCCCAACGTCCAGGACGTGCTCAAGATCGTGCTGGCGCAGAAGCGTGAGCAGACGCTGGGGGATCTCAAGGCCGCCGTCGACTGGGCCAAGACGCGGCCGGGCGTCGCGGCCGGCAAGGTCGGCGTCACCGGCTGGTGCTGGGGCGGCTCGACCGTGTACCAGGAGGCCGCGGCCAATCCCGACATCAAGGCTGCCGTGGCGTGGTACGGCCCGCCCGCGCGGCCGTATCAGGCCGCGAGCGGGCCGGTGACCGGCTTCGATCTCGCCAAGGACATCAAGGTCCCGTTCCTCGGCCTCTACGGCGCCAAGGACCAGAACCCGAAGCCCGAGGACGCGCAGAAGTTCGGCGAGATGCTCAAGCAGAACGGCAACAAGAACGTCGAGATCGTGATCTATCCCGAGTCGGGCCACGGCTTCCACGCGGACTACCGCCCGTCCTACAACAAGGCGGACGCCGACGACGCCTGGAAGCGCTGCACCGGGTGGTTCCAGAAGAATCTGAAGGGGTGAGCGAGCGGCGCGCGCGCTAACCGCCCAGGCGGTCGACCAGCGCGCGCGCCCACGCCATCTTCGCGGGGTCCATCACCAGCTTCTCGCCGAACGGCTCGCCGAACGGGCGCGTGGCGTCGATGCCGAGCTTGGCGGTGACGCCGCGCTCGTCGGCGCTCGGGTCGAGCATCGCCCCGAGGCTGCCGGCAATCGTGACGAGATCCCGGTCGGCCTGCATCCGCGTGGCCACCGCCCACATGACGTCCGACTCGTCGAGCACGTCGATGTCGTCGTCGACCACGATCACGAGCTTCAGGTAATGGTCCACGCCGAGCACGATCGGGATGACGTGCTTGGCCTCGCCGGGCCGGCCCTGCGTGATCGACACGTAGGCGCTGAACGACGACGTGCCGGACAGCGGCACGTGCACACCGGTGACGTTGGGGATCACGCGCTGCAGCGCGTTCCAGATCTCGGCCTCGCGGACGAGCGCGAGCGTCGTGATGTGGTCGCCGGCGCGACCGGAGCCGATCGACTGGAACCACGGCGCCGCGCGCATCGCGAGCGCTTTGGCCTGGAAGACGTGCTCGGTCGAGCGGCGCGAGAAGTAGCCGGTGAACTCGCCGAACGGCCCTTCGGGCTCGCGCACGCCGGGCAGGATCTCGCCCTCGATGACGATCTCGGCCGCCGCCGGCACGGCGAGATCGATCGTCGCGCACGCCGCGACCTCCAGCGGCTCGCCGAAGAGTCCGCCGACCACCTCGAACTTGCCGACGTCGGCGGGTGGGTAGGCGAGCGAGCCCATGGAGACGAGCGGGTGCAGGCCGAGCGCGATCGCGCACGGCAGCGCCTCGCCGCGCGCCTCGGCACGCCGTTGGTACTCGAACATCCGCCTGCGCGAGTGCAGGCTGACGCCCATGCGGTCGGCGCCCTTGACCTGAAAGCGGTGGTAGCCCTCCGTCTCGACGCCCGTCTCGGGATCGCGCGCGACGAGCATGCCGGCCGTGAGGTAGCGCCCGGCGTCGCCGGGGAAGTAGGTCGGGATCGGCAGGCGGCGCAGGTCGAGATCGCGGCCGGTCAGCACGCGCTCGCGAAAGGGCGCGCGGGCCACGACGTTGGGCTTGATCGTGTCCTTGATGCGGCGCGCGTACTCCAGCGCCAGCCGCGGCTCCGGCACGCCCAGCGCCCACGCCAGCGCGCGGCGGCTGGCGACGACATTGGCGACGATCGGCATGTCGGCGCCGGCGACCTTCTCGAACATCAAGATCGGCCAGCGCCGGCGGCGCTCGTACTCCAGCACCAGCGCCATGACGTCGTAGTCGAGCGTCACGGGCTCCGTCACGCGCACGACCTCGCCGGGGAAGGCGCGCTCGTAGGCGGTTACGAAGTCACGGACGCTCTGTCCTGGCATCGGCGTCACCGGTCCTCGATGACGTGCGGCACGAACGGCGACTCGTTGCGCGTGATGAGCCCCTCGCTCTCGCGGATGCCGACGCCGGCGGACTCCTGGTCCACGACCCAGCTGCCGACGACCGCGCGCCGGCCATCATACACGGGCAGCGCGAAGTACTGCTGGTAGACGAAGCCCTCGTCGCCGTACTCGCCGGGCTGCTCCTCGCCGCCCGTCGCCGTCCTCACCTCGACGTTCTGGCCCTCGCGCCCGAAGCGCGGCTTCTTGACCCATTCGCGCAGGCCCGCGGGCTCGCGGAAGGCGGGCAGCAGATTGGGATGGTTCGGGAACAGCTCCCAGAGGATGGGCAGGATCGACTTGTTGGACAGGATCATGCGCCACGGCGGCTCGATCCAGTACGGCAGGCCAGCGCTCAGATGGCTGGCGAACGCCTCGCGCAGCAGCCATTCCCACGGGTAGAGCTTGAAGAGGTTGAGGATCGGCCGCTCGTCGAGGTCCGTGAAGCCGCGGATGTGGTGCCAGCCGATGTCGCCCACGTGGAGGCCGATCGTCTGGTAGCCGGCCTGCTCCGCGGTGTCGCGCAGGTAGGTCACCGTCATGAGGTCTTCGACGTTCTCGGTGTGGGCGAAGTGGATCGGCTCGCGCAGCAGGTCTTGCAGCGACTGCCACTTCGCGATCAGCTTCTCGTGGATGGAGTTGAACTGGTCCGCGGCGGGAAACACCTCCTCCTTCCACTTCCACTGCACGACGGCCGCCTCGAGCAGCATCGTCGGCGTGTCGGCGTTGAACTCGAAGAGCTTCGGTGGCTCGCCCGTCCGGTAGCCGAGGTCGAAGCGCCCGTAGATGGACGGATGGTCGTCGTTCCACGAGGTCTCGATCAGCGGCACCGCGGCGTCGGGAATCGCCAGCTCGGCGTAGCGACGCTTGGTGACGACGTGCTCGACGGCGTCGAGGCAGCGCGCCCAGAGCTCGTTGGTCGCCGTCTCGATCAGCTCCACGTCGGCCGAGGTCAGGCGGTAGTGCGCGGACTCGTTCCAGTACACCTCTCCGTGCGTGTGATGGAAGATCATGCCGACGGCTTCGGCCTTGGCCTGCCAGTCGGCGCGCGGGGCGATCGCGCGGCGCTCGATGGCGGCTAGCCTCCCGTGGTCGTGGTGACGCCGTGAACGCTCGTGCCGAACCCGCCGCGCGTCGAGGCGCCGCCGGGGACGGCGATCGCGTAGCCGCCGCTGTTGGGACGCGTGACGATGCCGCTGGACGGCGGGATCACACTGCCGCCGGCGGCGCGCTCGCCGAGGCGCGTGCCCTGGCCGCCGTAATACCAGACGTAGCTGCTGCCGATGGGGGCGCGGCCGGGCGTCGACGGCTGGCCCTCGCAGTGAGCGTCGGGCACGACCTCCCAGTCGCGGGTCACGCAGCGCTGCGCCTCGAGGCGGTGGTCGGAGCCGCAGCCGAGCAGGATGGCGGCGGCGGCCACGCGCACGACGAGCGGAACATCGACGGTGGGACTGCGCCGCATCCACGCGCTAGTGGATCGCGGAGGCGACGATCAGGGCGATGCTCAGCGCCATCGCGCCGACGACGATGGCCAGCGCGACGTTCTTTTCCTCGACGAGCTGGCGCCACAGGTGGTACGGCGTGAGCGCGTCGACGATCTTGAACGCCACGCCGAACACGACGATGCCCAGCACCGAGTAGACGAGCGCGGCCAGCACCGATCTCAGCGCCAACGCGTCCATGAGCCCTCCGTCCCGTCGTCAGAAATGGAAGTGCGTGCCGAGCCCGAGGTACTCGATCTTCTCCCGGTAGAACTGGCCGTTGGGCGAGCGGCCCCTGAAGTACTCGATCAGGAGCTGCATGTTCCGCGTGGCCAGCACGCCGTCGAGCTGCACGCCGGCGCGCGCCGAGAAATCGACGGACCACGCGTTCTCCTCCCGGTGCTGGAGGTCCACGCCGGCGACCGGACGCCAGCGCTTGTCGCGCGCGGGCCACGGACTCGTGTACTCGAGACCGTACTGGATCGACCACGGCTTCAGATCCTGCGGATCCTGGTCGAAGAGGTAGCCGGTCCCTCCGTAGACCCGCACGAGATCGCCGAAGTCGTAGGAGAGCTTGAGGTCCACCGACTCGTACGAGAGGTTGACGCGGTTGGTTTTCGTGCGCAGGAGGAACTCGTCGCCGAGGTGGCTCGACTGGTGGAAGACGCGGAGCATCGCCGAGAAGTCCGCGTAGCGGTACGAGAGGGGGAAGGCGACCAGATAGTCGGCGTTCACGAGGTCCTTGGAGAAGGCGTCGAGGTCGAAGACCGCGAACACGCCGGCCTGGACGCCGACCTCCCACCAGCCGCGGCCCAGCCGGTCGCGATACAGCGCAAAGGTCTCGCCGAAGCTGACGGCGGCCACGTCGAGCAGCTGCGGGTCGCTCAGATGGCGCTGGTAACCCGCGGCAAAGTGCGGCCAGCGCGGATCCGCGATCAGCGGCTTGAACAGCGAGCCGCCGGGCAAGAGCCCGCGCTGCCACTCCGACAGCACGCGCGGCGGCGGCGTGGCCGTCGGCTGGGACGCAACGGGCGGGAGCGCCGGCGGAGCGGCGCCGGGCTCGAGGATCTCCACGCGCGCCGCGCCGGGGATGGCCTGGAGCGCGGCGAGCACCCGCGCGCGATCGGCCCCGGCGAGGTCGGAGGCCTGCAGGGCGATCACGCGGTTCTCGACGCGCAGCGAGGGCGCGGTCAGCTTGAACTCGCGTTCCAGGATGGCCGCCGCGTAGCCGGCGACGAAGGCGTCGTCGCGCGCGAGCGCTGCCGCGACGGTGGGCGAGGCGAGGAGGAGGACGAGCCCGAAAAGGGCGCAGGCGAGGCGGCGCGCAGGCGGTCTCATGGCCGGCCTCAGTCGAGCGTCGCGAAGAAGCGGGCGGGCGCGCCCTCGGTCCCCGCGATCTTGTAGAAGGGCGCGGCGAAGTCGACGCGGCGCCGTGGCAGCGCGCCGAGATTGGTCAGCCCCTCCATGATCACCACGCCGGCGCCGAGGATCACGCGATGCATCGGAAAGTCCTCCGACGAGAAGTCGGGCAGCCGCGCGCAGTACTCCTCGAAGAAGTCGAAGCCGATGTTCTTGGCGCCCTTGGCCACCAGCCACTCGGCCGACGCCGGCGGGAAGTACGGCGACTGCGTGAAGTAGTCGGGCCACTTGCCGTACATCGTGTCCGTCCAGTCGGTGCGCAGCAGCACGATGTCGCCCGCCTTCACGCTGTCGGCGCCGCCGCGCTTGAGGTCGTCGATGGTGATCTCGTGGTTGGCGCCGGCGAACGAGAGATCCACCACGAGCGCCTCGCCCATCACCTGGTCGAGGGAGATCTCGGCCGTGGTGATGCCGTCCTTGAAGACGTGCAGCGGGGAGTCGATGTGGGCCCCGGTGTGCAGGCTCTGATGGACGGACGACACCTGCCAGAAGCCCGGCCCGCGCCGATGCGGCGTGATCTGAAGCCGCATGTTGGTGGACGGCGGGCTCAGCGTCGCATCGTTGACCGTCACCGACAGATCGACGTAGCGCTTCATGCGGATCCTCCGCCGAGAGCCCGGGCCATTCGCTCGAGCCCCTCGGTCAGCAGCGCGCGCGGTGCGCCGAAGTTCAGGCGGACGAAGCCCTCGCCGCCGGGGCCGAAGAGGCGGCCGTCGTTGAGCGCGACCTTCGCGCGCTCGAGGAAGAAGGTGAACGGGTCGGCGATCCCGGTCCCGCGGCAGTCGAGCCACGCGAGATAGGTCGCCTCGGGCGGCGCCAGCGTGACGCCGGGCAGGCGGCGCGGCACGTCGTTGGCGAGAACGGTGCGGTTCGCCTCGAGGTAGCGCAACAGCGCCTCCAGCCACGGGTCACCCTCGCGGTAGGCGGCGACGGCGGCGGCGTGGCCGAGGACGTTGATCTTCGGCACGAGGTCGGCGACGGCGGCGGCGAGACGCTCGCGGAGCGTGGCGTTCGGGATGATGGCCACCGCGCACTTGAGCCCGGGCAGGTTGAACGTCTTGCTCGGCGCCATGAAGGTGAGCGTGCGCGCCTCGATCTCCGGCGAGAGCGTGGCGATCGGCACGTGCCGGCGGCCGTCGAGCGGGAGATCGCCGTGGATCTCGTCGGCGATGATCCAGACGTCGCGTCGCGCGCAGGCGGCCGCCATGCCCTCGAGCTCCGCCCGCTCGAACACGCGCCCGACGGGGTTGTGGGGGTTGCAGAGCAGGAATGCGCGGGTGCGCTCACGCAGCGCCCGCGCGAACGTGTCGAGGTCCACCGTGTAGCGGCCGTCGGCGCCGCGCGTGAGCGCGTGCTCGTCACGCGTGAGACCGTGATTGCCCGCGGCGCGCAGGATGGGCGGGTAGACCGGCGTCTGCACGAGCAGCCCCTCGCCGGGGGAGGTGAGCGCGCGCAGCGCCAGGTTGAAGCCGGCGATCACGCCGGGCAGCGGCACCACGGCCTCCGGGCTCACGCGCCAGCCGTAGCGCTTGGCCACGCGCTCGGCCACGACCTCGTGCAGCTCGGGCTTCTCCATCAGGTAGCCGAAGAAGCCGTGCTCCACGCGGTCGCGCAGCGCCTGCACGACGGCGGGCGGTGAGGCGAAGTCCATGTCGGCGACCCAGAGCGGCAGGACGTCGGGCGGATACTTGCGCCACTTGTTCGAGTCGGTGCTCCGGCGATCGCTCACGCGGTCGAAGTCGAAAATCATGGCGTCCTAGGCTAGCCGCGCCGGCGACCCTTGACAACCCTCGCGCGGAGACGTACGGTCCCGCTGGTTCACGCCGTCACGGAAAGGACACGGCATGGCGCGCCCCACACCTTGCGTATCTCGCAGCCCGCCCCAGCCACTTCCCGCTCAGCGATAAGGGGCATTGCCCACATCCTCCTCGAGAGTTCCGCCCTGATGGTCGTCCTCCCGGAGGGGACAGGCGCAGTGCAAGGGATCGATGTCGCAAATCCGAGGCTGACCGGTGTGGCTTTCACCGATCTCGGAGGGCAACATGCCAGTGTCGAGGCTTCTCAGAGCCATCCTTCTGTTCGGGCTGATGTCCGTGCTCGCTGGGGGACTGTCCCTCGTGATGGCGCAGGGAAAGTCACCAAATGCGACGCCACTGCCACCCGGCCCGCCCGACGCGCAATCCGCATGGAACACGGAGTTGGTGGGTTTCAACGACCTTCAGGGTCGCTCCTGCTACCAGCCGCTCGTCGTCCACCAGGATGGGCGGCAGATCGCTTACTGTGGCCACCACGCCGGGACCGCGCTCAATCCGATGACCGGGCAGATGGAATCCAACGGTACGTCGCTTGTCGATGTCACCGATCCCCGTAATCCGAAATACCTCGCGCATATTCCCGGCCCAGCCGGTTCCATCGATGCCGGCGGTTCGCAGATGACACGCGTCTGCAGTGGGGATGTCCTGCCCTCGAGCTCCAAGGAGGAACGCGAGCGCAAGCACGGCAAGTGGTACCTGCTGCGAACCCACGGAAACTCATCCGGGGTGACGAACCCGATCGAGTCGCAGGAGATTTACGACGTCACCGATCCGGCCAACCCGTCGTTGCTCAAGACCATCGTGGGTGGGCTCAGCAACACCCACAAGAACTGGTGGGAGTGTGACACGGGCATCGCTTACCTGGTGGCGAACATTCCCTCTGAGGGCTGGAGACACAGCGGCTCCATCCAGCACCTGAAGATCTACAACCTCCACGACCCGGAAAATCCCGAATACATCCGGGACTTCGGACTGGTGGGCCAGCAGCCCGCGACCTGGATCCAACCGGCGGGTGCTCCCGCCTCCGAAGGACCCGTGACCCCGCCGTCCGGGATCCACGGTCCGATCTCGGGTTATCCCGCGAAGGACCGCGTGTACATGGCCTACGGAGTGGGGTCGAACGGTGTCGTCCAGATCGTCGACAGGAAGAAGCTGCTCGAGGGCGACCCGAAGGACGTCTTCACGCCGCAAATCTCCTTTTTCACGTTGCCGGGGTTGACGACGCAAGGCGGGCATACGTCCTTTCCGATCCTCAAGGGCAAACAGGACGCGCTGCTCGTGGTGTCCGAGGAGGGGGGCAACATGTGCACCCCCCGGGCAACACACACGCATCACGTGGCCTGGCTCTACGACATCACGGACGAAACGAATCCGACGTTGCTGTCGACGCTGAGCGTGCCCGAGAACCCGGGAGACTTCTGCAACAAGGGCGGTCGATTCGGCGCTCACGCTTCGACCGAGTCGTTCTATCAGCCCTACTACGGCCGCCTGGCCATCATCTCCTGGTTCAATGCCGGCGTGCGAGTGTGGGACATCCGCGATCCGGCGAACCCCGTGCCTGTGGCGTACTTCATCCCGGCGCGCAACGACAACACCTTCCAAAATTGCGCCACGATCAACGGGGTCCAAGTCTGCAAGAATGCGATCCAGACGAACAACGTCGAGCTGGATAGCCGCGGCCTGATCTACCTCGCGGATCGGGCCGGCTCGGGCATGCACATCGTGCGCCTGACCGGGCAGGCCAAGGCGCTGGTCGGCATGAACAACTGACGAGTTCATACAGCGGAAAGCCCGGCGGGATCCTGCTGATGGGGATCCCGCCGGGTTGAGGTCGAGCGTAGAGGTGCAGGGTGAAGAGTCTGGTGGCACTGACGACGGCCGGCGTTGCGCTGCTCAGCGCGACGCTGCTGGCGGCGTCCGCTCAGGCGCCGGCCGCGGAGCGCTTCGTCGTGACCGGGGTGCTGATCCTCGACGACGGCGATGGCTGGGCTTGGCTGCAGGAGCCGAGCCTCACGAACAACGAGAGCGTGCGAGTACGCCGCGGGCACACCGTCGGCCAGTGGCGGCTGACCCGTCTCCTCGAAGACCGTGTCGAGCTCGAGGGGCCCGGTGGGCGCATCACGTACGTTATCCTGGCTGGCGCCCGAGCCCCCGCTGCAGTATCGGAATTTGCCGCGGGTCAACAGGCCGGCGCCTCTCCGCGCACGTCCGTGCAGGACGATGTGGCGGCCCAGGCACGCGCCGCGGCTCGCAGTCTGGCGACGGGTGGCGATGAGGGCGTGTGGGACGACGATGGAGCATCACCATCGGTCGCGCCACCTGCCTCTCCGTCCGTCGCGCCGCCGCGCCAGTAGTCTTTCATGGAAAGCGTCGATGAAAATTGACTCGTCGCTGTTGGCGGTGAGCCTCGGCCTGTGCGCCGTCATGGCCGCTGCCACGTCTGGCGCCGCGGATCTGCCGGCACCCGGCAAGTCCAGGACGGTCGACGTGCGGAGCAAAATGGGAGCACCCACGGACATTCGCGTGACCGACGCCGGAGAGGAAATCTGGGAGTACGCGAGGCGAGCGTCACCGTACGAGACGTATATCGCTCGCTTCTCGAGAGACGGAACGCTGCGCGAGATCAATCAAGTCATCAACGACAAGACGTTTTCCAGTATCAAAGTTGGGAGGACCACGAAGACACAGGTCAGGGAGTTGCTGGGACCGCCCTGGCGGACGGTGATGTTTGCGGATGATGACGACGACGAGGACACCCAGGAGATCTGGGAGTACCGTGGACGGGACGCGACAGGGACGTACAAGTTTCAGATCGAATTCGATCACCACGGCATCACGCGCTTGGCCGATAAGATCCGCGACGCGACCGGAATGAAGGGTCCCCGCAGGAGCAAGTGATGCGCCCGGGGCGCGGTGTCCCCGCCGCCACGGCTTGACCGCCTCCGATGGCTCGACTACGATTCGCGCCATCATCCACCTCGACCCCGCGCGCACCGCCGTCGTCGCCGTCGACATGCACCGCGGTCACCTCGACCCGGCCGTGGCGACCCTGCCACTCGCCGCGGAGCGCTGCGGCCCCGTGATCAAGCGCGCGGTGGCGCTCTTCGCGGATCTGAGG
>Ga0209236_1001009_pt1 | contig 16744 bp, 15 predicted proteins | sample GraSoi013_1_40cm_FD_185819 | JGI IMG/M metagenome (GOLD analysis project Ga0209236, IMG submission 185819) | Grasslands soil microbial communities from the Angelo Coastal Reserve, California, USA - Sample 09_27_2013_1_40cm (SPAdes) (version 2) | ecosystem: Environmental > Terrestrial > Soil >... | reverse complement strand
TCGACATTGGCGGCCTCATCGAACGGCGTCACCATGGCGGTGAGAACCCTGCCGAAGAACGACATCTGACTCCCCCCCTAACCTTCCGCCTCTCGCTCCGACGCGACTTCTGCGGCCAGCCCAAACTCTTCGTGGAGGGCATTGAGGGCCCGCGGCAACTGTTCCCGCCATACCAGGCAGGAGATCGTGGTGTGCGAGTCCGCCGTTTGCAGGATCTCCGCCCCGGCGTCGTGCAACGCTTTCACCACCCGCGCCATCACGCCCGGCCGGCCGCGCATCCCAGCGCCGATGATCGACACCTTAGCGCACGGGCCGCTGACGTGTACCTCATAACCGAGTTTGGAGAGAAGGTTGGCCGCCTGCGGGACAGCCTCCTCCTTCACCGTAAACGCCAGCACCTCCGGCAGCAAGTTGATCAGGTCGATGCTGATCCCGTGCTCGGCCAGCGCCGCCAGCGCCCCCAGCGGGCGCGAGAGATCCTCCCCCCGCCGGCGCTCGATCTTCAACTGGACGACGTCAGGCAGATGCGCGAGCGCGATGACCGGCCGGCCGTCGATGATCGGCACACCCAGTTCCGGGCCTTTCACGATCAACGTCCCTCCATTCAGACTGCCCATCCGTCTGATGAGCAACTTCACGTTGTGTTCGCGACCGATGTCCGCGGCGCGCGGGTGCAGCACCCTCGCCCCCAGGGCCGCCAGCTGCGACATCTCATCGTACGTGATCCGCTGGATCGGCCGGGCCCCGGGCACCAGCTTGGGATCGGCGGTCATGATGCCCGGGACGTCTTTGTAGATTTCCACAACCTCGGCGCCCAGCGCCGCGCCGATGGCCACGGCGGTGGTATCGCTGCCCCCGCGGCCCAGCGTCGTAATCTCGCCATCAGGCGTAACCCCCTGAAAGCCGGCGACGACCACGACCTGGTCGCGTTCGAGGTGCGCCCGCGTGCGGGCGGCATCGATGCTGAGGATGCGAGCGTCGTTGAACTCATCGGTCGTAAAGATCCCCGCCTGGGCGCCGGTGAGGGCGATGGCCGGGCAGCCGGCCCGCACGAGGGTGTGTGCCAGCACGGCCGTCGAGATGATCTCCCCCGTCGAGAGCAGCAGGTCGAGCGTGCGCGGGTTGATGTCACTCCCGATCTCCCGCATCAAACCCATCAGGGTGTCGGTCGCGTAGGGGTTGCCTTCGCGCCCGATGGCAGAGACGACGGCCACGACGCGGCTTCCTTGCTTCCGCGTGGCGGTGATGAGCTCGGCGACCTGCAGACGTCCCTCCGGTGTCGCAAGTAATGCTCCCCCGAATTTTTGGATGACGATTCTCATGATGAGTCTTCCCGGTCTTCCCGGTCTCCTCAGTCTTCACAGTCTCCAGACTCTCGGTTTCTTTTCAGGTGGTGCAGTGGACCGGGGAGACAGGGTAGACCGGGTAGACTAAGATGTTACTTTCGACGTGAGAAGCCCCATCTCGATCAAGTGCTCCGCGATCTGCACGGCGTTTAGCGCAGCGCCCTTCCGCAAATTGTCGGCCACGGCGAAGAAGGCCAGGCAACCGGCTTCATCGGTGCGGATTCTGCCGACGAGGCAGGGATCGCGTCCGGCCGCCGCCAGCGTGGTGGGAACGCGCCCCGCGGCGGGATCGTCCACCAGTTCCACGCCGGGCGCGGCTGCCAGTAGCTTCCGCGCCTGCGCGGCATCCAGCGGCCGCTCGAACTCGGCGTGGACCGCGACCCCGTGGGCAACCAGGGTCGGTACTCGTACGCAGGTGACGCCGACTGGTAGCCGCGGCGCCGACAACATCTTGCGCAACTCAGCGGCAACTTTCGTCTCCTCACTGGACACCGCTCCTCGCATCGAGCCGACCGCAGGGATGACGTTCAGCGCGATAGGCTCCGCGAAGGCCGATCCCCGCGGCCTGTCCGGAGTTCTTCGCGAGGCGCCTGCTTCTTGCAGTTCCGCCCACAGCTGATCTACGCCGCGCTGGCCGGCCCCCGAGACCGACTGGTACGAGCAGGCGATGAGCCGCCGCAGCCCCGCCGCCTTGTGCAGCGGTGCGAGCGGCACGGCGATCGTGGCAGTGGTGCAGTTGGGGTTGGCGATAATGCGGCGCGGGGCATGCCGGAGGGCTTCGGCGTTCACCTCCGGGATGACCAGCGGCACATCGGGCTCCATGCGGAAGGCCGCGGAGTTGTCGATGACAGTTGCGCCGGCGGCCGCGGCCAGCGGGACGAGCTCCCTGGCGACCTCATCGGGCGTGTCGAAGATGACCAGTTCGAGATCGTGGAAGGCGGCGCGCGACGCCTCTTCGACCACGTGCGCACCGATTCGCTTGCCTACCGACCGGCTCGAGGCGAACAGCTTGAGTGTCGACGCCGGGAAGGTGCGCTCCTGTAGGACCCGCAACGCTTCCCGGCCCACAACGCCCGTGGCGCCGACGATGCCGACCCGATACCCAGTCATGGTCTCATCTACGTCCAGTCCTGTCCTCTGAGTTGGAGAGTCAGACCACGCACATCATCGCCTCTCCAACTTTTCAACTCTCCAACCTTCCAACTATAGTTCCAGGAGTTTCTCCAGCCCAACTACCAGTCCTGTCAGCGACCGCACCTTGCGGACCGCGAGCATCAGGCCGGGCATGAATGACTCCTCGTTGACGGAGTCGTGCCGGATTGTCAGCGTCTGTCCAGGCCCACCGAAGATGATTTCCTGGTGCGCGACGAGTCCGGGCAACCTGACACTGTGGACTGGAATGCCGTCTGCCCTCCCGCCGCGTACCCCAACGATCATCTCCTCTCCCTTCACGGCCGGAGTGGGAGGTGACCCACGCGCGGCCGCCACCACCGCCGCCGTTCGGAGCGCCGTCCCGGACGGGGCATCACGTTTGCGATCATGGTGAAGTTCGATGATCTCGACGTTGGAGAAGTACTGTGCCGCCAGGCGGGCAAACTCGATCATCAAGACAGCACCCACCGCAAAGTTGGGCGCCACGATGGCACCGACCCGCTTCGAGCCACACAAGGTCGCGAGACTGTCCAGGTCGGGCTGACTGATTCCTGTGGCGCCGATCACCGGACGGACGCCGGCTGGGATGGCCGCCCGGGCATGTTCTGCCGCGGCCGCGCCGGGGCAGAAATCGATGAGGACATCCGGTTTTGCGTCGAGGGCGTCGGCCAGTTCGGCGGTGAGCTTCACCCCAAGGGGGGTTGTCCCCGCCACCGTGCCGGCGTCCTGCCCTACTCCGCGCTCGCGGCCCAGCGCGGCCGCCAGGACCATATCCGGCGCACCTGCGACCGCCCGTACGGCGGTCCTGCCCATGCGGCCGGCCGCGCCGGCGATGGCGACCCGAATTTGCTCGGCCACAACGGCCACCCCCAACTACGGGATTGGGGATTTGGGATTAGGGATTAGACACAACGCGCGGTTTCCCAACCCCTAATCCCCAATCCCGCCGTTTCATATCACGCTTTTGCTTCCACGTAGCCTTCGAACGCCTTCCGCATCGAGGCCGACAGGTGGCCGTCGGAGCGAAATGGGCCGATCGCCGCCATCGACAGCCGGCCGGCTGGGAAGAGGTCGCCGGCCATACGCTGGACGTCTTCGGCCGTAACGGCATCCACCTTGGCGATGAGTTCGTCAAGCGTAATCTGCCGGCCGTGGTAGACCTCGGACCGAGCCAGCATCGACATCCGGCTCCCGGTGCTCTCCAATCCCAGCATGAGGCCGCCCTTCAGGGATTCTTTGGCCCGGCGGAGTTCGGCGTCGTCGACGCGGTGGAGCTTCATCTTCTCAATCTCTTCAAGCGTCAGGCGGATAACCTCTGGGCCGGCGTCTGGGCTCATACCCGCGTAGACGACGAACAGTCCGCCATCGCGGTATGACGCGGCGTAGGAGGCGATGCTGTAGACGAGTCCCCGCCGCTCGCGGATCTCCTGGAACAGCCGGGAGCTCATCCCGCCGCCCAGCAAATGATCAAGGACCGAGAGTGTGTAGCGCCGTTCGTCGTCCTGGGCCAGCCCCTGTGTTCCCAGACAGAGATGGACCTGCTCGGTCTCTTTGGTACGCGTAGCGACGTCGGTCTGCGGCCGCGGAGGGGCCTGCAGGACGGGATCGGCGGCGCCGTCCCATGCGGCAAAATGGCGGGTGACAAGCGCCGCGACCTGATCGTGCTCCAGGTCGCCTGCCGCGGCGATCACGACGTTATTGGGCCGGTAGAAGCGCCGGATGTGCGCGGTGAAGTCGTTGCGGGTCAGGCGGTTCACCGTCAGGAGCGTCCCGATGACGGGGCGCCCCAGCGGGTGGCCGTTCCATACAGTCTGGGCGAAGAGGTCCTGCACCAGTTCATCAGGGGAGTCTTCGTAACTCTTGATCTCCTCGGCGATGACCTGGCGCTCGCGTTCGATGGATTCTTCGGCCAGCGTGGAGTGCAGCAGCATGTCGGCGTAGATCTCCAACGCCCGGTCCAGGTGGGACGACAGCACCTTCACGTAAAATACTGTCTGCTCGCGGTCAGTGAAGGCGTTCATCTGTCCGCCGATGTCGTCCGCGGCCTGGGCGATTTCCAGGGCAGAGCGGGTCGCCGTCCCTTTGAAGAAGAGGTGTTCGAGGAAGTGGGAGATGCCGTGGTGCTCAACAGGTTCGTAGCGAGAGCCGACACTCACCCAGATGCCCACGGCCACAGTACGCACGTGTGGAATCCGCTCCGTAAGCAGGCGGACTCCGCTAGGGAGCACGCTCCTGGTGACGGTGCCGCTCGGTGGTGGCAGCTGAGGTTGGCTCATAATTGTCTACTGCATTACCTGCCCTGGAAACGAATCCCTGCGCGCGGGAAAACGGCGAACATGGCGAACACAGCGAGCAGGGCGAACGGGCGAACCAAAAAGATAGCGTAGATCAAGATGTCTGTTCGCCACGCTCGCTGTGGTCGCTGTGTTCGCTGAAGGAGGGCTTAGTGTCTGTCCGAGCCCGGCCGGGGCCCGCGTCCTGGGCCACCGGGTCCTGGGCCACGCCCCGAACCACTGCCGGATTCGGGGCCACGCCTGCGGTGGCGATCCCTGCCGTGTCCAGGGCCGGATGGTGCCCGCTGACCTGGACCACTTCCCGATTCAGGAGGACGGGATGTGCTGTCTGCAGGCGGCTGGCCGGGGGACGTCTCAGCCGGCGCGGACCCGCCCTCTCCCGGCGCGGTCACCCCGCGGCGGGTCAGGTTGATCCGGCCCAAATTGTCGATCTCCTTCACCCGGACCAGCAGTTCATCGCCCACCTTCACGATATCTTCGACCCGGTTGATCCGGCTGTCCGATAGTTCCGAGATGTGGACTAATCCTTCCTTGCCGGGCAGCACCTCGACGAAGGCGCCAAAATTCATCAGCCGGGTGACCCGGCCCAGATAGATCTCACCGACCTTGACCTCACGCACGATGGCCTCGATCATTGCGGTGGCTTTCTTCGCGGCCTCCTCGTCGGTGGAGGCGATCAACACGCGTCCGTCTTGCTCGATGTCGATCTTGACGCCGGTTTCGGCCGTAATCTTGTTGATGACCTTGCCGCCAGGACCGATGACCTCCCGGATCTTCTCCGGGTTGATCTCGATGGTGATAATACGCGGGGCAAAGGGCGACAGATCGGCACGCGGCTCCGCAATCACGCGGGCCATCGCGTCCAGGATCACTACACGGGCCTGCCGGGCCTGCTCCAGCGCCTGTTCCAGAATGTCTCGCGACAGTCCTTTGATCTTGATATCCATTTGCAGCGCGGTCACACCCATCCGGGTGCCCGCCACCTTGAAGTCCATATCGCCCATCGCGTCCTCGAGCCCCAGGATGTCGGTGAGGATCGCGACCTTGCCGTCCTGGCCGGTGACCAGGCCCATGGCGATGCCGCCGACCGGCGCTTTGATGGGCACGCCGGCGTCCATCAAGGCCAGCGTCGATCCACACACCGAGGCCATCGAGGTGGACCCGTTGGACTCCAGGACTTCGGAGACGAGCCGGATCGTATATGGAAACGCCGCTTCATCGGGCATCATAGGTTCCAGCGCCCGCTCGGCCAGCAACCCGTGGCCGATCTCACGCCGGCCGGGACCACGCAGCGGCCGCACCTCGCCGACAGAGAACGGTGGGAAGGAATAGTGATGCATGAAACGCTTGGAGGTTCGCAGGCTGATGTCATCGATGATCTGCTCGTCTTCGCCGGTCCCCAGTGTGGCCACGCTCAGGACCTGCGTCTGGCCTCGTTGGAACAATCCGGAGCCATGGGCCCGCGGCAGCAGGCCTACCGTGATGGACAGCGGCCGGATGTCGGTGTACGTCCGACCGTCCGGGCGCCGCCCCTCGGCGACGATCCTGCGGCGGACCTCGTCTTTCGTCGCGGTCTGAACAATTTCATCGATCTCTTTGCCCCGCTCCGGGTACTGCTCCAGGAGCGCCGCGGCCACCTCTTCGGTCACCCCGCGCAAGGCATCCTCGCGGGCCAGCTTCTCCGGGTTCGAGAGCGCCGCCTGAATGAGCGGTAGCGCGCGCGCACGCACGGCGCGGTCGAGTTCGGCATCCGCGGCAGCCAGCCGGACCGCGACTTTGGGTTTCCCTGCTTTGGTGACCAGCTCGCGCTGCGCGGCGATGACCCGGCGTATCTCCTGGTGCGCGAGGTCGAGCGCGTCGAGGATCCGGGGTTCCACCACCTCGCTGGCGCCCGCCTCGACCATGATGATCGCGTTGTCTGTGGCGACCACCACCAGATCAAGGTCGCTCTCCTGCTCGAGTTGCTGCCAGGTCGGATTGACGACCAGCGCCCCGTTGATCTCGCCGATCCGCACCGCGCCGATCGGGCCTTCAAAGGGAATATCGGAGATGGAGAGAGCCGCCGAGGCTCCGTTGATCGCCAGGACCACGGGATCGTTTTCGTGGTCGGTGGACAGGACGGTGGCGATGACCTGGACGTCGTTGCGGAATCCATGGGGGAAGAGCGGCCGGATGGGCCTGTCCATGAGGCGGGAGGCCTGGATGGCGGCCTCGCCCGGGCGCCCCTCCCTCTTGAAAAAACCGCCGGGGATCTTGCCGGCGGCATACATCTTCTCTTCGAAGTCGCAGGTCAGCGGGAAGAAGTCGATTCCCTCACGGGGTTCGGCCGAGGTGGCGGTCACCAGGACCAACGTATCACCGCTGCGCACCGTCACCGCGCCGCCGGCCTGTCTAGCCAGCCAGCCGGTCTCGAAGGAGATCGTCCGGTCCCCGACTTCCGCGGTTACGCGTTGAACAGATGAAGCCATTCTATCCTCCATGGTTTGTGTTCGAGCTGACCTCGCGTCGTGCAGGCCGTGCGGAGCGACGCGTCGCAATACATGCCGATGGGAGCGGAATACCCGCTCCCATCCGCCAAGCAGCGCACCTGCCCGTGATTCTTTCGGGAAGTCTGTTTATCGGCGCAGTCCAAGTGAATCAACAATCTGGCGGTACCGCTCCACATCGGTCCGGCTGAGATAAGCGAGCAGCTGTCGGCGCTGACTGACCATCTTCAGCAGCCCGCGCCGGGAGTGCATGTCTTTCTTGTGTGCGGTCAGGTGCTCGGTGAGTTCGCTGATTCGCTGGGAGAGCAATGCGATCTGCACTTCAGGCGAGCCCGTGTCCCCGTCGTGCCGTTTGAACTTGCCCATGATCTCGCGTTTCATGTCCTTGGCTAGCGCCACACCTTCCGCCCCCATCTCACCTGGGAAATTCGCACGCCGCAATTTTTGTGGACCCGCATAGCCATAAAAAATCGGATAGCCGAGGGGCCGCCGGAGGCACGGACCTCCCAGCTATCGACTCCTTACCATCATCCTAACACACCCCTGCGCGGGCAGCAACGAGCGACCCTGCGGTCATGCCACTACCGGGCCTCGGGCTTCGGGTTCCGGGTTCCGGGTTTGCCAACGCTCGTCTGCCCCACAAGCCGCCAGGCCCGAGGCCCGAGGCCTGTCCGTTCCTCCGCCTCAGCCAGAGCCCGCGGCACAGCGGCGACGTCTGCACCGATCTGACGCACAAGATCTTCGACCGACGAAAACATCAGCTCGTCATGCAGCCGAGTGGCCAGATGAAGTTCAAGCGGCATCCCGTACAGGTCTCCGGCGAACTGCAGCAGGTACGCCTCGACCACCAGCGGACCTTGGCCGAATGTGGGGCGGACGCCGATACTGACGGCGGTCGGGTACTCACCCGCAGCGCTGCGCGCGTAGCCGGCATAGATGCCAAGCGCGGGAATGAGTTTGTTGGACGGCACGGACAGATTGGCCGTGGGATAACCCAGCGTGCGCCCCCGGCCATCTCCACGCACGACCGTGCCCCGGAGAACATACCACCGACCGAGCAGCCTGCTGGCCTCCGTGACGCGTCCGGCGCGCAGGGCGTCTCGAATCCGCGTGCTGCTGACCGGGGCGCCGTCGACTTCGACCGGATCGGCGACCCGGACCTGGAATCCGTATTTGTCCCCGAGCCGCCGCAACAGCGCGGCGTCACCGCCGCGGTCGCGGCCAAAGGCATAGTTGGCGCCGCAGACGACCTCCGCCATCGCGGTCCTCGTGACGAGTTCCCGTATCCACGTTTCAGCCGGAGTGTATCGAAAGGTGTCATTGAACTGGACCACCATGGCCAGATCCGCCCCCAGCATGGCGAACAACTCCAGCCGCTCATCCAGCGTGGTCAGCAGGAACCCATCGGGCGACGCGGTGAGCACGGTGCGCGGATGGGGATCGAACGTGAAGACTGCGCACCGGCCCTGCAGTTCCCGTGCGCGCTGTACGGCCAACGCGAGCAGCATCTGATGCCCGCGGTGCAACCCGTCGAAGGTGCCCAGCGCCACGACGACGGGGACACGCTGTTTTGGGAAGTTCTCCAAACCGTGGATGACTTCCATGTCAGACACCGTCGATTCGTGACTCGTGATTCGGCACTGCGGTATGGTGAGGAGTTGCGAATCACAAATCACGAATCACTAATCCCGCAGTACTTTAAAGGGTTTCAGCAACCCTTCCTCCACTCTGGCCAGCGCCACCAGCCGCCCGGCGTCGCGCAGCTTCACCACCTTCGCGCCGAGCAGCCGCTGCCAGTGGGCGACCCGGAACAGCGGGATGGGCTGCCCGTGTACAGCGGCCTGGCGCTGTGGAGGGAGCAGATCGACCGCCGGAAACTCGGCCAGGGCATCATCCATTGGGAGCAGCGCTTCACGAAACCGCTCCTGCTCGGCCAGGGCCTGGAGCTCCTCCAGGGTGGCCGACGACGCGATCTCGTACCGCCCGACACGAGTCCGGACCATGAACGAGGCGTAGGCGCCGCAGTCCAGCGCGTCCCCCAGGTCGGAACACAGCCGCCGGATATAGGTGCCCTTGGAGCATGCCACGTGCAGCATCGCGCGCGGCGGTGATGTGGGGAAGAACTCTTTCAGATCCAAGGCGTAGATGTGGACGCGACGGGGCGGCACCTCGACGACTGCACCCTGACGTGACAGTTCGTACAGCCGCCGCCCGCCGACGTGCACCGCAGACGCCATCGGCGGGATTTGCTGGATCTCTCCGACAAATCGTGGCAATACGCCGGCCACTTGCTCGGCGGTTGGTTCCACGGATGACGCTTCACGAACCGTCCGGCCATAGGCGTCGCCGCTATCGGTGGATCGGCCGAACGTGATCTCCACCCGGTATTCCTTGTCAACGTCCGCCAGGAACTCCGCGATGCGCGTGGCGTGCTCCAGGGCCAGGACCAGAACCCCGCTGGCACCAGGGTCGAGCGTGCCGGTGTGACCCACACGTCGGGTGCCAGCCAGCCGGCGCACGGCGTCGACGACATCGTGCGATGTCATCCCCACCGGCTTGCACACGTTGAGGATTCCATCCAATGATGTCAGGGGGGCGGCTGCGTTCATGCGGGGCCTGCTGCGAATGGCATCCGCTATGGCCGGAACGGCGCCGACGCCCTCCCGGCCTGCCGCAGTTCTTTTTCGGCTTCCGCGAGCGTGGCGGCGATCACCTTGTCGAGCGGCCCTGTCGCGGTGAACCCGGCCGCCTCCTGATGGCCGCCGCCCCCAAAGGCTTCGGCGATGACATGAGACCTGGCACCGTCGCGGGAGCGGATGCCCACCCGCACACCCTGCGGGGTGACTTCGAACAGGAGGGCGACCTGCACGCCGCGGATCTGGCGGAGCATCCCCACAATACCCGTCACCTCTTCCGGTTGGGCCCCGGCGGAGATCAGCATCTCGGGGGTGACCGTGGTCCACACGATCCGCCCGTCGGCTCCGAGCGTGAGACCTGCCAGCGCCATGCCGAGGAGGCGCAGGCCGCCAACGCTTCGGGTTTCGTAGACTCGTTCCACGATAGCGTGCACCGACGCACCGGCGTCAACGAGGTCGGCCGCCAGGCGGAGGCTGCGCGCCGTGGTGTTACGATACCGAAAACTGCCGGTGTCCGTGACCACGGCGGTGAGCAGGCACTCCGCGATCTCGCGGTCGGTGGGCACCCGCAACGCCGCAATAACGTGGGCCATTTGCTCGCCCGTCGCCGCCGCCGCCGTGTCCCAGTATACGAGGTGGCCGTAGCCGGCGTTGCTGAGGTGATGGTCGATGTTGATCAGTGTCTTCGCATCCGCCAGTGCCTGCGCAAAGATTCCGGCGCGGTCCGGCGTGCTGCACTCCACCGCCACGGCTACCTCCGCGCGCGCGGCGGGAGGCGCAGAAATGATCTCGGCGGCCCCGGGAAGTCTGAGAAAGGCGTCGGGCACGCCGTCGGCGCTGCCCACCAGGGCGTCCACGCCGATTCTGGCCAGTGCCAGTCGTAAGCCCAGCGCCGAACCCAGGCAGTCGCCGTCTGGCGCGACGTGGCAGGCGATGAGAACGTTACGGCTTTTTCTGAGGACTGCCGCGATCTGGTAAGGGAGGTCGGTCATCGTCCGAGCCTTTCGTGACTTTGCGAATCAGCGTCACGATGCGGGTGCCATGCTCGATCGACTCGTCCAGTCGAAAGCTAATGTCTGGCGTGAAGCGCATCTGCAGGCGCCGGCCCAGTTCGCTGCGCACGTAGCCCTGGGCACTCTGCAGCCCGGCCATGGTATCGGTTTTGGCCTGCGCATCTCCCAGCACGCTGATGAAGACCTTCGCGTAGCGCAGGTCCGCGCTCACCTCGACATCGGTCACCGAGGCGAACCCAATACGCGGGTCCTTGAGCTGATGCTGAATGATCTCGCTGACCTGCTCTTTAATGAACTCTCTGACTCGTTCGGGTCGGTAGGGCATTCGAACCCTCCGGCGGTCACTACCGTAGTTCCATTTCGTACCGCACGACAACCATGTCTGTTTCCCGTTCAACCGCCGACATGATATGCGAGAGGATCTGGTTGGCGTGCCGGGATTCGCTGCTGACGCAGGTGACCGCCAGGTGCGCGTGCCGGTGGTTGTCCTGCGCGTCGGTTTCTGCCGCCGCGACGTTAAATTGATTGTGCAGCCGGTCCAGCAGGCTCTTGACCAGGCGCCGCTTGTCCTTCAGGCTGTGGCTGCCCGGGAGGCTGAGTTCCACCTGCAGGACGCCGATGATCAAAAGACCCCCGCGGTCGCGCAGTCAAGCGGTCGAGCGGTCGAAGCGCCTACACCCGGCGTAATCCCGCGGCCCCGACCGCCCGACTGCCTGACAGCGCGACTGCCCTCCTACGCCGGTACCTCCTGCATCTCGAACGCTTCCAAGATGTCGCCAACCTTGATATCGGCGAATCGTTCCAGAGCGATTCCACACTCGAACCCTGCGGTGACCTCGCGGGCATCGTCCTTGAACCGGCGCAGCGAGGCGATCTTCCCCTCGTGCACGACGACGCCGTCGCGGATGACGCGGATCGTCGCGGCTCGCGTGATTACTCCGGCCGTCACCATGCAGCCGGCTACCGTGCCGACTTTGGAGATGGTAAACGTCTTCCGGACTTCGGCCTGGCCCAGTGACACCTCGCGGTGCTTGGGAGCCGTCAGCCCGCGGACGCGCTTGGTGACGTCGTCGATGGCTTCGTAGATGATGCGGTAGGAGAGGATGTCGACGCGTTCCTGCTCGGCCAGCTTGCGCACCTGCGGCTCCGGCCGGATGTTGAACGCGATGATCACAGCCCGGCTGGCCGCCGCCAGCATCACGTCGGACTCCGTCACGTTGCCCACCGCCGCATGCAGCACCCTCACGCCGACCTCGGAGGTGGCCAGTCGTTGCAGCGCCGAGGTGAGGGCTTCCACTGAACCGTGCGCGTCTGCCTTGAGGATGACCCGCAGTTCTCTTGGACCCTCGGCCGCGGGGGCTTCTTCTCCACCCGGATGCAACGCGGCCGCTTCGGCGGCACGCTGGCGCTCCCGGCGTTCTTCAGCGATGGCCTTGGCCAGTTTGTCGTCGCGCACGACCTCCAGCAGATCCCCTGCGGTGGGTACGTCATTCAGTCCCACCACTTCCACCGGCGTCGCCGGGGGCGCTTCGGAGAGCCGTTCCCCCCGATCGCTGGTCATCGCCCGGACCCGACCATAGGTCGAGCCGGCCACGACGGCATCGCCGACCCGCAGGGTGCCTTCTTGGACCAGGACTGTGGCCACCGGGCCGCGGCCGCGGTCCAGCTTTGCTTCCAAAATCGTCCCGCGAGCTGCCCGTGCGGGGTTGGCGCGCAACTCTTGCAAGTCACTGACCAGCAGGATCAGCTCCAGCAACTCCTTGATCCCCTGCCGGGTGCGTGCGGACACCGGTACGGTGACGGTGTCTCCGCCCCAGTCTTCAGGCACCAAGCCGAGGTCGGACAACTGCTGCTTCACGCGGTCGGGGTTGGCCTGGGGGAGGTCCACCTTGTTGATCGCCGCGATGATCGGAACGCCGGCAGCTTTGGCGTGATTGATCGCCTCAACCGTCTGCGGCATCACGCCGTCATCGGCGGCCACGACCAGCACGGCAATGTCGGTGACCTGGGCTCCTCGCGCCCGGAGCGTGGTGAACGCTTCGTGTCCAGGCGTGTCGATGAAGACGATACGCTTGCCGCCGGCGTCCATCGTGGAAGCGCCGATATGCTGTGTGATTCCGCCGAACTCGCGCGCGGCGACATCGGTCTGCCGGATCGCATCCAGCAGGGACGTCTTGCCGTGGTCGACGTGTCCCATGATCGTCACCACCGGCGGGCGAGGCACGGCGGCTTCATCCTTAGCGAATTCCAGCCGTTTGGGCGCCGCGGCGGCAGGTGCCGGTGCCGCGGACTCAGGTTTGCGGACTTTCGATCCAAACGATTCCGCGACTTTCGCCGCCACCTCGACGGTGATCTGCTGGTTGATCCCCGCCAGCACCCCCTGTTCCAGAAGGCGTTTCACGACATCGCCGCCGCTGAGCCCCAGCTTTGCGGCGAGTTCTCCAACCGTCAGTGGTCCGTCGATGTCAATCTCCGCGGGCACAACCGGCGGCGGGGCGACGGGTTCGGGTGGCGGCGGCGGAGGAAGCCGTTCCTTGATCTTGGGGGGCCGCTCCTTGGGCGGCATCACCATCGGCACGGGCGCCGGGACCCCTGCGGCTGGCGCCAACGGCTCCACCGGTGCGCGCGGCGGGAGGGGGCGAGGCGGGCCTTCCCGGCGCGGGGGGGCTGGCCTCATTGGCGGTCGCGCGGGTGCGACAGTTCCTGGTCCGGCGGCAGCCGGGCGCACCCCAGGCCTTGGTTCCCTGGATATGACGTTCGGCGGCGCCGCGGGCTGGGCCGGTCTTGTGGCCGGCCGACCCGGCTCGTGCTCAATGCTCGGAGCGGCCGGACGAGGAACGACCCTGATCTCCGGTGATGCAGGTTTTACTTTCACTGCCGGCTCCGGAACAGCCGGCTTCGCCTGGGTCGTCTCGCTGGCAGTGATGTCCCCCGCCGCGGCATCCGCGACGATCGGCTCGGGCGGGGGAGGCGGCGGGATGATCTTTCGCATGCCGAGGATGCGTTCCCCACTAGGCGTGGTGGCCACCCGGGCCGGTTCCGCGGACTTCGGCTCCGCCTGCCCCTTCACGCGGCGCCGCACGCGTTCCACCGTCGTCTCATCCAGCGTGCTGCTGTGGCTCTTTAGCTGAATTTTCATGCTGGCCAGCAGATCCATGAGGGCCTTGCTGCTCACGCCCAGTTCTTTGGCCAGCTCATGCACACGCATGCGTCAATACTCCTTTTCCAGAGATCGTTCCCTGATCACGCTCTCGGCGGGCGCGCACCTGCCGGAATGCGGATGATCTTTGGTTGATCGCTGCGAGACTGCGCCGCGAGCGCCATCTGAATGGCCTGTTGCAGGTCCCGGCCGACGTCGTCTGGGATTGGTACCAGCAGCGCGTGCTGGAGACGGCCTTCGCGCACTCCGGCATCCGCGCACTCCGGCGTCGGGCACACATACGCGCCGCGCCCGGAAAGCTTCCCGGTTGCATCGACCCTAATCTCACCCGCAGGCGTACGCACCACCCGGATGAGTTCGCGCTTAGGCCGCATCTGTTTGCAGGCCACGCACATCCGCGCCGGGACCTTTCTGACTTTAGGCATCGGCCTCCGCCGTCTTCTTTGTATGCTCATCCGGATCGGGTGCATCGGCCGAGGTGGCAAACGGCCCGTTTCCCTCACCGTCCGCCGCCTCGACTGCGTTCACCGCGGCGCCGGATGCTGCCGGGATTTCCGGCGGCCTCTCCGATGGCTCGGGCAGTGCCAGCGCCTGTGCAGGGACTTCGCCCTGCGCGTCAGTCCTGTTCGGCGGCTCCGCGGGCACGGGGGCGGTCTCCCCCGAGGCTTCGGCACCGGCCTGTCCGGCCACGACCGGTTGTGCCTCGGCCGGCACCGCCGCTTCTTCCTCGGGCAAGTCGACAAACAGTTTCTTGGCTTCGATTTCCTTTATCTGCGTCTCGCTCTTGATGTCAATCCGCCATCCGGTGAGTTTCGCCGCCAGCCGGGCATTTTGTCCTTCGCGGCCGATGGCCAGTGACAGCTGATGGTCAGGGACGATGACCAGAGCGGTCTTGGTCTCCTCGTCCAGTTCCACCCGCGTGACCTTGGCGGGGCTCAGTGCGCCGGCGACGAACAGCGCCGGGTCGGCGTTCCACGGCACGATGTCGATCTTCTCGCCCTTCAATTCGTCAACGATGGATTGCACGCGGGTGCCCTTGGGTCCGACGCAGGCGCCGACGGCGTCCACGTTCTTGTCGCGTGAGGCCACCGCGAACTTGCTCCGCGCGCCGGCCTCTCGGGCGATTGCCTTGATCTCGACGATGCCTTCGTAAATCTCCGGTACTTCGAGCTCGAACAACCGCTTCAGCAGGCCGGGGTGCGTGCGCGAGACCACGATCTGCGGCCCGCGCGTGCCCTGCCGCACCTCGACCACATAGGCCTTGATACGCTCGCTCTGCCGGTAGCTCTCCCGCGGGATCTGCTCGGTCGGGGGGAGCACGGCTTCGATCCGGCCCAGGTCGAGGTAGACGTTCTTCCGCTCGATGCGCTGCACCGTGCCGGTCACGATGTCCCCCTCCCGGTCACGGAATTCTTTGTACACAAGGTCGCGCTCGGCTTCACGCAGTCGCTGCACCACGACCTGCTTAGCCGTCTGCGCGGCGATCCGGCCAAAATCACGCGGAGTGACTTCCACTTCCACCATGTCACCAATCTTGGCGGACGGATCCCACTGCTGCGCCTCGGCCAGCGAGATCTGCGTGTGCTCATCCTCCACCGTTTCGACGATGGTGCGGATTTGATACGCCCGCATCTCACCCGTGTCGCGATCGACCTCGATGCGCATGTTTTGCGCCGAGGCGCCGTAGTTCTTCTTATAGGCCGAGAGCAGCGCGGCCTCGATGGCCTCGATGATGATCTCTTTGCCGATGCCCTTCTCTTCCTCGATCTGCTCGAGGGCCTTCATCAGTTCAACGTTCATCCTGCCCACCTCATCACATCGTCACGCGTCCAGGTCGGCGCGGAGGTCGTCCATCTCTACCAGCAGCCGGGCCTCAGCGATCTGGCTCTTGGGAAGATGCACCTGCCTGCCGTCCAATTGGAGGACGACCGCTTCCCCGATGACACCCAGGAGGATCCCCCGGAAGTGGCGCTGGCCATCCACCGGTCCGTACGTCTTGAGCTCCGCCTTTTTGCCGGCGAAGCGGCGGAAGTCGGCGTCGTTCCGCAGCGGCCGATCCAGTCCCGGGGAGGACACTTCCAGTGTGTAGGGGTACTCGAACAAGTCGTAGAGGTCCAGCTGACGACTCAGGGCCTCGCTGACCCGCGCGCACTCCTCCACGGTGATCCCGCCCTCCACACGGTCCATGACCACGCGCAGTACCGTCCGGTGGCCTTCTCCCGACAGCGCGATGTCGACCGTCTCCAGGCTGAGCCGCGCCGCGATCGGTCGCAGCAACTCTTCAACCTGGGTAATGACATCCTGCCGTGTCATCTATTCAACTCAACCGTTCAGCGCCGCTTTGTCCAGGCCCCGTTTCGAGGTGCCTGTCTTTGGCCCCGCGTTTCCATAAAAAAGAGTGGGTCTTTGAGTCCACCCACTCCGCAACGCCCCCTGGCGGGGGCTTCCCCTTGGAACTTCGCCGCGCCTTGCACGCGACGGTGACAGTATAGCACGGGGTCCCTCGTGAGGCAACTTCAGCGCTTTCCGGTGTGAATGAAAAGCGATAATGTCACCCCATAAGTGAAAAGCGATCCTGTCACCCTGGGTGCATGACCAGGGAGACGATTACCTTGACGCAGGCAGAGCAGCAACGAGTGATCGTGTTGACGGCGGTA
>Ga0209236_1001007_pt1 | contig 16774 bp, 17 predicted proteins | sample GraSoi013_1_40cm_FD_185819 | JGI IMG/M metagenome (GOLD analysis project Ga0209236, IMG submission 185819) | Grasslands soil microbial communities from the Angelo Coastal Reserve, California, USA - Sample 09_27_2013_1_40cm (SPAdes) (version 2) | ecosystem: Environmental > Terrestrial > Soil >... | reverse complement strand
GTCGACTACTACGGCGTGCCGACACCCGTCACACAGGTGGCCACGGTGACAGTCCCCGAACCCCGCCTGTTGGTGATCCATCCCTGGGACAAGAAGATCGTCAAAGACGTGGAGAAGGCAATTCTCAAGAGCGAGCTGGGCCTGGTCCCCAGCAACGACGGCGTCTACGTCCGGGTGCCGATTCCCTCGCTCACGGAGGAACGCCGGCGGGAACTGGTCAAGGTGGCCCGCAAACACGCGGAAGAGGGGCGGGTGGCGATCCGCAATGTGCGCCGCGAGGCGAAAGAGATGATCGAGCAACTGGAGGATGACGGCGAGGTCTCCGAGGACGAATCCAAGCGTGGTCTCGACGAACTCCAGAAGCTCACGGACAAATCGATTGCCGAGATCGACGCGCTCTTGAGCGCCAAAGACAAAGAGATCATGGAACTGTGACCGTGCCTGCCGGGCCGATGCACGGCGATGCTGCGGCGGACCTCAGCGATCTCATCGGTCTGGACGCGGAGCAGGCCCGCCGGCGGTTGGAGATCGCCGGTGAGCGGGTGGGCGTGATTGTCGAGACCACCTCGCCCCGCCCGGTGGTGCTGGAGGGATCGCTGCGCGTGGTGCGGGCGCGGCGCCGGAGCGACGGGCAGGTAGATCTCGTCGTCACCCGGGAACGTTATGTCCCTCCTATCAATCGTGAGTGACCCGCAGCCCTCCCCGCGGTCCGTCATCGCGCCTGCCCTCGATCTGGCCCGCATCCCTTCGCACATCGCTATCATCATGGACGGCAATGGCCGCTGGGCGGCCGCGCGGGGACTGCCGCGCGTCGCGGGGCACCGTACCGGTCTGGACGCGGTGCGGCGGACCATCGAAGGGTGTCGCGAGTACGGCGTGCGGGTGCTCACGCTCTATGCGTTTTCCACGGAAAACTGGCGCCGTCCGGCCGGCGAAGTCGAAGCGCTGATGCGGCTGCTGGGGGAGGCCCTGATCGATGAGTTCGATGACCTCATGGAGGCCGGCGTGCAGTTTCGCATGAGCGGGGAACTGGACTCGTTGGAGCCGGCGCTCCGGGAGCAGGTCGAGCAGGTCATCGCCCTGACACGCGATAACAAGACCCTGGTGCTCAACATCGCCTACAATTACGGCGGCCGCGCTGAGATCATCGACGCGGTGCGCCGGTTGGGGGGGGATCTGGCCAGCGGGCGCCTCACCCCGCAGACAATCGACGAGGCGGCGCTGGGACGATATCTGTACACCGCCGGCCTCCCCGATCCCGATCTGCTGATCCGCACCGGCGGCGAGCAACGGATCAGCAACTTCCTGCTGTGGCAGATCGCCTACACCGAACTGTACTTCTGCGATGTCTACTGGCCGGATTTCGACAGGTCGCACCTCCTCGCCGCCATCGCCGACTACCAGCAACGCCGCCGGCGCTTTGGCGGCGTCGAAGACGCGTGACTACCGACCTGTGGGGCGCCTTTCGGCGGACAGGTCTTGGGCCGCGTACCCTGACCGCCGTCCTCGGCGCGCCGCTGCTGCTTGGAGGATTGTGGCTTGGAGGCGCATGGTGGGGCGCGTTGTTGGGATGCATCGTTCTACTGGGCGCCGTGGAGTTCGGCCGGCTGCATCCGGACGTGCCGCGGGCTGGCCAGGCGATGACGCTTGCGGGTGTCCTGCTTGTTGCCATCCTTGCGCTGAGGGCCACCGGACTGCTCGCGGCGCTATTTTTCTTGGGAGCCCTGTCGGTGCTTTCCATTGCGCTGAGCTCCGGTCTCACGGCTTCGCTCGTGCCAGAGGCCCGGTGGCGAGGATGGAAGGCCGTACTCGTCGGGGCTGTCTATCTTGGACTGCCTGCGGGGCTGTTACTGCGCTGGCGACTAGAAACATCGTTTGCGTCGTTGGGGTGGTTGTTTGCGGTGATCTGGGCGAATGACATCGCCGCCTATTTTGTTGGCCTCGCCGCCGGGAGGCACAAGATCGCGCCGCAGATCAGTCCGGGGAAGAGTTGGGAAGGCGCGACGGCCGGTCTGGTGGCGGGGGCAGTGGCTGGATTGCTGGGCGCTCCAGTGTGGGGACTCCACGCCAGCGGAGGTGCGATCCTGGGGGCTATGGCGAGCGTGGTTTCCCAGAGTGGTGATCTCCTAGAGTCGGCGATGAAGCGCCGCGCCGGCGTGAAGGATTCTGGAACTATTCTTCCCGGGCACGGCGGCGTCCTGGACCGGTTTGACGGGGTCCTTGTGGCGGTGCCGTTTGCGTATCTGTCGCTGGTGGCAGCCGCGATGCTCAGGGCGGCGCTGCGCTAACGATGGCATCTTCGCGGCTCATCATTCTCGGATCCACAGGCTCGATCGGACGGTCGGCGCTCGACGTGATCCGCCGCGCCCAGGGGGAGTTTACAGTCGCGGGCCTGGGCGCCCGACGCGACGTCGACACGCTTCGCCGGCAGATTCAGGAGTTTCGCCCGCACGTGGTCGCGGTGACCGACACGGAGGCCGCGCAGCGGCTGCGCGCCGGCCTCTCTGCGCCGGTCGAGATTCTGTCCGGTCCCGAGGCGATGCGTGAGCTGGCGGTGTGGGGTGAGGCCGACCTGGTGCTGGTGGCCGTCGTCGGGATCGCCGGACTGCTTCCCACGCTGGCCGCGCTGCGGGCCGGCCGCGACGTGGCCCTGGCCAACAAGGAGACGCTGGTCACAGGCGGGGCGCTGGTCATGGCGGAGGCACGCCGGACAGGCAGACGGCTGCTGCCGATCGACAGTGAGCATGCCGCCATCATGCAGTGCCTGCGCGGGGAACCGAGCTCTGGCGTGCGGCGAGTCCTGCTTACCGGATCGGGTGGACCGCTGCTCCGCCGGCCGTTGGAATCGCTGGCCCACGTCCGGCCCGATGAAGCCCTGGCGCATCCGACCTGGAAAATGGGCAAGAAGATTACCGTGGACTCGGCCACGCTGATGAACAAGGGTCTGGAGGTGATCGAGGCGCACTGGCTCTTTGGCCTCGAGGCCGATCGGATCGACGTGGTGATCCACCCCCAGAGTATCGTGCACTCGCTGGTCGAGTTCGTTGATGGCAGCCTGAAAGCGCAGCTAGCGCCTCCCGACATGCGGCTGGTCATCGCCTACGCGCTGCGGGGCGAAGCCCGGCTGCCCTGGGATGCTCCGAAACTGTCCTGGGACCAGTTGACGCTGACCTTTGAGCAGCCAGACCTGGCGCGCTATCCGTGCCTCGGGTACGCCTATGAGGCGCTGGCGGCCGGCGGGACGATGCCAGCGGTCCTCAACGCGAGTAACGAAGTCGCCGTGGAACAGTTTCTCGCCGGCAAGATTCGGTTTCTCGACATCGCGCGGTCGGTGCGGCGGGCGATGGACGGCCACCGGCCTGTGGCGGCGCCGACCGTGGAGGATATTCTGGCTGCGGATGGGCAGGCTCGAGCCCAGGCCGCAGCGGATCTGGTGAGCTAATGTCGACGAACCTGATCGCGGCCATCATCGCGTTCGGCATCATGATCTTCGCCCATGAGCTGGGGCACTTTCTGGTGGCCAAGCGCGTGGGCATCACCGTGCACGCGTTTGCGGTGGGGTTTGGACCGAAGCTGGTCGGCGTGACACGCGGGGAGACCGTGTACGCCATCAACCTGGTGCCGTTCGGCGGGTACGTCAAGCTCGCCGGCGAGGAGCTGGAGGATAGCGGCGGGCCGCACACGTTTCGCGCCAAGTCCGTGTGGCAGCGCATGGCGGTCCTGGCGGCAGGGCCGCTGATGAATTTGCTGCTGGCGCTTATCCTGCTATCTGGGCTGGCGCTGCTCCTGGGCGTGCCCAGCGGGGTGACCAACCGCATCGGGCAGCTGCTCACAGACTGCGTCGACAACGGCCACAAGGTGCCGTGCCCCGCGCAACAGGCTGGATTGCAGGCGGGAGACACCATCGTGGCCATCAACGGCCGGCCGATGGCCAGCGGCGAAGAGGTCATCGACACGATTCACCGGAACCCTCATACGAGGCTGCGCTTGGTGGTGGAGCGCGCCGGGCGACGGTTCGAAGTGGAGGTCACCTCCATCCTGGAAGCCCGGCAGAACATCGGTTTGATCGGCTACCGGCCGGAAGCGATTCGCCAGCACCTGGGCCCGATCCGCGCGCTGCTGTGGGGGATCTCGACCATTGCCCAGACGACGGGCGCGCTACTGACCGCGTTGGCCGCCCTGATCACCCACCCCAGACAAGGCATGGATTCGCTCATGGGCCCAGTCGGCGCTGTGACGTTCCTGGGGGAGACCGCCCGGGGCGGCGGCGAGATGTTTCTGTACACGGCCGCGGCGATGAGCGTGTTGATTGGCATTTTCAACCTGCTGCCGATCCCCGCGCTGGACGGTGGGCGGCTCTTCTTCCTGGCGGTGGAGGCGGTGCGGCGGCGGCCGGTCGATCCCCGGCGCGAGGGCTACATCCACATGATTGGATTTGCGCTTCTCATCTTGCTGCTGATAACATTGAGCGTGCGCGATGTCGCACGGGTGTGTACCTGGTGTTCCAAACTCCTAAACTTCTAACCCGCACACAAGAGACACGATGACGACGCTTCGGCAGCACACCCGCAGGGTCCGCGTCGGCAAGGTGGAGATTGGCGGCGGCGCGCCTGTCTCCGTGCAGTCGATGACGATCACCGACACGCGCGATGTCGAAACCACGCTGGTGCAGATCTACCAACTGGCCGGCGAGGGGTGCGAGATCGTCCGGCTGGCTGTCCCTGATCAGGAGGCCGCGCGCGCACTCGCCGCGATCAAGCCGCGTAGCCCCATCCCCATTGTCGCCGATATCCACTTCGACTACCGGCTGGCCCTGACTGCGCTGGAAGCCGGGGTGGACAAACTGCGTATCAACCCCGGCAACATTGGCGGCCGGGATCGGACGCGCATCGTCGCCAAGGCGGCCAAAGAACGCGGGGTGCCGATCCGTGTCGGCGCCAACATCGGCTCGCTGTCCAAGGCCATCCTCCGGCGATTCGGCACACCGTGCGCCGAGGCGCTGGTCCGGAGCGCGATGGAAGACATCAAGGTCCTCCAGGATCTGGACTTTCACGACATCGTGATTTCGGTGAAAGCGTCCGATGTGCCGATGGCCGTCGAGGCCTACGCGATGATCAGCGGTCTGGTCGACTACCCGCTCCATGTTGGCATCACCGAGGCCGGCACGGCCTGGGCCGGCAGCATCAAGTCCGCCACGGGCATCGGAGCCATTCTGGCCCGCGGCATCGGAGACACGATCCGGGTGTCGCTGGCCGCCGAGCCGGTGGAAGAGGTCAAGGTGGGGTTTGAAATCCTCAAAGGCCTGGGGCTGCGCACGCGGGGCGTGCAACTGGTAGCCTGCCCGTCGTGCGGTCGGGCCGAGGTCGACATCATCACGATCGCCCAGGAAGTGGAGCGGCGGCTCGCCAAGCTCGACGCTCCTGTGAAGGTGGCGGTGATGGGATGCGCGGTAAATGGTCCTGGCGAGGCGCGCATGGCTGACCTGGGGATCGCCTGTGGCCGAGGGATGGGACTGCTCTTCCGCGGCGGGAAGGTCATCGCCAGCCTGCCGGAGGATCGGCTGGTTGATGCGCTGATGGAACAGGTAGAGGCGATCGCGCGCGAGAAAGCCGCCGCTTCATGAACTCCTGGGAACAGATCGGCGAATCCGCGGTCCGGCTCCTCCTGGCCATGGTGCTGGGCGGCGTGATCGGCTGGCAGCGCGAGAGCGCGGAGAAGCCGGCCGGATTCCGGACGCACATTCTGGTGTCTGTAGGAGCAGCCCTGTTCACCCTGGTGTCTGCCGTTGGCTTCTTTGGCACCGGCGCGGACCCGGCGCGCGTGGCCAGCAACATCGTCGTCGGGATTGGTTTCTTAGGCGCCGGCACCATCTGGCGCACGGGCGCCAGCGTGCAGGGCCTGACGACGGCCGCCAGCCTATGGACCGTGGCCGCGATCGGAACGGCCGCCGGCATCGGATTTTACGCCGGCGCGCTCTTTACCACCGTGATCGTCGTCAGCGTCCTCACCCTGTTCAAGGTCTTCGAGGTTCGCATCCCCCGCCGCGGCCTAGGCCACGTAGTCATGGTGATGGCCGATCGTCCTGGGCAGCTGGGGAAGATCGGTGCTGCGCTGGGTGTCTTCGGCGTGAACATCGAGCAGGTGGAGCTGTCGGGACATAGCGACGATCGGGTCATGCTGGAATTGGCACTGCGCCTCCCGCCGCGGGTGAGCCGCGACGAGTTGCTCGTCGCGCTCGGCGAGGTCGAAGGCGTGGATGAAGTGCGTTGGGAGGATGCCAACGCCGCGGCATGATTCCCCTGCGCGACTACAACCCCTCGTCGTCGCGACCGGTCATCACGATTCTCCTGATCCTAGCGTGCACCGCCGTCTTCCTGTACATGTCGTATGGGCTGGGGTCAGAAGCGGCGCGGGAGCGCTTCGTCGGCACGTACGGCGCGACTCCCGCGGCGCTGACGGCACCCGGCGGGCTGGTGACCAGAGCACCCACGCTGGTCACGTCCCTGTTCATGCACGGCAGTTGGTTCCACCTGCTCGGCAACATGCTCTACCTGTGGATCTTTGCCGACAACGTGGAAGATCGAATGGGTCACGGCGGCTTTCTGATCTTCTACGCGCTCGTCGGGATCGTCTCTGTCCTGGCGCACGCGTTTGTCAACCGGGCGTCGCCGCTTCCGCTCATCGGTGCCAGCGGGGCTATCGCCGGTGTGCTGGGGGCGTACCTGATGCTCTTTCCCCGCGCGCGTATCCGGTCGCTGGCCTTTTTCGGTGTGTTCTTCACCACCGTCGCGATTCCGGCGATCGTGTTCCTTCCGCTGTGGTTCCTCCTGCAGTTTCTCTATGGGCTGGGATCGATCGGCAGTAGCGGGGGCGGAGTCGCCTGGTGGGCGCATGTCGGCGGGTTCATGGCCGGGATCGTGCTCGTTCCCATCTTCGCCCGGCGCCGCCGATAACCGCACGCTCCCTGATCCTCTCGCCTCTTCCAGATGCTCCCACTGTCTGGAGCATGGCGACGGCTCGACGGTGCGATGATGAGGGAGGCTATGGAAATTGGGAAAACTTACCTGAGACGGAGGCGCGGTGTAGGAATGCAGGCGCGGTAGACGAATTCCAGGGTCGTACGCGAGCCTGACGGCGCGGGAGGACGGGCGTGCGGTCGATTACGGTCGAGGTACTCTCGGGCAAGCCAGTGTCCGAACACGAGGTAGAGATCGTGGAGCGGAAGGGGCAGGGCCACCCCGATTCCATCTGCGACGCGATCATGGAACGCGTCAGCATCGAACTCAGCCGGGAGTACCTGCGGCAGTTCGGCGTCATCCTCCACCATAACATTGACAAGGGCTTCCTTGTCGCCGGAAACGCAGAGATCCGCCTGGGGGGCGGCCGGGTGACAGATCCCATGCGGCTGATCTTTGGCGACCGCGCCACGTCCGGGATGAACGGGAAGCGAATCCCCATCGAAGATATCGCCATCACCACGGCCAAGCGGTGGATCCGCGAGCACCTGCGATTCGTCGACCCCGATGAGCACGTCCGGTACGATGTGCAGATCAAGCCCGGTTCGCCAGAACTCGTGGATATCTTCAGCCGGGACGTCCCCGGCGCCAACGACACCTCCGCCGCCGTGGGCTACGCCCCCCTGACGGAAACGGAGCGGCTGGTCCTGCAGACCGAGCGCTACATGAACTCCACGGCGTTCAAGCAACAGTTCCCCGAGGCCGGCGAGGACATCAAAGTGATGGGGTTCCGGCGAGGCGATGAGCTCAACCTGACTGCCGCCGTGGCGTTTGTGGACCGGTTCATCGATTCGGAGGCCACGTACTTTAAGCGCAAGGGCCAGATGCATGAGGCGATCGAGGAATTCGCGCGCACCGAGGCGAAGACGTTGCACAAGATTACGGTGGCGCTCAATACCCTGGATGTCCAGGGCCGTGGGATGGGTGGCATGTATCTCTCCGTGACCGGGACCTCCGCGGAGAGCGGTGACAGCGGGCAGATCGGTCGCGGCAACAAAGTGAACGGTGTGATTGCGTTGAACCGGCCTATGGGCACCGAGGCGGCGGCCGGGAAGAATCCCGTGTCGCACGTGGGCAAGATTTACACCATCATGACGCACCAGGTCGCGGATTGCATCTACCGGGAGGTGAGCGGCATTCGCGAAGTGTACGTGTGGATGCTCAGCCAGATCGGCGCCGCCATCGACCATCCCAAGATCGCCGCCGCGCAGATCATCCTGGCCAAGCGGGCGCGCCGGGAGGCGGCACGGCGCCGCGTGCAGGAGATTATGGAGCGCGAACTGGTCAACATCACGACCCTGACCCGCGAACTTGCCGAAGGCAAATATCCTGTTGTCTGACCCCCGCGCTTGCGTCTATCGCGTCTTTTGAGTCTATCGGGTCTGTTGCGTTCCTCGCGTCTGTCGAGTCCCTCGAGTCTCCAACCTGAATCTCGGTCCGCGCCCGTAGACGCGAAAGACTCGATAGACGCAATGGACGCGAGAGACGATCGTAGACGGTTCCACAGCTCGATTCTCCTAGTTCTGGCCATCTCTGTTCTCGTCGCGCTCTCCCTGGTGGCGAGCGCCTGTGAAGTCCGGCGCGCGGCGGCGCCGGAGAGCACGCGGCAGCTGCAGGTCGCCGCGGTCCGTCGTATTGCGGATCGTCCCGCGCTATCACCTGCGGTATGGTCACCAGACGGCCGGGCCCTGGCCTACAGCAGCGATCACCGGCTGCGGGTGTACACGCTGGACCGCGGGGAACAGGACATCGCGCCGGCCGAGGCGGTGACCGCGCTGTCGTGGTCGGGGCCACTGAACCTGCTCGCGCTCATCGACCGGGGCGCCGTGTGGACGCTGTCACCTGATGGGACCGACCGCCGGGCCATCCCGCTGCCCGGATCAGCGATGGAGCTGGCATGGGCCCCGGGCGGCGATAAGCTGGCCGTCGTGATTCGCCGCACCGTGGAGGGCCAGCCGCGGTCTGAGTTGTGGTTGGTAAGCCGCGACGGCGGATTCAGGCGAATGGTGACCCGTGCGACGCCGGGCCGCACTATCCATGATCTACAGTGGTTCGCCGACAACCTCTACCTGCTGTACGGGTTGTCGACCGCGACAGATTCTGCGATGACCGAGGTATGGCGCGTGCGCATCAGCTATCCCGACCGTCAGCGGATCCTGCTGCCCGCGCTTGCCACGATGCTGCGCCTCGCGCCGACCGGTCGCTACCTGGCGACGGTGAGTGGTGATCAGGCTGCGGTTGGAGTGGGACAGGTGGTGCTCAGCCGCCTGGATGGCAGCGCCAGGTTCGCGGTGACGCCGGCGGCCGGACGGTATACAGGTCTGGCCTGGTCTCCGCAGGGGGACAAGGTCGTCTTTGCGCAAGTCTCTAACGAAGCTCACGCCGAGCTCTGGATGGCAAACGCCGACGGATCGGGGCACCTGCATCTGTACTCGTACCTGATGGAGTACGCGGATCCTGGGATCGGCGTGGCACTCGCCTGGTCCCCTGACGGCCGCCATCTCGCGTTTGGCACGAATACCGGCGGTTTCAAGGGACCGATCTGGCTTGCCACACTGCAACGGCGTTGAACCGTTGAAGCGTTGAACCGTTGAAGCGACAAAGCTGGCTACCGCGGGATCGTTTCAACGGTCCAACGTCCCAACGTTTCAACGGTGGTTCGGGGGAATATTGACATCGGGGAAGGGCATTTCTATATATGGAAATGATTGCAGAAAGAGGGTTTTGCTGATGCCGCTGTATGAATACCGTTGCACACGCTGCGATCACCTGTTTGAGGTCTACCATGCGGTTGGCGGAACGCCAGGACCATGTCCCGTCTGCGGCGGCCCGGCCCGGCGGGTCTTTACGTCGGTCGGGTTGATCTTCAAGGGATCGGGGTTCCACACCACCGACTATCGGAAGCCGTCGTCCTCCGACGGTGCGGACAAGAAGGGCGCAGAAACGAAAAGCACGGAGAAAAAGAGCCCGGAGAAGAAGAGCCCGGAAAAGATGAGCTCCACGGGGGCTTCACCGCCAGACGCCCCTTCAAAGGACGCCTCACCGAAGCCCTCCTCGTAGCCCGTGGCGTGACTCCTCTCGTTGGCCCTTCGACTCTGCTCAGGGCAGGCCTGCGGTCGGTACGCATGCACCGGCGGCGCCCCGCACCGTACGGTACAGGGCGCCGCGGTCTGTGGGCCGTCCTCCTGCTGGGTATGCTCTCGATTCCCTCCACTGTGTCGCGCGCGGCGCTCCCGGCTGGCCCATACCCTCCGCCGCGGGGAGAGGCCGGCGCTCCCGCGGTCAATCTTCAGGCCGAAGTTGGATGGGCCGGATGGATTCCTCTGCGCGCGTGGCTGCCGGTCCTGGTTCATTTGCAGGTCTCGATGCCAGTTGACGGCGAGATCGTTATCGAGGTTCCGGTACAGGGATACGACGCGCCGCTGTCCTTTCGCCGGCCGGTGCGGTTACTGCCCGGTGCTCCCCAGCGGATAACCGTCGATGTCTTCGTTCCTGACGCACGTCGCGCCCTGACCGTGCGTCTGGTCGCATCGGGGCGAGAGGTGACGCGCCGCGAAGTACCTCTGTCCGCCTCGCGCGCGGTCGAGGCGGTGGTGCTGGCTCTGACGCACGAGCCGGCCGGCCTGGAGTTTCTCGCTGATCTCACGCGCAAGATCCGGGCCGCATACATTACTGAAGTAGATCTTCCAGTCCAGTGGCAGGGCTACGCCGGAGTCCAGCTTCTGGTCGTTCGCGATCTCGACGAGCGCGCAGTGTCGCCCGCACAACAGCGCGCGCTTGAGCAATGGGTGGTGCAGGGCGGGCGGCTCCTCGTGACCGGGGGCGCACCGCTGGTCGTGCTTCGGGCGCCCTGGCTGCTCCGGATGCTGCCTGCTGATCCGGCAGGGTTGACCGAAGTGCGGCGGCCGGATGTTCTGCCCGGCCTGCGCGGTCCGATATCGGCGACGATGCTGAAGCTACGCCGCGGCGCGGCCGGCGGGCCGATGGGCGGGCGATGGCGTTGGGGGACCGGCAGCGTCCTGGTCTGGGCGTTTGACCCGTTCGCGCCGGAGCTGCGGTCCTGGAGCGGCAGGGCGGCCATATGGGGGGGAGCGCTCGATGCCCCCGTGCGTCCTTGGGTCGCGACAGCCGAGATCGGCAGCGCGCTGCCATCCAGCCGACCGCTGGCGGGGGCGATACAGCTGTGGCTGGCGGCCTTGTCAATCGTCTACGTCGTGGCTGTGCGCAGAGTTCTCAGGCATGCCGGTCGCGTGCGCGGCGGCTGGCTGGCCGTACCCGGGGTCGCGGTGTGCTTCATGACCGTCATGTACGGATTCGCGCTGCAGGCGCGCCGCGCCGGGACGTCGGTCGTGCAGGCCTCAATCGCCGAGGTCATCCCCGGTACCGGCATGGCGCGGGTCCGTACGTTCGCATCCCTGATCAGTCCATACGGGGGGGCGTTTCAGCTCAAGATGGCCGATGACGTCTGGATACAGCCGGTGGAGCCACGCCCGTTGACGTTCGACGGGCCGTCCGCCATCAGCGGCAACGCGCCCGCCTCCGGGCTGCGCGTGGACGCTTCGCAGGTGGTGTCGATGCCGCTGAACGGGCGCACTGCGGTCAGCGACGCGGGGCTGCGAGTGGAGATCGATAACCGCGGCGCACTCAACATCACCGATGCCCAGATCTTTCGCGGCGGCCAGGTCTACCGGCTTCCGCGAATCGGCGCGACGCTGTCCACGCTGCTGGATCCGACCAGGTGGGAGCCGTTTGGACGCCAGCCGAATCCCCCGCCCGACGTGGGTGACCGGTTCATGGAGGAGGTGCTGGGGCGCCTACAGCGGCAGCCGTCATCGCCAGACGTTGTGGCGTGGCTCGTGGGGCGACTCGGCGACGGGCAGCCGGCTGCGGGACAATCGATACGGGTGGATGCCTACCGGCTGGTGTTAATGCCGCTCCGCGAATCCTGGGAGGACAGACCGTGAATCCCGTGCTGCGCGCAGATGTCCGCTACCGTCTGGGCAGCCCGAAGGCGCTGGTCCTGCATACCATATTCCTGGTTGTTGTCGCCTTGCTGACGTTTCTCTCCCTGCCACCGGAACTTGGTCGGCTCGACGAACTCAGGCAGGAAGGCCTCCTGCTGGCGTTCCTCGTCGTGAGCACCGTACTGACGATGTACTTCACGTCCGCCTGCGCGTGCGGCGAAATTGGCATCGAGGGCGAGAAATCCGTGTGGGATCTGGCGGCCTCGACGTTCCCCGCGGGGACGATCGCCGCGGGGAAGGTGCTATCCAGCGCATCGTTCGCCATGCTGCAGTGGGCGCTGGCGGGTCCGTTCATCGCAGTGGTCGCCGGGATCCGCGGGGAACCCCTCGCGGTCTTCCTTCGCGCGGCGCTCGTCGGTATCCCGGCGGCGACCGCCATCGGGGCGGCGGGCACGCTGTACAGCGCCGAATTTGAGTCAGACTTTGCGCGGAGTTTTGCGCACTGGGCGACGCTGCTGGCCGTGGTCGTCGGCGCGAACGCTCTTCCGGCCCCGTGGCACGCGCTCAGTCCGGTCCGGGCGCTGGCGGTCGTGGTACGAGAGGGAGCGCGGCCGGTCGTGTGGCTGGTCGCGAGCGCCTACGCGATCGCCGCTATCGTCTGCGTCGGCCTGGTCCGGCGCCGAGTAGAGCGGATGCGCCTCGAAGCTCGAACACCATGACGATCCTGGGTCCTGGATCTCAGGTGCTGGATGCAGGGCCCCGTCACCAAGGGTCAGTCATCCGATATCCAGGATCCACAATCGAGTCGTTCGCAAGTGAGAGTGATATGATGCAGGTATGAATCCGGCGCTGGATCCGGCGCTGACGCGGATCGTCGGCGGGGCGGCGCGGCGTCTGCGATTGGATCGCGCGCTGCGCGTGGCGGTGCGCGCGGCGGTATGGACGATGACCGCTCTCGTTGCGATCTCCGCGGCCGGCGTGGTCGTGCCGGTGCCTGTCGTCTCTCCCTGGGCCGGCATCGTGGCCGCTGCGGCCGCAGCGCTGGTGGCCGCGGGAGTCATCTTCCTTACCCGCGCCGACCTGATTGCCGCTGCGCGCATCCTCGATCGCACCCTGCATCTTGATGAGCGGGCCAGCACCGCGACTGAACTCGGACTCGCCCCGCGCGCGCTGACGTCGCTCGGTGCCCGAGTGATTGCCGATGCGTCCGCGCGCCTGCGCGTCGTTGATCTTCGCCAGGCGATTCCGCTGAGGCTCTCCCGGACCGTGTGGTGGGTCCCGGTCTTGTTCGCGCTGTTGGTGGTGTGGCCGGTTCTGGTCGGTGGCCTGGCGCTGCCCGGGACGCCGGCCCATCGAGCGCAGCAGATGATCCGGCGGGAAGGTTTACGGCTGGAGCAGTTCGCGCAGACGCTGCAATCCCGCGCCCGAGCAGAGCGGCTGCCCCTGACCAGACGGGCTGCGCCGCAACTCCGCGATCTTGGCGTAAGGCTGCAGCAGGAGCGCGTTGACCGCGCCAGTGCACTGGCGCGGATTACCGAACTCTCCAGGCAGCTCGAATCCACGCGCCGACAGATTGACCAGCGTCTCGACGAGATGGGCAGGCCACAATCGTCGCCTGCGCCGCCATCGGAACTCCTGCGTCGCCAGGCGCTGCAACGCCAGATCCGGCAGTTGCAAGAGCTAACCTCACGGCTGCGTCAGGACGCCGGCGCCGTCTCGAAAGACGTCTTAGAACGTCTGTCTGAGATCACGCAAGAAGGCGGCGGGACGCAGCCGGCGCAGGTACGCCAGCAGTTGCAGCAGGCGAAGCAGCAACTGGACCGCGGAGATATGGCCGGTGCGGGCGAGTCGCTCACCCAAGCGCTGCGCATGTTGGAGGGCATGGAGACACTGATGTCCGATCGCGAGGGGTTAGAATCCGCGCGCGAGCAACTGGAGCGATCGCGCGCGGCCATCACCTCCGGTCCACCGGGTCCGCGGGCCAGTGAGCAGGGCGAATCCTCGCCGGACCAGACGCAGGAGCCCGGAGGTCCGGGTGAGCGACAGGTCGCCTCCCAGCCCGGTTCGGAGTCTCCGTCTCCCCCCGAAGGCCCGCGGGAAGGATCCACGCCTGGCGCGGGGCGCGTCGACGAGAAGATCGGCCTGCCCACTCCGCGCCTCCAGGCTGAGCGGACACCTCAGCGGGTCCGCGGTGTGCAGGGCGAAGGCGAGGTCAGCAGCTCAGAAGTCGTCGGCGCCGGACGGCCCGGACGCCCACGGACGCAACCACAGGCAGTGTCCCCCGCGCTGGTGGCGCGGGTGGACCGAGCCCTGGAGCGGGCGCACATTCCGGCGCAGTACAGGGCCTTCGTGCTCCAGTACTTTCAGAGGCTGGCCCAACTCAAATGACAACGACAGTGATTAGTGATTCGTGATTAGTGATTCGCAAAAGCGTCGCACGGATGCGATGACGTTGTCTTGGTATTAACGAATCACGAATCACGAATCACGTCTTGTTGACGGAGGCTCCATGACACCAGAAGAGTTCGCCAAGACGTTCGATCGGATCCGCCGGGAAGTGCGCGGCGTGATCGTTGGTCACCAGGAGTTGATCGATCACGTATTGATCGCGCTGCTGGCCGGGGGGCACGTGCTGCTCGAGGGCGTCCCAGGTTTGGGGAAGACGCTGCTGGTCAAGACGCTGTCGCAATCGCTCGACCTGGGATTTTCGCGGATCCAGTTCACGCCTGACCTGATGCCGGCCGACATCATCGGGACCAACGTGGTGATGCAGGACGCTAGTGGCCGCCGGTATTTCGAGTTCCAGCGCGGCCCGGTCTTCACGCAGGTGCTGCTGGCTGATGAGATCAATCGCGCCACGCCGAAGACGCAGTCTGCGCTGCTGGAGGCGATGCAGGAGCACGCCGTGACCGCGGCCGGTACTTCGTACACACTGACGGAGCCATTCTTCGTGCTGGCAACCCAGAACCCGATCGAAATGGAGGGGACCTATCCATTGCCGGAAGCGCAGCTCGACCGATTCCTGTTTAAACTGCGGGTGGAGTTCCCGAGCGCGCCGGACCTCGTCGAGATCATTGACCGCACCACGGCCGCCGCGGTTCCGCAGGCGGAAGTCGCCGCCACCGCGGGACAGATTCTCGACATGCTTCGCCTTGCGCGCGAGGTCGAGGTCGCCTCACACGTAAAGGACTACGTGGCGCGGCTGATTCAGGCCACGCATCCCGACACGCCCGCCGCCGCGTCCACGGCCAGGCGCTATGTCCGCTACGGCAGTAGCCCCCGCGGAGCGCAGGCGCTCGTCCTGGCTGCCAAGGTGCGGGCACTGATCGCCGGGCGCGCGAACGTGGCATTTAGTGATCTGAAAGTGCTGTCCCTGCCGGCGCTGCGGCATCGCATCATCCTCAATTTCGAAGGTGAAGCCGAAGGCATCAACCCCGATGCGATCATTCAGAACGCCCTGGAGGAGACGCCTGAACTTGAAAGCGCAAAGAGGTGATTGGTGAGTCGTGATTCGGAACCGCCGTACAATTCTCACGACGACGTTGCGTTGGTTTGACGAATCACGAATCACCAATCACGAGTCACGTTGATCCGAGAATGACTACACTGCTGGACCCGCACTTTCTTCGTAAGCTGGATACCCTCAGTCTGCGCTCCCGCCGCCTCGTGCGCGCAGGTCTGCGCGGAGAGCGACGCAGCCGCACCCTGGGTCGGGGGGTGGAGTTCGCGGACTACCGCAGCTACCAGATCGGCGACGACTACCGGCATATCGATTGGAGCATCTACTCGCGTCTGGACCGCCTGTTCATCAAGCTGTTCAGCGAGGAGGAGGACATCAATGTCCACCTGTTCGTCGATATGAGCGGCTCGATGGCATGGGGCTCGCCGCGCAAACTTGACTACGCCGCCCGGATCGCCGCCGCGGTAGGCTACATTGGGCTTGTGAACCTCGACCGAGTCGGCGCGGTTGCCTTTGCGGACCGCGTGGAGCGTCTGCTGCCTCCGCGGCGAGGGCGCGGGCACATCTTCCGGTTATTCGAATTTCTCCACGGGCTGCCCACGCCGGCCGGGGGCAGGAGCAGCCTTCGCGAGGCGATGTGGGAGTACGTGCACAAGACGAAGCGGCGGGGTCTACTGCTCATCATCAGTGACCTCCTCTATCCGGATGGCTACGAAGAGGGGCTCAAGCTGGCCCGGTATCATCGCTTTGACCCCTTCGTCATCCACGTCCTCAGCGACGACGAGCTCGTGCCGGCCGTTCGAGGCGACGCGCGGCTGGTTGACGCCGAGACGCAGCAGGCCATGGAGGTCAGTGTGGATGGTCCGGCCCTCGAGGCGTACGCACGGGCGCGCGATGCCTTTCTGAGCGGGCTGGAGGAGTTCTGCCTGCGGCATCAGATCGACTATGTGCGGGCGACGACGACGGTTCCGTTCGAGGACCTGATCCTGCGGTACCTGCGTCTTGGAGGCCTGCTGCAATGACTTCACCCCGAATCTCGAAACGGATCACCGCCCTTGATTCTATCTGGCGATCCGACCCAGCATTCGCGGTTCGGGCGGTGATGTAGCGTATGCAACTGGGGCTCCCGGCCGCGTTGTGGCTCCTCGCCGTGCTACCCGTGATCGTCCTCCTGTACATGCTGCGGGCACGCCGGCAAGACGTGCCGATCAGTTCGCTGCTGCTGTGGCAGCGTACCCGCCAGGACCTCCTGGCCCACATGCCGGTCCGCCGGCTGGAGCGCAGTCTGCTCCTCTTGTTGCAGCTGCTTGTGGCGTCCCTTGTCGTGCTGGCAC
>Ga0209236_1001004_pt1 | contig 16801 bp, 17 predicted proteins | sample GraSoi013_1_40cm_FD_185819 | JGI IMG/M metagenome (GOLD analysis project Ga0209236, IMG submission 185819) | Grasslands soil microbial communities from the Angelo Coastal Reserve, California, USA - Sample 09_27_2013_1_40cm (SPAdes) (version 2) | ecosystem: Environmental > Terrestrial > Soil >... | reverse complement strand
TTAGAGTTCTATCCGTATTGGTCTTTGACTCGTTAAAATCTGTGTCAGCACCGTCTACTAGGACAAAGAACAGATCATCGTCTGCGCCAGCCTTAGCGTCTATTAGTGTCCTTGGAAGAGTCATTGTAAGATTACCAGCACCTGTTGACTGGATCGACACGACAAGCGAGGTTTCGTTTGTGTTGATCGACATATCGTTTACCGCTCCTCCTGTGATACTATAGTTTACAGGATATGACTGCCCGCCGGCAGGGTCCATGACAGAAAATTGATTTTGTGTCTGCGCAAAGATTGGTGCAACTCCCACTGAAACAGCTAGAGCCACCATAATCGCGTATGACAAATGGAGCATAAAGTCCTTTTAGAAGTCTTGTATTTGACCTTTACTTGTGATTATTTGCTTTGATAGTCAGCGGAGATGAGTTACAGATTATTCCGTCCAATTTTTCTCTTTAGATTTTAGATGCAGTAAAACTACTTATATGATAATGTAAAAATCTGTCCGCTGGATATTCATTATTCAGTGCTCTCTAGAAAATACGAAATTCTTGCAAATGATTGTTATTGAACAAATTTGGAGCAAATTTGCTTATGCAACTTTTCCATAGCTCTTTTGCCCATCCCTCCCTCAATGAGGTCAATGGCGTCGATTTCCATGCTTCCCAACGTCTCATCTTTTCGGGGTTCGTTTTCCATATAGTGTATGGTTCTAGGAACATGATTAATCCTGGCTAGTGTTCTAGTGTTACATATGTTCCACGGCTAATTTAGGAGGTAGGACTTAAAACCCACATAACTGATCCTCTTCTGTTGCTACAAAGCCAAAATCCAGTAGCATTACGAGATGAGATCCAAAAAATATTGGTTACAAACGGATTAGATAGAACATGTTATTCCAAGATCCTTGATTATACAGTCGAACTATTCGAGTCAAAGGGACTGGGAGTAAACTATTATGGGTATCACAATATCGTTCATGAGCTGGAAGTTACGTATGTGACACTTCTAGCAGCTCAATGGGAGAGCCTACATGCCAAGTTTGCAAAAGAAGATTTTCCGTACCTTTTTGTAGCCGCTCTATTTCATGACTATGATCCAGGCAAGAAGGTAGACAAGCCACATGAAGAAGATGCAGTAAGATTTGTGTTGACCGATCAAAAACTACATTCACTGCTAGAAGATGCAGGCATTGATGAAAATTTGATTGCAGCACTAATTCTGAGGACCACCCATCCCTGGACTGAGGATATAAGAAAGACTGTGGAGAAAGAGATTGATGAATACTTGTCGAAATCAAATATCACAAAAGATGATGATATCAAAAAGGAGCATTTTAGAAAGCTTGGTTGGTTTCTATCAGTTGCTGACAGAATTGGAGGATATGCTCTTGGTGATTTTACAAAAGCAATGGAGATGGCACAAAAAAATGCTCATGCGTTGGCATGGCATCCAATTTACATCGTAAGGAGATCTGTTTCGTATTTTGAGGATCTTCTCAACAACGAAGCCGAGATGTGCCAGAGAATATTGCGTTCACTTCCAAGGGAGATGAGAAAGAATTTCATGGACAATGTTTTGTCATTTATGAAATTGCGAGAGCAAGAAATACAGATTGAGGCATCTCTTGTCTATGATAACGCCAGATTTTTTGCAAACATAGAACCAATATCTATACGAAGGGACTCTGATTTCATAAAAACCCTGGATAAGATACATGAAGAGCTGCCTCTTCCACTGCAGTTCAAAAAGGAAGAATTTGCTGATTCCGTGAGAGATGCTTATACGATTCTCAATACATTGAGACTTGGAAGCGGGAATGGACCAATAGTTGGTTTTGCCAAAGGCGGTCCTATTGAAGGATATGGATTGCGGCCAGATCTTAACGAACCAAATTATGGATTGTCAAACACGGCATTTTTGGAGCCAATAGCTATTAGAATGGGATATTGGGGCCAGAAGGGAGGACGCGAGATGAGACTCTTATTTACAATGCAAGCCCAAGCAAAGGGTTACAAGTACCTGGCAAGTTTTGCACTAAGAGATGTAATATCAAGTAGAATTCAACGAGGAGAACAGATAGAATTTACAAGACCGTTTAATCCAGAACGTTGGGACTACTATAGAATTAGGTTGTAGTAAAATATGTTTGCAGTCTTGCTATTTTTTCGTTGGTTGATGTATTGTTCTTCTTTGCTTTGTCGATTTGATCATATTCCTATAATATCTCAAAAATAAGATCGTGTGTAAATACGCTTGGATCAAAAATAAGACCAGGAATGACGTATAAAGGAAATGAGAGTGATCTAGTTACCAGAATATCGTAAAGGTATTTGCTGGTTTTGCCAAACTTCCTGCGACCCCATTAGATACACTCATGAAGATTGTATTACAAACTATTTTAAAAAATCAAAACGCGGCCTTGCCAAAATTTAGATTTCACTATTTATAGAAATATTCGTTAATTTATCTGAGAAATTTTGTACTAACCTTCAAGGCATTCCATCTGGACTGTGAAGCATATCCTGCTTTAATCTTAAGGCTCGATAAATTATAGGTGCATGGTCCGCTTCCACATCAGTAGTTATATAGAGAATGTGATCTTCATCTAATGGCATCGTAATTCGTTTTAGCTTTTCATATTCCACTAGCGCGTATTTCCCCTTTCCAATCTTATTTGAAACTTCGTTACGAGATTTCCAAGCATTAATTGCGAGCTGAAGTGACTTTTGACTTTCTTCTGGTGAAAGAAGATTCTCCACACCCTTACGATGGCCACTTATCATTACTTTACCATTCATGTCAAATATTGTCGCAAATCTAATTTTGGGGTCAAGTGCCATGACTTTTTCATATAATGACTTGTAATTCGTATTGTCTAGTAGGTTTTCTAAAGGATAAAGATTACTAGCTTACTCAGACCACTATTTGAGTCTCTGCTGCTCACCAATCACGTGTGTAATCTCCGGAGAACATGTTCTGAAGATGCTCGATTATGTCAGCTGTTCCGCCATCAGTTCCCCAAGTAATCAAGAGCAAGTATTTTTCTCCTATGGGCATTGTCAATCTCCTGAGTTTTTCATAAACAGCTAGGACATACTTTCCTTTGCCAATCTTTGGCGCAAACTTGCTTCGTGTCTTCCATGCATTAACTGCGTAGTGAAGTGTCTCTTTGGTTTCTTCGTCATTAAGCAAAGGTGTAACATTCTCTCGAATTGATGTTTGAATTTCCTTTCCGTCCATGTCACAGATAGTCACGTATCTGATGTGCGAGTCAGTATTCATGATGTTATCTAACAGTTTCTCAAGGGACATGTAATGTTATAGCAAGAGAGTTAGAAAAAGGTTCATGTTGTTTTCCCGGAAAGTTGACTTTTGATTCCTTTTTATCAAGGAATTACGGAAATAGCTTTGTGGTTAAAAGGACTAAAGGGGCAAAAAACATGGACGATTCATGGAAGGGATACTCGTGCTCTAAGACAATGGATTCAAACTTTTGAATCACTTCAAAGAATCCTATTCGACGTGGTGATGAATCACTAGTTGGTCGTAGAACCTCACAGACTTCATGTTAACAAATTCAAGCATTCCATATCTTGATAGCTCTCTTCCAAATCCACTTTGTTTGATTCCGCCAAAGGGAATTCTAGGATCCGATATGACAACATTGTTTACGGTGACTATACCAGATTCTACCAATTCGGATAGTTTTTTTGCCCGTTCAAGGTCCTGAGTCCATAAGCTGGCACCTAGGCCAAATTGGGATTCATTGGCAAGTTTTATTGCTTCCATCTCGTCTTCCACTGTAGTTATTGGTGCAACGGGGCCAAACACTTCTTCTTTAGCTACTCTCATCTTGGTGGTAACCCTATCCAAAAGAGTAGGGGCATAAAAGTATCCTTTACTCCTCAATCTCTTTCCTCCTGTCAATACCTGCGCACCGTTGCTTGCTGCGTCTTTTACAAGATCTTCTATTTTATTGAGGCCAGCTGCATTTACCAATGGCCCTATATCAGTATCTTCAGATATGGGGTCCCCAACCTTTAGTCTTTCAGCTTTTTGAAGAAATTTCTCAATGAAGTCCTTTGCTACTTTTTTGACAACAAAGAATCGCTTAGATGCAATACAACTTTGGCCACAATTGATGAATCTTCCTTTTACTGCACCGGTTGATGCCTTTTCTATATCTGCGTCCGAGCACACGATAAAAGGATCACTGCCACCAAGTTCAAGAACACACTTTTTTATCTGAGATGTAGCCCTTTGAGCTACTTTAGCACCGACTATGTTACTTCCGGTAAATGTTACTGCATTTACATCAGAGTCGATAAGTTGTTCTGCTATACTTGAATCGCCTACTATTGTCTGAAATACACCCTCCGGCAATCCAATTGCCTTCAAGGTATTTTCTATCTCTATTCCACACTGCATAGTTGCACTTGCAGGCTTGAGCACCACGGTATTTCCCGACATAAGACAGGGAGCTGCAAACCTCAGCGCTTGCCAATAGGGAAAATTCCATGGCATTATACTTCCAATCACTCCAAGCGGTTCAAATGAAATGTAGCTCTTTCGAGCATCAGTATTAACAACTTCAGGGTTTAGAAAGATCTCACCATTATCCCCATAGAATTCCATTGCCCACGCACATTTTTCCACTTCTGAAATTGATTCTTTGATAGGCTTTCCCATTTCATTTGTTGCAACGCGCGCAAGCTTGGCCTTTTCCTTTCTTAGCTCTTGCGCAAAGATATGCAAATAATCTGCTCTTTTTTTGATGTTTTTCTTCCAGTCATGAAATGCGATTCTAGATTTTTTTACAATTGTCTGAAGTTCGTCTTTGCTAATGTTTTGATATTCCACCATGACCTGTTCGGTGGCTGGATTGATTGTTTTGAAACTCACGGACCATACTGTGGAATCATCGTATTATAATGTTATAGTAATTCTCAGTTGTAAACTATCGCAATACATTATCAAACCTTTTAATATTTTACGGAATAATTCATATTGAATGCAAAGTCTATCTCAAAAAGAGAACAAAAAGTTGAGTTTTGAGACAGTCCTCATTTTACAAGGTGGAGGATCACTTGGAGCATACGAATGCGGCGTGTACAAGGCTCTAAATAAGCATGGAATAAAATTTGATATCGTCGCAGGAACTTCGATCGGCGCAATAAACGCAGCAATAATTGCTGGTGCAAAAAATGATCCTGTGAAAGACTTGGAGAATTTTTGGTTAGATATAGCAGAATATCTTACTCCGCCTGGGTTGCCAGATAATGTTAGACCATACTTTGCATCTATGAACTCTGCCATTTGGGGCAATCCTAAATTATTTTTACCAAAATGGTTTCTGCCTTCTCCTGATTACTTCTTTCCATTTTTGTGGCCATATCTTTACGATCTAAGGCCACTGAAAAATACGTTAAATGAATATGTAGATTTTAAAAAAATAAGGGAACAAAAAAGACCGCGGCTGATAATAACATCAACTGACGTAGAAAACGCAAAACCATCTGTGTTTGATAGCATGTACGACAACATAATGGCAGATCACATTCTTGCATGTGCAGGATATCCATTTTATGGAATATCTTGGACACAAATTAATGGCAAGTACCTATGGGATGGAACGTTACTTAGTAATACACCTCTTCGAGAAGTCATTGATGCTTCTCCAAAGCATGACAAGAGGGTTTACATCGTAGACGTGTTTCCAGACAAACAACACGAGCTTCCAAGAAACATGATCGAGGTATGGCATAGGGCAAGGGATATCATGCATGCAGATAAGACGTTACACAACCTTCGCATGTCAAGGGTCATCAACCGATATCTTTCGCTTGTTAGAGAAATGTATGAAATTCTCATCAAGGTTCCTCTAGATGACAATTCTAAGGCAAAGATTTCAAGAATAGAGCAAGAGTACCAAAAGCTGGCAGGTGAAAGAGGCGCAATAATAGATCAGATAGTAAGGATACAACGTCAGGAGGACTCGCACTTTCTCTTTGAGGATGCTGATTTTTCTATTACAACAATAAAGCAACTTATAGAAAAAGGCGAAAGGGATGCAGCTGAAAAGTTAGCTGAGATTCAATAATCATAACATTCTGTCTAAATGTTGTTATGGAAAAGGTTATCTTGTGTAGAAACTGCGAACAAACATCCTTGAAAGAGCGATTTGTAAGCGTGGCAGGATACAACACAAGGTATCTCGACGACGGTGATTCTGACGAGACCCTGGTTCTTATCCACGGCCTTGGTGCCTCTGCAGAAAGATGGCTTCGTGTGATTCCCCATCTGAGGTCAAAATATCGACTGATCATACCAGACTTGATCGGTTTTGGCCATAGTGACAAGCCGTCAGTAGACTATACCATGGATTTTCTTTCAAATTTTGTGTTTAGATTTTTAGGAGCACTTGGCATAGAAAGGACAAGTCTGATTGGATCTTCGCTAGGAGGTCAGATAGTTGCGGAGTGTGCTAGCACTCAAAGTGGTGTCATAGATAAGATCGTTTTAGTATCTCCTTCAGGGATGATGAAGAGATCCACTCCTGCCCTTGACGCATACATGTTGGCTGCGCTCTATCCCACGCCTGATAATGCACATATGGCCCTTAGGATGATGGTGGAGAAAGGAGAGGTCGAACAAAGGTTAGTAAACGACTTTATCACAAGAATGAACCTTCCAAACGCAAAGTTTGCAATCCTTTCAACTGTTTTGGGCATCAAGAACGATACGGATTTTGAGGACAAGCTTCGAAAGATAACGTCACCCACTTTGATACTATGGGGGAAGCAGGACAAGGTGATTCCAGTAGAGTATGCCAGTCCATTTATGTCTGCGATCACAGAATCAAGATTTGTTGAGATTCCAGGATGCGGACATGTACCCCATGTAGAACAGCCAGAAAAATTCGCAGATATAATACTGAATTTTTTAGACCGTGAATTGGTAATGAGTACCAATTATTACCAGTAGACTTATATTCAACGGATTTCCATATATTACCAATGACTGGTAACCAAAACCAATATGACCCATCTACCATGTTCAAAGAATGGATACAAAAAGGCGGAAAGGCCCAGATGGACTTTTTCAAGACTTTTGGTGAGTTGACGAATCAGCAAAAAGGACCGTTCAACCCAGCTGATACACTAAGGGAGATAGTTGAAAAAAACGCAAAAGTCCAGTCCGAATTTATGCAAAATGTGGGAGACTTTCAAGCAAAGGCAATAGAAAGTTGGTCCAAGATGTCACAGTCAGTTCCACAGTTTTTGTCATGGGGCGCATTTAAGACAACGGTTGGCAGCAACGGAAGAATATCAATTCCAGAAGCAGAAAGAGACGCTCTGAAAATTGGAGAGGGTGACTTGGTTCAAGTAATAATCGTTCCAATTGAAAAGAAACAGAAAAGGGAGGTGAAAAAGTGAGTAAGACAACACCAGAAACAAAAGAGATCTTTGCAGTATACAAACAAAACATCGACAAGTTCTTTGATGACGTAGAGAAATCTCTTCCACAGTACCTGCAGTCAATAACAAATCTTCAGCAAGAATATACCGAGGCATGGAAGAATGCATTTGGTTCCGCAGTTTCGCTACAACAGGAATATGCAACAAAGAGCGGACTAAACACCAACGTGCCATCAGCATATATCAAGATGGTAAATGACGCAACGGAAGAGATTATCAAAGCACGTTCAGTTCAGAACAAGATTGCACTAGCAACAATTGACGTGGCCCGACAAAACCTAAAGTCATTCAATGACAGCACAAAGGCATTTTCGGAGCTAAATGAAAATATGCTACAATCGTGGATCTCAGCATGGACACCTACACGAAATCAGTAGGTAAATCCATTTCCTTATTTATTTGACCTTTCTTTTAACCACTGGCCAAATTCAGGCAGTACTCTTTTTTGAGAGAATGAACTTGCAATCATGCCCACGTGTCCAGTCGTGTATATCTGCAGAGATTTGTCTTCACTTGAGACTGCATAATGAATAGGCATGCTAGATTCTGGTGAGACCAAATGATCGGCCACTGCAACCTGCGTGAACAACGGCATGTTTATGTTCTTAAGGGAAACTTGTTTCCCACCTACGTACATCTTGCTCTGAATAAGCAAGTTCTCCTGGTATACGTCCTTTATCCATTGCCTGAAGAGCTCTCCTGGAATGGGTGGAGTATCACTTAACCATTTTTCCACACGAATAAAGTTTTCAACATAGTCTTTGTCATGAATATTTTTGAAGAAATTGACATATTTTTCAAGGCCTTGTTCAAATGGCTTTAGTACCGAGAAGACAAAGTACATGAATTCTGGAGGCATGTTTCCAATGGTATCAACAAGCTTGTCAACATCGATATGTTTTGCAAGATTTCCAACAACCGTAGTGTCTCTTTTACCGTCAATTACAGGAGCCGTAAGTGTGAGAGTTTTCAGCCTTGTGGGATGCAGAGATGCGTATACAGTTGCCAAAGTTCCCCCTGTACAATATCCCTGCATAGAGACCTTTTCCTCTCCTGTTTCTTTGGCTATAAAATCAACACAGTTGTCAATATAGCCATTAACATAATCATCAAATCCGAGAAACTTGTCTGCGTTAGTTGGAGTTCCCCAGTCAACAAGGTAGACATCTACTCCTTGGTTTAACAAATTTCTCACCCAGCTTTTCTGTGGATGAATATCCAGTATATGGTAGCGATTTATCAGCGCATATACTATGACCAGCGGAGTCTTCACCTGTCTTTCAGTTGTTGGATGAAAGTGAAGAAGTCTAATTTTGTCTTCCGAGTATGCCACATCATAGGGAGTCATGTCTAGATTGATCTCGTCTGGTGCACGCACAAGCTTTGGAGCTTCAAAGATGTTCTTGTTGATGTTAAGAAATTCTTCTACTAGCTTTGGGTCTATTTTTAGCTCATTTACCATTTCTCTTTACCGTCCTGTGATTGCTGTCTTTTTCCATCTTAGCTAATCTTTTTTTGAGGGAATGCAACTCCTTGTAGACTTCGTTTATGTCATCTTTAGTAGGAAGATTAGCATTATCTAGCAGTACTGACATCATACTATTCCAATGTTTGGCAAGTTCAAGCTCACTTGATACTAGCTTGCCAAAATTTTCGGCAAATTTAGTAGAGTCAAACAAAGTTGTAAAGTAGTTTTCAAATATGTCTATCCAAACACGCTTTGATGCTTCTATATGTTCTGCATCGTTTGGTAGTTCTGGCACTTTTTTGTTGAATTGTTTTTGTGCCTCAGTCCACGTATCGGTAAGCTGTTTATAATATTCTGAGAGTCTTGTGTTAAATTCAAGTAGGTCGTCGTTTGCTTCTATTAGTTCGGTGCTAAGCTTTTTCATATTTGTTCCAAATTTTCTCATCGGGCCAGCAGATGAGAGTGCGTATGGCTTACTTGCCATCAGAGACAGCAAGTCTGTCCAAAATAGAGAAACGTGCTTATAGTATTCTTGGGTCTTTTTGGTGCTTGAAGTTTGCATTTAGAGCAAAATATGATAATATACGCTTCTTATAGCAGTTACTGACTGTTGTTAACCCAAGTTTTGCTGAGTTTACTTCGTTACTTTACTCTCAAGTCAAAAATAAAACAACTCAGGCATTGGTGTTCTCAGTGAGAAGTCATTATAATGAGGTTTTAAAACTCGCTAGATATTTAGAGAGATTTTTCTGTATATTCTTGTCAAACATATCTGGGAGTATGTGTTCATAGCCAAGTTGCTTATCAGGGACGGTTTTTGAAATGGCATTTGCAGCAGCAAGCATCATATCTGTTGTGATTTTCTTTATTCTACTATCCAAAATTACTCGCATCAGATGGGGAAAGACAAGTGCGTTATTGACTTTATTATGATACAGATAGCTTCCAGTAGCTACGATTTTAGCTCCCGCTTTTTTTGCCGTGTCTGGCTTTATCTCTGGATCGGGATTTGTTAAAGAGAAGATTATTGGATCTTGATTCATTTCCTTTATCATCCTTGGTGTAACAAGGTTCTTTTTTCCAGATACGCCAACAAATACATCAGAATTTTTCAAAACATCATAAAGAGAGCCTTTTTCTTTTTTGGGATTTGTGATAGCTGCAATTTCCCTTTTGTATTTGTTCATGTTTTCTGTCCTACCTTTGTATATGGCGCCGTCAGAATCAACCACTATAAGATAACGGCAACGTGCAGCGCAAAGTAACTTGCATATGCCATATCCTGCTGATCCCGCTCCGGCTATCACTATTTTAAGTGAAGAAAGATCCTTTTTGATTAGTCTAAGAGAATTCAGTAGTGCCGCTAGCACCACAACTGATGTTCCGTGCCTGTCATCATGAAAGACCGGAATGGGAAGCGATTTATCAAGCTCGTCTGAGATCTCTAAAACTTTCGGTGATTCTATATCTTCCAGGTTTATTGCGCCAAACGCAGGCTCTAGAGCCTTGATTGTAGCGATGATTTCTTCTTTTTTTGTAGTATTAAGGCATATGGGAAAGGCGCTCACGCCTCCAAATTCCTGATATAATACTGCCTTTCCTTCCATGACAGGCAGCGCAGCATAAGGACCAATATTTCCCAAACCAAGAATCCTTGTTCCATCTGTTACTATTGCTACGTTGTTCCATTTTGTAGTCAGATTGTACTTTTGTTCTGGATGGCGATAGATTACTTCACATACTGCTGCCACGCCTGGGGTGTAAATTAGCTGGATCTCTCCAGGTCTCAACTTCTGGATCTTGCTTTTAACAATTATCTTTCCCCTTAGTCTTTTATGAAGTTCCAAAGCTTTTTTGGCATTAGTATTCATAGATCGGTATCTTGATGAACAGAAGATTAAAAGATGATCTAATAGATAATTTCGGTTTAATGCCCTAGGTGTTATTGTAACGCCTCAGACAGCTGGATCTCACATTAGTTGGATCGCACTAACCTTTGCTCAGTTATCATTCATGAGTAAGATTAAATTATGATTATTTTTTTGCAAACAATATGCCTACTTTCAATCGCGGCGAAAGAGTACGCTTGACGGAATCAGAGGAAGAAGACAAGATTTACATCATTAAAGACATGAAGAAGGTAAGAAAGGGAGGATTTTTGTATCTGCTAAAATCGCTTGAAGAAGATTCTGTTTTGCGCCTGTACTATGAAGATAAACAGTCCCTTCTTGAGAGGATTTCCTGATTCATTGTCATTGCAAGCCAAGCATCCTGTAGAAAATAGTACTATATCTGAAAAGCTTATGCAGGGCATATTATCTTCAAGAACTATTAGATGTCAATTGTCAAGTTAATTGCAATCGGATTAATTGTTAATTGCCTTTTCCTGCCTTCATATGCCCTTTCCAATCCAGAGTCAAACCAAGTCTCTGTATCAAAAAACGATACAGGCTCATCACCGGTTCATTTGAGCAAGAAAGTGTTCAGCTGGACAGACCAGTTTTATATCAGGATAGATGCGCCTGATTTCAATTCTGACCCCAACGTGGTTGACGTAATAGGGACTACCACAGACGATAAAGTCACAGTATCTACAACAGGTCACAGTATACCATATCAATTAGTGGAGACTGGCACTAACACTGGAATATTCACAGGATATCTCATACTTACTGGTGACCCTGCCCAAAAAGGCTCAATTGGAGTGGATGGCGAAGGTGCCAACCCATCAGGTATGGAATCGTCATGCAATCCAATATGTGGTCCTACAGATGGTTTTCTTCCAAGTACTGGCAATGATGGAATATCAGTCTCCTTTGAATATTCACGCGATAGAACCGTTACTGGTTCAGCTTTAATTAGCTGGAATACAGGCGAAGTCAAATGGCTTCAATCAAACTATCCCGCGGGTGGTAAGGGAACACTGCAAATTTTTGACCCAGACATGAACCTTAATCCCAAAGCGATAGACAAGTTTGAAACCAGTGTTTGGTCAGATTCTGATTCTGGCGGCATCAAGCTTACCATGACAGAGACAGGTGAATCTACTGGAGTCTTTGAAGGTACGGTCTACTTTACTGCTGATTTTCAATCTTCAGGGAACAGACTGCATGTTTCTGACGGCGATGCGGTTACAGTAGAATATGTTGACAGAACCCTGCCATATCCTCATTCGCCATCTGATCAGCTACGAATGGTAGCTACTACCTCCGTAGGTACTAGTCTTCCTCCTTTAGAAAAGACGCCGGCAAGTAACGCAAGAATATTAGATTCCAGCGGTAATGTTATTAACAAAGTTTCAGTCAATCAGCAAGTCCAAATTGTCTCTGACGTAATTAACAAACAAAGTAGAGACCAGCCCTTTACATACCTTGTACAAATACAGGACAACAATGGCATAACCCTTTCTTTGTCATGGATTGGTGGGACTTTATCACCTAACCAAGCTCTAAGCCTTGGCCAATCTTGGATGCCTAGAACAGCTGGAACATACACAGCACAAATCTTTGTCTGGCAAAGCATAGGAAATCCAAACGCGCTATCCCCTCCATTGATTCTCCAAATACCTGCTACCTAATTACATTAGACCACACATGGGTTTAGATGGTAAGACGCCAAGCGAAATCTGCGGTATCAAAGTAGAGGACGATAACAAGTGGTTGACAATCATTCAAAATGCCAAGAAAAGCAAGCAACCCTAACCCTTATGGCATTACAGTCCATACGCTACACCGTGTCAAATTACAAGATTTTAGTTACAGAATGTGAAAAATGTGAAGGAAGAATACGTCTAGTTTCGCCCTTAGATCAAGATTATTGCGTTACAAGAGAAATTCCTAACCCCAATGGTGACCATATTCTAAAACACTTCACATGCCCAGATGGACATGTGAAAGATGTTTACTATTGGAAAAGAGAGAACCAAATCCTAAAGACTGGATCTTGACCAGACGAAAATTAACAGCTTGAAGAATTCGACAACAAGTTAACAGAACCCAAAATAAAATTAGAGCAAACTAATCTTCTTGGTTGTGATTTCGCTTTTTATTCCCTTCTGACTTGCCTTTATTTTTCTTGAGGTCCTTATTGACGTGCTTTATTTCTTTTGCAAGATTGTTAGTGGTGTTGTCAAAATGTTTGATAACGCTTTCATGATTGGCAATACTGCCGACAGATTGTTCGTTTTCTTTTTCTGATTGTTTGATTTCTTTTCCAAGATCACTGGCTGCGTGAGTAGCATTTTCAAGCTTTATCTTGTCGTCCTCTATTTGTAACTTGGATTGTTCTCTTAGTTGCTTGAATTCTTCTTGTAGTTGTTTTCGAGATTCCTTGTATTTTTCTCTGAGCGCCTTTATCTTTGCCTTGCATTCATCGTGTATTTGCTTCTTGTCATCATGAGAAGCATTTTTTATTTCTGCATGACATTCATGTATCGCATTGAGTATAGCCGCTCTTTCTTGTTTTAAAAGCGCGTTACGATCATGAACAAAATCAGAAATTAACTGCCCCAAATTGGAAGGGAGAGTTCCGGTTCCAGTCAGGTTGCCAGGTGTTCCTGGCGGTGAGACACTAGTTGAGTTGGCAGTTATTCCCGATGCGGAGTTTGAAAAGGCCCCGAGACCGACACTGTTCCATGAAGCCGTCCTGTATGTTTCCTTGTGATTTGGCAATAGGTTTGTATCAGTAAAATTGGTTTGGTTAGTAAACGTATTGATTACAATAGTTGTTCCGTTTCTTTGTATTAGATAACCTGTTATTGGAGAATCCCCGCTACTAGATGGCGAATGCCAAGTTAGTTTCAGTGTAGTATTTGATACGGTGGTTACATGCAATCCGGTGGGAGCACTTGGAACATGAGTAAGTGACGAGTTGGTAATTGCGATAGCGTCAGCTGATGGCGAACTAGTACCTATAACATTAATTGCAGATACTCTATACAGATAACAGGTATTAGCTATAAGACCAGTATCTGAATACAGTGTGCTTGAATTGACAGTATGAGCCAATATTATGAAGCTGCCCGCACATCCATTTTTCTTCTCGATCTTATACCCAGTGATTGGAGTTCCGCCATTATTGCTAGGTGCACTCCAGCCAAGCTTAATCTGAGATGAAGAAACTGCTTTTGCAACAAGGTTTGTAGGTGCAGAAGGTACAGAAAGAGTTGATGCGGTTGCATTATTTGATGGGCTACTAATTCCGACAGAATTTATGGCAAACACACGAAATTGATAGCATGTACCATTAGTCAACCCAGCGCTCAAGAAGTTTGTTGTTGTAGTATTTACTAAGAAGTTAAAAGAACCAGAACAGGAAGACCTCATTTCAATTTTGTATCCACTAACCCCATCTTGTGTGGCATTAACTGGAGCAGTCCACATTAGGAAAATTTGGGTACCAGATATAGCTGTTGCATTGAGGGCCGTTGGATGCAGTGGAGCCGTTTGAATTGTAGCAAAAGCCGACAAAATAGCGATCGGAGAAACAAGAGATCCTGAAAGAAGAACCAACATAAGCGATATTCCTAATGTCTTCACTGCTCAAATCTCAACGATTATTACATATAATCATCTGGCAGAATTTATCAGTATAATTTCTACGCAAACTTAAAGTGTGAAATCGTGTACTCTGTCGCAATCGTACGATCTAGTTCGTAAATTTGACTTGCTGCTTATGTGCCCTTATAGTACCAGTTCCAACAATAATTGCAGTTTTCCTAAGGGGCGATTTCGCATGTGTCAATGTTAGTACCACACTTTTATGGGGCAATTTCATTTTGTCAGACGTGAGTTTGAAACAAAAAGATAAAGAATTACTCGAAAAAGTGATTGATGAAGAAATATCTAAAATTCCTGGACTTCTCAAGGACATGCATTTGCCTAACTTCAAAGATACCTTGCAGATAAAAGATGAATCGGAATATGCATACGGCTATGTCCACGGAGCTATAGTTGGAAAATTTGAGACCGTTTACTTTCTTGCCCATTCAGGCAAGAGACCATCAGCTGACGAAATTGACGAAATTGCCAAGACTATTTTCGGAAGAACAAGCAAGATAAGAGATGCGATTCTAAAAATGGGCTAGTACGTATGTCATGGAATTGATTTGAGTGTGCGTCATCGAGAGAGCACAAAATGGGCCTTGTTTGTGAGTTGAAAGAGACAAACAGAAACAATTGTTTCTTGGCTCTTCAAAGAATTTTTCTAAATGCCGTCAGCTTATTTCTGCCAGTCCTACTATGGCTCTTGGGAATACGTCTTTTCGTTGTTCTTCAGGTTTCAAATATTGTTCATAGCCAGTAACGGGTTGCAACGATTTCTCATCCATGATTTTGTAATTGGATATCCTTGCTTTTTTGAATAGTTGTGCCAAGTCATCTTTTGAGAACCATTTTGAATAAACTCCTCTTTTTGTTCTTAGTATGGAATTTTCTTCATCTTGTTTTGAATTTATTATTTCGCCAACTGTTTGCTTCACTTCCCTTCCATAGAAGGTCTTCAATCCAAAATCTTTGAAGAGTTTCTTGTTAAAGACAGAGACTATTATTGTTCCATGTGGTAGTGCCAACCTCTTCATTGATTCTAATAATTGCACTTGCAGATCTGTGTTTTCTTGATTCCCCAAGGTTTGAAACGTACACACTATCACCTTGTGGCTCCTTTCAAACTCTTTTTGGTTGACATGAAAGTTCTGAACGATGCCTGTTATTGGAAATATTCTCTCGTAAAGATGGCGACCAAGCCCATACTTCTTGAGCAGTCTAGTAGAATGCGATATCATTTCTTCCGAATAATCAATTCCGATGACAAAGCGCAGGTTCTTGTCATAAATGTCATCATATCGGTATAGAGCAGCAGTCTCTGGATTTTTTTTCAATTCCTTGCATGAGTTGATGCTTATCTTAGAGCCCAACAATATCAAATAGCGGCCCGGACCAGAGCCTGCATCAACGAAAGTAACTTGCTTATTTTTTAACAAACCATTTAGATGGTTTACTATGAAAATGTCTTCAAATCGTTCGTATGCACGAGCTGACCATGCAGCTTGTGTCGGATGAACAACATTTCTGAAATACTGTTTTGCCATGGATTTGCTGGCTAATATACCTCTCACTAGATCTTGCTCATTTTTTGAAAGCTTGCTAAAGTGAAGTCCGTCCTTTATCTTTCGTGCCAAGATTCCGCTAGTACAGATTTCCGCCCTTATTTTTGGAGGCAACAGATTAAGATACCCATTCTTAAAGGAATACGTTGAATTACAATTAGTGCATTTAAGATCCATTTCATTGTCTTTGGATGGCGATTTTGTATCTTTGAATTTCAGGGATGAACTACATGTAGAACATTTTGCAATAGACAGGCTTTTGTGAATCAAAGATGACATCATTTTTTGTTTTGACCTAAACCGTCATCAAAAGCTTCGGTAGCTTTTCTTTTGGTAACTTTTTGCTTTGAGGATCCTTCTTCTTTTATGTATGCGTCGTAGGCACGATATACATTTCTAATGCATTTAAGATATGTTTCAAAGTCTGGTATCTTTATCGGATCATAGAAATAGTTCGAGTGTACCTTGGTGAGTGTATTTTTTGAGAACCCTATTCCTTCAAGCACGTGTATAGGTTTGCTGTCAACTGAATGAACCCAACCAAGAGACCTAGTCTTTTCTACCATTTCTTCAAAGACACTTGTTTCGTTCGTAACTATTCTTAAAATAAAGTCGTAGTTTTGGCCTTCTCCTTGTACAAGATCTATTGCAGTGACAATTCCGTATTGTCTGCTTATCTCAACCAAATTGGCATACATCTCAGAATAAGGAATTACCCTGCGTTCAAAAAGCGGATTTTGTGTTTTTATG
>Ga0209236_1001003_pt1 | contig 16803 bp, 10 predicted proteins | sample GraSoi013_1_40cm_FD_185819 | JGI IMG/M metagenome (GOLD analysis project Ga0209236, IMG submission 185819) | Grasslands soil microbial communities from the Angelo Coastal Reserve, California, USA - Sample 09_27_2013_1_40cm (SPAdes) (version 2) | ecosystem: Environmental > Terrestrial > Soil >... | reverse complement strand
GTCCGATGCCGAGTGGCAATGGGACAAACGCAAGCTGACGATTTACTTCACCGCCGAGCAGCGCGTGGATTTTCGAGCGCTGGTGCGCGACCTGGCGAGTCTGTTTCGCACGCGCATCGAGCTGCGTCAGATCGGCGCCCGCGACGAAGCCAAGCGCCTCGACGGCATCGGCCGCTGCGGGCGGCAGCTCTGTATCGCGAGCTGGCTGCCTGAAGGACGCCCGGTGAGCCTGTCGCTCGCCAAGGCACAGGGGTTGTCGCTCAACCCCGTTCAGATCTCGGGACCGTGCGGCCGGCTGCTCTGCTGCCTCCACTATGAGCACGACTTCTACGTGCAGCAGCGCAAGCGCTTCCCTAAAGAAGGAAAGGCGCTGAAGACCGCCGAAGGCACCGAGCAGGTGGTGGCCGTCGACATTTTCCGGGAGCGCGTCACCCTCCGCTCCGACGCCGGCAGCACCCGCGTCGTCACACTCGACCAGCTGCGAGTGTAGTGACGAAGTACTTCCTCACCACAGCCATCGATTACTCCAATGGCGATCCCCACCTGGGGCACGCCCTGGAGAAAGTCGGCGCGGACTGCATCGCCCGCTATCGCCGCCTGCGCGGGGACGAGGTGCACTTCCTGATGGGCATGGACGAGCACAGCCAGTCCGTCATCCAGGCCGCCGCGCGCGCGAACGTCAGCCCGCGCGAATGGGTGGACGGCATGGCGACGACCTTCGCCAATTACTGGCGCACGCTCGAGTGCAGCAACGACGACTGGATCCGCACGACGGAGCCGCGGCACGTGCGTGGCGTCGTGGCCCTGCTCGAGCGCATCCAGCAGCGTCGCGCCGATGACTTGTACGTAGCGGATTACGAGGGGCTCTACTGTACCGGCTGCGAGGAGTTCAAGCAGCCGGCGCAGATCGTCAACGGGCATTGCATCGAGCATCCAACGCTCGATCTCATCCCCACCAGAGAGCGGAATCATTTTTTCCGGCTGAGCGCCTACGGGCAGCGGCTGCTGCGTCTCATCGGCACGAACGAGCTCCGGGTCGAGCCGGCGATTCGCCGCAATGAAGTCGTGCGCCTCATCGAAGCCGGATTGCAGGACGTCTCGATCTCGCGGCAGCGATTGCCCTGGGGCATTCCCTTCCCCGGCGACACGGAGCAGACGGTCTACGTCTGGTTCGACGCGCTGATCAATTATTTGTCGGCGACCGGCTTTCCCGATCCCGGCTACGAGCGGCTCTGGCCCGCCGACCTCCACGTGGTCGGCAAGGGGATCACGCGCTTTCACTGCATAATCTGGCCGGCGATGCTGCTGGCTGCGGGTCTCGAGCTGCCGCGGCTGGTGTGGGCGCACGGCTACGTGCAATGGGAAGGCACGAAGATGAGCAAGACCGCCGGCACGGCGGTGAGCCTCGGCGCCGCGATCGAACGCCACGGCGCCGATGCCCTGCGCTATTTCCTGTTGCGCGAGGTCGGCTTCGAGAACGACGGCAACTTTACCTGGGACCGGTTCGACGCCCGCTACACCGCCGACCTCGCCGACACGTTCGGCAATCTCGTCTCGCGCACGCTGTCGATGGTGCAGAGCTACCGCGGCGGCATCGTTCCTGATCAGGGGGGTGGCCCAACTGACACGCCGCTCGAGCGCGCCGCGCAGGAGACCATCGCCACGTACACACGCGCGATGGATAAGCTGGACCTGTTGGATGGCGCCGCGCTCGTCATGGAGCTCGCGTCGCGCGCGAACCGCTACGTCCAGGAGACGACGCCGTGGAAGATCGCGAAAGAAAAGCGGGATGCGGAGCTCGACGCGATCCTCGTCAGTCTCGTGCGCACCGTCGCGCGACTCGCGGTCCTCGCCGCGCCTTTTATTCCCGCGAAGGCCGAAGAAATTTGGGCCGCCCTGGGAACGAAGCGGGCGTTTCGTGATGTTCGCCTCGACGATCTCGTCCATGTGTCCGTCGCAGGCCAGCGCGTCTCCAAGCCCCAACCCCTATTCCCCAAGCCCGTGGTCGTTTAAACCGCCTGCCCCAAAAAGCGTGACGGAGCGCACACCGTCCGATTTGACGGGGTCCCGCGCGGAGCCGTATCTTAGCTTCCCCATGAAGAAGAAGCACGCAGAGCGTCGCTGGACCGTCATGGTCGTGCCTCACGGCTCGGGAGCATCGCGTGCCGTGGAGATTTCGCAGACGGTCCTCAAGGCGCTCGTTGGCCTCGGCGGCGTGATCGCGCTGCTGGTCCTCGTGCTCGGCGGCGCGGCGCTGTCGCGCGGCGTCAACGTCACGAGGAGCCGCGCGCTCGAGCGCGAGAATCAATTGCTCGCGGGCGAGATCCAGCGGTTGCGCGAGCGGCTCGTCGGCCTGCGTGACACCCTCAACGTCTTCGGCGAGCGCGAACAGGCGCTGCGGTTGATGGCGGGACTCTCGCCCGTCGACAGGGACGTGCAGCAAGCGGGCATCGGCGGACCCACGGGACAGTGGGCCGAGCGCGACAGCTTGTCGGCCGCCGGTGCGACCGGCGCGCAGGCACTCGCGGTCCGCATGGACATGGATCAGCTGACGCGCCGCGCCAACATCCTCGTTCGCTCACTCAGCGAAGCCTATGATTCCGCATCGAGCCAACGCGCGCGCTATGCCGCCACGCCGTCCATCATGCCGACCAAGGGCTGGCTGACGAGCGCGTTCGCGGCCGAGCGCGTCCATCCGATCCTGCACCTCGCGCGCCCGCACGAGGGCATCGACGTCTCCGCGCCGATGGGGGCGGAGATCGAGGCGCCGGCGGGCGGCGTCATCACGCAGGTCTCCTGGGTCGAAGGCTACGGCAACATGCTCACGCTGGACCACGGCTACGGTCTCGTCACGCGCTACGCGCACTGCTCCAAGATTATGGTCACCCGCGGACAGCGCGTGAAGCGCGGCCAGAAGATCGCGCTCGTCGGTTCGACCGGATTGTCCACCGGCCCGCATCTGCATTACGAGGTCTGGGTCAACGGGCGGCCGGTCGATCCGATCAAGTACGTGCTGCCGGACGCGATCGTCGACTGACATAAACGGCACAGCGCCACGCTTGACGCGCGCTGTCCGCCAGGTGAAGATCCAAGCACACTCCGGACCGCGAGGTCCTATGCCCCGCCGCCATCATCCGTTGATTCCCACGTTCGCGATTGGCTTGCTGCTTGCGTGCGCACATGCCCCGCAGCGGCGTTCTGAAGAAGAGACCCAGCGCAACGCCGATGGGCGGCGCGTCGTGACTGCCGAGACGATCGAGCATTCCGGCGCGCGCACGGCGTGGGAGGCGCTGCAACGCACCGTGCCGTTCTTCACGTTCAAGGACAACAATCGCGGTGGCACGTCCGGCATCGAGCATCGCGGCCGCTCCAGCATCGTGCTGCGCGACCAGCCGCTGATCCTGATGGATGGCGTGGAGCTAAACGACTTCACGACGCTGACGAGCGTGCCCGCCTCCGACATCCGCGAGATCGAAATCCTCACCGGCATCGATGCCACGACGTATTACGGCACTGGCGCGTCGAAGGGCGTCATCCGCATCTGGACAAAGGGATCCGGTAGCTAAAAAAAAGGGGAGCCGATGTCGGCTCCCCCTTTCCTCTACAACCTGCCCGTTACGGCGTAGTGGCGTCGCAACCCGTGAAGTTCGGGTTGTTCCGCTCGTCAAACGGTACCGGCAACTCCGTGTTCGATCCGTACACCGTTCCCTTGGGATAGGGACCGATCGGATAGATCGTATTCACCGCGCGGCTGTACGGCGCGCGAGCCAGCCGGCGGAGATCGCCCAACCGATGTCCGGTCGCGAACAACCAGAATGCCCGTTCCCGGAACAAAAGGTCCTGACGTCCGGCCGCCGTTCCCGGATCCGTCAGCGCAGTGAGTGTGAAGCGGCCGTTGTTCGCCGTATCGGCACGGAGCGCATTCAGGCTATCGATCCCCGCCGATGAGGTGCCGGCATTCAGTGCCACCTCGGCGCGAATCAGCCGCGCCTCGACGGATCCGGCGACCGTCACGGGGCTCGTCGCCGACGTGTACTTGAGCAGCACGTACAGGTCGGAGACGTTGTCGAAACCCTTACCGCGCAGCGCGGTGGTAACCCGAGGGTCACCGGCAGTCCGGAAGTTGAGCCCGTTGGTACCCTCGGAGTTCGAGACCCCGAACCGGGCGGTCCCAAGCGGCGCCTGGTTGTTGAATACGAACACCCCGTTCCACTGGCGGTTCGTGGACGTTGAATGGGCTGTCTGATACGCTCCCGTCGTCACGCCGGCAACGGCGGCGTTGGCCCCGGCAAAATCTCCCTTATCCAACAGCGCGCGGCCTTTGCCGACGCTGGCCAAGCGGACAATCGATGGATCCGCCGTCATCCCCAACGTCGAATCGAATCTGGAAATCGCCAGGTCCAGAATCTGCGTCGTGCTTAGCGGCGTGCCGTACGCGATCGAGCCGTCGGGCTGGCGCGCGCTGAACGGCACCGCAGAGCAATAGTTCTCGGCGAAGTAGACATACGTGAAGCCCGACAGCGCCAGCATCTCGCCGATCTTTCCCTTTGCGGTATCGGCGTACTGCTGCAGGGCCGACGCGGCGCCCTCCAATGCGACCCGCGCTTTGTGGAGATTGAAGTACACGGCGGTCAACGTGCCGTTGCGTTCGCTGATCGCGCGGGAGTCGTACTCGATGCGCGTGGGGAACGTCTCCACATCACTGTACTCGTCCGTCATGACCCCCGAGACGAGGATTTGCCCTTCCGTACCGCCGTTGTCGCCGTCGTTGGCGAACGCGAAATCGCCGATCGCCCCGTTATACGCGGCCACGGCGCCGTCGGCATTCTGGAGGTCCTTCGGGTTGATGACGTCGGGACTCTTCACATCCAGCAGGCCCGAGCACGCCGTCAACGCCAGCGCGCCAAGCACCAGGCCAAAGCGAGTGTATGAGCTCATGGTCGTCGCCTCCTAGTAGCCCAACGATACGCGCACGGCCAGCGTGCGGATCGGAGGCGCGGTGAGGAAGTCATCCGGCAGATCCGACTGCCCGTTTCCATTCAGCTCGGGGTCGATGCCGTCGTAGTTGGTCCATTTCAGCAGATTCCGGCCCGTGAGCGAGATCTGCATGGACTGCGCGTGCACCGCGCGGGCCCAGACGTCGGGCGCCGTGTAGGTGAGCGAGGCTTCGCGGAGGCGGAGGAAGTTCCCCGACGTGATGTAGCCCGCCTGCGAGAACCCGAGCAGCGAGCTGCCCGCCGCGACCGCGCGCGCCTGATCTGCCAACGGCGCCTTGGGGTTGTTCACCGCCGGGCAGCGGAAGCGTTCCGTCAGGTTATAGACCTTCCAGTCACCGCGGTAATCGAGCTGTCCTGCCAACCGCACCCGATTATGGAAGAACGTCAACCCGCCGTTGAGCGTGAGCACGGTCTTCGGAATCGATGACCCGAGGAAAAGGGCCGTATCGGCAACCGTTACCTCATTCACCTCGATGATGCCGTTGCCGTTCAGGTCCTTAAACCCGAGGATGGGGCGATCCCAGAAGCCGAACAGTGGATAGCCCGGCCGCTCCTGGATCTCTCCCTGCACGATCGGCGGGATTCCTTTGCCGAGACTGATGAGCTTGTTGATGTTGCGCGCCAGGCTGAACGTCGCATCGAAGCCGATGCTGGAGTTCAGCTGGTGCTCGACGCCCAACAGCGCCTCGATGCCGTGATTCTGCACCGATCCGATGTTCTCGAAGCGGTTCTGATTGATGCCCTGGGACGGCGGCAGCCGTCGGTTCACGAGGGCGTCCTTCGTCCGCTTGTTGTAGTAGGTGAATTCGAGGCGCCCGGCATCACGGAACAACCCCGCGTCAAACCCGAGCTCGACTTCGGACGACCACTCGGGCTTGAGGTTGTTGTTGCCGAATGCGGCGGGATCGACGCCGGGAACGTCAGTCGGCGTTCCGGTGCTGCTGAACGTCGTCGCCGTCTGGGCGGAATAGAACAACAAGGCATCGACGCTGCCCGGTTGCTGACCGGACGCGCCATAGGCAAACCGCAGCTTCAGGTTGCTGAACGGCAGGGCGCTCGGATAGAACGTTTCGTCCGACAGGACCCACGAACCCTGAATCTTCGGATAGTTCACCGAGCGCGACTGGCTGCCAAACGCGCTGTTGCGGTCGCGGCGCACGGCGCCGGTGACGAACACCCGATCCCGCCAGCCGACCGTTTCCTCGACGTACGTGCCGATCGTCACCGCCACGGTCGTGGTCTCTCGCGCCGTGCGAATCGCGGCGCCCGAGATCGTGTTGCCACCCGGTGGAAGGTTCTGACCGTTGGCGAGCACGGCGAACAAGTTGTCCTTCAGGTACTGCGCGCCCACGGAGGTCTTGGAGTTCACCGTGGGACTCAGGTTGAATTGCGCGGTACCGCCAAAATCCGTCGTGTAGTGATAGATCGTAAAGCGATTGTCGCTGCGGCGGCCTTGACGGAAGTTCGAGAAGTTCGGCCCCTGGCCGCGCGCCTGGAATTGAATGTCGTTGCGGCCCGTGTAATCGAGCCCGACGGTGGCCCGCCAGGTCAAGAAGGTCGTCGGACGCCAGTTGCCCGCGAGACTGCCCGTCAGGCGGTTGATGTCCTGTTCCGTCAGGATCTGGAAGACGTCGCCCGGGAGGAAGAACCCCCAGATCAGCGGCGAGCTTTGCTGGCCGCGCCCGAACAGCCCGCTCGGCAAGAAGCCGGTGACGTTGTTGTCGTTCTGCGGCAACCGGCCGCGACTCTCCACGATGCCGAGATTCCCCGTCAGGTCGAGCTGCGGCATGGGGAGAATGTGCACGTTCGAACGGAAGCTGCTCTGCTTGATCTCGTTCGGCCGGTACACTTCGTACGCCGGCGGCGTCCCGGCGTAGGCCGTGGTGAGGCGCGCGTACTCGACGTCGGGAAGGCGATAGACGCCCAGCTGATCCTGATAGTCGCCGGAGATATAGTACTGCGCCTGATCCGTGCCGCCCTGGACTTGCATACCGACCTGGCCGCGGTATCCGGTGCCGATCGGCGTCTGCTTCGGATCCATCAACACGTTGTACGAGGTCAGGCTGTCGATCGTGCACGGATTCGTCGCCGCCAGCGATTGGAGCAGCCGGCACTGGCGCGCCGGAACTGTTGCCGTGTGACCCCAGCTGAAGTAATTCACAGGATACTGATTCTTGTCGTTCAGCATCCCGCCTTCAGCATACATGCGCCAGCGCGCCGGTCCCGCCACGCCATGTTTCGTCGTGATGCGAATGACGCCGTTCGCGGCCTTCGTGCCGTAGAGGGTGCTCGCGGCCGGCCCTTTGACTACTTCGACGTTCGCAATGTCCTGAGGATTGATGTCGTTGACGCGTGAGGGAGCCTGGCCGCCGGTACCGATGGAGAGAGAGGCGTCACCGCTCTCCACGCGCACGCCATCGACGTAGTAGATCGGCTCGTTGGACAGCGACAAGCTGGTTTGCCCGCGGATACGGATGCGCGTTCCGGTGCCGACCGTGCCGCCGGCCTGCATCACCGACACGCCGGGCACCAGGCCCGAGATCGCCTCGGAGAAGCTCGGCGTCGACTGATTTTCGATCTTGGTGGGCAGCGCGATGTTGGTGACCGAGTTCCCGGTCTCGCGCGCCCGCTGCTCGCCCGCCGGTGACGTGACCACCACTGCATCGAGCGAAACGGCCGCCGAGCGCAACGCGAAATCGACGGTCGCTGCCTGTCCCGGCGTGACGATCGCGGGGCTCGTGACCGCGGCGTATCCGATGATCGCGGCCTGCACCTGATACGTGCCGGCCGGCAGCGCCTGCATGGTGTAACGTCCTTGTTGATTCGTGAGCGTGGAACGATTGGTGTTCAGCACGCTGACACGCACCGATCCCAGCGGCGTGCCGGCGACGCGGTCCGTCACCGCACCGGAGATCGAGCCCTGCTGCTGCGCCAGCGCCGCGCCGGCTCCGATGGCCAGCAACACGGCGGACAGCGCGGCAGTGCGCCTGATCCGACCTAGAGTAAATCGCATAGTTCCCTCTTCCTCACGCTTGAAGGTTTTAGGGCAGCGAAAGGCGAATTGAGAGTCGACGGTCGCTAGCGACTACATCGGCCGGGAATGATGATGTTGCGCTGGAGGTGGAGAACGCAGCGAACGGAAATTTGATCCACCTGGCCTCCTCTGGGCTGTTGTCCTTATTCTGAACCGCTGATGAGGAGCCCGCAAGGGAAGCCCTACGTGCTAGTTTCTCAGTCATGAAGCCCATTCGACGGCTGCTCCCACCGCTCACCGCCATGGCCGTGGCCCTCACGGCCTGCGGCACGAGCGAGCCCATTGCCAATGCGGGGCCTGGGCGGTTGGTCTTTGTCCGCTCCGGCAACGGCCTTCGAGACATCTACGCGATCGATGCCAGCGGCAAGAATCTTGTGCAGCTCACCACCAGTTTCGCCCTCGACGACTGGGCGGCCTGGTCGCCGGACACCTTCAAAGTTCTGTTCCAGTCGGATCGCATACCCGACAGCACAGTGGCCGTGCACTTCCAGATCTACGTCATGAATACCGACGGCAGCGGCGTCAGTGAGCTGACCGCCGTGGACAGCGCTGACAGCTATCAGCCCGCCTGGTCTCCCGACGGAACGAAGATCGTCTTCGGGTCGAATCGCGACGGCAACGGCGAGATCTACGTGATGGATCCGAACGGCGCGAACGTCGTCCGGCTCACCAACAACAGCGCCGAAGACGGGCAGCCGGCGTGGTCGCCGGTTGGCGGCAAGATCGCCTTCGCGACGGCTCGCGACGGGAACGACGAGATCTACGTGATGAATGCCGACGGCACGGGAGCCGTGAATCTCACCAACAATGCGGGCTCCGACCTCACGCCGGCGTGGTCACCGGATGGCAGCAAGATCGCGTTTCAGTCCAACCGCGAGACCGACTACGCCGTGTGGGTGATGAATGCCGACGGCTCAAATCCGGTGCGGCTGACCGATCCCCACACCCAGGCCGGTGCGCCGAGCTGGTCACCGGATGGCACACGGATCGCCTACGAACAGGGCGGTGACATCTGGATCATGAACGTCGACGGCTCACGCAAGATCCGGATCACCGGCGGCTTTTGGGCGGACGGGCTCCCGCGTTGGCGGCCGAAGCTCTAGCGCGTGTCTAGGGACGTTTGTCCACCACGAAAATGATCTGTGGCGTCACGAAATCCATGGCCGTCGTGAAGTTCGCCGGGTAAATGCGATACACAACCGTCCCCGTGCCAGGACTCGCAGGCGTGCCGACAATGCGGTAACGGAAGCGGAAGCGCGTGACCGCCGTGTCGGCGCTCGCGACCGTGGTATCGGCCGGCGGCGCGCATTTTCTGTTAGTCCCCGTCACCACGTCCCCAGCATCCGGCGGACTGCAGATCAGCGTGTCGGCGATCGACAGCACCTCCTGCCAGCCGTTGTATTCGGGCTGCGCCGCTCCCGACACCAGGATGATCTGCCCGCGTGCGACGGGGGACGGTCCCGCGATGCCGGTCCGTCCGATCGTCGAGTCGGCACGAGTAGCGCCGGTGGACGAGTGGCGATTCACGAGAATCCTGGTCGAGCCGACCTGAACCGTCACCGTGTCCCCACTGAGCGTGATGCGACGTGAGGCCTCGGACACCGACGTATCGGTCCGTTGCGACGTCGGCCTCGTTTGCGGTGCGGCGCTCGTCGGGTCCGAGCGAGAGACGATAATTGCCGTGAGCACGGATCCGGGGATCCGCGACCCGGCAATCGCCTGTGTCCCCGGACTCGCGGTGTCTCCCGGTGGAATCATTACTTGCGTGACAACCGGATCCGTAGTTCCCGTGGCGGACAGTGCAATGTGATAGTTGGCACCGGTGTCGACCATGACGTATGGCGAAACGGCGTTCGGTGCGAGCGCTGCCACCGATGGAGCCCCACCGCCCGGCTTCACGTTGCGGCCGAGGATCCAGAGATCGGGGTACGCGGTCGTATCGGGAATCGCCCGAATGGAGCCGGCCAGTGACGGCGCCAGATTCAGAAAACGAATGGCGAATTGCCCCGCTGGAGGTGTTGGAGGCGCCAGCGTGGTGATCGAGGCGTGAATGCCGCCGGCGCGCGCCGGTCCCGTCAGATAAAAGAAATACGGCTGGTTCTCGATGAAGGTATAGGTCGTATCGAGGAACACCCGTTTCGCGAGCGAATCCGCCGTGCTGCTGAAGAACACCTTGATGTGCCGCGTGCCGGCCTCGATGGGCAGGGGAAACGGCTGGCTCGAGCGGAAATCGGCGTCCATGAAACTGGCGTTCGTGGGAATGTCGACCACGCGCACATCGAGCTGTCCCGTATCGGGGACCGCGTTGAGCCAGATGATGTGCGCATACGCCGCGCGCGGCTCGGTGAAGGTCGCGTCCTTTTTACAACCGAGCGCCACGGCTACCACGCCGCAAACACACAACCGCAATCGAGTCATCGCAACACTCGCACGAGAGAGGTGATCAGAATCATTGGCCGTTGGGTGGGGGCCCGCCGCCGGAATCGCCGCCGCTGCCGCCGATCCCCAGCAGGTTGCGCGACGCGACCAGTGCCACGAACCCGACCGTCGCGGCGCCCATGACGAGAATTGTCTTCGCCAGCGAGAACCGTTTTTCGTACGTCGTCATCACGTAGCTGCGCGACAGTGGCACCGCTTCGCCGGTCCAGCGGTTGTGGGCGCCGCGAATGTCCACCACGTCCGTGACGGCGAGGACGTAGTCCGCATCGGTCGACCGCAGCAGCTCCCCTTCGACGCGCATCGTGTACGGCCCGACTTCGTGAGCGGCCTGTACACGTCCCTCGTCATTGAGGACGAGCGAGAGCTTTGTTCCCGGCGCCGGTTGGAGCGCGGCGAGCGGCACGTAGGTGTAGCAGCCGGCGAGTACCGGCAGCACGCCGCCCGCGACAACCAACCGCCCCAGCAATGACAGGCAGCGCATGCTCAATACACGCCGCCCGAGAACAGGCCGTAATTCCCAGCGGGGGCACCACCGGGACGGTTCCTGCCGCCCGCGGGATAGAATGGCTCCCGCCGCGTGTCCATTTCCTGGTAGGGCACCGGCCAGTAGAGCGCCGTTCCTTCCGGCAGATCACCCCACCCGCGGCCGGCGAAGTACCACATCCCGTAGCCGGTATACATCGTCTCCATGCGGTACTCCCACTTCAGCGCGTCCCAGAGTGTGCCGCATTTTGACCCCTTGTAAGGACCGGCAGCAGCTAGAGCATCGGGGACACGCGGCACGCAACTGCCCGCGCCGGGAATCGCCGACACGGTGTCAGCCATTCCCGCGACCTGGGGAAGACCGCCGATGTTTGCGCGCGAGCTATCGATGCGCGCGGTCGCAGCCGCGAAGTTGCCGGTGCGGATGTAGCCTTCCGCCGCCAACAACCGGATCTCCGCCCTCGTCATGATCGGATAATTCCCGATCCGGCCCGCGGTGAAAAAGCTTCGGGACCGATAGAAATCGTACATCGAGATCTGTAACGGTTGCCCCGGTTGGTCCTCCCCCGCCTGGCGATTCCGCACATACGGCAGGCCGCTGAACGTGCGGTACCCCGACCGCAAGGTGTCGCCGATCTGCGCGTTGCGGCTCGCACCCTGGGGGAACCGCTTGTCCGCGCTGACGACCAAGAAGGGCGTCCGATTGGCGGGAGTGGTTGCAAGCCACCCGTCGTAGCCACCAGAACCGTCCGCCATTCCCATCCAGAACTGTGACATCTGATGCCAGTTCGCCGGGCCGGTCGCAAACGCTTGCACCGGCCAGATGACGTCCCACCCCGCGGTCGGATTCATCGCGATGTTGAAGTCCGCCGCAATACCGGCATTCGCGTCCGCGATAATCGTGTTCCAGTCCGCTGCCGCCCGCTCCGTCGGCGTACGGGCCACGCTGGCGCGGAACCGCGCCTTGTACGACCGGATGAAGCGAAAGTAACCAGTCGTATCGAGTGCCTGTCCGCTGATCCAGGTGACGGGCAGCGGAAATGCGCCCGGGTTAGCGCGCGCGATCGCAATCGCGGAGTCGAGTAGCGCCAGCCCCGCGTCCATCACGGCCGTGTAATCCGAGAGCGGCACGATCGACTGCGGATCGTCGTTCTCGCTGACGACTGCGGCGGAGTCGTACGCGAGAGCGAGATTGCCGAACGCGACGCCTTGCGAGAAACGTGCGAACGAGCGAGCACGCGCGTCCTGAGCGGGTGAGCCCAGTGTCAGCACTTTGAGCCGGGCGATGCCGATCGTCGCCATGCGAGCCGCGCGCTCGAGCACGACGAAGTCGCGGTAGTCGCCGTCACCGCCAGTGCTGTTCCGCGTGTTCTCGATGGGCGTGCGCGGGATCGCGCCGCGCGGTCCCATCGCGAAGTTCGCCAGTGCTGACGTGTTCTCCATACCCATGACCTGCAGCTGCGTCTGGAGGTCATCGTTCGATCCCCCCAGGGTCGCGTTCTGGATCTGGGCATAGGTCGAACCGATGAACGACTCCACGTCCGACGGCCGGCCGAGCGCGCGCGTTCTGTCCGGATCCGTCTGGTTCGCGACCTGGAGCGTGTCCTTGCAGGCGATCAGGCCAAACGCGATGACGCTGGCGGCGAGAGGACGAAACTTGGACATCGATGGCTCCTCCACAAAAAAGGACATTCCTCCCGCCGGCGTGTTACAGGGCCGGCGGGCAGGACGTGCTTAGAACGTCGAGCTCAAGCCGATCGTGAAGGTGCGGAGGTTCGGGAACGTGAAGGCGTCCACCGCGTTGATCGCCGCCGAGCCGGCTCCGTTGAGCTGCGTACTTCCCGAAATACCGACTTCGGGGTCGAAGCCGCGATAGCCCGTGATCGTCCACAGGTTGCGACCCACCAGGCTGATCTCCCAGTCGCCCGTGCGGCCGATGGGACCGACGTGATAGGAGACGAGCAGCTCGCGCAGCTTCGCGTAACTCGCGTCCTCGACGGTGAAGCTATTCGGTGCGAGCTGGTCATAGAACCCGCCCAGCCCCGTGAACCCATCCTGGGGTGACGTCCGCCAATAGTACCCGATGGGCTTCGCGGTCTCGACCGACTTCCCGACCTGATCGACATCGTGCGACAGGAAGTCGAGGTGCGCCCAGTGAAAACCCTGGTTCCACACATGCTGGCCGACTGCCGCATCGAGCAGCGCGTAGACGCTCAGCCGTCGGTAGTGAAGATCCTGCGTGATCGCGAACCGGAAGTCCGGGAGCGCATTCCCGAGCGCCACGTTCCGAGCGGCCCCGGTCATGTCACGAAGCAGAATCGGCATGCCCCAGTTCAGGACGCTGACTCCCCACGGCGCGATGGTGGGATCCTTGCCAGGATTCTGGAGGGAGGTTTCCCAGAGGTTGTCGGTGATGCCCATCTTGGGATTATTGCCCTTCCCCACCCAAACGAGAAAACCCTCATCGTTTCGCTGGAATGAACTCGTGGGCCCGCCGCAGTCCGCCGAGAACGGGGCGGGCAGCTCGGCGCAATTCGTGATGAAGCGATGGCCGTAGAAGGTGCCGACTTTGGCCTGGAAGATATTGCCGGTCGCCTGCAGGTCCGCCCCGAAGAAGAACGGCGGGACGTTGAGCTGGGTGATCACGGAACGGTTGCGGTCGTAAATCACCCGCGTGGTCCACTGGAACTCCCGGCGTTGCATCATCGGGATGTTGAGGGACAATTCCAACGTCTTGTTCGTCAGGGTCCCGGCATTCCGCCACTGGCGCTGGAAGCCGGTACATGCGCAGACGGGAACCGGAAGAATCTGATCCTGGATCAGCGCGTGCGAGTACGTGACGTTGACTGCGTAGCGGTTCCACAGCTCGAGGTCGGCGCCGACCTCCGTCTCCTTATGCAGCTCGGGCCGCAGATTGCGGTTCCCGAGCGTGACGAGCGTGAGAATGCCGCCCGTGCCGACCGAGAACGTCTCGTATTGCGCGTCGAAGCGTGGTGAGCCGCCAGCCGTGCCGTACGAGCCGTGCAGCTTGAGCTCCGAGACCTGCGGTAACTTCCACCACGGTTCCTGTGCCACGCGCCACGCGGCCGACGCGCGGCCGAACGTCGCCCAACGGTTGGCCGGACCGAACAAGGAGCTGCCATCGCGCCTGATTAGCGCGTCGATGATGTAGCGCTCCTTGTACTCGAGACCAGTTCCGGCGAACACACCAATCTGACGGATGCGGGTCACGTTGGACCGCGTATCCCGCGTGCTCTGCAGCGTATTGCCCAGGTCCGTGACGCCTTTGACCGACAGCTGGCTGCCGGCCGAGTACAGCGTGTCGTAGTCGCGCTGCTCGAACAAATAGCGAAGGCTGTAGCGGGACCTGAGATCGGGACCGAAGTCGTGTCGGAACGCCGCGTTCACGCTGCCGTTCACGGCCTCGCGATTCGCCGTCCCGCGCTGAATCGACCCGAGGTTTCCCCCCAGGCCGGTGGGTATGGCGGCCGTCGTGCGGAATCCCTTGTCGTTGAACTGCACCCCAGCGCCGCGCCGCAGATCGTAACTGAAGTTGCCCTCGAGATTGAACCAGTTGGCGGGGGAGTACGTCGCCGTCAGCCCACCGATGAACCGGTTGGTGACATCCTGGCGCATCGTCTGATACAGCGTCGAAAGCGGATTCTGGTTCTGTGAGCCGCCGCCCTGAAGATTGGGGCGGATGTACAACCGGCCGAGCGTATCCGTTTTGAGAATGTTCACGATCGCGGGCACGCGAGTGAGACGGAAGAACGCGTTGCCGCCTTCCTCCTGATTCACTCCGTCCTGCGTACTACGCGTATACGCCGTGTGGAACGCCAGATTCCAGTCCGTCCCAATCGTCTGATCGACGTTGAGCCGGAACGCGTCGCGGGTGAACCCGTTGAGGAAACGGATCGCGCCCTCTTCGCGGCGGTTGGACGCGCTGGCGTAAAAGCGCGTCGCCGTCCCGAAGCGCCCGGACATATCGAGTGTGTTTTCCAGGAACGGCTTCGGGGTGACGAGCTGATTGACGGCGTTATAGGACGTGCCGGGCCACGGCTGCACTTGGAATCGCTGCCGTAGCGGCTGTCCCGAGATCGTCGAGCCCGGATCGATGGGGAACCCCTTGGGATTGAGCGCGAAATCCCCCGGGGCGTTGTTGATGCGCGCCTGCTCCGTCGCATAATCGAATGCCCGGGCGCAGAACGGCAGCCCGGTCACGGCCTCGCAGAACAACATGCCCGTTTCGTCGGTGGCCAGTGCGTGATAGCGCGCCAGCCCGAAGTCGCGCTCGATGTCGCTGACACCGGCTTCACTGCGAATATCGAACTTGACGCCTTCGAGACTGCGGCGCGCGGACTTCGTCGTGATGTTGATGACGCCATTGCCCGCACGCGCGCCGTACAGCGACGCGCCGGCCGCGCCTTTCACGACCTCCACGCTCTCGATGTCGCTCGGATTCAGGTCGGGCAAGCCGCCGTTGATGATCACGCCGTCGACGATGTACAGCGGATCCTGGCCGCGGCCGGAGGCGTTGATCGACGTCGGGCCGCGGAGCAACACCGACGGCTGCGCGCCGGGACGGCCGCTCGCCGACACGATGTTCGCGCCCGGGACCTTCCCCTGGAGCTGCGTCAACGGGTTCGACGCCGGCACCGGCAGCTGGGATACGTCGACCCGGGAGACCGTGAATGGCACCTTGTTCGCCTCGGTCGCCTCCTGTGTCCCGGTCACGACCACCGCCTCGAGCAAGTTGACGTCATAGGCGAGCGTCAGGTCGATCGATTGTTCGCCGGGGGTCAGCGTGACCGCTTTGCTGCTGGGCTTGAAGCCGATCCCGCGCACGCGCACGACGACCTGCTGGCCGCGTACCCGAGCGCCGGGGATAAGCAGGGTGAACTGCCCGGTGGCGTTGGACACGACGCCGACGCGCAGCTCTTCGATGACCACGTTGGCGCCCGCGACCGATTCGCCGCGATCGGACTTGATGGTGCCGCGAATCACCGCATCCTGCGCGCGGGCCACTCGCGCCCCGGCGAACATCAGCGCGAGCGCGGCAGTCCCGGCGAGGAGTACGCCACGACAAGTGTGGAGCATGGGAACACCCTCTCGTGAGCTGGAAAACTGGGCGGGGACAGAAACCGACGGCGCGATCTCCCGTGCGGGAAACCGCCCGAATTGCGCGAAGATCGAACGGACGAGCGTGACGGTCATGCCGCTCGGGAATCAGGTGACGGCCTGAAAACCCTGGGACCTAGGTACAGCTTTCACCCGGGTTATACGCTGCCGTCTGTAACTTCGTCAACCCCCTTTTTCCGGGTTGCATACCGAGCCGCGCGCCCTATCATCTATCAATAACCATCACGCTGGTGCCCCCGTGCTCCCCGTGCCCCCCGTGCCCCCCGTGCCCCCCGTGCCCCCCGTGGTTCGAACCGGGCGATCCTTGCTCTTTGCGGTTGGACTCGGGGCGTTCGTGTGCGCCGCCTCCGCGTCGCAAGTGCGCAACAATTCACCAAGCGGGGGCACCGGAGGCATCGTGGGGCGCGTGATCGACCAGCAATCCCGTGTGCCTGTGGGAGGCGCCAGCATAAGCCTCCTGGGCACACACCTCCAAACGTCCACCGATAGCAGCGGCAGCTTCACCGAGGCTGGACTCGGGTCCGGCACCTACCTGATCGAAGTCCGGGCCATTGGCTACGGCGTCACGTCGTGGGTGGTGCGGCTTCGGGATGGCGAGATCGTCGACTACGTCTTCGAGCTGGCGCCGTTCGACCTGCAGCTCGATCCGGTCACCGTCGAGGGGCGGCCCAGCACCGCCCAGCGGCGCATGCAGGAATTCGAGGAGCGCCG
>Ga0209236_1001002_pt1 | contig 16817 bp, 16 predicted proteins | sample GraSoi013_1_40cm_FD_185819 | JGI IMG/M metagenome (GOLD analysis project Ga0209236, IMG submission 185819) | Grasslands soil microbial communities from the Angelo Coastal Reserve, California, USA - Sample 09_27_2013_1_40cm (SPAdes) (version 2) | ecosystem: Environmental > Terrestrial > Soil >... | reverse complement strand
ACTGGCGCGGGCCGGCGGTGAGACCGAGCACCTGGAACGCCCCCGGTTGCTCGGTTGCGCGCCGGAACGGACGCAGGTGGAGGCCTGCCTCGGCGACCGAAGAGCAGACCAGCCCGTAGATCTCGATGCGAGGCCACTCCTCGCCGTCGAGCCGCACGCGCAAGTCCATCGGAGCGTAGAGATTGCGCGCGAACGGGCCGAGATTGAGCGAGGACCAGAGCGCGCGCAGGAGCAAGCGGGTGATGGTGATCGGGCCCACACTGCCGGTCGCGTAGATCGCCTCGATGAATCGCACCGGCAGCCCGACGCCGAAGCGGAAGCCGCAGCGCCCTTCCACGCGCAGCGTGTCGCGCTGCTCCAGCTGCAGCTCCGTTCCGGAGGCGAGCGCCTCGGACAAGCGCCGGAGCCGGTCCTCGGCGTCTCCCTTCCCGCCGAGCGGAGCGAGCGAGTCGTAGGCTCCTCCGCCGAGCAGCGCGAGCGGCGGCAGATCGTTGCCCAGTGCCCCGGCGAGGGCGGTGACCGTGTGCGTGACCGTGCCGTCGCCGCCCGCGATGGCCACGACTCGCGGACGGTCCGCCTTCACGGCTTTGGCCACGCCTGCCAGCTCCTCGGGACTGCGCGTCTCCAGGATCTGCGCGCCTGGCGCGGCCTTGCGCAGCTGCTGTGCAGCCAGCGGCCACTCGCGGTTGCGGCGAGCGTTCGGATTGGCGATGATCGCGATCCCCGCCATGCCGGGACCGAATACCGGGCAGAAGCCTGCGGCACAAGGACTGTTTCTCGATGCGGGAACGGCGCGGCTCAACGTCGTCCTGGTCGAACCGAAGATCCCGCCCAACACCGGCAACGTAGCGCGCCTCTGCGCGGTGACGGCCTCGCGGCTGCATCTCGTTGCCCCGCTCGGTTTCCGGATCGATGACAAGGATCTGCGGCGCGCCGGCCTCGACTACTGGGACAAGGTCCACGCCGCCACCTGGAGCTCCTTCGACGAGTTGATGCAGCTGGAAGGCGTCGGCGCGATGCGGCTGCACCTGTTCACCGGACGCGGCGCGACCAGCCTCTGGGAGACGCGGTTCTCACCGGGTGACTACCTGGTCCTCGGCGACGAGGTGGGCGGGCTCCCACAGGAACTGCTCGATCGCTTCCCCGCCCGTCAGGTGCGCGTGCCGATGATCCCGGACCCGAGCGCACGGAGCCTCAATCTTTCCACCTGCGCGGGCATCGCGGTGTACGAGGCCCTGCGACAAATCCATATGGCGCAACCCCTCGGAATTTCGGGGTAGGATAGCGGCGTGGATACGTTCGAGCTCCTGCCCTCGCTCGCCCAGGGAGAATTGGCCGAGACGAGCGCACCGGAGCTGGTGGCGGCAGTCTTCCGCTCGCGCGCGAGCGGCACCCTCTGGTTGGAGACTCCACAGGGTGAGGAAATCCGGATCTTTTTTCGCGCCGGCGAGATGTGCGGCAGTGCGCCGTTTCCGGGCGGCCAGACGCTCGCCCAGGTCCTGCTCGCCAACGACTGGGTGAACGCGCTCGAGATCGACTCGAGCCGCGAGGAGGCGATCAAGAAGGGCAAAAGGCACGGCGAGGTGCTGGTCGCGCGCCGGCTGTTGACGGCCGACCAGCTGCACTCGGCCCTCGTCGCGCAACACACCGCGAATCTGCTGAAGCTGATGTCGCTCAGCGAAGGCAAATACGACTGGCGCGGCTCGGAGCCGCCGCCGGCCTGGGCGCGCGAGGTGCTGCTCGATCCGGTGGGATGCATCGTGGACGCGCTCGAACGCGAGCAACACGCGCCACGTCGGGCCAAGGTGATCGCCTGGCTCGGCGAACACCCGGTGCGACTCTCGGTGGATTGGGCCGACCTGGAGGGTCGCACCAAGCTCGCCCCGATGGACCGCCGCGCCGCCGGGTTGCTGGCGGTGCCGCGGCAGTTGCCCGATTTCGTCCGTGCCTCGCAGCTCGAGCCGACGCGAGCGGAGGCAGTGCTGGTGGCCCTGCTCCTCGCGGGCGCCGCGGAGCCGCAGCCCGGATCGCAGCCCGCTGACAACCCGCCTTCCGCGCCTGCCGACGAGGACCTGGCGCTGGCACCGGCGCCGCCGGAGCGCCAGAAGCGCCTCGCCGAGCGCGAGGCCATCGCCCGCCTCGATGCGTTGTCGCTCGATGAGGTGCAGCAGACGGCTGGGGCGCCGGAGGAGGAGGAGGAGAAGCTGGAGCTCGATCTTCCCGCTGCCGGGGCAGCGCGCGGCGAACAGGGTTTCGAAGGCGCCTCCGGAAGCGAGGACTCGCGCGCGCGCGAGATGCGCAAGAAGATGCTGTCGCGCGGGATCCGGAATCTCGGCGCGATGCCGTCGCGCCCCGAGATCGAGGGCGCGGTGGAGGTCACCCCGAAGCACCCGGCGCCGAACGCGAAAGACGAGCTCTCCGCGGACGACCAACGCTTTGCCGACGACGTGCGCTCGCGTCTCCGTCTGGCGCCGGGCCAGAACGCCTACGCGCGCCTCGGGGTGGGGGCGACCGCGAACAGCGAGGCCATCCGCAACGCATACCTCGACGCGGCGAAACGGTTCCATCCGGATCGCGCGGCATCTCCGTCGCTGGCGCCGCTGCAGGCCGAGCTGCAGACGTTGTTCGCGCTGCTCAAGGAAGCGTACGAGGAGATTGCCACGCCCGACGTGCGCGCCCGGTACGACGGATCGCTGAAGTCGGGCGGACGCGGCGGCTCCAAGAAAGAAGAGGCGTCCATCCTCCTGAAGATGGGGGAAGTGCTGCTGAAGAAGCGCGACTTCCCGGAAGCGCTGAACAAGCTGCGCCGCGCGGTGGATCTGGACGCGACGGGCGACGCCCTGGCGGCCCTGGCCTGGTGCCTGGTGAGCGATCCGAAGGCTTCGGCGGCGACGAAGGAGGAGGCGGCGACGCTGATCAACCGGGCGCTGCGCGCCCACGGCGCCACCGCACGCACCTACTACGTGGCGGGAGTGCTCTGGCGGACGAAGGATCCGGAGTCCGCCGTCGATGCCTTTCGCAAGGCGCTGGAGATCGACCCGCGGCATCAAGACGCCGCGCTCGAGTTGCGCCTGATCGAGCAGCGCCGCAAGCAGCCGGCGAAGGGCGGCGGGGTCCTTTCGGGCCTGCTCTTCGGGAAGCGGAAGAGCTGATGGCGAAGAAGACCGTGCTGGTCGCGGACGCCGACCCGCGCAGCCTGCGGCTGGTCGAGATGGCGTTGCGCCGGGCGGGATTCGCGGTGGTCGAGGCGGCGACCGGCGAAGAGGCCATGCGCGCGCTCGCGGGAGCGCGCCCGCACGCGATGATGGTCGACGCAGCCCTGCCTGCGCCCGACGGCATCGCGCTCTGCCGCGCCGCGAGGGGAGAGGAGCGGCTCACCGGGATCGTCGTCCTCGTGCTCGGGACAGATGCCGCGCCGGCGGCGAAAGCGCAGGCGATCGAGGCGGGCGCGGACGACTACCTGGTCAAGCCGATCTTCCTCAAGGAGATCGTGCAGCGCCTCCAGCACCTCCTCGAGCGACGTCGCTTCTCCGATCCGGGCCTTCCCGCCGGTTTGACCGGCTCGGTGCGCGACTTCGGGCTGCTGGACGTGTTCCAGTGGATCGAGACCTGGAGGAAAAGCGCCGTCCTGCGCTGCGAGCGCGCCGGCCAGCTCGCGCGGGTCTGGATGCGCGACGGCCAGGTGATCGACGCGGAGCTCGGACCGCTCGGCGGCGAAGCCGCTTTCTGGCGGCTGATGACCTGGGAGAGCGGCGAGTTTCGGGTCGACTTCGCCGGAGCCCCTCGCGAGCCGCGAATCCACTGCGGGACCCAGGCGGCGCTGATGGAGTCGATGCGCCGGATCGACGAGCTGGGCCGCATGGCGCAGGAGACTCCATTCGAGGCGCAGCTTGCCGTGGACGTCGTCCGTCTCGAAGCTCGCCTCTCCGACCTGCCCGATGACTTGAATGGGGTCCTGCGAAGCTTCGATGGCGTGCGGACGCTGCGCGCGGCCATCGATCTCTCGCCGATGGACGATCTCGCGACCATGGCCGCCGTCGAGCGATTGCTGCGGGAAGGGATCCTCCGATCGGTGTCGCGCCCGGCGTCTCTGCAGCAGTGGGTGTCCGCGCCGCCTCTGCCGGTGGCGGCGGAGCCCGCGGTTCCGCGCATCGTGAACTTCCCGCCCATGCGCGGGATGCGGCGGGAGCGGCTGCGGCGCGAGATGGAGCAGGCTCGCGCCGGGATCGCATCGGGCGAGCCGGTGCGCCTCCATCACGTGGTGGCGCTTCCCGCATGCTCCGAGTCGGAGTCCCTGGGCGATCTGCGGCGCATCTCGGCGGCGGCGGGAGAAGCGGCCAGGACGTTCGCGCCAGACGTCCAGCTCGCGCGATTGCGCGCCGTCGGCGCGTCGGACCCGCCACCCATCGCGCCCGTGGTCGCGACGACGCCTCCGCCCGAGCTGGGGCCCTCCGTGCGCGCCTTGGCGCGGCAGCGCTGGAAGTGGCTGGTCGGCGCTGCCGCCGCGGTGACGCTCGGGTGGGTGCTGCGTCCACAGCCGCGCACCGAGAGGCAAGATTCACCCTGGCTGGCAAGTACTGCCGCGGGAGCGCCCGTCGCCGCCGGGCCAACGGAATCGGAGGCCGGGTACACGGACGCGGTGGCGCGCGGGAACGACCTGTTCCGGCAGGGGAAGTACGGAGCCGCCGCCGCCGAATACCGCAAGGCGCTCGCCGCGCGGCCGCAGTCGGCGCCCATCCTGGTGGCGCTGGGCGACGCCTACCTCGAGTCCGACCGGCCGCGCAACGCCGTCGAGCCGCTCGAGTCCGCCGCCCGCCTCGACCCGGGCAGCGCGCGCGCGCAGCTGCTGCTCGGCACCGCCTACCATTCGCTGGGGCGGAAGACGGACGCGAGCAAGGCTTATCGACGGTTTCTCGAGCTCGAGCCCTCCAGCGAATTCGCGAAGGACGTGAAGGTGATTCTCGCGCACCTCGGAGGATAGCGTTACACCAGCGCGCCACATGCGCGTCCTCGGCCTGGAGACGAGCTGCGACGAAACCGCAGCCGCGGTGGTGGAGACAGGCGAGGGCCTGCGCGGCAGCGTGCTGTCGGACGTCGTCCACACGCAGACGGACGTCCACGAGAAGTGGGGCGGCGTGGTGCCGGAACTGGCCTCGCGCGACCATCTGCAGCGGGTGCTTCCTGTTCTGGACGAGGCGCTGAGGAAAGCAGGATGCGAGCTGCGCAGCCTCGACGGGATCGCGGTCACCCGCGGTCCCGGCCTGGTGGGCGCCCTGCTCGTCGGCGTCCAGGTGGCAAAATCGCTCGCCGCAGCCGCGAGGATTCCGCTGGTCGGCGTCAACCACATCGAAGGGCATCTGATGGCGGTGCTGCTTTCCGAGCGCGCGCCGGCGCCGCCCTGGCTCGGCCTCGTCGTCTCCGGGGGCCACACTTCGCTGTACGAGGTGCGGGCGCCCGGCGAGTACCGCGCCCTCGGCCACACTCTCGATGACGCCGCGGGCGAGGCCTTCGACAAAGTGGCCAAGCTGCTCGGTCTGCCGTACCCGGGTGGGGCGCACATCGACCAGCTCGCGCGCTCCGGCAACCCGCAGGCGATCGACTTTCCTCGGGGGCTCTCGCGCCGCTCCCGCGCGGCGTTCGACTTCTCCTTCAGCGGCCTCAAGACCGCGGTCCTCATCTACGTGCGGGAGCACGGAGTCCCATCCGGCCAGGCGCTGGCCGACCTCTGTGCGTCGTTCCAGGAGGCCGTGTGCGACGCGCTCACGCTTCGGGCGGTGCGCGCGGCGCGACATGCCCGCTTGCCGGCGCTGGTGATCTGCGGCGGGGTGGCGGCGAACTCGCGGTTGCGGCAGCTGGCGGCGGAGCGCTGCGCGGCCGAGGGCATTTCGCTCTTCCTGCCCGAGCCGCGGCTGTGCACCGACAACGGCGCGATGATCGCGATCGCCGGCGCTCACCGCCTGCGCCGCGGCGAGCGCGCCGATCCCGCGATGTCCGCGGAGCCGGGGTGGCGGCTGTGAAGCCGGCCGACCTGCTCCGCCGCCACGGCCTTCGCCCGAAGAAGGAATGGGGTCAGAATTTCCTCGGTGACGAGCGGTTGCTCTCCTCGCTGGCGGCGCTGGCGCGGTTGCGGCCAGGAGACTGGGTCGTCGAGCTGGGCGCCGGCCTCGGCCACCTCACGCGCGCGTTGGCGGCCACGGGAGCGCACGTCGTCGCGGTGGAGCGGGATCGGGAGCTGGTCCCGATCCTGCGCGCCGAGTTGCCGGACGCCGATGTCGCGGAGGCGGATGCAAAGAGCTTCGATCTGCGGGGCGTTGCCGCGCGCGCAGGCCAGCGCGTGGTGGTTTGCGGGAACCTTCCGTACCATCTGAGCTCGCCGATCCTGTTCCACTTGCTCGACCAGCGGGAGGCAGTGCGGCGGGCGGTGCTGCTCCTGCAGCGCGAAGTGGCGGAGCGGATCGCGGCGTGCCCAGGGGGGCGGGATTACGGTCTGCTCTCGGTGCTCCTCCAGCACGTCGCGGAGCCGAAGCTGGAGCTGACCGTGCCGCGCCATGCGTTCACACCGCCGCCTGAAGTGGAGAGCGCCGCGCTGGTGCTGGAGTTTCTCGACGGGCCACGTGCCGAAGTGCGGGACGAGGCCCGGTTCCGCGCTCTGGTGAAGGCGGCGTTCTCCCATCGCCGCAAGACGCTCTGGAATGCCGTGAGGTCGATGCCGGGCGCGCGCGAGGCGTTGAAAAAGACGGGGATCGATCCCCGGCGGCGCGGCGAGACCCTCACGGTGGAGGAGTTCGCATCGCTGGAGCGCGCGCTGTAACGGGTCAGGTGGCGTACTGCGCGATGCCGTTTCCGAAGGACCAGTTCTCTTTCGCCACCTCGACCAGGCTGACGAAGACGTCCTCCGGGCGAACGCCTGGAGATTCCCGCACGAGCTCTGCGATGCGCGCGTAGAGGGCCTTTTTGGCCTCCAGCGTGCGGCCGGCGTTGAGGGTGATCTGGATCACGACGACGTCGTCGCTTCGCGAGATCCCCAGATAGGACGGGTCGTAGATCAGACCGGACTCGTCGTGCTCCGTGATGATCTGGAACCTGTCCTGTTCGGGGACCTTGATCGTCTCCACCATCGCGCGGTGGATCGAGTTCGACAGGGCGCGGCGGTATTCAGGGCTCTTGCCCTTGCGCAGGGCGACGCGGACGAGTGGCATGCCCCCTCCGATGGCTGAACGGGCGCCCGGATTCGGGCGCTAAGGCCGCTGGCACAAATTACCTTGTCAACTGAAGCTGGCCGCCTCCGAGGGAGCCACAGTTGTCCAAGCCCAAAAGGTAATTTCGATCGGCGGCCTAAGTCTGTGTGCGCAGGTGGAACGATTTGCGCCGGGTGAGCGGCAGGAAGCCGTACTTCGAGAGTGACATCCCCTTGCCGGTGTCCTTCACGCCAGTCCAGGGCAGCAGCGGATCCAGGTAGTCGCAGCGGTTCATGAAGAACGTGCCGGTCTCGATCTGCGCCCCGATGCGGAAGGCGCGTTCCTGGTCCCGGGTCCAAATCGCCGCCGTCAGCCCGTACGGGCTGTCGTTCATCAGCCGCACCGCCTCGTCGTCGTCGGCGACCTTCTGCACCCCGACGATGGGGCCGAAGCTCTCCTCGACCATCAGGCCGTGCATCGAGTGGTTCGCGTCGGCCACCAGACAGGGATCGAAGAACCGACCGCGGCCGGCCGCGTCGTGCACCGGCTTGCCCCCGCAGAGCACGCGGCCGCCTTTCGCCCGCGCCTCCTCCACCTGGGAGGCGAGCTTGCGCGGCGCGTCCGCCTGCGCCATCGGCCCCATCGTGGTCGCGCCGTCCAAAGGGTCGGCGAGCCTGTACTTGCGGATCTCTGCCAGGGCCCCGTCGACGAACCGATCGTGAATGGAGGCGTGCACGTAGATGCGCTCGATCCCGCAGCAGCTCTGACCGGCGTTGTAGAACGCGCCGTCTACGATGTTCGCCACGGCGTGATCGAGGTCGGCGTCGGGCGAGACGTACGCGGGGTCCTTTCCGCCAAGCTCGAGCCCGACGTCGATGAAGCGCCCGGCGCCCTCGCGATAGACCTCGTGGCCGCCGCGCACCGAACCGGTGAAGCTGACGTAGCCGATCTCCGGTCGGGCGATGATCCGTGCGCAGGTGTCGTGGGTGGCGTCGATGGCCGTGACCAGGTTCTCCGGAGCGCCGGCGCGCTCGAAGGCGCGGGCGAATGCGTCGCCGCAGAGCGCGGTGCGATTGGCATGCTTCAGGATCACCGCGTTGCCAGCGAGCACCGCCGGGACCAGCACGTTGACCGTAATCAGGAGCGGATAGTTCCAGGCGCTGATGTCGAGGACCACTCCCACAGGCTCGTGGCGGACGAAGCGGATGAAGCCGGGCACGGGCGGCAACGGATCGTCTCGCAGCGCCTCGGGAGCGAGCGACATCATCGTGCGCGCCCGATGCAGGGTCGTCTTCACTTCGCCGCGGGCCTGGGCGAGGGGCTTGCCCATCTGCAGCGTGACCTCGCGGGCGATGCGATCGCCCTCTTTCTCGAACTCCTGGCAGAAGCGCTCGCAGAGCGCCACGCGATCGGCGACGGCCGTCTTCGCCCAGGCCTTGTGGGCGCGGAACGCGCGCGTGACGACCCCTTCCACCTCCGAGGGCGTGAGCAGACGGCGCTCTGCGACGATCTCCCCGCTGTACGGATTGTCGATCCTGTGCATGTCCATGCCGGAACAGGATGCGGTCTCCGCCGCGCGCGCGCAAACCCGATCCCCGAAAAAATGTCAATGCTGCAACCGGGTGTGATTCTGTGGTGATCTCCGCCCTCCGTGGAGCTGAGGCAGCGCTACATCGTCGTCGAAGGGCCCGTCGGCGTGGGGAAGACAGCGCTCACGCGGGCGCTGGCGAAACGCTTCGCCGCCCGGAGCGTGTTCGAGATCGTCGAGGAGAACCCCTTCCTGGCGAGCTTCTACCAGGACCGCAACAAGTACGCCTTCCAGACCCAGCTCTTCTTTCTGCTCAGCCGGTTCAAGCAGCAACAGGAGCTGTTCCAGCAGGACTTGTTCTCGCAGGCCACCGTCAGCGACTACCTGTTCGCCAAGGACCGGATCTTCGCTTCCATCACGCTCGACCCGAACGAGCTGGCCCTCTACGAGCGCGTCTACGAGCACCTCGGTCCGCGGGTGATGAAGCCGGACCTCGTGATCTACCTGCAGGCGCGGCTCGACGTGCTGCTGGCGCGCATCCGCAAGCGCGGGCGGGAGTTCGAGCGGAAGTTCGACCCGGAATACCTGGCGGAGCTATCGCGGACGTACAACGACTTCTTCCACCGGTATGACGAGACGCCGCTGCTGGTGATCAATACCAGCGACATCGACTTCGTGGAGAGCGACAAGGATTTCGAGGAGTTGATCCGCGCGCTCGGGTCGATCAAGGCGGGGACGCATTACTACCAGCCGCTCGGCACGAGGGTGTGAACGACTGGCCCCAGCGCCCGCCTCGGCGCGTCAGTTCAACCGGCTGAACCAGTTCAGCGGGGGGCGGACCAGTTCAACCGGGTGAACCGGTTCAGCGGCGGGAGGACCAGTTCAGCCGGGTGAACCAGTTCAGCGGGGGGGCCCAGTTCAACCGGGTGAACCAGTTTCAGCGGGGGGCCCAGTTCAACCGGATGAACCAGTTCAGCGGGAGGGACCAGTTCAACCAGGTGAACCAGTTCAGCGGCGGGGGGGAAAAAGTCCAGCCGGGTCAACGATCATCCTTGCCAGGGCGGGTCCACCCTCCACGGAAAGCCCGCGCGGAACCCGCACACTGCGATCAATCTGAGTACCCCTTCCCATGTTCGCGACCAGTGGCGCCGGCGGCTGGCGATGATATCCTTCGCTGGCAGGAGAGATCTGCCTCGGGCCGGGCTGTCCGGAGCTCAACCTTCGTGAAGGTGGGCTACCGCAAACCAGCGAACCGGGCCGGGGCCACAGACGCGAAACGGAGGTGAACCTTGAAAAAGGTCACCATCAATACGCTCCGCAAGATGAAGCAGGCCGGCGAGCGCATCACCATGCTCACCGCCTATGACGCAGCCTTCGCCCGCCTTCTCGACCGCGCCGGCACCGACGTGCTGCTGGTCGGCGATTCCCTCGGGATGGTGGTGCAAGGCCACGACACGACCCTACCCGTAACGATGGACCAGATGGTCTATCACTGCGCGGCCGTGAAGCGAGGCATCCAGCGGGCGCACCTGGTCGTCGACATGCCTTTCGGCAGCTACCAGGGCAGCGCCGACGAGGCGGTGAAGAACGCCGTCCGGCTGATCGCCGAGGGTGGCGCCGAGAGCGTCAAGATCGAGGGAGGCGCGGAGTACGCCGAGATCGTGCGCCGGATCATCCGGGCAGGCGTTCCGGTGATGGGCCACATCGGGCTGACGCCGCAATCCGTGCACAAGCTCGGCGGCTACGTCGTCCAGGGGCGCACGGAGGATAAGGCGGAGAAGCTGCTCGCGGACGCCAGGGCCCTCGAGGCGGCGGGCTGCTATTCGCTGATCCTGGAGATGATGCCCACCGAGCTGTCGGCGGAGATCGCCCGCGCGCTGAGCATCCCGGTGATCGGAATCGGGGCCGGCGCCGGCTGCGACGGCCAGGTGCTGGTCATCTATGATCTCCTCGGGATGAATCCGGACTTCTCACCGAAGTTCGTCAAGCGCTACCTGGACCTCGGTGTCCTGATCCGCGAGGCGGTCACACGCTACAACGACGAGGTGAAGCACGGTGTGTTCCCGGGGCCCGAGCACAGCTTCACCTCCGAGAAAGAACCGGCCAAGGGCGCGCCGGTGCTGCAGCTCTATTCGAGCGGTCAATGAGCGTCGGGGTGGTCGGCACCGCGCACGACTTCCGGCGCGCCTGCCAGGAAGCGCGCACCGATGGCGAGCTCGCGCTGGTGCCCACCATGGGGTACCTGCACGGCGGGCACCAGTCGCTGATCCTCGCGGCGGCGCAGCGCGCGCCCACGGTGGCGGTCACCATCTTCGTAAATCCGACGCAGTTCGGGCCCGCCGAGGACCTCTCGCGTTATCCGCGAGACATCGAAGGCGACTTGCGCAAGTGCGAGCAGGCGGGCGCGACGTTCGTGTTCGCCCCGAAGGGGCCCGAGGAGATCTACCCGCCGGGGTTCGAGACCTGGGTGGAGCCGGGTCCGCTGGCCGCTCCGCTCGAGGGCGAGAAGCGGCCCGGGCACTTTCTCGGCGTGTGCACCGTCGTCGCCAAGCTTTTCGCGCTCAGCCGGGCGGACTGCGCGTTCTTCGGGGAGAAGGACTACCAGCAGCTGCTCGTGATCCGGCGCATGAACGCCGACCTGAACCTCGGAGTCGAAGTGATCGGGCGTCCCATCCTGCGCGAAAGCGACGGCCTGGCGCTGTCGTCGCGAAACGCCTACCTCTCGCCGGAGGAGCGCGCGCGGGCGACGGCGCTCTGGAAGGCGCTCAAGGCCGTTCGCAATGCGTTCAAAGGCGGGGAGGTCCAGCCGGCGCCGCTCGAGGATCTCGCGCGACAGACGCTGCTCGCCGATGGGTTGCGCGTCGACTACGCCGAGGTCCGCGATCCGGTCGAGCTGCAGCGCCCCGAGAAGGTGGACGCAGCCTCGCGGTTGTTCCTTGCCGCGTTCGCCGGCAAGACGCGGCTGATCGACAACGGGGCGATCGGCGCGGCCGCGGCAGGCAGCCTGACCCCCACGCAGTTTGGTTCTTGCGAGCAGGGATGAGCCCCGAGCACGTCAAGGTCATCACAACCAACCGCCGGGCCCGCTTCGAGTATCACGTCGAAGGGAAGGTCGAGTGCGGCATCGCCCTCACCGGGACGGAGGTGAAGAGTCTGCGGGAAGGAAGCGCGCAGCTCTCCGACGCGTACGCCATCCCCAAAGGCAGCGAGCTGTGGCTCCTGAACGCGCAGATCCCCCCCTACAAGCCGGCGGGTCCGCTGCAGAACCACGACCCGAAGCGGACGCGAAAGCTGCTCCTGCACCGCCGGGAGATCGACAAGCTGCAAGAGCAGCAGCAGAAGGCGGGATACGCGCTGATTCCCCTCAGCCTCTACTTCAAGGACGGCCGGGTGAAGGTCGAGCTCGGCGTGTGCAAAGGGAAGACGGGCGTGGACAAGCGCGAAGACATCGCGGAGCGCGAGGCGAAGCGCGAGATGGACCGGGCGCGGCGGACCCGCAGATGAAGGGAAAGATCGTGCTGATCACCGGGGGGACGTCGGGGATCGGCCGCGTCACCGCCCGCGAGCTGGCGCGGATGGGCGCGAAGGTCGTCGTGGCCGGACGCGATCCGGCGAAGCTCGACGCGATCAAACGCGAGATCGGCGCCGATACCATCCGCGCCGACCTCCAGCTGGTTGCCGACGCGCGCCGGGTGGCGGCCGAGTTCAGCCGCCGGTACGCCCGTCTCGACGTCCTGGTGAACAACGCCGGCGCGCTCTTCGGCCGGCGGCAGGTCACCGCCGAAGGTCTGGAGCGCACGTTCGCGCTCAACCACATGGCCTACTTCACGCTCACGACGGCGCTGCTGGATCTGCTGCGGGCCAGCGCACCGGCGCGGGTGATCAGCGTCTCGTCCGAAGCAGCGCGCGGCGGACGGATCGATTTCGGCGACCTGCAGATGGAGCGCGGCTACACCGGCATCCGGCAGTACTGCAACAGCAAGCTGATGAACCTGCTGTTCGCGTTCGAGCTCTCTCGTCGCTTGCAGGGAAGCGGAGTGACGTCGAACGCGGTCCACCCGGGAGCGATCGCGAGCGGATTCGCCATGCAGGATGCGGGGTGGTACGGAGTCCTCACCAGGCTCGCCCGTCCGTTCCTGATCGGCGAGGAGAAGGGCGCTCGCACGCAGATCTGGGCTGCGTCGGAGACCTCGCTGGAAAAAGTCACCGGGAAGTACTTCGTCCGGCAGCGCGAGAAGCTGCCTCCGCGCGCCGCGCTCGACCAGGCGGCGGCGCTGCGGTTGTGGGAGGAGAGCGAGAAGATCGCGGCCAACCCGACGATCCCGTCGGGACGTCGAGCTGTTCCGACTCCGTCGTAGGTTCGCGGCATGAAGATGCCCCCGGCCTTCCTGTGACGGATGACGACGACGGACCGCGCTTCTCCACGCGGCGCTCCGACAACTCCGGCGCCCGTCGTCGGCATTGGAACGAAATTGTTCGCGGCGGAGACGGCTTTGGTCGCTGCGGCGCGTGGTTCCCAGAGGGGAATGCGCGATCGCGCCGGGTGGCCAACTCTGGAATCAACTTTGCAGAACCAAGGCGTGCGCCTGGGGAGCGCGGAAAGGAGATTTTTTAGGGCGGCGCGGTCCGCATCGAAGACGTCGGGCCCGAGCGCATCGCAGTCGCAGCCGACGCGGTAGCCTGCATGGGCCGATGCTCTTCGGTGCGGACCGACACCGCGGACGGTCTATCCGGACTTCACCAGGACGGGCTGCGAGCTGACCTGCTTGGCGGACTCGAGATACCGTGCCCAGACGGACATGAGCGCCTGCACGAGCCCGGCTTCTTCCGTATAGAACGCGTACTCGGTCATGTGATCGCCGAAGCTCGGGATCGCGAACACGGCCTTTTCGCTGTCGATGATCCAGAGATACATCGGCATCAGGCCGGGGTACTCCCAGCGGTCGGCGAGGCGGAGGTCTGAATCGAGAGCGCGCTGCTGCCGTTCGAGCATCTGCTGCAGGAACTGCGGCCGCGACTCGGAGACCTGGCAGTTCTCGAGCTCCTCGTACAGGCGGCGGCTGCGCTGGAATCCGCCCTTCTTCACGTATTCCCTCCAGCGGGAGTCGGGATAGCGGTCCTCGAGCGCGCCCTCGCGGCCGTTGGCGTCGAGGCAGAGCACCTGCACGCTGAGCGGGTGGCCGCGGCGGACGCGCTCCGCCTTGCGGTTCTCGATCGCCTTCACGTAGGCGCCGTAGCGGCCGCGGTCGCGCCAGGAGCCGTGGCCGGGGAAATCGGTGGCGATGAAGACCGACTCGCGTGCGTCCGAGATGATCCGGTCCACCTCCGCCATGTAGGCGGGGAAGGCGCCGATCTCCTTGGTAGTCAGGTGATCGAAGACGGCGCGGAGCTCTTTGGTGAGCTGGCGGCCATCGCGGATGGACAGGACTGCGAAGAGCGTACCGAGCACGGCCAGGAAGAGGCCGAGCATGTCGAAGGTCGCCCGGTTCTTGAGGTACCAGTCATAGAGGAAGATGAGCGTGTGCACGAACCAGGCTTTCTGCGCCATGCGGCCATGCTAGCAGCGGCCGTCAGAAAGGCCGATGTGGGAGCGGGCGAGCGTATGTGCGCCGCGCTGCCTTGACGCGCCGCCCCGCCCGGTTATGTTGTGGCCACGGTCCGTCAATGGGGGCGAACCGGTTTCGACGAGGGCAACGAACCTTTCGGCGCATGCAGGGGACGTCCGTTCCTCTTCAAAAAACGGGCAACGCAACAAACGCCAACGACAACGTTGAGCTCGCGCTGGCCGCCTAAAACGGCTTAAGCACGCGGGACCCCGGAGCCCAGCCGATGGCGCCGGCAAGTCCCGCCAAAAAAGTCGGCTGGTCTTCCGTGGCGCTCCGACGGCGGAAGACGAGATTCATTCGGAGATGGTCCGGCGGGCAGGGGGCCCGTGCTCGATCCGCCGGATGACGACAAAGCGCGGGACAAGCATGTAGAGCCAAAAAGGGGAGTGCTTTCGGACGCGGGTTCGATTCCCGCCGCCTCCACTTTCAATAACAATTTCATAATCTTACTGCACGATCGTCCCCCAAAATGCAAGAGCGTCCGAATGGACGCGTAAGAGGAAGAGCTCTTTGCCTTGTCCTCCCAGGTGGTGAGCGCTCGGCAGCATGGCCCTTCTTGGGAAGGACATGCAGGTGGCGTCAAGCTCAGCGATCACGTTGGCGTCATGGTTCACATCGCGGACGGCCACGGGCGTTCTACACGGCCCAAGAGTACGCGGGCCGCGCCGTCCAGGCCATCGACCGCCGCGTCCGCGCCGCACGGCGCAAGGAGATCCTCGCCGGCAACTGACGCTCGCGCCTGCCCTGCAGAACCCGTCTCGTGGACGCGCAATGGCGGGACTACGTCGACCGAGCCGCGGGTTTGCGCCTGCCCGCGTGCGCCGGCCGCAAGGCGGTCTTCTGCTGCGCGGCGTGCGCAGCGAGGATGGCCGGCATCAGTCCGGGAAAGCGCCGTTCGATCTCCGCGCAGCGGGACGAGTTCTGCATCTCGACGCCGCGGCGCTCGCTGTGGATCAGGCCGGCCTCCCGGAGCACGTTGAAGTGCTGCGAGAGCGTCGACTTGGGCACTGCCTTCTCGCTGATGCCCATGAGGCTCGAGCAGCTCCGCGGGCAGGCAGAGGCCACGATCTCGGCGTAGAGCGCCACCCGCACCGGGTCCGCGAGCGCATGCAGGATCGCCTCGACGGTGATCTCCTCGATCGAGGGGTGGAAGAGGGGCCTCATGCAGCCTGAGTCTAACCCTTTGCGTGCGGAATCGTCCAATAGTTCGAATCTTCCGAACTCACGAAGCATCCATCCTTGCGTTCGTCCTTCACCCGTCTGAAAGGAACACCCCATGGGCAAGCTTGCAGGCAAGGTCGCAGTCGTGACCGGCGCATCGAAGGGCATCGGCGCCGGCATCGCCAGGTCGCTGGCGGCGGAGGGGGCGTCGGTCGTGGTCAACTACGCCACCAGCAAGGCCGGCGCCGACAAAGTGGTCGCCTCCATCAAGGCCGCGGGAGGCAAGGCCGTGGCCGTCGCCGGCGACGTCTCCAGGGCCGAGGGCGCGAAGGGCATCATCGACGCCGCCATCGAAATCTTTGGAAAGCTCGACATCCTGGTGAACAACTCCGGCGTCTACGAGTTCGCGCCGCTCTCCGCCATCACTGAGGAGTCGTTCCACCGGCTGTTCAACGTCAACGTACTGGGTCTGCTCCTCACCACGCAGGCGGCCGCGAAGCACCTGGGCGAAGGCGGCAGCGTCATCAACATCGGCTCGGCGGTCAGCCGCATCACGCCTCCGAACAGCGCGGTGTACACCGGCACCAAGGCCGCCATCGACGGGATTACGGGCGTCCTCGCCCGCGAGCTGGGGCCGAAGAAGATCCGGGTCAACTCCATCAACCCTGGCATGGTCGACACCGAGGGCACGCGCGCCGGGGGCTTCATCGGCTCCGACTGGGAGAAGAACACGGCCGCGCAGGCCTCGCTGGGCCGCACCGGGCAGCCGGCTGACATCGCTGCCGTCGCGGTCTTCCTCGCCGGCCCGGACTCGGGGTGGCTGACCGGCGAGCAGCTCCTCGCGTCTGGCGGGCTTCGCTAGGCCGCAAAACCGAGGGGCCGGTCGGCAATCGACCGGGCCCTCGCAAACGCATGCCGTGCCTACGCCCCAGACACCCCAGGTGGAGACGGCGAACCTGGCTGCTTACCGGGAAGATCCGCGTCAATGTCATCGCTCCCGGGCCAATCGACACCGCGGCCGTGGCCGAGATCCCGCAGGGGATGAAGAAGGCCTTCGCCGCGATGGTGCCGTTGGGCCGCTTCGGTCAACCGGAGGAGATCGCCGGGCCGGCTCTGTTCCTGGCCTCGGACGACTCCACTTTCGTGACGGGCATCGAGCTGACCGTCGACGGCGGCTTGGCTCAAGTCTGATCGGAGAAGGGCGAGCCTGACCTGAACGCCACGTCCGCACGCTCATGCGCGCACCGCCAGTCTCCATCTGCTTGAGGCGAGCGCGGTCGCCCTTGGATCACGGCGCTCCGGTCAGAGCACTAGATGCAGAGTTCCTTGCGCGTCTCCTTCTAC
>Ga0209236_1000996_pt1 | contig 16894 bp, 19 predicted proteins | sample GraSoi013_1_40cm_FD_185819 | JGI IMG/M metagenome (GOLD analysis project Ga0209236, IMG submission 185819) | Grasslands soil microbial communities from the Angelo Coastal Reserve, California, USA - Sample 09_27_2013_1_40cm (SPAdes) (version 2) | ecosystem: Environmental > Terrestrial > Soil >... | reverse complement strand
GACACACGCCATTCTATAAGGGCTTCAGGGACGATAGCAGAAGCAATCGAAATCGTTCAGAACAAACCCAGACGAGTAATCCGGGAAGGCGGTTCCATATCGCGCCCAGTTCACGTTGCATGATCCCCCAAATGCCCCAATCGAAAACCGCCGAATAGCCTGTTCTGCGCGACAAAGTAGGACTCTCGTGGAGAAACGCTCCAGCCAGCGAATGGACCCTTCCTAGAATTTTGAAAATAAAAATTTCCCGCGACACAAAACAGACTTTCAGAGGATTCCTCTATCCTCTCTTCCAAATGGCTATCTTTTCTTTTCTGTTAGCTATTGTTTTCTGCTATCTTTTTCTCGACCCCTAGGGGCATGAGAAAACTCCAGAGACGCTCCGCCGATTCCGCATAGACACAGCTCTACCCGACACGGCTGGATCGTGCCCGGATCGCAAATCTGGGCAAGCGATCTCTGGACCCGCGCTTTTCACGCTTGGCCCTAGGGCAAAATCCGACATCGAAGATCGCGATTCGAGCCTATTCTGCGTTCTAAACCAGAATCGTCGCCGAGAAGAGTTCCAGCTGGCGGGAGCTTCTCCAGAAAAAGGGGGCAGGAATTTTTTCTCTGCGAGACGTGAGAGGTCTTTTCCGCTTGTTCAAGGCGATTCCTAGGAAGGACCGTTAGTTGATTACCGGTAGGATTCTACAGCGCTATCGTTTCCGGCGCTCCGGCCGAACAGTCGCCACAGCGTTAACCGGACCGCGAGCCGGACCCGCCAGACGCCGATGCCGCCTTCTCTCGTCAGTCCTCCTAAGCTCCTCCTGTGACCTGCGCATCCAGTCAGGAATGACAAGAACCCGGATCAGCTCCTGGACAGTAACACCCCGGTTCCTGGCCATATCTTTCAGTTTCAAGAAAATACCACGATCAAGAACCTGCATGAATTTCACCGACTCCTTACCATCGCGCACTAGCGATCAACGCCCTCGAACCAAGCCAACACGCTCCCGCTATACATGGCTCACCTACTCTTCCTAGAGAATAACGTACAATCCAGCCCGGCAATCCATTAAATCACAACCCAAACATCACCACATCCATGCTAGCCTGCTTCCTCGAAGCTCCCAGGAAAGTCATCGTCAAAGACGTTCCAATCCCAAAACTAGCAGCAGGAGATCTCCTCGTCCGAATGGAAGCTAGCGGAATCTGTGGAACAGACCTGGAAAAGATCGAGGGCGTGCTCGGTCCCGGAGGTATTCTAGGACACGAGGTGAGCGGCACAATCGAAAAAGTCGCGTACAACACGCTCGGATACAAGCCAGGGGACCGTGTGGTGGCGCACCACCACGTCCCATGTTACCAGTGCCGAGATTGTTCCAGCGGCAACTACACGCTCTGCAACGAATTCAAGAGGACCAACATTGACCCATGCGGCTTCGCAGAATACTTCCGCGTCCCACAATACAACGTCGCGCGAGGAGCAGTAATCCCACTGCCCACCGAACTCTCGTTCGAAGAAGGCGCCATGATAGAACCCGCCGCATGCTGCATCCGAGCAATACGTAGAGCCCGCATCCAGGAAGCAGACAACATCCTCGTAGTAGGGCTCGGACCCACAGGACTCACCCAGATTCAGCTCCTCCACCACGCCACGACCGGAAAAATAGTCGGGACCGATATGATCGGCGCGAGGCTCAGACTCGGCAAGAAACTCGGAGCAGACGAGACGATCAACGCCCTCACAGAAGATGTACCAGCCCATGTCAGGAGGATCGCGAGAGAGGGAGTCGACGTTGCGATCGTCTCCACCGGTAACGAGAAAGCGCTCAACCAAGCTTTCAGCTCGGTGCGGAAAGGAGGCAGAATACTCCTCTTCGGAGCTCCCTCCCACGGTGCCTCTTATCAGCTCAATGTGAGCGAACTCTTCACACGCCAGATCACCTTGCTGTCCAGCTATTCCTGCGTCGAGCCGGAGATGGAAGAAGCGGTAAGACTCGTCTCAGAGAAGAGACTAGAATTGAAGAGTCTCACCTCCGACCGGTTCAAGCTCAGAGACGCCGAGAAGGCCATGGAGTCAGCCAGAACATCAAAAACCGCAATCAAGACAATCATCCTACCCTAACCCATTCTCATCCTCACCAAAAGGCTCTAAAAGTTCCAATCAAGAGGATGTACTCTTCCCTTGTGCGGCTCTCACGTGAGGCAACTCGCGACTGTCAAACCAAGAGCACGCACAATCACTATTAGTCGAGGGGAAGCCTAGAATGCAGCATGGATTCGGCGAGAGAATTGACCTTCTCCTTCAAAAGTCAGTGAGGGCCGCCACGCGGCTGGTAAAGGAGCGTCAGAAAGAGGCACACGAGAAGGGAATGCATCAAGATCCTCCCAGCTTCGAAGAGTTTTCAGCCCTCGTAAATGAGCTAATGGAGAACGGCAAGAGAACCGATCTGGACCGTCTACGAAACCTGAGCATGAAGGAACTCTTCGAACAGACATGGGCCCAGAAGCTCCGCAACTACGCTATTCAGAGACAGATCAAGGATGCGCACGACGCCCTCGTGCGTCAATCAAAGAGGGAATCCTGAGATCGTCTCTCGATTAGAGCTGCTCCTCATGAGGGAGACTCGCCCCGAGAGAGGCGTTGTTGGTTGGTCGTTTTTCACTCAGATTGTAAATAATATCGCTCATCGGAGCTTGAAATTACGAGTATTCCGAATAATCCCCGGCTTTCAGACCCAACTGGCACTGATCAGCTTGGATTGCCCGCCATTCGACCTGAGTCCCTCGTGCGGTCTTCGCCGTTCTGCGTGAGTGTTTTATACCTCCACCATGCTCAGTCGCGCTCAGTTGAGAACGAAATGCCACAAGCATACTGCGTAAAATGCAAGACAAGCATCGAGATCAAGGACCCACAGAACGTGACGCTCAAGAACGGCAAACCAGCCGTCAAAGGCGTCTGCCCAAACTGCGGAACCTCAGTCTTCCGCATAGGGAAAGCGTAGTCTAGATCCAAGTACTCTTCCTTCTCTCCCCCAGATTTAGCATCCTCAAACCCGAAGAACCTTTTAACATCGAATGGAACTTTTTTACGAATAGATTGGACCATCAAGCTTCGATTATTATCATTCTGCTTTTCCTCCTTCTCCCACTTGGGCTTCTACTCCCGAGAGAAGCCCGGGCCTCTGCGCTGGCTCCGACTGTAAGTAGATTCTTCTATTTTTCCGGCTCATCGCATCCCAACTCCTCCCTTCCAGGGTCTCTTAGCAACAGTCCCCTTACCGGGCCAACAACCAGTGCTAACCTCTCTCGCTCTCCCACTTTCTTCGTCCTGCCGTCTTTCCTACTCTCCTCACTCAGTCTATTGGGTTTGCCAACTTTCACGATATGGCTGTCGGGAAATGCTTCAGCTGCCACCTCAGTTAAGGTGCAAGGCGTTTTCAGTTCGAAGCCCTTGAACGGCCTATGGGCCAATTCCAGTAGTCTTCCGGTACTTTGTCTTCTTACCAGTTCACCAGCGTCGTGCACACTTAACTATGTTCAGCCGCTTGGGTTCTCCCTAACATTCGGCACTCAGATTCGCGTGGGTATTAACGCAACAATACCAGCAAAGATGCTTGTAACGATGTATTGGGGCGAACCTTCGACTCCTTCGTTCGTGCTGCTTCCTTTGTCAGGTTATTCTTCAGTTGGACAGGTACAAATTCTGGATTGGGCTGGTAACGCTGCTGCAAGTTTCAATCTCAATGCAACTAAAGGACAAAATACTGTCCTAGTGCAAGCACCAGTGACATCTGCGTTCGGCAAAGACGACGTGCGAAGCGTAAATCTCACGATTGTAGACCCTGCCGGGCAACCCGTTCCCAACGCGATCAATATTCCTTTTTTCCAGATTCCTTCGATCTCTCAGCCTCAACAGATCTATCCCTATGTTGCGGAGTGGACTTATCCCTCGAACCTACCTGAGGGAAACTACCAGGTTTGGATCGACATTGTAGACATACAGGGAAATGTGGCCTTCAGTCTCCACGGGCCCTTCGGTTTTGGACTTTTCAAACCAGGCATTCACCCTCTCGATCTTATTCCCTACGTTGTGGGCGCTGCTGGCGGAGTTACCGCAGGCGCCTTCTACATCAAAAGACGCAGAAGGAAGGAGTATCTGGCGCCCTTCGACCACTTCTACACTTTGACGGGGGGAAATTTCCCTCAGGGCACAATGGTTACGGTGGAAGGCAACACCGGCGCGGGCAAGACATTGCTAACAGAGCAGCTAATGTACGACGACCTAAAGGCGGGACGACCTTGCGTTTTCGTTTCAACCGCTGACTTTCCTGCAAAGATAAGAAGTGGAATGCGGTCTTTGGGATTAGAGACTGAAACTTACGAGAACAAGGAAGTGCTGAAGTTCGTTGATTCTTACTCTGTGGAAGCGGGTCAACCTTCTCAGGAGAAATTCTACGTCTCCTCAAGTGGAGACCTTACATCTCTTGGCGTCAAGATCACGTCCGCCATGTCAACACCGGGCGAAGGTGCGAGCGTATACTTTGACTCTCTTACTCCTCTTGTCCCGCGGTCTAAGTCCGAAAGCATCGTATCCTTCGCCCAGACAGTAGGAGCAAAGGCAAGAGGAAGCGGAGGCAAGATCTTCTTTACGGCGGGGTCGAGCCTCGACAATCTAATCCTGCGACAGCTCGAGGAGGCCTCAGACTGCATTATTCAGATGGAAGCTTTTGAAGAAGGTGGTCTGAGAAAGCGGAGGATGCGCATAGTCAAGTTCAGAAATAGACGTTTTCATGAGGGCTGGGTCACATTTACTGTTGAAGATAGTAAGGGAATAATATTTTACACCAAGAAGTCTAGAATCTAAAACTGCTAGAATACTTTGTCTCTCGGGAACACTTCTATTCCCGTGACGCCAAACTGGTACGGGCGGATCTGTGTGTCGTGAGATATTCCGCGCATCTTCTCTATCTGGACTGCCCTGACAACATTACCCTCGTGAAAGAGTGTATGGAGGAGGACAACTCCATGAGACAGGAATTCCTCCAGCTGGAATCGTCTATCCATGACGGACGTCTTCAACTCGCTGGTTATCAGTGACGTACATCCAGAATCTGCTAGGGCGTCAAAAAAAGCGACTGTCGCTCTCCGCTTCTTCAACTCCTCCACATAGCGAAGCATCAGAGAAGTAACGGGGTCCAAGGCAATCCGGCGAACATTCTCTCCCTCAACAACCTTGTTGATGGTCTTCAAAAGTTCTGTAAAGTCTGAAACGTCAGTCCCGGACCCGCCGTATGGCGACAAACGATTGCTTTCGCCTCCCGCTCTTCTCAAACCACTTGCATCAATGAACAGCAGCTTTCCCTTCTTCTCCATCCCATCAATGTCCCAATCGTAGGACTGAAGGTTTCTTTTCACATGATCAGGATGTTCGTCCAGTGTAACGTAGAGTCCCGTTTCGCCGAGCATCGCTCCGTGATACAGATATTGCAAGGCGAAGGTGGTCTTTCCCGAACCGGGGCTCCCTACGACTAGAATGCATCTTCCGTCCGGAAATCCTCCTCCTAGGAGCTCGTCTAAGCCCTTGATGCCGGTGGGAACTCTGTCCAAGAAGAATGCCATCCGTTTTGCGTCCGTTGAACGTATAAAAACAGTATCTCGAAAGACGGTCTAGACTTCTCTAAACTGGCCCTGGGGAGTTTGAAGCCATATCTTAGACGATATCAGCTTCGACGAGATCTTCTCGGACAGAACGCTCCTGACGATCTGCCTGTTCGCTGGATCAGCTGCCAGGTTACAGCCGATAGCAAAGCACCAGCAAGCCCCCATGAACAAAAGCAAGTAGTGAACCAGGAGGCTGACGACGGGTTGAGTGAGTATAGAGTAGAGTAGGGTGAAACCCCCTGACACCCCAACGACAAGTGAGAGAATCGTCGTATGAAAGGGACCAACATCTATTGTTCGGAGTCTCAAGCCGCCCAGGTAGGGTAGTGCCAGAGCAACCACAGGAACCATCAGCGACCCTGACATTATCAATACGATGTAGTCTTCGGTGATCAGCGAGATCACGTCGGAGGTTTTCGCCAAGGGCGAGACAACTGGAATCAGATGGTGTTTCGACAGATAGATTGCGAAAGAGACAATGACGGCCAGAATGAGTGCGAAGTAGATCAACTGGCGACGGAGAGTCAGCCTAACTCCTTTTCCAGACCTTATGGATTCTAGCTCAGATACATTTGCTGTGACGATATGTGTTCCTCGAGTCATGAAGAGATAGAGTTTGATGGCCCTGGTGGACACGAACCCTCCAAAGAAATACATGTACGCGTACCCAAGCGGGATTGCAATCAGTGAAATTACGATCGCATTAGTAAGGCCGAGTTCTAAAGACAAAACGCGGTATGACAGAAGTTGGACCGAGCCAATTAGGAATAGCAGAAACGATGCTATACAGCAGATGAGAAAGTTTCTGCGATTGTGGGAGTCGGAAAGTTTCGATCCCAATTCGCTCCAATCGATGTCCGGTTCTATCTACCATATTTAGGAGAACTGGTCCTCTTTCAACTTGGTCCCAGTTAAGAGGTGATGTGCCTTTCCTGAAGAGACAGACCAGATTCTGAAGCTTGTCCGAGCCTACAAACCTGACGGCCGTGTTTCGATCAGAAGAATCGGAAGCTTCGTCAACGATGTCTTTCTCGTCAACGTTGATGGTGAGAAGTTCGTTGCTAAACGGTATACTAATTGGATTTCACTCAAATGGGTTACACTCAGCCTCTACGGTCTTGGGAGTGTTCGTTTCTCAATATCGGGCCGCCGGCGAATGGAGGCGGAGTACGCTTTCAACTATCTTCTTTCCAGACGGGGGCTTAAGGTCCCGGAGATCCTTGGCGCTGATACGAAGTCGAGGTCCATCCTCTTCTCATACATTCCAGGAGATGGATTATCGACTCTTCTTGTAAAACTGGCTCAGTCAAACCAAACCGGCCAGAGAGAGAAGGAAGCAGCTCGCACGGCGGGATTACTGATGGCTAGCGCTCACGAGCTGGAGGCTGCTTTGGGGGACACTAAGCCCGAGAACTTCATAGTCGACCGCGATGGAAAGGTCACTCTCGTCGATCTAGAACAGGCACGATACAAAGGGGATTATGGTTGGGACGTCGCCGAATTCTTGTTCTATTCCGGTCACTATTGGTTGCCATTCAACAAAGCTTTGCTCGGATATGTCGAGGCATTTGTTAGTGGGTACTTGGAGAAAGGGTCCGCAAAAGTTCTAAGAAAAGCTGCCTCCCCACGATACGTTCGGGTGTTCTCGGTATGGACTCCACCAAACATCCTGCATAACGTTCGCAAGAAGTTGCTAGAGGCGTAAAGCGGACCCAGAAATGGGGACCACTGCCAAAGACTAGGGTGGCAAGCGGCTTAGTACTCGTCGTCCCCGCCAGGCATGGGCGAGTCCTTTCCACCGCCTAGGCCGCCCTTATCGACGCCCTTAGACGCTATCACATCATCTATTCTGAGGATCATGGATGCGGCTTCTGACGCCGACTTTACGACTTGTTGCTTGACTCTGAGAGGCTCGAGCACGTTAAGCTTCTTCATGTCCTTGATTTCGCCTGAATAGACGTCGACACCGAACCACGGATTAGCTGCGCGTTCGTGCTTTGATCTTAGCTCAACCAGTATGTCGATAGGGTCTAGTCCCGCATTTTCAGCCAGCGTCGTCGGCACTGCTTCCATGGCCTCGGCAAACGCCTCGATTGCAAGCTGTTCGCGTCCACCAACTTTCACCGCGTATTCCCTTAGTCGCTTGGCAAGTTCTGCTTCAGGAGCGCCTCCTCCCGCAACGATCTTTCCATCCTCGAGTGCGTTTCTTACGACGGAGAGTGCGTCGTGGAGAGATCTGTCAGCCTCGTCGACCACGTGTTCGGTGCCTCCGCGGATTACGATTGTGACTGCCTTGGGATTCTTGGCGTCGCGGACGTAGACAAGCTTGTCATCGCCGATCTTGACCTCCTCGATCAGTTTTGCTTCCCCCAGAGCGTCCTTGGTGAGTTCCTTGACGCTTGCAACTATTCTTCCCCCAGTAGCTTTGGACAATTTCTCAAGGTCCCCGCTACTGACATTCTTGATGGCGGCGATTCCACTCTTCGATAGGAAGTGCAGGGCAACATCGTCTATTCCTTTTTCCGAGAATAGTACGTTCGCGCCTGTCTTTTCGATTTGTGAGACCATCTCCTTCAACATCTTCTCCTCCTCTTCGATGAAAAGGTGCATCTGGTCAGGGTTGTTGATGTTGATCTTGGCGTCGAATTCTGTTTTTTCGTTCTCCAGCTTAGCGTTAAGCAGAGCTATCTTGGCGAGTTCTATCTTCTTCGGCATCTGAGCATGAGAGATTTCCTTGTCGATGACGATGCCTCTCACGAGCTCTGTCTCCTCGAGACCCTTACCATGCTTCTTCACGATCTTGATTAGATCAATGTCAGCCTTGATTTTTCCGTCGACCTTCTCCGAAACTTGCTTCACGGCCTTTACCGCAATATCAGCGAAGTGCTCTTTGGCTACAACTATTCCTTTGCTGTACATCGATGTCATGGCAACTTGACGGAGTGTTGCATCATCCTTCTCTGTAACTGGGAACGAGAGTTTGTCTAGAATCTCAATGGCCTTCTCGGCCGCTTTCTTGTAACCATCAACGATAACAGTAGGATGGACGTCTTTGTCGAGGAGTTTCTCAGCTCGTTCCAGCAACTCTCCTGACAATAGGACAGCGGTAGTTGTGCCGTCTCCTACTTCGTTGTCCTGGGTCTTGGAGACTTCAACCAGCATCTTGGCTGCTGGGTGCTGAACGTCGAGTTCTTTCATTATTGTCGCGCCATCGTTCGTGATGGTCACATCGCCTATCGTGCTGACGAGCATCTTGTCCATTCCCCTAGGGCCAAGAGTCGTTCTGACGGTTTCAGCGATGATTTTCGCGGCAGTAATGTTGTTTCTCTGGGCCTCTTTCCCAGTAGATCGTCCCGTTCCTTCCTTGAGGATTAGTACGGGAGTTCCCCCGATTGTTTGTGCTGACATTTCATTCAAACCTCTTTGTTGAATTTGGAATTCACGGGTAGTGAGGAAAAAGGCGTTTCTTAAGGTTTGCTCGGTCAACGGTCCAGGAAGTGGAAATCGCAACGTCCACAAGCCCAGTTTCCGGCTTTCAAGGGGTTTAGAGTCATGAACGGGGATTCTTAGAACCCGTCCAGGGAGGCAAAGGTACCAATCTCCTCTTTTCAAATGGTCTGACGGTTTCTTCTCATGGCTACTCCAGAGAACCCGATGGCCTACCTACTCGAATTTAGTCTTCGTAAGATCGAGAGGGAGAGGCCTGAGCTAGCTAATGATTCCAAGTATATCGAGCTAAAGGGCCAGCTCTTGCAGGATGCCGATGGGCATTTTCGCGAGATACAGGCCACGTACGCGACGGTTTTGAAGACCCAGTGCCATTGTGGTGGTCCGTTGGAGCCGGTTGATCATGATTTTGGTCGAAGCGGTGGGATGATCTATGACAGTGTGGTGGCCAAGTGCCGGTCTTGCGGTTCGACCCAGAGCTTTCAGTTTCCTAAGGAGGGCTTCATCTCGGAGGCCAGGTCAGCTATGGCTTTGAGGGATTATCTGCAGAGAACCTATGGCGTGGATTACGCTGGGGTTGCTATGAGCGAGTTACAGAATCGCTCCCTCGGCGGATCTTGAAACTCTACTGTGTCCCGATCGTCTTTTCATACATTCTTCTGAAGGTCCAGCGCAACGCGTTCTTTAGCTCGTTGAGCCTCCGTTCATCGCCGTAGTTCTTGACGTGGATTTGTTTGAGGAGGGTCGCCTCTCGGTCTATCTCGTAAGACAGTACTTGGTCGGGTGAGAGCTCCTGTTTTCTAGTCGATTCCTCATCCTTCACATGCAAGGGTTCCAGAACCTTGCCAACGAGGAAGGATCGAAGGGGCGGAGCGTTTGCGTCGAATTTGATGTCCTTCGACGGAACGATTCTAATGTCCTGGCCTTCAACGAATATGTCAGCCAACAAGACGCCGCTGATTGTTCTGATCGTTTGTGGCGGATTTGACGGACTGGGTGCGGGAGTCTCGGGAATAGATTTTGGGAGTTGAACCCGGCGGTAGCTTTTCTCGGCGAGAATGTTGTCGACGGTCTCTAGAAACGATTGTAGGTTGTGGATTTCGGTCTGGTGTTCTGCGACTTTCTTTTCAAGATAGGATTTGAGCTCGGCGAGGCGTTTAGTGGCCTTCTCTTGAGTATCTGACAATCGTCTCGGTGTCAAACAGGTTTCTGGGATTCTTAAATAATCCATTCCCAGGCTTTCCCCCTGCTTGTCTGGTGTGTAGGTTGGAAGAGGCTGTCCGGGTCCAAGATGTTCTTTCGGGGTCCTTGGACGGCAAGGAGGTTCTCATCCGAGGATGGCTCCAGAACAAGCGGTCCAGTGGAGCAATCACCTTCCTCTTCATTCGAGACGGTTCGGGCGTTGTTCAGTGCACAGTCCGGAAGGGCGAGGTCGATGTTGAGGTCTTCGATCTCTTTCTCACCACTCGCGTAGAGTCCAGCGTTCAGATTGAGGGAGAGGTAAAGCCAGATCCCCGCGCTCCAGGCGGGAGAGAGATTCAGGTCCACTCTGGTAAGGTAGACTCCGCCGCCCTAGAGGAGTTTCCTATCGCGAAGAAGTTTCATGGCCCAGAGTTCCTACTAGACCAGAGGCATCTCTTTGTCCGAAGCGACAAGATGCGAGCGGTTCTCAAAGTCCGGGCGGTCATACTGTCTGCAGCTCGCTCGTGGCTAGACTCTCACGACTACTTGGAAGTGCAGGTTCCAACGTTGACGTCAGCGGCTGTAGAGGGCGGGGCGACATTGTTTGAGGTGAAATATTTCGATGAGAAGGCGTACCTTACCCAGAGCTGGCAGCTATATGCTGAAGCCTTAATCGCCGCCGTCGGGAAGATCTACACGATCGCTCCCTCGTTTAGGGCAGAAAAGTCGCGGACGCGTAGGCATCTCACCGAGTATTGGCATCTTGAGGCGGAAGCGCCGTGGATCGACTTGGACGGGATCATGGAAGTTGAAGAGCAGATGCTGAGCCACGTCGTTGGGCAATTGCTGGAGCGAACAGGTTCTGAACTAGCTCTCTTTGAGAGAAAGCGAGAGGACCTGGAGAAGGTCAAGCCTCCATTTCCTAGAATCACCTATGATGATGCGTTCAAGATGATTGGTGGAGAGAAGTCGGGGATCAGGTGGGGTGATGATCTGGGCTATGAGCAGGAGAAGATTCTGACGATTCATTTCGATCGGCCCTTCTTCGTGACGCGGTATCCGAAGAAGGCGAAGGCGTTCTATCACAAGCCGGATCCTTTGAATGCAGAGGTTACTCTCTCAGTAGATCTCTTGGCTCCTGAGGGATACGGCGAGATTACAGGGGGTGGGCAGAGGATAGAGGATTACGATGCGCTTGTTGCGAGGATCAAGGAAGAGGGCTTGGACCCGAAGAGCTACGCGTGGTACTTGGACCTGCGGAAATTTGGTAGCGTTCCTCACTCAGGATTCGGGATGGGACTAGAGAGGGTTGTATCCTGGGTCTGCAAGCTTGAACATATTCGGGACGCGATTGCCTTTCCACGCCTAATCAACAGAGTCTATCCTTAGAATTCCGATAGATGGGGAAGGTCGCGGAAGTCCCGAAAGCGTTGCTCAAAGTGTGAAGGACTTTTTTTTGTTTTGACATACCCCCGCGGGGGTCGAGAAATAGTTAGTAGAAAAAGAAAAGATAAGAGATCGAACAGAGGATAGAGGATTCCTCTAAAGAACACTTTTGAGTATGGGAATTTTTTATTTCCAAGGTTCTAGGAAGGGTCCACTCCGTTACTGAAGCGTTTCTCGGCGAGAATATCGTTTTTTCGCGCAGAACGAGCCGATCACACGTTTTTCAGTGAGCGTTCATCTGTATCATTGCAAGCGTGAACTGGGCGTCATATGGCATCCCCCTCCCGGATTACTGATCTGGGCTTGTTCTGAACGATTTCCCTGGTCAGATATGCTATCTTTTCTACTCTGAAAAGTAGGAATGCTCCCATCGCCTGAGACGAAGTCTCAGAGCTGAATCAGGCTCCGCCCTGAGCCCGGAGGGCTTCAATCTTGATCCTTTCTGCGATCTCTATGCTGGCTCGTTTCTGCGCCTGCCGAGTCTCAGCACCGACATGGCAGGTGACGACTGTTATCCCATTAGGAAGACCGACCATTTCCCTCTCCCACTCATCCGTCGGCGGTTCTAGGTGGAACACGTCGAGTCCCGCGCCCGCGATGTGCCCCTCCTTCAACAGTCTGAGTAGAGCCTGTCCTTCAACAATATCTCCTCTTGAAGTGTTGACAATGTACGATCCCTTCCGCATCATCCTCAACCGTGCCTCGTTTAGGAGATAGTGGGTCTGAGGAGAATATGGGACGTGTACACTGACGATGTCGCAGCGCCGGAGGAGATCTTCCATCGAGTCTGTTATCTCATAGCTCAAGCCCGGGACTCCGCGGGGCCTAATGACATCGTAGCCCAGAACATTCGCTTGGAATCCCACCGTTAGGATTCGTGAGACTTCGTTCCCGATGCGCCCTGCCCGTCCAATAATCCCAATTTTTTTCGATTGCAGCTCCTCGCCCATCAGCTGGTTCTTTATCCACCGGCCGTCTTTCATACTCCTATCCGCAAACGGGATCTTGCGCAGGAGACACAGCATCAGCCCGACAGTCAGCTCCGCGACGCTCGTAGTGGGAGCGCTGGGAGTATTGAGAACAATGACTCCTCTCTCCTTGGCGGCTTGAAGGTTAATATTGTCGAGGCCGACCCCAGCCCGTCCTACGATCTTCAGTTTGGAAGTTCGGATTAAACTGGCGTCGACCTTTGTTCTGCCTCGAACGATCAAGACATCATACTCGTTGATAATGCTGGAGAGCTTTGACTTGTCTAGTCCCGGCTGATTATCTACGGTGAAACCGGCTTCTGAGAGAACCTTAATGCCCTCGTCATCGATGGGGTCAGAGATCAGAACTTTCAAAGCGCAGAGTCAACCGTTCGAAACCGTCGGAGTCTTCTCAAGAGGCGGTCTTAGTTTCCTCAAGAGTGCTTGAGCCGCGATTGTTACTGGGTCCCAGACGGGCGCGAGAGGAGGAGAATAGCACGTCTCTATCTCAGCAAACTCTTGAACTGTCAATCCGAGATGGGTTGCCATGGACGCGAAGTTTCCCCTCAGAGTCGCTCCCTCCTCGCCCACGAGCTGAGCACCCAGAAGCTTCCCATTCTCGCGATTGGCGAGCAATTTTACAGTCAGGTCCTTACCCCCTGGATAATAGGAAAGACGTGTGGACCCCGTTATTCTTACAGAGACAGGATTAATTCCCATCTTTTCGGCCGCAGCAGTTGTCGGGCCGAGGGTTGCTACCTCGAGGCCGAAGAGTTTCACTGTTGTCACCCCGGTTGATCCCGGGTATCGTGCCTCGCCCCCACCAGCATTTATGCCTGCTACCATCGATTGTCTAACCGCAGTCGTAGCGAGTTGAAAGAATACATGTCTGCGCGTAATGAGGTCAAACGTCTCAATACAGTCGCCTGCAGCATAGACGTTGTTGGCTGAGGTCAGCATTCTTTCGTCGGTTCTAATGCCGCTCGATTCACCGAGCAGTATGCCAGCATCCTTCGCGAGTTCCGTGTTAGGCCTAACCTTAACCGCAACGATAACAGCATCGACATCATGAGTACGGCCCGAGATTCGGACTCCAACGACCCTTCCCTTGTCGCCGAGAATCTCCTCCAGAGTTGACTGCAAGTGATATTCGATACCATGCTCCAGTCCCTTCTCTCTAACAACCGACGCCATGTCAGGATCGAGAATGACTGGGAGGATTTCCGGGACTATCTCGGCCTGCAATACCGCGACTCCTCGGACGAGCAAGGCCTCTGCCATTTCTGAACCGGTAAGACCCGCCCCTATGATCGCGACCTTCTTCGCTCTCCCCTCCTTGAGATAATTCGCGAGTCCTTCCACATCATTCATGGTTCGGATCGTAAATACGCCGCTAAGAGTGGAGCCGGGGATGGCAAGGGTACTCGGACGGGCCCCGGTCGTGAGGATGAGACTGTCGTACTGAAGCTCAGTCATGAGATGATCTGGCGATTTCAGTTCCACAATCTGGCGGTCGGGACGAATCCTTGTCGCAGTGACTCCCAGCCTGAGGTCTATCCTGTTCGTATGCTCGTAAAAGTCCTCATCATAGCCGATTAACGATCGCATGGTAGGAACTATTCCACTGAACGCATAGGGCAGGCCGCATCGAGAGTACTCAGGAAGAGCTTCATCTCCTACAATTGTGATCTCCGAAGTCCGGTCGGTCTTCCTAGCGTAAAAGGCGGCTGTAGTGCCAGACACCCCGCATCCCACGATGACTATTCGCCTTGCCATACGAGCCCGCTTGACGAATCGTCCGATAACGGTTTCTCTCCCGGCCCCTCCATGACCTAGAGTTAGTTTAATGTGGAGGACTGGGTCATGCCAAGACGAGGATTATGACAAAAGCCACCATGGATAACTTCCTGAAAAACGGCAAAGGACTCCTGCTCGCCTACGATCAGGGCTTCGAACACGGACCATCCACAGATTTCAACGAGAAAAATATTGATCCCAATTACGTGCTGGACATCGCCGTTAAGGGACAGTTTACCGGCGTTGTTCTACACAAAGGAATCGCTGAGAAATATTACAACAGCAAGATCCCTCTGATAATCAAACTCAACGGGAAGACAAGCCTTCCGAAAGGCGAGCCTATCTCTTCACAAGTCTGCAGCGTCGAGGAGGCAATTAGCCTAGGAGCCAAAGGAGTTGGGTATACGATCTATTTAGGAAGCGCCAACGAGAATATCATGCTACAAGAATTCGGCGAGATCCAAGAAGACGCACATGAGGAAGGAGTGCCGGCAATCGCTTGGATCTATCCTAGAGGAGAGGCAGTGAAGAACGACACATCGCCGGAAATCGTCTCGTATGCAGCGCGAGCAGGTCTCGAAATCGGGGCGGACGCTGTCAAGATCAAATACTCAGGAGACACCACAAGTTTCAGATGGGCTGTAAAAGCCGCGGGACTCGCCAAGGTCTTCATGTCGGGAGGACCAAAGGCTCCAACTGACGAGACGTTTCTCAACCAGGTAAAGGGTGCAATGGACGCGGGGGCAACGGGGTTAGCTGTCGGAAGGAATGTCTGGCAACACACAGACCCGTTGAAGATGTCGAACGTGCTTCGAGAAATCATTTTCAACGGTAAGGAAGTGGACCGTGCGCTTCAGATGGTTGTTGCAGAGTAAGAGTTCGACTAACTCTCGATCCGGTCTCTTCTCGTTTCCGCTCTCTGGGGGCTATTTGACGAAATCGCTGAGAGGATTCCTGTTGGTTGTCAACTTCAAGACCTACATTGAGGCGACCGGCAAGCGTTCCATAGAGCTGGCAAAGGTTGCAGAAGAGGTTTCAAGGGAGACAGGGGTAACGATTATCGTAGCCCCGCAATTCACAGACATCGAACCGATCTCAAGGACCGTTGACATCCCGGTCTTCAGCCAGCACATCGATAGCGTCAAACCAGGTGCGTACACGGGTCACGTCCTTGCCGAGGCCGTTAAGTCGGCTGGCGCAGAGGGGACCCTGCTCAACCATTCTGAAAAAAGGATCAACAACTCCGAGATCGCTGGCATTGTGAAATTGTGTTCCGATGGAGATCTCCTATCCTTAGTCTGCGCAGATACGACACAGGCAAGTGTCGAGATCGCAAGGATGCTGCCCGATATGATTGCCATTGAGCCTCCCGAACTGATAGGAAGTGGCGTTTCTGTTTCGAAGGCTCGCCCCGAGCTGATTACCGGCAGCCTCAGGCAGATTAGGAAAGTGAATCAACGGGTAAGGTTTCTCTGCGGCGCCGGAGTAACAACTCCGGAGGACGTTTCCAAGGCGCTAGAGTTAGGTTCCCAGGGAGTTCTCGTTGCAAGTTCAGTTGTCAAGAGCAAGAATCCCAAAACAGCTCTTGAAGGCATGGCTCGCGTGATGTCTGAACGGGCAAGTACCGTTCCAGGCGTAGACTAAATACGAGCAGGCATTCATGCCGGAGTGTTGGCGGTCGTGAATAAGTTGGACTGGAGAGATAATGAAAGTCTCCTTCGATTCTTTGCCTACGGCTCTGTTATCTCCACCTATATCCTGATCGTGATTGGCGGATACGTGACAACAAGCAACTCTGGACTTGGCTGCGGAGAATCCTGGCCATTGTGTAGGGGGGCGGTCTTTCCCTCGCTGAATAATCCGGAAGTCGTGATTGAGCTCTCGCATAGACTGTTCAATTTCGTAGTGGGAGTCTTCATCCTAGGAATGGCTATCGTGGCTTGGACAAGATACACGAAAGAACGCACTATCGTTCTTCTCTCAACAACGAGTATGGTCGCGCTGATCGCGCAAGTGCTCCTCGGAATGGTGACAGTTACAACATCCCTGAATCCTATCGTGAGCGATGCGCATCTTGCACTTGCGTCAGCAATCCTTGCAATCGTCGTAGCCAACGCAGTTATCATTCGGAATCTTAGATTGAGACCGGCTGAACTAAGGCAATAATTATTGATCGTTTACCGATATAGCTAGTGCAAAACCCTTTAAAAACGAAAGACTCGGGAGCAGAAAAGCTCAGAGAATCCGCGGATGGCAGTCTCCAGCACTCAGGTACAATTCGACTCCCTCTTCGGCCTCTTCACTTATCTTGCTGTGGCAGTTGGAATAGTCGTCTTCAGTCTTCTGATCTACTTCATAGTCAAGTACAGAGAGAAGCCATCTTCACGACAACCAGACGATACCCC
>Ga0209236_1000994_pt1 | contig 16924 bp, 13 predicted proteins | sample GraSoi013_1_40cm_FD_185819 | JGI IMG/M metagenome (GOLD analysis project Ga0209236, IMG submission 185819) | Grasslands soil microbial communities from the Angelo Coastal Reserve, California, USA - Sample 09_27_2013_1_40cm (SPAdes) (version 2) | ecosystem: Environmental > Terrestrial > Soil >... | reverse complement strand
CCCCCCAAACGTTCGGAGCGCCCGGGATGAACCCGGGCGCTCCTCTATCTCCAGCCCCCAAACGCTCGGGGCGCCCCGGCGAAGCCGTGGCACCCCTCGACACTCCGAGCGGCTCCTAGCGCGTCGCGCGCTCCGCCCCCTGCAACTCGTCCGTCAACGCGGCCGCGACGCGGGCGTACTCCGCCTTGAGGCTCTCGAGGACGGCGCTGGCGGACGTCAGCGTATTGGCGCGACCCAGCGCCTCCAGCTCCTTGCAGCACGCCGACAGCTTCAGCGCTCCGACGTTCGCGCTGCTCGACTTGAGGCTGTGCGCGGCCCGGTGCATGGCCAGGGCATCGTCCCGCGAGAGTGCCCCGGACATGGCGGCCAGGAGTTCCGGGCTGGCGCTGAGGAAGGCGCTGAGCACCTTCTCCAGCACGTCCGGCCGGCCAGGTCGTCGCAGCTTCCGGAGCGCATCGAGCACCTTGCGATCGAGCACGGGCTCGCGGGGCTTGGCCGGCGCGCCGCTGGCCTCGGACATCCCTGCGGCGGCGGGGCCGGCGGCCGCCGCCGGCGCCGTGGGGACGGGCGCCTGCGTATCGACGGACAACCAGCGGACCAGCCGGGCGTGCAGCTGGCCGAACGTAAACGGCTTGCTGAGATACTCGTCCATTCCGGCAGCGAAGCACGCCTCGGCGTCCTTCGCGAACGCATTCGCCGTGAGGGCGACGATGGGGAGATGCCCGCCGGTGCGCGCCTCGCGCTTCCGAATGGCTCGCGTCGCCGCCAGGCCGTCCATCTCGGGCATCTGCATGTCCATCAACACGATATCGAAGACCGGGTGCTCCAGGGCGGCCAGGACTTCCACACCGCTGGCCACGACGGTCACCCCACAGCCAAGGCTCTCGAGCATGCTCGTGGCGACTTCCTGGTTCACCGGGTTGTCCTCGGCGAGTAACACGCGCCCGGTCAGCCGCGGCAGCGCCGACGCGAGGTTCGGCCGCGGGTGCCGCAGGACGGATGCATCGTCTGTTGCTTCCGCCGTGACCATCCGCAGCGTCTGAAGAAGCTGAGCGGTCCAGATGGGCTTGGTCAGGCAGTGGGCGACGCCGATCCGGCCGGCCTCCGCGGAGTCCACCCCGACCGAGGTCAGCATGACCAGGCGCGCCGTCGCCAACGAGGGCTCGGCCTTGATGGCGCGCACCAGCGTCAGGCCGTCCATCTCCGGCATCTGGTGGTCGACGAGCACGACGCGATACGGCGCGCGCTGAGACGCCGCGTCCACGAGTACCGTGAGTGCCTCGGCACCGCTGCCCAGGCTGCGACAGTTCATGCCCCACGCCATGCACTGCGCGTGCAGGATCTCGCGGTTGGTGGCGTTGTCGTCGACGATGAGAACCCGAATGCCCGACAGATCGACCGTGCGCGCCCCATCCGCCAGCGCGGTGTCCACGGCGCCGAGCCGCGCGGTGAACCAGAAGCTGGAGCCCTCCCCGGGGATGCTCTCCACGCCGATGCGCCCATCCATCATCTCCACCAGTCGCCTGGCGATCGCCAGGCCCAGTCCGGTGCCACCGTACTGTCGCGTCGTCGACCCGTCGCCCTGGACGAACGACTCGAAGATCTTCTCGCGGACCTGCGGATTCACCCCGATGCCGGTGTCGCGGACTTCGAAGCGAACCAACACGTTCTGGGCCGAGGATTCCAGGACGCTGACCTGGAGGACCACCTCGCCGTCGGGTGTGAACTTGACGGCGTTGTTGATCAGATTGGTGAGGATCTGACGCAGCCGGAGCGCGTCGCCGATCACGGCGGCGGGCACGCGCTCGTCCAGCTTGCAGATGAGCTCCAGGCCTTTGCGGTGCGCTCGCTCGGCAAACAGGTCCACCGTTTCTTCGACCAGCAGCCGCAGGTCGCAGTGCGCCCGCTCAAGCTCGAGCCGGCCGGCCTCGATCTTGGAGATGTCGAGGATGTCGTTGATGATGCTGAGCAGCAGCTCGCCCGACTGGCGCGCCATCGTGGCGAACTGGCGCTGCCGCGGGGTGAGCTCCGTGGTGAGCAGGAGCTCGCTCATGCCGAGCACGCCGTTCATCGGCGTCCGGAGCTCGTGGCTCATGCTCGCCAGGAACTGGCTCTTGTAGCGGCTGGCCGTCTCGGCGACCTCCCGCGCCCGCTCGAGCTCGACGGCGCGCCCCGCCAGCTCCCGAGCCTGCGCGTCGGAGACTTCTTTCGCCTTCATCAGCTCGGCGAGCATCGTCCGCTGCTGCTGCTCGTAGGCTTCGAGCTGCGTGCCCATCTCGTCGACGCGCACGCCCAGCTGGCCCATGTCGTCCCGGAAGCGGCTGTTGATCCGATAGGCGAAGTTCCCCGCCCCGAATTCGCGGGTGGCCCGCAGGACCGTGCTCAGATGGCGCTTGCATGCGCGACTCAGCAGGACGCTCACCACGAAGCCGGCCACGACGGAGAGCCCGGCGGCGAGACTGAGCGCGCGTCTGCTGGCCGTCGCCGATTCGACGATGCCCCGGTTCGTCGACTCGATGAGCTCTGAGGTGCGATAGCTGTAGTAGGCCGCGCGGTCCACCGCGTCGTCGATGATCAGGGCGATGTCCGCCGCCGCCTTGGCCGCGGTTTCCTGGGCCGGATCCCTGGCCCCCGACTCCACGAAGACGTAGAGGGCGGTGCGGAACCGTACCTCCTCCTCCTTCAGCTTGGTCACGCCCTCGTGCTCTGTCGAGGTCAGCGGCAGCGCGTGGAGCTGGGCGAGGATGCCGCGAATGGTGTTGAGCTGCTGGGCGAGCTCGGGAAGCTGTTCGCGCAGCTTGTCTTGTTGGCGGTACTGGTGAAAGTCCGACCCGACCATGGCGAACCGCAGCGCCATCTGCGTGAAGTGCCGCTCCTTCACCTCCTGCGTGTCTACCTTGTGCTGCATCGTCGTGGTCACGCGGCCGATGCCCACGACCGTGAACACCGCGCCCAGGAGCATGATGCCCACCAGCGCCCCGAAGCCCAGCTTTTGCGCCGTGCCGAACGACACGTTCATCGGCCGGCGCTCCGCGGAATCGACAGCAGGAGGCGATCAAAGACGTCGCCGGTGCGGTACATCGCCTGGGACCACTCCGGGTGCGGCGTGTCGTACGCGATGGCGTAACAGGCGACGCCGAAGAGATAGACCCCGCCGGGAGCAAACGCGACGTCGTCGTCGTGGCCCGTCCGGAGCTTCCGTGCGAACTCGATGGTCCACTGCCCGTTCGCCCACGTCCCCTTCGCCCGGACGTCGGCGCGGCTCCCCTGGGGCTGCTGCGGAACATACTTTTCGACTTTGTCGCCCTGATACCGGAAGAAGAACTTCTCCTCCCAGGCGGCCGTTCCGGCGTCGGCGACCCGGCGGAGATACAGCGCGCCGTTCCTGGATGTCTGGATCTTGACGGCGTCCCGCCCGGGTGTGGTCGTCACGCTCTGCCACTTGTCGTCCGCGTAGCCAGACGGATTGGTCCGGCGCGCCTTCCAGAACCAGATGTCCCCGCGATGCGGCTCGGGATCGCGCAGGTCGAGCCGCACGTCGTTGCCCGACATGCTCCACTTGAAGAGGAACACGTCCTCGCGGTCGGGGCCCTCCCGGTACACCTGCTCCTTGGGGTCCCAGGTCCACGTCTTGTGCGTCACCGACGGGACGTCCTTCGGGAAGGTGACCAGAAAGAACACTTCCTCTCGCGTGAAGACCGACTTGAGGGTGATGGCGCGCTGCGAAGAATAGTCGAGGGTCGTGATCCCGGGCACGGATTTCCACACGGGCTCCTCCGCGCGTCCATCGATGACGGGCGCCACGGCGGTGGGATGCGACACCAGCGTTATCTCCTGGGGCGGGCGCTTGACCGGCACGTAACCCTGAAATCGATCGGGTGTCTCGGACGTCGTCGACGAAGCCTGGGGCAGCGGGCTGGCGGGTTGCGTCGGCGGCGCCGCCTCGGCCAGGCCGGGCTCCGCCGGCCGCTCGCGTGTCGTCCGCGCGCCTTCGCTCTGAAAGCCCGCGGCGCCGAGCGCGGCGAGCAGGACCACGGTGATCGACCTGGCTCGGAGTCTCATGGTCGTTTCGTCTCCTCTCTGGCTTCTACCGACCTCCGAACCAATCTTTGAGGGTCGTCATCCATCCCTGTCCCAACCGGCGGGCCTCCGCTTGCCACGCTTCCGGCGCCATCATCCCCACGTAGACGAACTGCCCGTTTCCGGTGGGCTTGAAGACGTGGGCGACGCCCTCGGGCTTTGGCCAGATCCCCACCGCCTCTTGGAGGTTCGCCGTGTGCGAGACCATGGCCGTATTCGTGCCCGGCTGCGGCGGCGTTGCGAGCAGGGTCAGGAGCTGCGAGGTCACCGTCACGCGGTCCGCCGAGCGCAGGTGAATGGCGAAGTGGAGCGCTTTGGCCTTTTCGGCTTTCCCGAAGATGTTCCTCGCCGTCTCCACGCACCGGCAATACGGACTGGAGTACACCTGTCCGATCGGGATCCGGAGCTGTCGAAACGCCTCACCGATCCTCTTCGTCTGGGCCCGACCCTCGTCCGATAGATTGCGCTGGAGCTGGCACTTGTCGAGGTCGGCGTCGGCCACGTCCTTCTCGCCGAAGTCGCTGGTGGCTCCATGCCGGAAATAGATGATGTGGCCGCCCTTCTGCAGCTCCTTGACCAGCGCCGTTCCGGTCAGTCGGGGCTGCGTCTCACCGACGAGCTGCCCGGCGAGCGCCAGGCCGGAGAGGCCGAGGAGCCACAGTCCGATGCTGAGCTGCACGATGATCCGGAAGCCCGACCCGCGGATGTTCATGGTGTCCCCCGTGCCTTCCTTACTTCGTCACGGGCACATGGCCCGTCTTGCGCATGATGTCCCGCGCCGGCTCGGTCTCCACGTAGTCGAGAAACGCCCGGGTGCCGGGGGAGAGCTCGTCCCTGTGGACGAATCCCAGGCCGATACCGAGCGGGTAGGCCGACGCGGTCGCCGGCGTGCCGTCGAGCGTCACGGCCTGATAACCGTGGAGCACGACTTCGCTGAGCGGCATGAAGCCGATGGCGCCGCGAAAGGTCTTCATCGAGGCGACGAGGTCGGCATTGTGCTCGTTGAAATGCGCCTTCGGTGTCACCTGCAGCTCCGCGAAGCAGCGGAGGTTCTTGCGGATGGTCTGGAGATTCGAGCCGTCCGGACGCCCCTGAACGTCGATGAGCAGGTCGTGGCCGCCGACCTCTTTCCAGTTGGTGACGCGGCCACTGAAGATGTCGCAGATCTGCTGCTGGCTCAGGTCACGGACGCCGGTTTCGCGGCTGACCACGAAGGCCACGGGCACGCGGGCGAATTCCAGGTACTTGAACTCGCCGTACTTGGCGACTTCCGCGGCATTCGGCAGCCGGGAGACGCGACCGATGGGCGACTCCTCCGTGCCCACGACCCGGACGCCGCCATCCGAGCCGATCGAGTTCGGCACGGTCACCTGCCGGCCGGGATACTGCGCGGCGTAGCTCTGGGCGAGGGCGCGCAGGAGGTCCTGGCTGTCGCCGGTGCCCGGGAGCGTGACGGCCTCGAGCTCTGCCGCTCGCGCCTGGGGCGGGCAGACGGACAGCGCGGCAAGGATGATGCCCGCGGCGACCGCGTGGAAGCGCATGCGTGCTTTCATGGCTCGGTCTCCTTATCTTTCCAGGACGACGCGCACGGGCCTGATGTGCTCACCGTGCCGTGTCTGCGTCCGGTTGTAGATGGCGACGCTGAGATAGACGGGCCGATCGAGTGAGAACGCCACGTCGTACTTGCTCTTCGTGTCGAGCGCGCGACGGGTCTCCAGCGTCCAGCGGCCCATGCGCCAGCTCGCCTGCGCCCTGATGTGAGCGCGATCACCCTGGAAGGGCTCGAGGATGATGTTCGGGATGAGCGCGCCGACCGGATAGGTGTCCGCGGCCGCGGTGTAGGGGATGCCCTGCGCCTTGTCGATCCACCAGGTCGCGTCGTGGTCCGACTCGGTCGGGTCGGCGCTCAGGATGACGGCGCGGCGGGCGGGCAGCATCTTGGGACGGACGAAGGTCTCCGCCAGGGGCTTCGTGGGATCCAGCTTCTCGAAGTTGTACGCATACCCGCCGCCCGGGCTCGGGTCGGCGTAGTAGCCGCCCATGTACCGCTCACCTGGCTTCAGCTGGGCCGGGACTGGATCAGGCCCTCGGAAGTGCTGATCGTCCATGAACCCGGGCTCGCCCGTCGCGATCCCCATCGGGTTGGTGCGAACGGCCTTCCAGTGCCAGAGGTCGCCCACCTCTCCGTTCGTGTAGTGGACGCCGTGCTTCTCGCCTTTCGCGGCGTGCGGGCCGACCCCGAGGTGACAGGTGGCCGCGCAGCTGCCGTTGGGCACGTCGGTGAAGTACGCGGAGAGCTTGTCCTCGTAGTAGACGTTCTCGTCAGCACGGTCGAACGCGGTTTGAAGGACCTTCCAGCCCTTCTCCGTCTTTTGAAGCGGGAAGCGCTTGAAGCTGGCGTCGGGATCGTCCCACTGGAACAGGAAGTAGATCATCCGGCCGTCGTGGACGGCCTTGACCGTGACGTCGACGTACCCGTCCCGCTCGTTCACGCCCTTGACGTTGCGAATGACGACCGCGCGTGCCTCCTGCCAGACGGGCTCGTTCGCCTCGCCGTCGAGTCGCGGCGCCTGCTTCGCGCTGATGTGCTTGACGGTCAGCGTCGTCGGGAGACTGTTCCAGAGGTAGATGCCCCCGATCACGGGGACGATCACAGCGACGCTGACGAGCCCGGCCCGGACGTGTGAGCGATACAGCTGGGCCTTGAAGATCGCCCAGAAGCGTCCGAAGAACCATTGCATCACCACGTGCAGCACGACCAGGGGCAACAGGCTGTACGCCGTCAGCCCGTGCAACAGCCGCGTCGACCCATACCCGCCGAGCGCCGTCGACAGGCCCCAGTCGAGCCGGTACATCGCGATGCCCGTCACGACCATCACGGCGATGCAGAGAAAGAAGAGCCAGTAGATGATGACGTTGGCGCACCAGAGCGCGGGCTTGTCGCGCCAGAAGCGCCGCGTCCGCACGCCGGTGGACAGGTTCTGGAGATCTTGTCTCGTCACCCGCAGCCGGGTCGTGGTCCGTGACCGGACGAGGTATCCGACGTAGACGCCGGCGACGAGTAGCATGAGGAATGGGAGCACCACGTGGAGCGAGATGAGGTCGACGCCGAGCAGCGTGCCCTTCGGCGAGATCGCCGCGAGCAGCGCTCCCCACACGCCGTCGGCGCCTCCGAGTCGACTGTCGACGTACCCCCAGCCGATCCGCATGCCCGACAGGAGGCTCAGGGCCATGAGAGTCGTCATGCTCCAGTGGCAGACGGTGACGAAGAGCTGGGTCTTCGGGCTTCTCGCGACCCTTCGCCGCTCGCGCGCCGGCGGAGCCGGCGGCACGGCGTCGAGCGCAAGCGCGTCGAGTGCGCCCGCCGCCTCTTCGCCGAACGGCGGCGGTACGAGCTCTGTCTCCGGCGCCGCCGTCGGGACGGTCACGACCCGCTCCTCGGCAGAGGTGCTGCGTGCGTGGCCGTCGAAGCCTGCAGCCGCCGTGTCAAGTCCTCGGCGCTCAGGGGCGGGCTGATGAAGTACCCCTGTAGATACTGGCACCCCAGGGAAACGAGGAATTCTGCCTGGTCCTGGCTCTCGACGCCGACGGCGACGCACTCGAGCCGGAGGGCGCCCGCCATGGCGACGATCGCGGTCGACAACGCGGCATCCTGAGAATCGGTCAACACGTTGTGGACGAAGGATCGGTCGATCTTGACGCGATCGATCGGCAGCCGGGTCAGGCAGCTCAGTGACGAATATCCCGTCCCGAAGTCGTCGACCGCGATGCGGAACCCTTTCGCCCGCAGCGCCCGGATCGTAGCGACGTTTTCACCGGTCGACTCCATCACTACGCCTTCGGTGATCTCGAGCTCGAGCAGCGCCGGAGACAGCCCGGCGGCCTCGACGGTCTGCTCGATCATCGCCCGCAGATCGCTCCGCTTGAACTGCCGGGCCGACAGGTTGATTGCCACCCGCAACGGCCCGTGCCCCGCGTCGTTCCAGGCCTTGGCCTGGGCGCACGCCTCCCGCACGATCCACTCCCCGATCGGGACGATCAGCCCGGTCTCTTCGGCCAGGGCGACGAAGATCTCCGGAGCGAGGAGCCCCCGGCTGGGGTGCTGCCAGCGGAGGAGCGCCTCCGCGCCGGTGACGTAACCGGTGCGGCTGTCGACCTGGGGCTGGAAATAGAGGCGGAACTGATCCTCCTCCAGGGCGCGGTGCAGCTCGGTCTCCAGCGTGAGCCGCTCGATCGCGGTGGCGTTCATCGACAGGTCGTAGAACTGGTGGTCATCCCGGCCCCGCTCCTTGGCGTGGTACATCGCCGCGTCCGCGTTGCGGAGCAGCGTGTCGACGTCGTGCCCGTCGTTGGGAAACAGGCTGATCCCGATGGTGGCCGTGACGACGATCTCGTGGCCCTCCACGGTCAGCGGCTCGCGGATCGCCCGAAGGATGCGCCGGGCGACCCTGTCGGCGTCGAGCGGGTGAGGCAGGTCGGTCAGGACGACGATGAACTCGTCACCACCGAGCCGTCCGATGACCGGAGAGCTCGGCTCGTCCGCCTCGCCGGCCGAGCCCACCACGTCGCCCCCCCGGACGCAGGTGCGGAGCCGTTCGGTGATTCGCTGGAGCAGGCGGTCGCCGACGGCGTGTCCCAGGCTGTCGTTGATGCGCTTGAAGTGGTCGAGGTCGATGAAGAGCGTGGCCACGACGCGACTCGCTCGCCGTGCCCTCGCCAGCGCTGCGCCGAGCTGGTCGACGACGAGTCGTCGATTCGCGAGCGTGGTGAGCTCGTCGTAGTTCGCCAGGTACCGGGCCCGCTCCTCGGCTTCCTTGCGCTCGGTGATGTCCTGGATGGTCCCGACGACCCGCGCGGGCTCGGCGAGCTCGTCGAGCAGGATCTCGGCGTTCTCGTGCATGAACCGTACGGTGTCGTCGGCCCACAGGACGCGAAAGTCGACGCGAGAGGTTTTCTTGTCGCTCACCGCCGCCCGGGCGGTCCGCACCGCGTCGCGGTCGTCGGGATGCACGTACTCGAGCGCCGCGTCGAGATTGGCCACGAGCGTGCCGGCCGGCAGCCCGAAGATCTCCGAGAGCTGCTCCGACCAGTGGAACTCCCCGGTCCCGAGGTCCTGCTCCCAGTGGCCGAGCCGCGCGATGCGCTGCGCGCTGGCCAGCCGCGCCTCACTCTGTCGAAGTGCCTCGAACGCGCGCTTCGCGCGCAGCAGGTAACGGACGCGATGGGTCAGCAGCGGCCACGGGATCGGCTTCGTCGCAAAGTCCGCGGCGCCGGCCTCGAACGCGCGGGCGATCGCCTCGACGTCTTCCATCCCCGTGAGCATCAGCACGGGGACGTCGAGACCACCGGGCAGATTCCGCAGCGACTTGCACGCCTGGAAGCCGTCCATGCCCGGCATCAGCGCATCCATGACGACGAGGTCGGGCCGGTGCGTCTCGAAGATGGAGAGAGCCTTGTCGCCGCAGTCCGCTTCGATGACGGAAAAGCCCTCGACCGCCAGGGCTTCGTGAACCAGGGTGCGGCCGACGAGGTCGTCGTCGACCACCAGAACCACCGGTGCTTCCCGCCTCGCGATCTGATCCATCGGCCTCTCCCCGTGCGACAAGCGTCTTGGGCAGACCGCCTGTACCGTAGCTGGGGAACGCAAGGGGCGGACCAATCCGGACCAGGTTGTAACAGGCTGGAATCACGATATTATTAGCTTTGCGTGCCGGATGGGCTCAATCGTCAGCGGCGGATTGATAGCCACCTGGTGAGAAACTGTCCAGGCGGCGACCGCCGGTCAGGCGCCTAGTCGGCGGCCTTGCCCTCCGAGAACCGGGAGGCCTGCATGTGGGGGTTGTCGACGTCGAGGCGCGCGGCCCTCGGCAAGGAGGGGCGCGCGGCGATCGAGCGGCTCTTCGCGCTGGCCCATCAGAAGGGTCTCATTCCCGCCGTCCCGCCGAATCGATCCGGTCTAGTCCCGCGCGGTGCAGCCGCCGGCGCAGCAGCCCGATCGCCAGCGTCTCGCCGGCGAGGAAGAGCGCGCCGAGGACGACGACAACGGCCGTCGGAAGCGAAACCAGGGGCAGCAGCTCGATGTTCAGGAGCCACACGATCGCCCAGAGATGGCCGGCCCACGCCAGCATGATCGTCCACGCCCATGGGCCGAGCCGCGCCCGGCGGCGGTTGGCGAAGGCGAGGCCGATCGAGCCGAGCCCGGTGACCACGGCGTAGGCGGCGAAGCCGGGCGGGGCGGGCTCGTCGGAGGCGAGGCGGTCGACGGCGAGCACGAGGCCGAAGAGGGCCAGGGCGCAAGCGCCGCTCCAGGCGAGGAGCGCCGCGCGATCGCGAACCTTAGTAGCGCCGGACGATCTCGTACTCGGTCGTCCTCTGGGCGGGCGTGAAGCCCGCCTCGCGGATGAGCGTCACGATCTCGTCCACGGAGATCGTGTTGACGTACTCGGCGGCCCTGTGGACGTTCTCCTCGAAGAGCGTGCCGCCCCAGTCGTCGGCGCCGAAGTGCAGCGCGATCTGTCCCGTCGGCTTGCCCTCCGAGAACCACGAGGCCTGCACGTGCGGGAAGTTGTCGAGGTAGAGGCGCGCGGCCGCGAGGACGCGCAGGTACATGTTCGGGCCCTTGTACTGCTTGATCCACTTCTCGAGCAGCGTGTTGCCCGGCTTGAACGACCACGGCACGAACGCGGTGAAGCCGCCGAACATATCCTGAAGCTCGCGGATCGCGTCGAAGTGGTCGAGGAGGTCGTCCACCGTCTCGACGTGGCCGTACATCATGGTGGCCGTCGACTTGAAGCCGCGGCGGTGCGCTTCGCGGTGGACCTCGAGCCACGCCTCCGGCCCGCCCTTCTTCGGCGCGATGCGGCTGCGCACGCGCGTGGAGAGGACCTCGGCGCCGCCCCCGGGAATGGTCCGCTGGCCGGCGTCCCAGAGGCGGTCGAGGATGTCCGTGAAGGGCAGGCCGGCCACCTGCGCCATCGTGTGGATCTCCGAGGCCGTGAAGAAGTGCGGCGTGACCTGGGGAAACCGCTTCCGCGTCTCCCGCACCAGCGTCAGATAGTAGTCGAGCGGCAGCGCGGGATTGTGGCCGCCCTGGAGCAGCACGGTGGTCGCGCCCTTCGAGGCCGCGGAGTCGACCTTCGCGAGCACCTCGTCCACCGTGAGCGTCCACGCCTCGCGATCGCCGGGCTTGCGGTAGAACGCGCAGAACTGGCAGTCGGTGATGCAGACGTTCGTGTAGTTCGGGTTGCTGTCGATCACGAAGGTCACGACCTTCTCGGGCCAGCGGGCGAAGCGGGCTTCGGAGGCCCGGGCGCCGAGCTCGAGCAGGGGCGCGTCGGTCAGAAGATGGCGGCCTTCGTCTCTGGTCAGCCGTTTGGCGGTGAAGCGGTCTTTTGTATTTGGCGTCGGGGCCGCTTCGCAGGGCATGCCGTCGGTCATTTCACCGCTCGCCTCGGCCGTCGAACGGCCTGCGGCTCGCACTGCGGCCCGACGGTCGGGGGAAAATTGGTTCACGGCCAAATTTTCACGACGTTGTAGAGCGCATCGCGCTCGACGGGAATCTTGCCGGCGTCGCGGATCATGCGGAAGAGCTGCTCGCGCGCCACCCCCGCCGGCGTCTGCGCGCCCGACAGGTGCTGGATGCGCTCGTCCTCCAGGGTGCCGTTGACGTCGTCGGCGCCGAAGTGCAGGGCGACCGACGTCGTCTCCTCGCCCAGGGTCACCCAGTACGCCTCGACGTGCGGGAAGTTGTCGAGCAGCAGCCGCGAGACGGCGATCGTCTTCAAGGAGTCGGCGGGCGGCGTCTGCCGCGACACGAGCTTCGTGGCGGCGACCTGGTAGGCGAGGGGGATGAAGGTGACGAAGCCGCCGGAGGCGTCCTGCTGCTCGCGCAGCCGCAGCAGGTGGTCGACGCGCTCGGCGAGCGTCTCGACGTGGCCGTAGAGCATCGTCGCGTTCGTCTTGATGCCGAGCGCGTGCGCGATGCCGTGGATCTCGCACCAGCGCTCGGGATCGGCCTTGCCCGTGTACTTGAGCAGCTTCGCGAGCCGCGGCGAGAAGATCTCGGCGCCGCCGCCCGGCATCGACTGAAGCCCCGCCGCCTTCAGCCGCGAGAGCGCCTCCTTGGGCTCGATCTTCCAGCGCCGCCAGAAGTAGTCGACCTCGGCGGCGGTGAGCGCCTTGATCTGCACGTCGGGCCGCGCGGCGCGGATGGCCTGGATCATCCGCTCGTAGTACTCGAACGGCCAGTCGGGATGGTGGCCGCCCACGATGTGCACCTCGCGCGTCTCGTCCTTCACCATCGCCACCATGTCCTCGATCGTGTGCTCGTAGGCGCCGGCCTCGCCCGGCTTGCGCGCGAAGCCGCAGAAGGCGCACGAGAGCACGCAGACGTTGGTGGGCGTGATGTGCCGGTTGATGACGAAGTAGACGCGGTCGCCCTCGCGCCGGGACTTGGCGTGATCGGCCATGCGCCCGACCCCCAGGAGGTCATCGCTCTCGAACAGGGCGAGACCGTCCTCGCGGCTCAGACGCTCGCTGGCGCGGACCTTGTCCCAGATGGGCTCGAGCCGGCTATCTGCGAAACGCACCTGGGCCTCCCTGGTATCGACGCGAGTCAGACCGACCGGTCGGTCTGACTCTAAATGCGCGTGACGCCGAGTGTCAAGGTCGCGGCGGCGCATCCGGCGCCGCCTGCCGGCGCCGGCGGAGCTCGCGGTGGATCCGCAGATCTTGAAGGCGCATGGCGAAGGCCACCCCGGCGGCGGCCAGGGCCAGGGCGACCAGGGCGCCGACGGTGATCTGATCGGCTACGGACGCGACGCCACGAACGCCGACCCGCTGCTCGAGTACCTGCTCGGCTTCCGGGAGCGCATGGGTCAGGCGCGGCGCCTGCTGACCGACGCCGAGCGGACGGCGTTCTTCTTCGTCACGCTGCCGGAGGCGCTGCCCATCGCCGTGATCAGTCGCTTCATCGGCTGGTTCCACGAGTTCGGCATCCCGGTCGGCGGCGTCGTCGTCAACATGGTCCTGGACCGGCAGGCGCTCGGCGCCGACGTGCCGGAGTTCGTCCTCAATCGCCTGAAGATGCAGGACGAGCACCTCGAGACCATCGCCGAGAAGTTCGACGGCAGCGTCCGCGCGGTCGTCCCGCTCTTCGATCAGGAGGTGCGCGGCGTGCCCATGCTGCAGCGGGCGGCCGGCGCGCTGTTCGCCTGAGCGGGCCTCACGGGGCGCGCCCGATCAGGATCGGTTGATAGATCGTCTCGTCCAAGCGTCGGCAGTCGACGAAGCCCGCCCGGGCCATCAGCTCGAGCAGCCGCGCGACCGACACGGCGTAGTAACGGGTCACCGTTCGCAGCACGAGGACAGGACCGCCGGCGCCGTCCTTCTCGATCACGAACGCGATCTCATAGTGAGTCGTGCCCTCCCACGTCCACTCCTGGCGCAGTCTGAAGATCTCGCCGGCGCGGCGCCGCTCGCCGTACGAGATCGTCAGGCTCCTGCCACGCTCGATGGCGTCGTAGTCCCGTACCGAGCACAGACACAGGCCGCCCGGACGCAACACCGTCCGAAATTCCCGAAACGCGGCCTCGAGGTCGCCGTCGCTCAGCAGGTGCGGAATCGAATTGTCGAACGCGAGCACGACGTCGAAACCAGGCGCGACGGTCTCGGACACGCGCCGCATGTCCGCCACCGCGGCGTCGATGCCGAGACGTCGGGCCGCGGCCTCGCGCCGCAGCCGGACCACCGCGCCCTCGGAGAGATCCCTGGCCGTCACGCGAAAGCCGCGCGCGGCGAGGGGCAGCGCCTGCGTTCCGATTCCGCAAGCGACGTCGAGGACGCGGAGCGTGCGCGTGTCGCCCAGCTCGCTCTCGATGAGGGTCGCGAGCGCCGCGCCCTGCCGCGCCATGCTCGCGTCCCAGTCCTCGAAGATCAGGTCGTAGTAGGCGGCGAGCTCGTCGTAGAACCGGCGCGTGTCCAGGGGTGGACCCGTCGATACCGCGCCGACGCTAGTTCTTCACGGAGCCGGCGGTGAGGCCGGCCACGTAGTAGTCCACGAAGAACGAGTAGATCAGCGCCACCGGGATGGAGCCCAGGAGGGCGGCCGCCATGAGCTGGCCCCAGTAGAAGACGTCGCCGCGGATCAGCTCCGTGATCGCCCCCACCGGCACCGTGCGCACGTCGCTCTTGGTCAGGAAGATCAGCGCGTACAGGAACTCGTTCTGCGCCAGCGTGAAGGCGAAGATCCCCGCCGAGAGCAGGCCCGGGGTGCAGAGCGGCAGGACCACGCGCAGCATCGCCTGGAAGCGGCTGGCGCCGTCGATGCGCGCCGCTTCCTCCAGCTCGCGCGGGACGCTCTTGAAGTAGCCCATCAGCAGCCACGCGCAGAACGGGATCAGCAGGGTCGGGTATGTCAGCATCACCGCCGACAGCGTGTTGCTCAGGCCGAGCCTGTTGATCACGTCCGACATCGGGATGAACAGCAGCGGCTGAGGCACGAGATAGGTCGCGGCGACCCCGATGGCGACCACCGCCGCGCCGGGAAAGTTCAGGCGCGCGAGCGGGTACGCGATCATCGCGCCGAGGACGAGCGAGACGACGGTGGTGACGACGGCGACCAGGATCGTGTTGTACGTCCAGGTCAGGAAGTTGGTCTGCTCCAGCAGGTCGACGTAGTGCTGCAGGGTCGGCTGGTGCACGATGAGCGGCATGATCTTCGCGCTGTAGAGCTCGCGGTTCGGCTTGATCGAGGTGATGGCCATCCAGTAGAAGGGGAACAGCATCGCCACCAGGAAGAATCCGAGCGGCAGGTACAGCCGGAGCACCCGCTCACCGAACCGGCGCCCGCCGACCATCAGATTTGCCGTCGGGGCGCTTCCGCGCCCGACGGTCGGCTCCGAGGACCCGCGTGGCCCATTATTCGCGCCTCAGGTAGAGCGTCAGGCCCACGATCAGGATCGCCAGCGCCGGCAGCATCGCGAGCGCCTCCGCCGCCCCCATGCCGAGGACGCCCGCCGACATCCCCACATCGAACGCGTGCGTGGCGAAGAGGTGGGTGGCGTTGGCGGGGCCCCCGTGCGTCAGCACGTAGGGGAGCTGGAAGTCGGAGAACGTGAAGATCACCGAGAACATCGTCACGATGATCAGGACGGGCTTGAGGACGGGCAGCGTGATGTGCCGGAAGCGCTGCGTGACGCTCGCGCCGTCGATGGCGGCCGCCTCGTACAGATCGGGGGAGATCGTCTGCAGTCCGGCCAGCAGCGTGATGCCGTAGAAGGGCAGCCCGCGCCACGTGTTGACACCGATGATGGAGACCATGGCCAGCGTCTTGTTGCCCAGCCACGAGAAGTTCTCCTTCACCAGGCCGCTGTGCAGCAGCGACCAGTTGATCACGCTGAACGTCGGATCGAGGATCCACATCCACGCCACCGTGGAGAGCACGGTGGGCACGATGAAGGGCAGGAGGAGGAACGCCCGGGCGAGGTTCCGGCCGCGGAACTGCTGGTTGATGACGAGGGCCATCGCGAGGCCGCCCACCATCTTCACGAGCGTGGCCAGGATCGTGTAGACGAACGTGTTGCGCGCCACCTGCCAGAAGACGGGGTCCTGGGCCAGCGCCGCGAAGTTGGCGAGCCCCACGAACGTCCCCGCGCTGGCCACGCGGCGCTCCTGCAGGCTCAGGAAGATTCCATAGAAGAACGGGTAGGCGACGAAGGCGAGCAGGAAGAGGATGCCCGGCACCAGCATGAGCCAGGAGAAGACGCCCTCCCGCTCGACGGCACGCCCCAGCGCGAACGGCCGTCCCGCGACCGGAGCCGGCCGTGCGACTGATGCCGGGCGCACCGCCATGGGCTACTTCGCTTTGTAGATCTGCTTCAGCTGCGCGGCCGCCGTCGCGATGACGTCCTTGGTCGCGTCGCCGCGACACGCCTTGGCGAACATGTCGACGAGGACGTACTTGGCGACGTTCTCCGACGCCGCGTGGCCGACGGGTCCCGGCCACGCGTGGGGCCGTGACGTCTTGAGCGATTCCTTGTACGGCATGTAGCGCGGCTCCGCGTTCCACATCGGGTGGTTGTCGTAGCCGTGCAAGAACGGCGCGTAGTACGCGTCGCCCGCGGTGAGCCAGCGCGACATCTGCTTGTCGTCGTAGAGCCACCGGAGGAACGCCTTGGCGGCCGCCTGGTCGGGCGCGTAGGTCATGATCCCGAGCCCCTGCGCGTTCAGCACGTGATAGCGACCCTTGGGGCCGTTGGGGTTGAGCGCGTGGTCGGTGACCTTCGCGATCTCGGGGAAGTCACGCTTGGCCACGACGAGGATCGACGAGGCGTTGTTGGTGCAGGAGATCTGCTCGCCCAGGAACGCCTTGTTGTTGTTCACGTCGGTCCAGCCCAGCACGTCCTCGAGCATCGTCTCCTGGTAGAACTTGCGGCAGAAGTCCACGGCCTTGGCCGTCTCCGACGAGTCGATGAGGACCGTCTTGCCGTCGCGGTCGACCTCGCGCCCGCCGTACGACCACAGCAGCGGGTACATCCAGCCGTGGTTGTCGCCGAAGCCGTGGCCGATCTCGAAGCCGAACGGGTGCCCCTTCTTCTTGAGCAGGCGCCCGGCTGCGAGCAGGTCCTCCCACGTCTCGGGGAACTTGGTGACGCCGACCTCCTTGAACCAGTCCGTGCGGTAGACCTCGAGCTGGCCGATGTTGCCCCAGGGCAGGGCCTTCCACTTCTTGTTGACGACGACGACCTCCTGGACTTGCTCGTGCCAGCCACCCAGCTTCCGGCCGACTTCGCCGGCGAGGTCGCTGACATCCACGAGGCTCTGGTCGAAGAGGTGAGGCCAGTTG
>Ga0209236_1000992_pt1 | contig 16936 bp, 16 predicted proteins | sample GraSoi013_1_40cm_FD_185819 | JGI IMG/M metagenome (GOLD analysis project Ga0209236, IMG submission 185819) | Grasslands soil microbial communities from the Angelo Coastal Reserve, California, USA - Sample 09_27_2013_1_40cm (SPAdes) (version 2) | ecosystem: Environmental > Terrestrial > Soil >... | reverse complement strand
CACCGTTCTCAATTATTGACTGAGGCATCAGGTGTTTTAGCCTCCTGTAACGCCCCTCCCTCCCCACAGCGTACTCCAGCTTCGGGTTCTTGCTCTCGATGATTCGAAGAACTGTCTCTCCAACGATCTTCGGATCGGCTCCATTCCGGAAATCCTCATCTAGGGTCGATACCGCTTGCACCCTTAGATGATCGTAGTCTCGTATCGGGAATTTCGCGACTCTCCTTGCCTCGCCCAGGTTGGTCTTAAAGAATCCAGGCTCTATGACTGAGACTTTGATGCCGAAACTCTTGACCTCATGCCGAAGGGCCTCGGACCAGGCGAGCAAGGCCGCCTTCGCCGCCGCATAGTAACCCTCGAACGGAACCGGCAGAAACGCCGCCATCGAGGAAATGTTGATGATCTGACCTGAACCTTGCTTCCTCATCGTCGACAGCACGGCTTTCGTCATTCTAACATGCCCGAAGAAGTCTGTTTCAAACTGCGCCCTCGCCTCCGCAATCGACGTCTCCTCAGCGCCCCCGGTCAGCACGTAGCCAGCGTTGTTCACAAGGATATCCAAACGTCCCGTTTCATCAAGCAACTCTTTCACGCCGCTTTGAACGGAGTTATCTGAGTCTACATCGAGCGCGATCATTCCTACACCTGGCTCCTGAGGCTTTGCTGATGGATTCCGGCTCGTGCCGTACACTTTGAAGCCCCGCCCGAGCAAGATCCGCGCAGTTTCTCGACCGAATCCCGAGGACGCTCCAGTGATGAGAACTACCCTGTTCTCCGCCATGCTAGGTGTGGAGTAGTCTACAGACTAAATCATTTGGGAAATAGAACGGAAAGTGAGCGTGATTCTGCTGGAATCTAAAACATTCCTAGGGCTCTTGGGTCAACGGCCGGCTCAGAACCACAAGGCCCCTCTCCAGGTACACTTCAAGCTCTCTAACTTGTCCCAAAGCCTCCGTCGTATCCCCCAGCGCCAAAGTCATGTCTATCCTCCTCGCGTGACCCAAGATCTTACTGAAGACATCGCGGAGTTCAGTCTGCAGCTTCCCTGCTTCTGTCCCTGCCACTGTTTCCTGAACGGTCAAGTTGGACATGCTCCCACTTCGAGAGCCTTGAGAATATCATAGGCAGAGAAGCCCGAAACTATTCCGACCAGTGAAAGCCTTCCGTTGAGTCGTGCAGCTCATTTTCGAGAACTTAAACAAATTCCTAGGAGAACCACCATCTCTATCCTGAGCACCGTATCTATCGAAGAAAAAATGTCCCAACAAGACATTCAACAGACAACTCGGAGAGGCATCTCAACCCGCTCCGTAGTACTTGTGATACTGCTAATCGGGCTAGGCGCGGGAGCAGTGGGCTATGGGCTCAACAACGCTTTCGCAGCAACCAACCCAACTCAACAAACCACTACGAACGGCCAGCAGTGGTCAGGTTTGAAAGGACCGCCAGGCTGGGACCATGACGGCGCCACCACGCTAAGCTTCAGAGCCATCAGCACAGTCACCAACGTCACCGCAACAGGATTCGCCATCACCGACAGCACACACTTCACGATCAACATCGCCTACCATGGCACTGGCACTTCACCAGCGATAACAATTGTCGGCCTCTCTCCTAATCTCAGCGGCGGCACCACAGTAGCCTCAGGATGGACCAGCACGACAACCGTAACCATCACTCTCACCGGCACAGGCTCGCTAACCACCACAATGCACGCGCAAGCACTCATCGTACCGCTAACCAGCTAGGATGATGTCCATGTCTAACCCAAACTCCCCCTTTTCTAGGAAACTCCCGAATGTGACTCAATCATTCCACGCCAGAGCTGACGTGACCCCACGATTCCTATCTTTGGGAGAAGAATGTCTCTCCCGCGGATTCGTAACTCTAGCTATGGCCTTGTTCCTACTCGGATTCCTACTCGTCCGCCTACAATTCTCCTAGGAGCCACATCCTTCTAGGATGCAACCGCGAATCGAGGCATCACTACATCCGCGAACCGTCTCAAAAGGCTCAACCCATCCTTGTCAGGGAAATACAGGATGAAATAGGAAACGCCAAGCTGCTCGAACCCTTTCATCTTCTCAGCCACCTCAGCCGCTGTGCCGACGAAGGGCCTGGTGGACCGCATCCTTTCAACAAACGCCTCCATCGATTCCTCCGGCTTCCTATACTGCCCGTAGTATCGGTTGAAGGATTCGCGAAACTCGTTCTCGCTGCTCCCGACCACGCAAGAGCCATAATAGGATCTCTCGATAGTATTCAGCTTCCTACCAGCGCTTTCACAGAACAATCGAAGAATCTCCAGCTTGCGCGCGTACTCGTCAACGCTCAACCCCACAGCATTCCACCCGTCAGCGAGATCCCCGACAATCCGCAACAATGACTTCTCCCCGCCTCCGCCGACCCAGATCTTGGGCGACGCGGGTCTTGGATAACACCAAGCTCCATCGATCTTGAAGTGCTTACCATCAAAGCTTGCTTGGTCCTGTGTCCACATTGATCGTATGATCTGGACCGCTTCCCGCAACTGCTGCATACGTTCCCCAACCGGTGGGAAGGGGATACCATACGCCTTGTACTCTGGCTCGTGCCAACCGGCTCCAACAGTCAACTGCAACCTTCCTCCGCTAACATGGTCAAGGGTTGCGCCCATCTTTGCCAGCAATGATGGATGACGGAACCCGACAGCACTAACAAGAGTCCCGAGGGTAATCTTCTTTGTAGCTTGAGCCAGACCACCCAACGTCACCCATGGGTCCAGGCATGGCTGCCGAAATGTCTCCTCGTTCCTTCCCATCAGGTGGTCACAGATGAAGAGTCCGTCAAACCCAGATTTCTCAGCCTCCAACGCCACCTTCCGAACTCCATTGTAGCTGATTCCCAGATGGTTCTCGATCTGAACACTGAACTTCACAGGCGCATCTCCTGTACACGAAACTTGGTGTCGGTATTTATCGGCGTAATCCACGGATTCTTCTGTAGAAAAACCCGAACAGCGCAACCAGAACACTGACAACAAGAACGACTCCTACGAAAGGCAGCATGACAAGGGAAACGGCGAGAGAGATCCACGGATACAACCTTAGCCGGCTTCCCCTAAGTAGTCGTATTCCAGATGCAGAGCCTATGACATAGACGAGTATTGCAGCGCCGCTCGGAATCAAAAGTGCTGTCTTCAGATCGATATCCAAGAAATACGATGCTACTAGAGTGACCAAAGAGAATCCGGAGAGCAAGGCCAAGGAGAAATGGGGGACACCTGTCTTCGGATGGATTCTGGCCACGGCTTTTGGAAGACCTCCTTCTCTAGCCAGAGAGTAGATGACTCTCGACATTCCAGTTGTGTACGCGTTGACGGTTCCGAATATTATGAAGACTGCCAGTACACCAGTGCTGACACTGCCATAAACTCCGAGGGCGTTGGACAGGATTGCAGCGAATGGTGCGACGCTCCCTCCTGCTGTATACGCCCTAGTCCCAACAGTCGCGATAGCAACCGAGAGGTACAGCGCGCTGATCACTACGACGCTTAGGATAATACTTCTGTGAAAGTCTCGCTTGGGGTTCTTGAACTCCTCAGCAACATTGGACACGTTCTCATACCCGAGGTATGACCAGAAGATCAATGCTGCCGCCACGCCGATTGGCAGGACCCCGTATGGAAAGAAGGGAGTGAAATTCTCGACCCGGACAAGTGGAGCGGACGCGATCACTGCTGTGATCAGCAGTCCCACAATCGCGAATATCACTGCGAGCTGAACCTTCCCGCTGATTACGATTCCTCTGTAATTGATCAAGAATGTTCCTAGGATTATCAGGGCGGCAACGACATAGATCATCGTCTTGGTCAATGGAATTGCGTATGAGAGATAGGAAGCGGCAATTACGGTGACAACGGGAGCGCCGGTAACGTACCAGACTATGAAGAGCCAACCTACTGCATCCGCCATCTGGAGCCCAAAGCTTTCGCGTGCGAACGAGTATACTCCACCTGACTCTGGCTTTCGAGCTGACAGGCTCGCGAAGGTGTACGCTAGCGGGTAGCTAGCTAATGACAACAAAACCCATGCGAGCAGCGAGGCAGGGCCCGCGATCTGTGCTGCGAGTCCTGGCAAGACCAGAACCCCGGAGCCGAGGACCGAGCTCATGTACAGTGCGACTGCATAACGCATCGTCACGGCCTTGCGAAGACTCGGTTTGTCCTCGGACACTATCGATCAGCCTCCGTTCGAATCTCTGTTGAATAAAGGCTGGTTCGTCGCGAGTGGACAAGATTGGACTCGGTGCGTTATTTCGAAAAGATCGGATCGGTTTTTCGATAGTCTAGGTGGGAGTTTTCTTATTCGTCCCTTTGCCAGCGATTTTTCGCTTGCAAGACGGTTCGTATGAATTCCTTGTAGCCGCTAGTCATCTCATCGTATGCTTTCGCGACTTCGTTCATGTCTGGAATAAGTGCGCTGAGTTCCCCGGAAAGTTTGGTATCTGCGTTGCTTAGGCGGAATCGGTTTCGGATCTTTTCGATGGTCGAGGCTAGCTTGTCAGTCCAGTCTCTCTCCCAAAGTATTCGGGCAAACAGCTCTCCAAAATTGTATTCTTCCCCTGTTGCTTCCTGCTCGTGTTCAAACAGCTCCAGCGCCTTTCTGCGTAGAGTGTCTGAGAGCAGTAGCTGCTCAGGCGATTCATAATCCTCCGAGCTCAAGGCCTGGCACCGACGCTATTCTATGCTGCTTCGGTCGTCAATCGTAAGGCTCGTGTTACTCAAGAATCTATTTGAGCCAGGGAGGCATCGATCTATAGCAAGAATGCATGCCCACCAGCCGATGCAGGGAAACGGACAAAGCCCAACCGGACAAGCGGTGCAGCTTGCAACGACGCAGGGCCTATTGTTACTGGTTCCACCTCAACCGCAGGACACCTGCCCAGTCTGCGGTCACATGCAACAAGCCGGTTGGAAGTACTGCAGTCATTGTGGGACTAGACTCCTATGCCCCGCCTGTAACACTCTATCTCTTGGGAAGAACTACTGCCACAGTTGCGGCACAGCCTTGAAGTCGTAGAAACCCGACACGTCTGGCCGCTCTTGCGAGTGGTTAACGCGAGGGTTTGGGTGCGTTTTTTGCGCACTTGCAGAATCCCTGTTCTTCACCGATCTTTCTCTCCTCTCTCGTCAGCTGGTCGCTACGTATGTAGCGTTGGCAATCCGAGCAGAAGTGTTTCCTAATCTCCGTCAGCCGTTTCCTGTTCTCTTCCAGGTCGAGCAAACGCGCTTTGCCCGGACGCTCCGTCTCCTCGACCTTCCGCATCCGTCGACGTTCTGCTAGTGTAAAGCTTAGCTGGGCGCGTTCCCACGGAGGCACGCGTTTCTTTTCAGACATCTCTCCAAGTTTCCCAAGTAATCCTCCATCATAATCCTTACATCTAGAAGGAGAACGAGCCCAGAATAAGCCCTGATCTCAAATCTGGGATACGACCCGATTCTCGCCCGGAAATCGTTCAGGAATCTTCCTAGATTTCCCCGTCTTTTTCCCTTATCACTTAAGCCCGGATTGCGCCCTGATCAGCCTGTCTCGCCGATTATCCATGCCAGATAGAAAATTTTCACTAGAAAACATGGTAGGGGGTATAGCACAGAGCATCTCGCGACGCGAGAGTAGTAAGTCCGGGCTTTTCGAAACTTTGTAAACCAGTAAGTTGAAATACTTTCCAGACAACGAATACCGTAATGATCATTCCACTACCCGATCCTCCAGCAAACAATCCAGTCTTCGGATCCACCAAGCGCGAGATCCTCCTGATCCTCAAACGGGAAGGCCAGTCGGATCTCCAAACACTCGCCGGACGCCTCCGCATCTCGAAAATGGCGATTCACAAACATGCCCAAGAGCTCGAAGAGAGAGGACTGATTGAACGCATTCCCGTCCGTGGCGCGACCGGCAGGCCTCGCCTGGCCTTGCGACTTGCCCCAACCGCAACCTCACTCTTCCCAAGAGCCTACGCGGGCGTAACCTGCGCCGCCCTAGCATACATTGAGGAGAAACTCGGACGGAAAGCAGTCGAAGAAGCGCTTCGCCGCAGACAAGCCGAAACACTCACGGGATACCGCGATCATGTGAAAGCTGAGACCCTAGCCGAACGCGTCCACCAGCTAGCAGGACTCCGCGATCGCGAAGGCTACATGGCCGAAGACCGTCAAGCAGGATCGTCAAAGTTCGAGATCCTAGAACACAACTGTCCAATACTTGCAGTTGCTGAGAACTATTGGGAAGCATGCACAGTTGAGAACGAGTTATTCCGAAAGGTTTTGGACGCGAACGTTGAGACTACGCACCGAGTCGTCGCGGGAGATAACGTCTGTCGCTTCTTGGTCACACCGAAACGGAGGACGCCTGAATGAAAGGCGTCGCCCTCGTAACAGGCGCCGGACGCGGCCTCGGCCGCATCCTAGCCACTTTCCTTGCGGGCCAAGGACACAAAATCGTCATCACATCCCGAACCGCGGCCGAGCTTGATGAGTTTGCTGACTCTCTTGAAAGCACCGGCGTAAGAGTTGTCGCAATTCCCGGTGACATAACGGATGCCGTGCACAGGACTCGTTTGCTGCAAGAGACGAGAGCGATCGGTGGTCTTAGTCTGCTTGTGAACAACGCTTCCGATCTGGGTGAGATTCCGCGTCCCGAGCTCGCCTTTGCCTCTCTCCAGCGCCTTCGCCTGATACTAGAGACCAATCTCGTCGCACCGCTCGCGCTGATCCAAGAGGCTCTCCCCCAGCTAGAACAGACAAGAGGACTAGTTGTCAATATTTCGAGCGACGCAAGCCAAGGAGGCTACGAGCGCTGGGGAATCTACGGATCAAGCAAGGCTGCCCTCGACCTCGCCTCGAAAACACTGGCGTCAGAACTCAAGCTTCGCCACATCTCCGTCGTCAGCGTTGACCCAGGCGACATGCGGACACGCATGCATCAGGACGCCTTTCCCGACGAAGATATCTCCGACCGTCCTCTGCCAGAGGTAACGCTCCCATTCTGGGCCTGGCTCGTCAGCCAAGACCCCGAGCGGATCACTGGGATGCGCTATCAGGCACAGGGAACATTGTGGGAGGTTCCAGCGTGAACCGGTCTGAACTCTTGTTCGATCGTCCGACCGAACTCTTCGCCTCCGCGCCACCTGAGCTACGTGGACATGATCGGGACGACGTTCGTCTAATGGTGTCGACAATCGAGGACGACATTCACCACGCGTTCGCTGACCTGCCTTGGCTCTTAGAGCCGGGAGACTTGTTGGTAGTCAACGAGAGTGCAACCCTCCCCGCAAGCCTTCCGGCCACTAGCCACCTGGGCGAGATCCGGTTTAACCTCTCGACCCGGTTCGCTGATGATCTCTGGCTCGCGGAACCCCGATGGAGCCCGTCAAGGCCCGGCCCACTCCCGCTCAACATGAACGAGACACTGCAGATCGGCGAGGCAAAAGCCGTACTGCTACAACAGTATCCTGGAATCCCGAGACTCTGGTTAACTCGACTCGATACTCCAGCCGGCCTTCTGATGGCGAAGCACGGTGAGCCGATCCATTACAGTTACGCGCCAGCGTACCCGCTGTCAGACTATCAGACACTTTTCTCGCGATTTCCAGGGAGTGTCGAGATGCCGAGTGCCGCACGGCCGATCACACCACACGTTCTCGATACACTTCGCGAACGGGGCATCGGAATCGTTGGAGTGATCCTTCACACAGGCGTCTCCAGCTTGGAGATTGAGGATAATACTGTAGAACACCAGGCTCTTTACCCCGAGGTCTTCAAGGTCCCCGAGGCAACCGCGAACGCTGTCAATGCAACACATGCTCGCCGCGGCCGCGTCATAGCTGTGGGAACAACCGTTGTGCGCGCTCTTGAGACAGCTTGGACACCCAAGGGAGTTCGCGCCTGCTCCGGCGCCACCGGACTCTACATCCACCCCGGAACCAGCGTCCACGTCATCGACGGACTTCTAACAGGATTACACGATCCTATCACAAGCCATCTAGCAATGCTCAGCGCCATCGCAGGCCTCGCCCGCGTCAAGAGAGCTTACACTGAAGCAATTCGGAACCGGTATCTCTGGCATGAGTTCGGCGACAGCCATCTCCTATTGCGGCAAACCGCAAACTAAGAAGAGAGAACAAGTTCGCCCCCGGAGAAACATCGTAACACGGAATCGCACATGATGAAAATACTCGGAATATCAGGCAGCAACCGCAAGGGATCCTACAACTGGGGCCTCCTCGAAGCGGCAAAGGAGATGCTTCCGGACAATACTAGCTTGGAGGTTTTTGACGTTTCGCGCTTCCCGCCTTTCGCACAGGATCATGAGCGAGACCCGCCCGCGGAAGTGCGATTGTTCAAACAGAAGATCAGACAATCCGACGCGATACTATTCGCAACACCCGAGCACAACTATACGATCACTGCAGTGTTGAAGAACGCGATCGAGTGGGCTAACCGGCCTGGAGGAGACAACTCTTGGAACGGGAAACCTGCAGCTATCGTGAGTGCGTCGTCGGGTCCCCGTGGAGGAGCCCGGGCACAACTTCACCTCCGCCAGATATTAGTGGATCTGAACATGTATGCGATCAATCAGCCACAGCTCCTCCTAGCACGTGCGCAAGACGCGTTCGACAGCGATCTCAAGCTCAAAGATCCACAAACCAGAGAGACATTGAAGAAGATCTTGGAAACACTCGCGAGTTGGACCAAGAGGATCAATAGCGGTTAATCGAATAACCGCCTTCCTCGCACCGGCGATTATCTCTGATCAAGAATCAGCGTTGCTTCTCTGTTCAAATCCGTTGAATTATTATCCGGGCCAGACTGGTTTCATCCTCATGAGGTTGAAGATGCCTTTGAAAATGCACAGGCTACTGTCTCTCATAGCGTTCGTCCTAGCCCTAATCGGCGGCGTACTCGTCGTCATGTCAGCCCTCGGTGGACTTGGACATCTGAGCATCGGCTCACTCGCCGTCAACAGCCTCGTCTTCTTATTCGGGCTAGGCGCGATACTAGGAGGCTGGCTCATCTACACCGGCATTCGGAAACTCGGCGGGATCATGACACTGCTCGCTGGAATAATCCTGTTCGTGTTGACAGGAAGCGCAGGCACCGCTGTGCTACTCGTACTCGTCGCCGGAGTCTTGGGGCTAGTCGCTGCCGAGATGAAGCCTTGGTGGGCGTTCTGGCGATAATTCCCGCCGGCCTGACAGTTATCCCTGACTAGGCTCACCCTTTCTTGCTTAGCCAGTGGTTCTTCCGGGCTGGTTTGACTTCGCCGCTTGCTCGGCAATGAGCCGTTGCCTCGTCGCTTCTATCGTAGCTGTGGAGTACATCACGACGAGAATGGTGAAGAGTGCAATTCCTACCAGGAAGAGATATCGCAGAACGGCTGTGGAGGCTGCGAATGTGAACGGCCCGGCAGTTTGGGCGATCATGACGACAGCGACCAGCCACAAGAGAGTGGCTATTGTAAGCGTGACTTGCAGCTTCATTCTCTCTAGAGACTTTGATTGTGGTGTGAGTCCTGACAGCCCGAGTAGAATGCCCGTGACGCTGATGAGGAGACCCGTAATGTAGGAGATCGCGGAATTCGTGATCTCTTGAAGGGCGATGGTATAGGCGATAGTTCCGAACATGGCGAGAGACGCTAGTATCAGTAAAATCATTGCAGTGTTATGCCAGGAGCTTTTCGGGCTTCCAGGCGTCACGTTCAGACTGGTCCTCCGATGAGGTTCGTCTCTCACGCAGGGTTATTGGGCTTTTGCCAAGATGCACTCTCGCGCCTAACGAATAGTTTCATTCCTCCATTCGCTTCTCTCTCTTGGATTAGACATGGGCCAAAACTAACCTGGCGTTGGCTGCAAGGGCTTGAAGCACGCAGGCTGGATTCTCGACCTCTACCACAAAGCAGGCCAGATGATCTTATGGTTAAAGAAAACAGATGGTAGCTGGGTAAGACTCACTGATCCTTGGAAGCCCAAAATCCACATCGGCGGAAATTGTCGCGATCTCTTAGAACTCGCGTGTCGTCCCGGTCTTGAAAACGCGATTTTCGTAGAGATGTACGAAAAAGCTGGCGACCGTGAAAGATCGAGAGTTTTAGAGATCGAGGTCGACGGAGACCGTGAAGCAGTTGGACTAGCAAGGAAACTCGAACAGGTCGGCCGCTATTCCAAGTTCCGCTTCTACGACATCGACGTTCCCTCTCCGCAGATGTATCTTTATCGCAAAGGCCTCTTCCCCCTCGCACTTGTTGAAGCAGAAGAAACCAGTAGAGGAGTCAACTGGACGCTCAAAGACTCAAGAGAATCCATTGACTATCAACTACCACCACTAAGAGAAATCGAACTTCAGATCAAAACTGAGAAGATCAGGAAAGTTCGGAGTTTCGAGGATAAACTAGCATCTGTCACCTTTACCTGCGACGAAAAGGAAACACTCACCATAGACTCGGGCGATGAAGTAGACAAGATCCTGGGGATCGTAGAAACCTTCAGGGCCGAGGACCCTGACGTGATCGTAACCCATGGTGGCGATTCTTTCATTTTTCCCTATCTTGCTCGAAGAGCTCAAGAACATGGAATACTGGACCGGTTGATCCTTGGCCGCGACATCTCGCCTCTTCGAGTCTATGAGGTTCAAGGCCACAGCTACTTCTCCTACGGAAAAATACTGTATCGTGATACAGCTGCTCGTCTTCTTGGCCGTTTGCACGTAGACCAGAGAAACGCCTACGTGAGCGCCGACTGCGGCCTTGAAGGCCTGTTCGAGGTCTCAAGGACATGTATCATGCCGATCCAGAGAGCAAGCCGTGCGACCATCGGCACCAACATGACAAGTCTCCAGCTATACCACGCGGTCAAGCGAGACGTTCTCATTCCATGGAATAAGAATCAGCCTGAAGAACTGAAGAACAGCGGCGAGCTGGTAACCGCTGATCGCGGGGGATTCATCTACGAGCCTCAGATCGGGATTCATGATCATGTTGGAGAGCTAGACTTTGCCAGCCTCTATCCGACACTCATGACAAAGATGAATCTGAGCGGTGAAACAGTCAACTGCACCTGTTGTCCAGATTCCGCGAACCGTGTTCCAGAGCTCGAGTTCAACATCTGCGAGCGATCGGCAGGCATCGTTCCTCTTTCCCTGAAAATTCTCCTCGACAAACGAGCACGGTACAAGGCTGCCAAGAAAGCCGCGGTGGACGAGGAGTCGAAGACACGCTATGACCAACGCCAGTCTGCACTCAAGTGGATACTAGTCTGTTGCTTACCGCCTGAATCACCTGTGCTGATCTCTCAGAATGGAAAGGTCAGTTACCAACAAATTGGCAAAATAATCGACCAGCAATTAGGTGAGGACATCGGAGTCTTTGATTGTCCTCAGGAATTGTTTGTTTCAGGAGTAGATAAGAATCTAAAATCAAAATTTTGCAGAGTCTCGAAACTAATCAAGACCCCTTCTCCAGAAAAACTCCTAAGGGTAAGAATGGATGATGGTAGGCAAGTAGAATGCACTACTAACCATTCATTTTATGTTCTGCGAAATGGACACCTAGTTGAAATAAACGCAGAGAAGTTGTCCAAAGGGGACTTCGTACCAGTAGCCAAACGAATCGTTCACAATACAGCAATTTCGAGACTAGACCTTCTAGAACGAGTTAGACAAGAGATAGGCCAGACTGAGAACGACCTTTGGCGCGCCAAAAGTGATAGCCTCCGATCAGTCGTGAGCTCTTCTTCGAAGACTCTTCAAGTTGTTCTGAAAAAAGAACGAAGGCACATTCAGAACTTAGAGGCGTGGCGTGAAAATGGAATAATCCCCTTTCGATATTTGCATCTGTTATCCCTTCCCGAACAGTCCTCGGATATCATAATTGGCCGCGGTAGAAGAACAGGAGGACATGTAGCTTGGCTACCCGCTTCCCTCGACTTGGATGAAGACCTCGGTTTCTTTCTGGGATTTTACGTAGCAGATGGAAGTGCGGGAGAGAATTTCATACGACTCGACGTAGGAGGAAACGAAACTGAGATCGTTGATCATCTTTCTTCCATCATCAAAACAAAGTTTGGACTTACGCCTCGACTATACGAAGAATCCAAGGCTAACATGTTCGTGGTTCAGGTTAACAGCGTAAGCCTAGTTCACATTCTGAATCGGATTTTCGAACTCCCCTCTTCGTCTACCGCTGGCAAATTGAAGGTTCCCCCTCTTCTCTTCAATGCTTCAAAAGAAGCAATCCTTGGTTTTCTCTCCGGACTTGTAGCTGGAGACGGTAGCGTAAACAAGGACCGAGACCACGTCTCAATAGCAACCCACTCCTATGATTTTGCGGTGCAAATAGGATACTTGGCCCTCCTCCTCAGAATACCTTTCAACATAATCAAAGGGAAGAGACTTCACACAATTTATTTTGTTGGCCCTAATGGGCTTCATCCCTTCAAGAAATCGTTTCTCAAGAGAAGACATAGAGCTCGTTTTGAACCCATTCGAAGTAGTTGCCACAAAGATTGCCGCCATGCCATCTTTGAAATGTTTCCGGTAGAACAATCCGGCCTCAAAGAAATCGCTACTCTCGCCCGTACTGTTAGAACTCCCAGACTAGAAGGCAGAGTCCGAGTTTGTCCTGAACGCGCGAGAAGATCTCTTCAAAGAATAGAGGAAAACTCGCGTTTTTCTCGACTACGAGAAGCCCATTCTCGAATCATGAATCTGCTAGATTCTGATATTGGTTTTGTCGCCGTAAAAGAAGTCGAGCAGATTGAATCTTCTTCTCCCTTTGTGTATTGTTTTGAGATCTCGGACGATGAGAACTTTCCTGCTTTCTTTACAGGATCTGGTGGGGTTCTTGTCCACAACTCCTTCGGGTATCTTGGTTTCAAGAATGCTCGTTTTGGAAAGATAGATGCTCACATTGCGACCTGTGCGTTCAGCAGAAAGGTTCTGAGAGAGGCTGCGGCTCTGGCTGAGGCTCGCGGTTTCACGCTTGTCCATGGGATAGTCGATTCGTTCTGGCTCCGCAAGAAGGAAGCGACAAGAGGCGAGTACGAGGATCTCTGCAAAGAGATACGTGACAAGCTTAGGCTGCCGGTCTCTTTTGAGGGAGTCTACAGGTGGATTGTTTTTCTCAGTTCAAAGACAGACTCGAAGGTCGGAGTGCTGAACCGGTACTATGGCATTTTCGAAGATGGAAAACTCAAGGTTCGCGGAATAGACCTTCGAAGACACGATACCCCCGATATCGTTCGACAGTGCCAGACGGAGATGCTTGATATTCTCACCAAGGCTCGGGACTCGAACGAGTTCAGACTGCTCATTCCCAACGCTCTCAAGATCCTAGAAAAATTCGTGGGCTCGCTACGAAACGGCACTGTTCCGCTGGAGGATCTTGTGATTGTGAGGAACTTGAGTAAGAATCCGGACGAGTACACTCACCAAGTTCCCCAGGCAATAGCTGCGAGACAGCTTGTTGCACAGGGAGGATCAGTGCATGCGGGACAGCAGGTCAGCTACATTCTAACCAGTGACCGGACTCGCACGGCTGTACCGCCTGAGATTGTTGATGAAGACACAATCTATGATTCGGAGCGGTACGTGGACCTTCTCTGTTCGTCAGCAGCAAACCTCCTCTTGCCCCTCGGCTATGACACGAAATACCTTCGATGTATCTTCAAAAGAACCGAGATGAAAAGCCCAGCACCTCTTCAAGAGCGTTTCATGGCACCGCTCCTAGGAAATCGCCCGGAATAAGCCCTGATCTCGAATCTGGAAGCCGTCCCCTTAATTGCATAGCAAATCGTTCTTGACGACTCGTTAAAACATCGCGTGATCCAAGCGTGGATTGTGCCTTGAATCGCCTGTCTCGCCCATAATCATTGCCAGACAGAAGATTTTCTCTGGAGAAAGGGGGGTCTTGCACAGAACACCTCGCGACGCAAGAGAGGCGAGTCCGGACTGGCTAGTGAAAGTGGTTTCTCTCGAATAGACGGTTCTAGAGGTATCTTGTCAGTGTCTGGTTGTCCAGGGTCGCGATCTCGGTCTTGCCTGTCGGGATGAATGGATGCCTGGTAACAGTGAGCTGTGTATGTGCTCCGTTGTCCTGTAGTACTGCTGAGACGTGAGCTGTTCTAGCTAGGACATCATCCATAGGCTTGCTTCTTGACTGCAAGTTCGTGACGACAATGATCATGTTTCTTTGCTCGGCAAGAGTGGCCAAGGAACGAACATTCTTGGAGAAGAGATCGAGCGCTTCCCTCTTCTCCTTTACATCCGGATCACAGTAGAGAGCAGTGATATCCGATACGATCGCCAGCCTGGCATCACACTCATCAATTGCCCCCGCGAGCCGTTCAGTGATGAAACCGCTCAGCTGGTGATGGGTGAAGGCTCTGCTGAGATGAATCCGCAGCTTCGTTCTATCCTGGTCAAGTCCGAGGCTGAAAGCGTGCCGAGACACGGTATACACGTCGAAAACGTTTCCCCCATCAACAAACACGACATCACTACCCAGCCCCGGCGGAAGAGGATAGACTGCTCGGACGCACAGAAGATGACTAAGACCGTTGGACGCTTCGCCCTGTAGAGTGACAAGCTGGCCGAAGCGGAGAACAAGGGTCTGATCAAGCAGTTCAATCCCGGAAGGCAGATCCGATCGAACATCTCGGAGAAGTGTGCTTCCTCTACTCAGCCTAGCCTCAAACGACTCACCGGGTTCGATCAGTTGTTCGGGGTCTTTGCAGACCGGGTTCGTAAGAAACCGTCTTCCGGATGGTAGAGTTGACGTTTGTACTTTCAGGGTTTTGTCAAGCTCGAAACCGCACCCGGGACAGATGTTCGAGTAAGCAAGCTGGATCTTGCGGGGATTGATGAATAGTCTAGAGAGAACTAGTATTTCATCGCATAGGCTGCAGTTGTACAGAAAGCCTTGAGGGCTTGACTGGTCCTGGTCTAGCTGCCAGATCTTGGACTGTAGAGGTACAGCGGTGTGGCGCGTCCCCATTTTCTTGACTCAATGTTGCTAGTCCTTATTCGTCGCGTTTGTTGCGTGGGACAGCGTCTTCCACACCCTTCTCCGTGATGCGGAAGTAGGTCTCGGATTCCGGCAGATAGGGCGAATCTATGACCTTGGCAACGCGCAGTCCCTGACTGGACTTTTTGAGCATGATACGATGGGTTGATGCGTGAGCCATGATGTTCCCACCAGCAGGGCGTATAGGATCGCCGAAGAACGCCTGCGGATTAGCCTGCACCTGATTGGTGACGACGACTGCGAGGTTGAGAGCTTGGGCGATGCGGAGGAGCTTGTGGAGATGGCTGTTCAAACGCTGCTGTCGTTCGCTGAGCGACTCTCGACCAATATATTCGCCGCGGAAGTGTGAGAGGATAGAATCGACAACAAGCAGTTTGATGTTTTCTTCTTTGCAGATCTTGAAAGCGTGATCAACGGTCAGTATCTGATGGTCGCTATTGTAAACGCGGCTGTAGATGATGCCGTCGAGAATCTTGTCAGCATCCTGTCCACTAGCCTGGGCCATCTGGAATACTCGTTGGGCCGCGAAGGTGCCTTCAGTATCGATGAAGAGAACCTTCCCCTCCAGTCCGCCTTCTGCGGCGGGAAGCTGAGTCTGAATACTCAGTTTCATAGAGATCTGCGATTTGCCAGCTCCGAATTCGCCAACGAACTCGGTGATGGCCTGTGTCTCAAGTCCACCACCCAACAGAGTGTTGAGGTTGCTCGATCCGAAGCTGAGACGAAGCAGAGTCTTGCGTCGCTCCCATAACTGTTTAGCCGTAACAAAATCCGTCTGGATGGTTTCGCGAGCAGCCTTACTGATCTTGTGAGCAACGCTACTCTCGAGACCGGCTTTCTCGACAAGCTCACGGATAGGGGCGATGGCGAGGGCCGAGATAGAGTCGTAGCCTGCTTCTCGGAGCTTGTTTGCCGTAACCGGTCCGACGCCGTCTAGGTCTTGAATATCTAACACTTCAGCGGTCATTACACATCTATGTACCGCCGGCCCGAGTTCGCTTATCTCTCACAGTGAGGAGTGAAAGTATTCTCCAGGACCTGGAAAGCTCTGAGTCTATTGAAGGGTTGTCTTCTCAAGACCCTTTAGAAGCTGGAGGCGAATCCTTCCTATCCAGCTTCGACGACCACTGGTTCATCGTCTTAGACAACAACTCCCGGAAACGCTTCACGGCATATGTAAGCCGCAACAGCTCAGGAACATCCTGCGAACTATAAGTGGCCGACGCGGCTGAAACAGGCAAGGAAGCACCCATACCAGTCAAAGGCCGGTCCATCCGAACCCACCCATGACCCAGCTCCGACAGCAAAGGCAGAACACTCGTATCCGTTTCCCCAGTCAGCTTGTAGAGACTCGGCTCCCGAACATCCAACCGGGACAATTTACTGGTAAACGAGGACTCCTTAGAGAACTTTAGATCCGCTTGGAACGCCCGTGCCAATTGCTCCGTTAATGCCCGCACCTCCAAAAAACAGTCTGGCAACATACCCAGGAGAAGATTCACACGAAGACTCTGTGATAAGGGATGCAAGACTCGAACGAGATAGTTCGGAACCGCATGACGAGAAAACGTATCCGAAAGATGACCCAGCCCCATAACCCATGACAAATGGGACTTGAAATCCTCACGTAGTCCCAAGACCTCGCTCCAAGCCTGACTCCCCTCACCAGATTGACAGAAATCCAGGTTCCGAGTCAAAGACACGTTCACCTGGCGAAGAACATCAACATCCACAGGCGAGACCAGCGGCTCCTGAGCGGGCAAGGATATCCAGCCCTTGAGCGTCAGTCGGGGTGAGAGATAGGCAAAATGTTCCCCGCGCGCAGCCATAGTCGTTCATGACTGACACTTGAGCGAATAGAAGAATCCGACTAGAAATCC
>Ga0209236_1000991_pt1 | contig 16940 bp, 18 predicted proteins | sample GraSoi013_1_40cm_FD_185819 | JGI IMG/M metagenome (GOLD analysis project Ga0209236, IMG submission 185819) | Grasslands soil microbial communities from the Angelo Coastal Reserve, California, USA - Sample 09_27_2013_1_40cm (SPAdes) (version 2) | ecosystem: Environmental > Terrestrial > Soil >... | reverse complement strand
TCGAATTCATCGAGACGCTGGGGGACACCCATTATCTCTACTGTTCCACAGTCAACGACCACAAGGTCGTATTAAAAAGCACAGAACGGCTTGAGGTGGGAACCAAAACATCTTTTAGAATCGAGCGATATGAAGTCTTCAAGAATGACTTGCTAGTCGAGCGCTGACCGCTTCCAAAATCTTGGTGCCTATATTACCATCAGTTTGACGCTCTTCAGGTTGTCTTCTTTCTGAAATGCTTTGGTCATGGAAGAGATTTTCCTTCCATCGCCTTCTAGGAGGAAGACTTCGATGCAGTTGCTGTGGCTGATCTTGTTGTGAATGTGCGTTCTCACGATCTGCTCGAACTCATGCTTTAGCCTCGTGATCGGCTCCTCGTTGGACTCGTCATGAGTCACGACGATTATCGCGTTTACCCGACCATTCAAGGTATTTTTTTCCTTAGAATCCTCAAGCATGAGGCGTATTGCAGCTCTGAAAAGCTCTGATCTTCCGGCAAACCCTCCAGATTCCTGAATCTGATCGATCTCCTTGATCATCTGGTCGGGAAGAGACAAACTTACAATGGTCATGATTCTATTCTGGGCCGTTAATAATGGTGATATAAGGAGTGGTCTCATTCTTATTAAGAGTGACGCTTTGGCGCAAGAAGTACTCATCTCTTTTGAGTCCGTTAATAAGTCCCCGAGAGATCATCGTTCGAAAATTAATAATATTTCGACGCAACTTAATAAGGAACTCGGAGCCTCCTTGGATGATATGTTCCGAGTTAGACGCGTTTATGCGATCATTGCTATAGTCGCCGTTGCACTAGTTGCCTCTACCGCAGCCATCACCCTATACTACCCAATCCTTCAATCCTCATCTCAGAAAACCAAAGTGTTGACAACCTTCTACCCAGTCTACGATTACACGCAGAACGTCGCCGGGGACAAAGCAGACGTCTCTCTACTCGTCCCGATGACAGTCGACGTCCACGACTTCGAACCCACCCCATCCTCAATTCAGGCAGTGTCCACAGCAAACGTGCTCATCTACAACGGCGCAGGCCTCGAACCATGGATTCCTCAGATAGTCGCAGCAGCTAACAACCCTCATCTCATCCAAGTCGACTCAAGCCAGGGCATAGACCTCATACAGGTTCCACCCCAATTCCAAAAGGACAACAGAGCTATCGACCCTCACATCTGGCTGGACCCCGTTCTAGCAAAAAAGCAAATTGACAACATACTTCAAGGGCTCATCAAAGCCGACTCTTCCGACCAAGCATATTTTGCTGCCAACGCCAAAGCTTACCAGGCAAAACTCGACTACCTAAACTCCGAGATGGTAAGCGCCACCAAGACTGTGGCCACCCGCGAGTTTGTGCCCTTCCACGTAGCCTTCGGCTACTTTGCCAAGGAATATGGTCTAAATCAGACTGCGGTCTTCGGACCTTTTGAAGACTCGCCCTCAGCCCAAGACATCCAAAACATTGAAACCGTAATCAACCACGACCATCTATGCTACGTGGGCTTCGAATCATTGGAAAACACAAGCGTTCCCGATCAGATAGCTGCTGCGACCCACGCAAGACCAATTTTGATGGACCCGATTGAAGGTCTGAGTATTCATGACCAAGCCGTGGGCAAGACATATCTCATCAAATTGCAAGACGACATCAACAACATTCTCATTGCATTGAACCAGGTTGGACCTGAATTTGGGTGCTAACCAGCCAATAGTCGAACTGGAAAATGTTCGGGTCGACTATCCTGGCGGCGTCCAAGCGATTGACAAAGTCAACTTAGAGATCTTCGAGAAAGATCTCGTGGGACTGATCGGCCCAAATGGCGCTGGCAAGTCGACCCTGATTGGGGTCATTCTGGGGCTCATCAAGCCGAGGCACGGGTCCGTACGACTCTTCGGCGAAGCTCTCAAGCCAAGGAACCTTCGTCTCATCGGATACGTTCCGCAGAAGGCCCAACTCATCGACAACAATTTCCCAGCAACCGTCGATGAGACAGTGTTGCTCGGAAGAGTTCCTGGAGCCGGACTATTTCATAGGCTCAACAAGGAAGACCATCTAAGAGCTGACGAAGCTATGAAGATACTCGGCATCGATGATCTGAAGGAGAGAAGGATTGGTCAACTCTCAGGGGGTCAGTCTCAAAGGGTCTTCATTGCAAAAGCGATCGTCGATAGGCCCCGTCTTCTGATTCTCGATGAGCCTACAACCGGGGTCGATAGTCAGTCTAAGTCAGAATTCTATGACACGCTGTCACGCTTGAATCGGGATCTTGGGATTACCATCCTGCTTTCATCACACGACATAGGAATAGTGACAAAGCTCGCAAACAAGATCGCGTGCATCAACAGAACTCTGTACTTCTGTGGGCCGACATCCGAGTTCGAGACCAGTTCCGCACTCTCCAAGCTATACGACTATCCGGCTGGACTTTTGATACATGACCACCCTTAACGAGCTCATTATTCTGCTGCAAGCCGGGTTCGTCCAGAGAGCCTTCATAATTGGAATAATAGTCGCGATCCTAAGCTCGATCCTTAGCGTTTTCATTGTGCTCAAACGGGTCTCCCTGATCGGCGATGGGCTTTCCCACACTGCGTTCGGAGGACTTGCCCTGGGATACTATTTGGACATTGTACCGCTGTGGGTTGCGGCCGTAGTCGTCGTGCTAGGCTCATTGGGAATAACTAGGGCCATTCGATCAACTAGGATCTCTAGCGATGCAGCGGTAGCCGTCTTTCTTCAACTAGGTCTGTCTGCCGGAATCGTCCTGATTAGCCTCGCGCGAGGCTTCGGAATAAACATAGAGAGTCTGCTGTTTGGAAGCATCCTTCTGGTGACGCTCGACCAGATAATCATCGCTTCAGTAATCCTTGTGGCCGTTCTGTCCGTGATTTTTCTTTTCTACAAAGAGCTGGTCTACACGACTTTCAGCGAATCTCAAGCAAAAGCTTCGGGAGTTCGGACATGGTTCTTCGACTATCTCGTCGCCGCTCTCGCAGGGGTCGTTGTAATCGCTGCGATTCCTATCGTGGGTGTCTTGCTAATTTCCGCTCTACTAGTTCTGCCGGCCCTAACGAGTCTCCAAGTAAGCAAGTCGTTCAAGCAAACAATTCTCCTCTCGCCAGTATTCGGAATCGCTAGTGCGTTTCTTGGGTTGTTCGTTTCGTTGATCTTGGACATTGCGTCTGGTGCGACTATCGTGCTGACGGCGATGGGAATCTTCGTCATTATTCTAGGGACTAAGAGAATCTGGACCCGTTAGGACGGACGAGTATTTGTCCCGTACGGTTCTATCCTGAATGAAATAGAGCAGCGAAGTAGATCACAAGTAGTCCGAGCACTATCAACAGTGCAATTTTGATCGGCTCTCGGGTGCTTGTGGATTGCGTGTTGTCGAATAACGGTCCGGCGAGCCTGATGAGAGCGTAGATTGAGGTTCCGGTTCCCAGAGCGTAGAAGAAGCTGCTGTCGTAAGTTAGGTAGTATCCGGTCGCGGCACCGAGAAGCGAGGGAATCACGAATGCCATGCTCAGCAGCAGGAGGTCTCGCAAGCGAGCAGCCTCACTTCTGGCATGCTCTTTAGCATAGACGGAGTAGCACGCGCCTATCATCATCGGTTCAAGGGCCTTGTGCAAGATGTACGCTACCCCTCCCAAGTAGCCACCGAACGCGTCGAGCAGAGACGTGCTCGACGTCAAGGCCGCGGTCCCGCCGAATGCGGCTCCCTCGCCGAGCCCGTGGATCCCAATCGCTGCTGCTACAAGCCATGGTATCGCCAGTCCATACTTTCCAATCGCCAATTGCGGTGAGAGGAGGTTTCGATTTCGATCAATAGCGAAGAAGAAGAAGAGGCCGATTACAAAAAGCCCTGACAGTGCAACCTGACCCGCACCCCGAGCAAAGCCTGAGTTGACGTCAAGGCTTGCCGCCCCTCCTATTGTGTCAACAAAGAACCAGAGAAAAACACCGATAGCAAAGGCCGCTAGATACTTTGCCCTCAAGAAATTTCCGGCCGAGACGATAATGACTAGTCCCAAGAAGGCAGGAATCAGTGTGGCAGCGGTCCAGGGGAGGAAGCTGTCAGGAAATCCTAACATAGCTCCAACGGCGTTCACCTGAATTGTTTCTAAGAGTTTTGGCTCAAATTACGAACACTTCTTGAATGAATTACCATCTGTTGAATTGTTACGGGAGCGACTATTTGTTCGTCAGTTGAGCCATAACTTTCTTAACCTTCAGTTTTCTTTACAATATGGTATTCCTATATTCCCAGTGCTGTTATGATTCCATGCAGATCACTCTGTTTGTAGCTTCAAGAACCATTGGCGATGTGGAGACGAGCGGGGATCATCCGTAGTCAGAATAACCGGACCAAGACGTTTGAGACCAGTCTTGGCGATAGCGATCATTGCAGTTGCAGTCACGGGTTTTCTTTCTGCGGCGTACACGTTTCACTGGTTTGGTTTCGGGACGGTAAATTGTTGGAATCGGCCAACAAATGTGCCCGCTACCTCGACGTATTTTGTTGTGGTGATGGCTGACGAGGGAATGAACATCGGGTTCAACGGAAGCAAGTTCCACAGTGGGTTCTGGCCCGTGATGAATGTTACACTGGGAGAAACCGTTACAATTCATGTAGTGAACAACGACACGGTCGAAACCCACGGATTCGCGATAACCACTTACTTCAACCAGGGGCTCAAATTGAGTCCGGGCAAATGTAGTGACGTGACTTTTAACGCAGACCAGTTGGGCTCATTTCGGGTCTACTGCTTCATCAATTGTTCGATACATGTTCTAATGCAGAGCGGAGAAGTCAACGTCAACCCTTGAGATCGGTATCGTGCTTGGTGGTTATCGATGTTAAACACTGACGAGGTGGTTCATGTCCTCTTGGTCGCTTTCGCGGGCCTAGTTTTGCTAATCTCTTTACTGGCCTATGCGAGCCGTAGGGATACTCGGTACATGTTTCTCTCATTGGCATTCACTTTCCTTGCTTTGAGTCAAGTCGTGGAACTTATCGAGACCTTGTTCTTGTCCAACCAACTAGTCTACATACCCTTGACAGGGATACATTTATCCCACTTTCTCGAATTTGTGATGTTGTCTAGTTTCAGTTTGGCTTTGCTGGTTCGAGGTGCGTTCTAGAGTTTCGAGTACCAGATGTAACATATTGTTCCGAGCAAGGCAAAGGCGAGTGAGGGTCCGGCTAGGATCAATATTGACCCCAGAGAATCGCCAGCAGGGACTTGTGCAAATGAAATGGGCGATAGTTGCCGGAACGCCTGAATAGCCCACGTCATGGGGTTCGACGATACTATCGGGGCCAGGAAGCTCGGAAACACGCTGACTGAGTAGAATAGGGTGCTTAGAAAGGAGAGGTACAGTTGAATTACGCTCCGTATAGTGACCCACATTTCTATGCTTGAAGAAAACGCGGAGACAGCCATGGAAAGTCCGACAATTCCTAGAGAGAATAGTCCCACTACCAAGTAGGCGACGAAAACCTTCGGAGTAAAGAGTATTCCGTAGAGGTAGCATATGACGAGGGTCCCAGGGAAAGTTGCGATGACGCTTCGGACAACCCCGCCTAGAACCCTGGAGAAAGCGAGAACAGGCCTCTGCACGGGAAGGGTCAGAAGGTAGGATGTCAGATCTTTGATGTACTTTTCCCGCCAGACATCTCTGCCTGACTGGAAGGCGGCGACCATCGCCGTTATGAGATTCGAACCGGGTGCGATAAAAAGAAAATAGTTCGCACCTTGGCCGGTAACGAGTCGACCGAAGGTCGCGGCCGTCACGAACAGGTCGATCGCAAAGTTTGCGAACATTATAGCGACTAGAAACGCATCGGAGAAAAGGACCCGCACATCTCTCTCAATGATCAACGGAATCAGTCGCGTGTTGCTCAAGAGTAGATTCCCCCTTCGAGACGGCGGAAATAGAACGCGGCCCCCAAGCCAAGGAAAACGAAAACGAACGCGACGAGCCCTGCAATCGCAGGTAAGTCGAGACTGAACCCTACGAGAGACGCACGTGCACTATCGGCAGCAAACGAAACCGGCGAGAAAGGTGCGAAAACCGAAACATACAGCGGCATGAATGCGATCGGATAGAGCGCCGTGCTACCCCTCGAAACCGCGAGTTCAAGAAGAGCAAGAACCACGTCGAACCTGTTGGCGCTCTTCACACTCACGGCCACAGTTATCGACATACCTGTAACACCGAAGGCCAACAGGAAGAGAGAGAGGAGGGCTGAAAGAATCGATAGGGGTTGTGCGAATCCCTCGATGAAGGCGACGACAAGGAACATTGGGATGATGTAGATTATTGCTCTCAGCGCTCCTCCGAGTGCTCGACCAATGATGAACTGTCGTCTTGAGATGGGGAGTGTCAGCAGGTAATCGAGCACTCCTTCTTCGGCTTCTTCGAAGATGTCGTAGCCGATGACGAATGATATCGAGGCAATCGTTGCCACGACGCTTCCAACCGCGTAGTATTGGAAGAAGTTGAGACCCGGAACGTGGATCAATCCGCTTATGAGGTACGCGAAGACGAAAAGTTGGATGACGAATGCCAGGCCTCGAGTGATGATTATCCAGGGCGTCCTGAAAAGGACCGACACGTCTCGGAGAGCCATCTGAAATACGAGACGAGTGGGCGATTCCTTAGGAACAGGCGGACTACTCAAGTCGCTGGCCCGTGTAGGTAAGGAAGACATCCTCGAGACTAACCTCCTTCAGTCGGACACTTTCGATCTTGAACCCCCGAGTGCTAAGTGTGTCGACAATCTTGGGGAGAAGAAGCGTGCCCGAATTGAGAAATACCATGATCTTGTTGTCTTGTTGCTTTACATCGTGGACCTCCGGGAATTCTCTCAAGAGATCAGCCTTGAATTCCGAGCCGTCGTTCAGTGTGAGCTCTAGCACCTCGCCGCCCTTTACAGTGCCTTTCAACTGTTCCGGGGTTTCGCTCGCCACTAGCCTGCCCTTGTTGACAATGGCGACTCTCTCTGAGAGTCGTTCAGCCTCGTCCATCATGTTGGTTGCCACGATGACAGTTGATCCCTCATCTCGTAGCTGCCGTATCATCTTCCAGACCAACAGTCTGCTGGGAACGTCTAGGAACGCTGTCGGCTCGTCAAACACGGCTATGCTCGGGCGTTGAACCAGAATCTTGGCGTCCTCAACCTTCTTCTTCATACCCCCACTCATCAACCAGGTTCGTTTCTTGCGCGCCTCCCAAAGATCGAGAGATTTCAGAACATCCTCAACTCTCCGTCGACGCTCGACCTTATCGAACAGCGTAGTCATTTTGAGATGCCAGTTCAACACATCAGACGCGCTAAGAATGCCATCAACCCGCGGGTCCTGGAACGCGATTCCAATGAGTTTCCTGACCTCGTTAGGCTGCTTCACAACATCGTATCCGTTCACAGAGATTGTCCCGCTAGTTGGACGATAGACCGTTCCCATCATAAGCATCAAAGTAGTCTTCCCAGCACCATTCGGACCAAGAAGCCCTAGAATCTCCCCATCCTTGATGGTAATCGAGAAATCCTTGACAGCATCAAGATTACCGAAACGCTTTCCAGCATTGTCGAAGGTTATCATGGACAACCAAACCTAGATTGCAAGCGCAGGAACACGAGCAAGTAGTTTGTCAAGGGATCAGAGAGAGGCCGGATAAAAACCCGCGACGGCTCAATACATGCTTTTTGAGGAGGTCCAAGGCAAAGCTCAACCAACATGGACTTTACGAGAACTGTACTAGCACGTAGAATGATCCGGGCCTTCAAACCAAACCCCGTACCCCGAGAGAAACTCAAGCGAATTCTCTCACTCGCCCAGCACTATCCCAGCGCTGGCTACAGCCAAGAGGTCACTTACGTAGTCATCACCAACAAAGAAAAACGCGAGAAGGTGAGGAAGCTAAGAGATCTAAGAAGCGACGCACCAGTCCTATTGATTCCATGCGTCAGCGAGAAAATCGTCCACGACCGTTACCGCGAACCGGACAAGATCCGCTCGGGAGGAAAGGAGATCGACTGGCCAATCCCGTTTTGGTACTTCGATGTTGGTTGCAGTTGCATGCTAATATTCTTAGCAGCTGTAAACGAGGGACTGGCGGCGGGGTTCGCGGGTAGCGTTGGGATCTTCAATCCAGGCCTTCTGAGAAAGGTACTAGGTATTCCCAAACACTACGAGCCTGTAGGGGTCCTTTCTCTAGGCTATCCAGACTTCGGCAAAGATGTCCCGTCCCCCTCGCTGAAACGTGGTAGGCGATCCCTGAAGGATTTTATCCATCGCGAAGAATGGTAAAATCGAGCCGAATTGTCTACGAGCTAATCGATTCAGATAGACAGTGAGATCCAGCTAGGTGGCGATTGTGGGACGAGCTTGAACAGAATCGGGAGAACTGGTCGGACCCTTCTCGATCAGGTCGTAATACAACCGTCTGTTCGTCTTTCCCTTGTTCTCCAGCTTGAGCAGCTGGATCTGTCCAATCTCTTTGAGATGGGACACATGTAGCCCTCCGTCGGCTTGACGGTCAACGCCTTCGATTTCCACAATTCTAAGCTTCGCCTCCGCTGGTGGCGCGGCCTCTGCGAGCTTCACCATATCCGGCAGCTTCAGCGCCTCCTCCCGGCCTAGAAAATATGTCTTTACCGGTGCGTCTCTTCTTATCAGCTCATTCGCTTCCGCCACGTATCCTTCGATCTGGCTCCGGTCGAACGATTCCAGATCAAAGTCCATCCTCGACCGATCCACGTCAATCTGGTTTCCCGTTATCCGACAGTTGGCCTTTGAATAGAATAGCGAGCTGAGAAGGTGGCCGGCAGTATGCATCTTCATCAGCCGATGTCTCCTCTCCCAGTCAACACGTCCAATCACCTTGTCTCCGGCCTTCAGGGACCCGGGCGCGTCTAGCGTGTGGAGTATTTTGTCGTCAGCTTTTGTTGTCTCTTGAACCTTCGAGCCGTTGAGAGTACCAGTGTCGCAGGGTACACCGCCACCGCGCGGATAAAACAATGTCTGGTCCAGAACAACGTCTTGCCCCTCGACGGCAACTACCTTTGCAACGAATTCCTTGGAATAAGGTTCTTCCCAGAACAATTTCCTCGTAATCAACAATCTCTCCCGAACGACTATCGTGCAGCGGTCGGTCTAAGGATTACCTGCTCCTTCATATTCTTCGACCGGTTGTAGACCTCCTGGGCTTCCCTCACAGTCCCGCCTCCATGAACTATCTCTCGAATCGCCTTCATCATTGGCACGGGGTGCTCCGACTGCCAGATGTTCCGACCCATGTCCACGCCTACAGCTCCCTCCTGGACCGCATCATAGGCGAGTTGAAACGCGTCTAGCTCCGTCTCAAGTTTAGGACCGCCTGCTACAACCAATGGCACTGGACAGCCCTTCACGACCTTTCCGAAATCCTCGCAGTAGTACGTCTTGACAAAATGGGCACCTATCTCCGCCGCGACTCTACAAGCCAAGGCGAGATAGCGCGCATCACGCTTCTCCAACTCCTTCCCAACCGCAGTAACTGCGAGAACTGGAATCCCATGTTCCTCTCCCTCATTCACCAGCCTGCCAAGGTTCGTCAGGGTCTGATGCTCGTGGGCGGACCCAACAAAGATCGATAGAGCCATGGCCGCAACGTTCAATCGGATTGCATCGCTGACAGATGTTGTAATCGCCTCGTTAGTCAGAGACTCTCCGATTATGCTAGCTCCGCCAGAAACTCGGAGGACGATCGGCACGTTGGCTCCTGGACTAATAGAGGTCCTGAGTACTCCACGGGTGCACATTATCGCGTCAGAATAGGCTAGAAGAGGCTCGATCGTCTTCCGAGGCTCCTCTAACTTGTGAGTGGGACCCATGAAGTAGCCGTGGTCCACTGCAAGCATCACCGTTCGGCCTGTCTCGGGGTTGATGATTCTTGAAAGCCGGTTTTTCATTCCCCAGTCCATTTGCGCTCAGCTCAAACGGTTTTGCCGCGGCAACGGAATATTACGGTTTCTCCTGTCTGGACGGAACAACCGATCCGCTCAAGAGAGGATTCGCATCGAGTCGTGAAAAGCTCACGGGATGGGTATAGCTTGAGTCAAGGACCCGATACCTGAATGAAGAGCCTGAGGCTACTAAATCCCTATATCACAACAGGGCCGCGCATCTCGTCAACGAGCACGCTGTTTACGAGAGAGGCTTGTAGATGATCCGACAAGGCTGGCCATACTTCGAAGAATGGCCCTTCCCGGAGAGATGGGTTCACCTAGACGGGCTCGCGATCCACTACGTAGACGAAGGCTCTGGCACCCGCCCGGTTGTAATGATTCATGGCAACCCTGCCTGGTCTTATATGTGGAGGCGGCTAGTCCCTGCAATCACCGGGTCCGGTCACCGAGCTCTCGCATTCGATCTAATGGGTTTCGGAAAATCGGACAAGCCCAACCCGGACCTCCACGACTTTCCACACCACGCAAGAATAGTTTCCAGCTACATCGAATCCCTAGGACTGAGGAATCTGATCCTGATCGTGCACGACTGGGGGGGACCCCTCGCGATGCAGTACGTGATACGACACCCGCAAAACATTGCGGGTCTAGTCATCATGAACACTTTCCTCACATCAGACTATCGTCTTCCACCTCAAGTGGCGGCAAAAATCACTCCTGCGATTATCAAGGAATCATCCGTCCATCCAGAGAACGTCACAGAGAATACCATGGAAGCCTACTGGGCGCCTTTCCCAGACGACGAAGCAAAGAAAGCTTACCAAGCCTTCCCTCGAATGTTCCCCGACGCGCCCACACACCCAAGCTTCAAACCGATGAAAGAAATAGAGCAAGGTCTTCCTCGGCTGAAAATTCCAACCCTTGTGATCTGGGGAACCGGAAAGACGGCCCCGACCTATGCTGAGAGAGTGACCAAGATGATTCCAAACGCAAAGTTAACACAGGTGAAGGCAGGTCACTTCGTCCCCGAGGACGCGCCTGACGAGGTGGAGAAGCTTGTTCTAGGCTTCTTCTCCGATAATCTTCTCTAACCTACTGTCGATCTCGTAACCACCCATCTCGGACATTGAGAAATAGGTTAAAAGGTTCAACGTAGAACAACCCCATCGATCCAAGATTGAAGAACGACGCGTTGCCTATAGAAGGAATAGATTATGTCGAGCTCTACGTTGGAAACGCGAAACAGGCCAGCTACTTTTACAAAAACGGATTCGGCTTCACACCAGTCGCCTACAGCGGACCAGAGACGGGAGTCAAAGACAAGACCTCCTACTTGATGCAGCAAGGCGATATCAGACTTCTACTAACATCCTCCCTAATTCCAGACCATCCGATCTCTAGGTACGTAATCACCCATGGAGACGGTGTAGCCGACGTTGCCATGCGAGTCAAAGATGTTGACTGGACATACAAAGAAGCCCTTCGGCGCGGCGCCAAGGGAATACAAGCTCCTAAGATCCTAAAGGACGATCATGGCACCATCCGAGGCGCCGCCATCGCAGCCTACGGCGATACTGTGCATACGTTCATTGAGCGTCACGACTATCGTGGAATATTCGCCCCAGGATACACACCATTCCCAGGGAAAGAGGAGTCTGTGGGCCTGAAACACGTCGACCATGTAGTCGCCAACGTGGAAGAGGGAAAGATGGACTATTGGGTAGAGTTCTACGGCAACGTTTTCGGATTCACCCAGCTCATCAGCTTCGACGATAAGGACATCAGCACAGAATACTCCGCCCTCCGCTCCAAAGTCATGCGCAATCCCAGCGGGACGGTCAAGTTCCCGATCAACGAGCCCGCTGCAGGAAAGAGAAAATCCCAGATACAAGAGTACCTAGATTACTTCAAAGGCGCTGGAGTCCAACACCTCGCCATCTCCACCGAAGACCTCGTGGCCACCGTCGCAAGATTGGCCGAGCGGGGAATAGAATTCTTGCGCACACCCGACAGCTACTATGCAGACCTTCCTAAGCGCGTCGGAGGAATCTCGGAGAGGATAGATGATCTAAAACGCCTTGGCATACTGGTGGACAAGGATGAGAAGGGCTACATGCTCCAGATATTCACCAAACCCCTCCAGGACCGGCCCACACTGTTCTTCGAGCTTATTCAGAGGAAGGGAAGCGAATCGTTTGGAAAAGGCAACTTCAAGGCCCTGTTCCAATCCATAGAAGCGGAACAGGCGAAACGGGGAAACCTCTAGCCTCAGATGAAACTGGTCGCCTACAGCATAAAGAAGACACCGACCAAGACCCGTACCGGGCTGCTGTGGGGAGAATGGATACTAGACATCGAACGAGTTGCTAGCACAGCTGAGAAGCTCAAGATTCCAGCTCCAAGATCAATTCGAAACCTACCTGCAGCTGTCACCATCAAACAGATCCTGTCCAGGAACCCTAAACTCCTGGACGACCTTCAATCCGTGTCGTGGCGGATATTCAACAGAATAGCGCCAGAACATGTCCACCGATTCATGACCCGGACTGAAGATGCAGGGCTCAAGGCTCCAGTTCCAGACCCTCCAACCCTGCGGGATTTCTACGCGTTCGAAGACCATGTTAAGGCCGCCCGCGCCCGACGAGGCCTTCCAATACCAGCGGAGTGGTACGAGTTTCCCGCCTTCTATTACTCAAACCCTCACGTAATCTATGGTCCAGAAGACAACTTGCCTTATCCATCCTATACCAAGTCTCTTGACTACGAGCTTGAGGTTGCGTGTGTAATCGGGCGAGGCGGAATGGACATACCGGAATCGGAAGCTGAAGCCCACATTGCAGGTTACACTATACTAAACGATTGGAGCGCGCGGGACGTTCAGGTAGGCGAGATGAAAATCGGCCTGGGCCCGGCTAAGGCAAAGGACTTCGCCACCTCGCTCGGACCATGGCTCGTCACCCCAGACGAGCTACAAGACCGGAAGACCACGCCAGGGAAGTTCAATCTCAAGATGACCGCCAAAGTCAACAAGAAACAATTGTCAACGGGAAACATGGACAAGATGCACTGGACCTTTCCACAGATGATCGCACGCGCCTCGCAATCGGTTCAGCTCCAACCGGGAGAAGTGCTCGGATCCGGCACCGTCGGAACAGGGTCCCTTCTAGAACTTGGACCAGAGGTGCATCCCTGGCTCAAACCCGGAGACATCGTAGAGCTTGAGATAGAAAGACTTGGAGTGTTGAGAAACAAAGTTATACGCCCCGAGAAAACGTCAGAGTGAGCGAATTGCCCAGTTATTACAGCCTCGGCAAACTTCCCCCCAAGAGGCATACACAGTTCCGGAAGCCTGACGGCTCGTTGTACCAGGAAGAGGTTTTCGGGACCGAAGCATTCTCCGGGGTCTACTCAACTCTCTACCACATCAATCCCCCGACAAAAGTGTCCCATGTCAAGAAGCTCAGGGAGCTCGCGATAACGCGATGGCAACCTGACCTCCATCGTCACCATCACGTTCGTACAAAGAACACTGAACTATCCAAGGACCCGGTTGAGGGACGCCAACCTCTCTTCTACAATGATGACGTGTTCGTCTCAACAGTCCGACCCTCCCACGGCATGGACTGGTTCTTCAGAAACGCCCAAGGAGACGAGCTATACTTCATCCACGAAGGAAAGGGAAGCTTGGAATCTGTCTTCGGAATCCTACCCTTCCACGAGGGAGACTTCGTCCTGGTCCCGCGAGGAACCACCTACAGAATAAACTTGGAGGGAAACGACAATCGGTTCATGGTAACTGAATCTGCGGGGCCCATCGAGATTCCCAAGCGATACAGAAACGATTACGGCCAGCTGGTAGAGCTGGCGCCCTACGCAGACAGAGATTTCCGTCGGCCGGAGAAGCTTGTCCCACATAACGAGCCGGGAGAGTTTGAGGTCCGAGTCAAGATAGACAACTCGCTAATGTCCTATGTTTTCGATTATCACCCCATCGATGTTGTAGGATGGGACGGTTATCTCTACCCATGGATCTTCAACGTCAGCGACTTCGAGCCTCTAACCGGTCGAGTCCACCAGCCTCCCCCGATCCATCAGACCTTCGAAGCACCAGGGTTCGATGTGCTGTCCTTCGTTCCTCGAAAACTTGACTACCATCCCCAAGCCATACCGGTACCGTACAACCACAGCAACATTGACAGCGATGAAGTCCTCTACTACGTGAGCGGAGACTTCAGCAGCCGTCGAGGAATTGAAATTGGTTCTTTCACATTACATAGGAGAGGAATACACCACGGGCCCCAGCCTGGAGCTGTGGAAGCGAGCATCGGAAAAGACTCGACGAACGAACTGGCAATAATGATCGAGACGAAGAAACCGTTGAAGGTGACCTCGATGGCTGAGAAGCTTGACGATCCAAACTACCCCTTCAGCTGGCAGACACCAGTCAAGAAGTAGACACTGTTCCAGATCCGAAGCTGACGCTCTTGCCCGAGGTTCAAGTCGTCGGCGGCGAATATTCCTACCTGCCCATCGAGAGGGTCCACTTCGGACCCGGTTCAATTTCACGGTTAGCCGAAGAGCTTGATAGAATAAAGTCACGACGCCCATTCGTCATCACAGGACGGACCATAGCGGAGAAAACGAGTCTAGTAGACACGGTTGAAAAAGCGTCAGGACGAAAGTTCGTAGGCGTCTTCTCAGGCGTCAAACAGCACGCTCCCCTCAGTGGCATAAGGCAAGCAATCAGTGAGGCACAGAAGGTCGAAGCAGATTCTCTGATGAGCCTTGGAGGTGGCAGCCCCATTGACTCCACGAAACTCGTTGTGAAAGAACTGTCAGAAAACTTCGCCAAACCCGCCATCGCTCACCTTGCAATCCCTACGACACTCTCGGCCGCTGAATTCTCGCACTCGGCAGGAATGACAGACGACACCACGAAGAAAAAGACCGGGGTTCGCGATCCAAGGCTCGTTCCACGCTTCATCTTCCTCGACCCGAAAATCACGATCGATACGCCGCCCTGGCTTTGGGCTTGTACCGGAATCCGGAGTCTCGACCACGCAGTCGAATCCATCTACTCGCCCAAACACCAACCATACGTCGACACTCTAGCACTCGAATCCATCACACTTCTCTTCCAGAACCTCAAGCGCTCCACTGACAATCCCGTCGAAATAGCACCCCGCCTCGCTTGTCAGACCGCAGCATGGATGTCCTTCGCCGGAGTCCAAAGCGTCGGGACTGGATTGAGCCATGCAATTGGCCGCGTGATCGGTGCCACCTGGAACATACCTCACGGCATCACATCGTGTCTAACGCTTGCTGAGGTAATGAGACACCAGTCTCAGAAATATCCAGACAGGCTAGCCTTGATCGCGAAAGCAGAAGGACAAGACCTGAAAGGGCTCAGCAAGGACAGACAGGCGCAGTACGCTGCCGAGCGAGTCGAAGAATTAGTCAAAGACCTAGGGATCTCAAAGAGACTAAGCGACTATGGAATCAGGAGAGAGGACCTGCCATCGATTGCGAAAGACGCGTCCGGGCCCGAAGAATACCCTATGGCGCTAGACATTCTAGAAACGATACTCTAGTGGATAGAAAGGTGAAAGCCTTAATCCCGAGAAGTTTCCCCGATCCTGTCCTAGTCTTGCAGAATCTCAGGTTATGTCTTCATGCCAGGACTAACTGAAAGACTTCTCTACCGTGTCGCAAAGAGATGGATCGCAGGATACTCGCTCGAAGACGCGATCAAGGTCGCTCACGACGCGAACAACAGAAAACTCAGGGCAATCCTCAACCGGCTAGGCGAACACACTCCGGACGAGAAGCTGATTCAAAGCTACACCGAAGAATACCTCACGCTCCTGGATCGGATACGAGCAGAGAAGATCGAGGGCACAATTTCAGTAAAACCGTCACAAATCGGGCTCGCTGCAAATCCTACCGTGTACAATTCGAATCTCCTCCGAATACTGGAAAGGGCGGAAACCTATGACTCGTTTGTTTGGATAGACATGGAGAATTCACCTTACACCGAGGCAACAGTACGAGCATACACGGATATCCATCCCATGTACCCGCGCATGGGCATTTGTTTGCAAGCAAACATGAAACGCACCGAGTCTGATCTCAAAGATCTCATCTCTCGCGGAGGAAGGGTCCGGCTGGTGAAAGGCGCCTACCCCGAGAACACAGAGGTCGCCTACAAGAAGAGAAGCGATGTTGAAGCCAATTATCTGAAACTCATGGCTACACTCTTTGAGGATGGAGACCATTTCGGTATCGGTACGCATGACGGAAAACTCATCGACAAGGCTAGAAACCTCGCCAAGGAATACAAACGAGACTTCGAATTCCAACTACTAAAGGGCATAAGAGACGACATCAAGCCAACCTTGGTACAAGAAGGCTACCGAGTCAGCGAATACATCCCATACGGACCAGAATGGTACAACTATAGCAAGCGAAGAATGCGCGAGCGAAAGCGCAACATTCTGCTCCTCCTACGATCCATCACTGGCTAGGCGGAACTAAAAGTACGGAGCAGAGCTTATCTACAGTTTCCAACTTCCCCGCTGAACAATCGAAAAGTTCATTCTGAAAAACGGAGAAATGGTTGCCACGGATCAGACAGACAAGAACTTCATCGCTGATCTACTAGTATTATTTGTCATCCTCGTAGTCGTTGTAGGAGGCTTCACACTTCTCCACACCCCATCAATTCTTCTCGGCGGAGGACTGGCCCTAGTCGTCGCTGTTGCTGCCGAGTTTGTATGGTCTCGCTGACACTCCAGCGATTCGTGTAGCTCTCTTTCTGGCCCGAACCCTCCGAGCCTGTCTTTCTCGTTTCTTCTTGGAAACCCTCTCCCGGCTGATTCGGGAACGGAGAGAAACCAATAGCTTTCGCACTTCTCCAGCGTACGAATCCTTCGGACCTTTGATGTGTCTATCCGCGAAGACAGCGCAAAA